>Ga0307479_10004008_pt1 | contig 13458 bp, 9 predicted proteins | sample atmos_gasesECM4C_FD_203743 | JGI IMG/M metagenome (GOLD analysis project Ga0307479, IMG submission 203743) | Hardwood forest soil microbial communities from Morgan-Monroe State Forest, Indiana, United States - atmos_gasesECM4C_515 | ecosystem: Environmental > Terrestrial > Soil > Temperate...
TCCACCGCCTGGTTGGCGGACGGCTTCGCGGTGCTCTCCTGCCGCAGCTGGCGCAACGCCTCCTCCCGGGGCTGGCGCTGCTCGTCCTGGATCTCCGCCCGCAGGCTGCGCTCGAGCGCCGGGATGGCCGCCGGGTCGCCCAGCTCGGACAGCGCTTCCGGCACTTTCAGCCGGACCTCGAAGTCGGGGTCGTCGAGATAGCCTTCGAGCGCCCGCCGGACCTCGCGGCGCTGCGCCGCGTCGCGGCTCCGGGCCGCGTAGACGGCGAGCGCCAGCATGGCGTCGGCGCGTCCGGGCTGCGGGCTGCCGTAGCGGGCCAGCCGCTGCGCCTCGACCAGGGTCTCGGGGGCGCCGAGCTCGGCGAGCGCCCTGATCGCCGCGCGCGGCACCTCTTCGAGGAAGCCGTGCTGGCGCAGCGCCGCGCGCAGCGCCGGCTTCACCTGCTCGCGGCGGTCCTCGAAGCGTCCCAGCGCCGAGGCTGCCGCGGCGCGGGCGCGGTAGCTCGCATCGCCGGCGAGGGCGCCGGCCAGCGGCGAGATCAGCTCCGGGTGCTCGGGAAAGCTGCCAAAGCCCGCCAGCACCGCCGCCCGCACCCGCGCGTCGGCGTCGCCGGCTCCCCGGCGCAGGGCCGCGAGCGCCGCATCCGTGCCGATGCGGGCCAGCGCCGCCGCCGCCGCCTGCCGCAGGCCGAAGAAGCGGTGATGCGCGAGCGCCTCGCCCAGCGCCGCCACGGCCTCGTCGCCGCCCAGCTCGCCGAGCGCCCGCGCTGCGTCGAGATGGGCCGCGAGCGGCAGTGGCGCCCGCAGCTGTGCGGCCCACTCCGCCGCCGGCTTGTCGAAGTCCAGGGTCTTCAGCAGCACGCCGCGTGGATCGAAGACCACGGTCTTGGGCCGCGCCGCGCTGGGCAGGGCGAGCTCCTGCACCGCCCTGGCGAGCAGCGGCAGCCGGCGCGGCGCCGGCGCTCCCTCGCCGTCGAGCAGCGCCACCTCGACCGGAAACGAGAACAGGCCGGTCTCGCCCGAGAGCTCCTGGGTCTGGCGCACCTCGATGCGCACCACTCCCGCCGCGGCCTGGTAGTCCCAGCGCACCTCGAGCTCGGGGTAGCCGGCGCCGTAGACGAACTGATCGAAGAGCGCCCCCAGCTGCACGCCGGAGGCGTCCTCGAAGGCGGCCTCGAGGTCCGGGGTGGTGACGGTGCCCAGGGCATGGCGCGCCAGGTAGGTCTGCACTCCTCGCCGCCAGCCGTCCGCGCCTACCAGGTCGTGCATCATGTTCAGCACCAGCGCCCCCTTGTCGTAGGCGTGGGCGTCGAACATCCGGATCGGGCTGACGTAGCGCCCGGTGACCAGCGGCCGCCGGTAGCGCTCCCGGTCCTCCCGCAGGTAGTTGGCCAGCGACTCGTCGAGCTTCCATGCCAGCACGTCGTCCCCGGCGGCCCCGGCCTGGTGCTGGCGGTAGAGCGCCTCGAAGTAGGTGGCCATCCCCTCGTTGAGCCAGACGTGGGCCCAGCTGCGGCAGGTGACCAGGTCGCCGAACCACTGGTGGGCAAGCTCGTGAGCGACGAGGTCGTCGCTGGTCCCGTCGAGCTCCGCCCGCGCATCGCGCAACGTGTCCACGGTCTCGGTGGTGGCGGAGATGTTCTCCATGCCCGCCCACATGAAGCCGTACACCGTGGCCTGGGAGTACTTCGCATAGGGGTAGGGACGTCCGGTCACGCGCGAGAAGAAGTCCATGGCGTCCGCGGTGTGGCCGAAGGCGCGCGGCGCCCGGTCGGCGAGCGCCCTGGGCACGTAGGACTCGATGGGCACGCCGTGCCAGCTGTCCCGCGCGTGGCTGAACTCGCCGATCACCACCGAGACCAGGTAGGTGCTGTGCGGCTGCTCCATCCGCCAGTGAAAGGTGCGCCGGCCGTCGGCGAGGTCGGCCACCTCCACCAGGCGGCCGTTGCCGATCACCTCGAACGGCCGCTCGACGGTGGCCAGGAGCTCGCTGGTGGCGCGGTCGTCGGGCTCGTCCCAGCTCGGGAACCAGTAGCGGTTGAGCTGCGGCTCCCCGTCCGAGAACAGCTCCCAGGGGCGGTCGGGGTAGGCGCGGTCGGGAGCGATGACGTAGAGGCCGGCGCGCGGTTGGGCCGAGTAGTCGATGGCCACCTCGAGACGGTCCTCGGGGCCATAGGCGCGTGGGAGGCGCACGGTCAACGTCTGCGCCGCCGGATCGGCGGCGAACGGCAGCTCGCCCGCCTCGCCCGCCGGCCCCGGCTGTCCCACCAGCCGCACACGCGCGACGCGCAGCCCGGCGGCGTGGAACACCAGGTGATCCAGACCGGGGAGCAGCGGCGACAGGGTGTTGGTGGCGGTGCCCGCCACCGTGCGCCGGCGCAGGTCGAAGGCCAGGTCGAGGCGCAGGTGCTGCAGGTGGTACAGGCGGTCGGAGGGATGGGCCGCCGGCTGATCGGGCGGCGCGAAGGCGCCGCGCGCGCCGGTCTCGCCGGTGCGTGCCGGGACGCGGCCGCCGTGCGCCAACCCCAGCGCGGCGACCGCGAGCAGCGCCGCGATCGAGCCCATGGCGCCGATGGCGGCCAGCGCCGCCGCCACCCTCGCGATGGCGCCCGCCCGCCCGCCGTTCCAGCTCCCTTGCCGCATGCCGGTCCTCCGCCGCCGAAGGAGGATATCCGAGTCCAGCGACCAACCGGCACCGCCTCGCCCGGATAGGGCTTGCCTATAGAATCCCGGGGTGGTGCGTCCTGAAAGCTGTGCTGGACTCGCGGGTGCAAGTCCCGTCGCGGTAAGCAGGCCGGTGCGCCGCGTAGCAGGCTCCGGGCACGGGGAGAGATCCCCGGTGTCTGAGCGGAGCGTCAAGAGCCCTCCGGGAGCCATAGGGCTCCTGGCGAGGGGAGCAACCCTGCGGGCCGAATGCGAAAGCGTGAACCTTGCAGCCTCGTGAGATAGGAGCCGAAAGGCAGAGGGGCCGAGCCCGTCATTTCGGGGCGAAGGCAACAGACTGCGCATGGGAGACCGGCGGTGCGCAGGACCCTCTCGGGGTAAGGGGGACGGCACGCAGGGACAGTCCAGTACGGAACAGGAGAGGCCCTCCTCGGCGGCCCACGTCGGGCAAAGGCGAGCCCTATAAGCCGGTGGCGAAAGGGGTTCGTGCCGAGAGGGAGTCCGAGGGGCTCATAGTACCTGGGAAGGCGGGTCGGAGAGGCCTGCCGGAGGGAAGGGGTCCTGGTTTCGTCGCGTCGGCGGATGGGGGTAAGTGCGAGGGCATGACCGTATGGTCCAACGACCCCTAGACAAAGTACGACAACTCCAACGCCGACTCTTCGTGGCGGCCAAACAGAGCAGGGAGCGGCGCTTCCACGCGCTGTACGACCGGATCTGTCGGGGTGACGTCCTGGCGGAGGCGTGGCGGCGGGTGCGTAACAACCGGGGGGCTGCCGGCGTCGATGGGGAGACCCTGAAGGCGATCGAGCAGGGAGGCGTGGCGGAGTTTCTGTCCGAGCTCCAAGCGCGTCTTCGGAGCGGGAGGTACAGGCCGCAGCCGGTGCGGCGGGTGTACCTGGCGAAGCCGGACGGAGGTCAGCGGCCGTTGGGGATTCCAACGGTGCGCGACCGGGTGGTGCAGGCGGCCGCCAAGCTGGTGTTGGAGCCGCTGTTCGAGGCGGACTTCAAGGGGTGTTCCTTTGGATTCCGTCCCAAGCGCAGCGCCACGGACGCGCTGGAAACGATCCGCCTGGATGGGGGTCGGGGCCACCGGGTGGTCGTGGACGGGGACATCCAGAAGTTTTTCGACACGCTGGACCACGAAAAGCTGCTGGCACTCCTGAAGCGGCGGATCTCGGACCGGAAGGTCCTCAAGCTGTTGGGTCAGTGGCTGAAGGCCGGGGTGATGGAGGAGGGAGGGGTGCAGGGCACCGAGCTGGGGAGTCCCCAGGGAGGTGTGATCTCACCGCTGCTCGCCAATATCTACCTCAGCGTCCTGGATGAGACCTGGGAGCGGGAGCACGGCCACCTGGGTAAGCTGGTGCGCTATGCGGACGACTTCGTCGTCCTGTGCCGCAGTCGGGTGCAGGCCGACGAGGCGCGGCGGCGGATCGGCGAGATTCTGGGGCAGCTGGGCCTGACGCTTCACCCGGACAAGACGCGGGTGGTGGAGTTGCGGCTGGGGGGCGAGGGATTCGACTTCCTGGGGTGCCATCTGCAGGTGATGCGCTCGCACTTCAAGGGGCGCACGTACCTGTTTCGGTGGCCCTCGGTGCGGTCGATGAACCGCATCCGCGCTCGCATCCGGGAGCTGACGGACCGCCGGCGGTGGTCGGGGATGAAGGATATCCGGGAAGTGGTCCGGGACCTAAACCCCGTGCTGCGTGGATGGGGCGGGTACTTCTGCACAGGCAACGCGTCGCTCAAGTTTCAGCAGGTGGACCGTTACGTCAACCAGCGGCTGGTACGGCTGGTGAGACGGCCGGGATGCCGGCGGAATGGACGGCGGCCGTTTTTCTTGCGGGAATGGCCCGTCACTCGCTTCGTCGAAGACTTTGGGTTGTACCGGTTGCTCGGCACCATCCGCTATCCCGGCAAGGTGAATGCCGCATGAGAAGACGATCCGTAAGCCGTGTGCCGGAAATCGGCATGCACGGTTTGAAAGGGGGACTCAGGAGCCCGGACCCGCAAGGGCACCGCGCCTGATTTCTACCAATGTAGGACAGAGGTCGATCCCCGCGAGCGCGGGGAACCCGCCGAGACGCCGGTGATCGAGGCGACGAGGGCGGGTCGATCCCCGCGAGCGCGGGGAACCCGTGGGATCAGGAGCTGCATCCGGGGGCGCTCAGGGTCGATCCCCGCGAGCGCGGGGAACCCAGGCTGGCCTTCTGTCCCTGGCGGTACATCAGCGGTCGATCCCCGCGAGCGCGGGGAACCCCCACCTGCGGCAACTGCTCGCGGGCCAGGCGCAGGTCGATCCCCGCGAGCGCGGGGAACCCTAGAGCGCGTACCGCGGGTCGCCATCGTAGGGGGGTCGATCCCCGCGAGCGCGGGGAACCCGACCTGGCCCAGGCGCTCGAGCGGCTCCGCGAGGGTCGATCCCCGCGAGCGCGGGGAACCCCAAACACGCGACACCCTTGAAGCCGCTTCCAGGGGTCGATCCCCGCGAGCGCGGGGAACCCGCTTCATCAGGAATCGCAAGACATGGCGGCATGGGTCGATCCCCGCGAGCGCGGGGAACCCCAGACGCCGCCTGGTGACGTGGCGCCGGTCAGGGGTCGATCCCCGCGAGCGCGGGGAACCCGAGGTCACCGTCAAGCCCGTGGGACTGGGCTCAGGTCGATCCCCGCGAGCGCGGGGAACCCCACGCTCAGAGCCCCCGCTGGCAGGAGGGAACGGGTCGATCCCCGCGAGCGCGGGGAACCCTCTGCGACATTATGCCCTAGCGGCACCAGGGCCCGGCCGCCTGTCGCAGAGTCCGTCGATGTCTGGCTATCAGTTGTCAATGAGCATGCCCGGCCATGCGCATGATGAGCTCCCATACCCTGCGGGCATCGGGTGCGGCGCGGTGGCGCGCGGCCGGAGCGAGACCCTCGATCTCGCAAGCTGTGCTCAGGGAGGCCGGGAAGCCTCGCCACGCCGCATAGCGCGCGTGGGCGCAATCCCACTGGACCGCGAATGGCGGCAGGCCCAGGCTGCGGCAAATGTGGTCCAGGATGGCGCGATCGAACGCCGCCAGGTAGGCGACAACCAGGCGGCCGCGTAACATCTCTTGGAGATCCGGATAGAGCTCGGCGAAGGCAGGAGCGGCGGCGAGAGCATCCTCGTCGATCCCATGAACGCGCGCCGCCCCTGCCTCGATCTTGCACCTCGGCCGCACCAGAGTGTCGACGAGCCGGTCGCCGCAGGGGCCCACCACTGCCACCTCGACAGGCTCGGCGTCCGGCGCGAGACCGGTCGTCTCGAGATCGAGCACCGCCCAGTCGTCATGAAGCGTCAGGCGGCGTGCCCAGGCTCGGCTCGCACGCGCGCCGGATCTCTTCGATGGCTGCATCATCGATCTCTCGCCTGGCGAGGAAGAGGCCGTCATAGTCACATAGATCTTGCCGCGGTGTGCCGAGGAACTGAAACGCCTGGCCGCCAGGCAGCGCAGGCTCGGGCCAGGTCATCAGCACGGCGTGGTCGGCGCTCGGCTGGAACCAATCGGCGAGTACGCTCCACACCCTCTCGCGTACTCCTTGCGTCATGCGCGGCGCGGTGTAGACGCCGGGAGCCACCTCGCACATGCACGAAGTGAGGAACCCGCGGAACCGTTCGGGCGAGTTACGTGTCACCACGATCGTCATCGGCATCGAGCAGCTCCTTGATGCGATCGATCATCCGGCTCACGACCTTTTCCCGACGAAAGGTCTCGCCGGCCAGATGGCGCACCACCCTCTCGACCGGCCCTTCCTTGTCGCGCAGGACCTTCCGCGTGGCGCCAAAGGCGACCGGAAGGAGCACCGCATCCCGGAACAGGTCGGCGATGTCGAGAGCGAAAGCGTTGCCGGAATCCTCATGAATGAACCCCAGCTGAGGCAGCGTGCCCGTCGCCGCAACGGCCGTGAGCGCCGCGCCCTCGACCGCGCTCGCGGCATGGTTGATCGCCTGGTTGGCCACGTCAGCCTCTCCCGGTGCCGAGCGATCGTAACGGCGTCCCTGCCACTCGATCCCGAACTGGGCCGCCAGTTGCCGATAGGTTTCCTTCATCCGCGCCCCCTCGATACCCCGCAGCGCGTCGAGATCGATCGCCGGTAGAACCTCACCGAGCCGCCAGGCGTAGAGCTGCCGCACGGCGTGGACTCGCCGAGCGGCATCGCTCCAGATCTTCACCTGGCGCCGGGCGCGCGCAGAGGCGTCCGGCCCCGCCGGGAGGCTGGCATAGAAGCGCACGCCGTCCTCGCCCACGCAAACCAGCGCCGTGCCGTGGCGCGCCAGCAGCCGCAGCGCGTCGTGGCTCACGCTCGTGCCCGGCTGGAGGACGAGGCAGGAGACCATCTGGAAGGGAAGGCCGTAATCGCCCCGCTCGAGATCGCCGCCGCCGGCAGTGCGAAAGCGGAGCGTGCCGGCCTCCACGTATAGCTGGCCGCGGCCCAGCCACAGCAGGCCGTGACGATCGGCGTGCGGAATGCGCGCGGTGTCGAGGCCCAGCCTCCCCTTCAGCATCGGCTTCCCGGGCGCAGCAGGACCATGCCGAAACCGTAGGCGCGGTGGCGGCCGACTCCCCGCGCCAGGAGCCGCAGGAAGGCGCCGCCGTCGCGGACCTCGAGATCGCCGCGCAGCAGGGCGTCCGGTCGTTCGAGGATCCTCGTCTTGCGTGGCGAGCAGTGATCGCGGCGCACCAGTTTGAGGCGCCGGAAGCCGTCGAGCCGCACGGCGGTGGCCTCAGCGGCGCCGTCCAGCCGCTCACGCAGCCAGTCCGCGTAGGCCGCTTCGCGGCCGACCTCCTCGGGCTCGCGCGTCATGAAGCGTCGATGCACCCAGCAGTCGACCTCCTGCCCGGCTTGGTAGCGCAGCGGCGCGCCATCTTTCCCCGCAACCTCGAGCTCGGCAGCGAGCCGCACCACCGGGCAGGCGCGGAGCTCGAACCCCAGCCGGCGGCCGGCGGCGAGCTCCGGCATCGGCTTGCTCGCCAGGCCGTCCCAGGCACAGGCCGCGTAGCGGGCAGGGTCGGCATACGTGGCGGCATGCTCACGCAGCTCGTCCTCGCCATGGCGGGTGTACGCGAGAACCGCCACCCGGCGCCCGGTCGCGTCGCGCGTTCGCGGCACCCGGCGCGGCGTCTCGTCGAGCACCCGGAACGGCTGGACGATGCCCTCGCCGAAGAGGCCCGCGAGCGTCGCATGGACGAGGTAGCCCAGGTCTTCCTGCGTCGGCGGCAGGCGGGCCGCAAGCCCCTCCCGCGCCAGCCGCGCGGCGTCGAGCTCGAGGCGCACCAGGCGCAGCACGGGCTCAGTCATCACCGGTCTCCAGCGCGCCGTTCTCGATCGTGCTTTCCCAGACGAACCGGCGGCCGGTGTGGACCTGGTTGGCCCAGTCGCGCTCGTCGCTGACCGGCACGAGCCGCCCTTTACCCTTAGGCGGCGCCGGCTCGCCCGTCTCCGCCCACCACGCCGGCCAAGGGCCCGCGGCGGCCCGCCGCGACAGGGGAGCGTCCACGATCGCGGTATGCAGGGACTTGGCACGGACGATGCCGAGCGCCAGCGGGCGGGACGGCAGGCATGGCTTGCGGCCGAGGAACAGCGGCCGCTCGGGCTCCTCGAGCGCCGCGGCGCAGTGGACCAGCGCCGGCTCCTCGGTCGCCGGCTCGAGCGCCAGGGCGACGGTGAAGGCCGCGTCGGCCCAGTACTGCCGCCGCCGGATGTGGGTACCGGTCGCGGCGGTGCCGCCGCGGCGGCTCACTGCCTCCCCGCGGGTCGTCCAGGCCTCGGCGAGGAACGGCTGACCCAGATCCACGGTCTGGAAATCGACCAGCAGGCGTCCCGGCCGGTCGCAGCGCACCGCGTGCCGGAGCCGGTCTTGGAGGCGGCCCAGGGCCTCGGCCTCGCGATGGTCGTAACCGAGTGCGTTGCCCAGCAACCCGGTCAGCATCGAGCGGGTGGGGAACGCCTCGGTGACCCCGCGCTCGTCGACCAGGACGCCGCCGAAGCTCATGAGCGGCGCCTCGAGCCGCAGCAAGAGCACCTCTCGCTCGCTCATGCCGTCCGTCCGATCGTCTCGGCGGCCCATGCCGCGAGGCCGGGCAGGTCGAGCCGCCCCTGGGTTCGCGCCACCAGCGCCTCCGGCGGGTCCATCGCCGCCAACCGGCGGTCCGCCTCCGGTCCGTACATCCCGTCATACCGCTCGAGGTGCCGGGCCAGCCGTTCCTGCGCGGCGGCCAGCATGTCTCCGCGCGGCGGCAGGGCGGCGAAGAACGCGTTGGCCAGGGTGCGCGGCTGCCGGTTGCCGGCCTCGATCAGCAGCAGCGCCGCGTGGGCGTAAGGCGCCGTTGCGCCCAGCTTGGCGCCGGGGGAGACGGTGGCGATGAGGTGGACGATTCTGTGCACGACCTCGGCGGCGAGCGTCCGGTCGGCCTCGAGCCAGCGGCGCCGATCGCAGCCCTCGAGGTTTGAAACGAGGAGCGGCAGATCGACCACCACGTAGCCGTAATACAGACCGCTCGTCAGCTCGGCCGTGTTGATGTGCCCGCTGCCCGTTTCCTCTCGCTCTTGGAGATCGTCGATCGCCGAGAAGTAGTCGGTCTCCTGCTCGCTCTCGTGGACGGTGAACGCGTGCGCCACGTGAACGGCGGCGTCGCAGCGGGCGAGCACGTCACCGGTCGTCATCCGGCCGAAAACTGCCGCGTCGAGTCCGGCTCCGCGCACCAGCGCCTGCAGGTTCCGCTTGAGGTCTCCTTTGTCGGTCGCCTCGAACGCCCTGACCGCCGCTTTCGCGTCGGCCGCACCGGCGGCCGCCTTCTGGGCGAGCGACAGCAGGTAGTCCATCTCGGGGCGCCCCAGCACTGTCACCTGGTCCGTATGGAGGCCGCTCTCGTCGCCATTGACCTCCGCCGCCTCCTCGGCGGCGGCCCGCCGCCGCTTGCCCTTGGGCAGGAGGGTCTCGAGCACGCTGCGGGTCAGCGCTGCGGCGACGCTCGCGTCGACGCCGCCTGCCACCAGCGGCTCGTAGAGGTAGCGCTCGAAGGTCCGCCGCGAGCGGATCGCCATCGTGGCCCCCGCGTCGCCGTCACGGATGCGGTCGAGCGCGTGCTCGTCGTCGGCCGTCCGCCAGTGGCGCTTGAGGCACTGCGACGAGATGCGCGTCCGCTCGCTGCCGCCGAAGGGGATGCGCTTGGCGAAGCCCACGTCGTCGCGGTTGAGCAGCGAGGCAGGGTACGAGGTCAAGGTATGGATCTGCAAGAAGCGGGGGACCATCAGCTCTCCTCCTGGTTGACGTTGCGGAAGCCATGCTCCTTGGCGCGGTAGTAGTCGAGGCACAGGCCCCGGCGCACAGCGTCCTCCCAGTCCTTCTCCCTGCCGTCGCTCAGGATGAGCGCGGCGAAGTCGGCCCAGTCGGCGCGCTGCCCGCCGCTGACCAGCTGATGGGCGACGGCGCGCACGGTCTTGAGCAGGTTCTCGCCGTGGGCTCGGGCGAGGCGGAGCACCCGGGCCTCGGCGACGTCGGCTTCGGCGAGCGCGGCGCCCAGCCGTCGTCCCTCCACGTGCTGCTCGCCGGCACGCGCCACGCCCGCGACGATGGCCGTCCACAGGCGCTCGGCGTCCGCGCGCCAGGGAGCGTCCTCGGCGCCGAGGAGCCCCGCCGGCTCCAGGTGCCGGACGGCCACCTTCCAGAACGCCGGGCCAAGCCGTTCCCGCCGCAGGTCGGCCTGGTCGCCGGCGGGGATGCGGCCGGCGGCGATCTCCCTGGCGATCGCATGGACCACCTGGCGCGCCTTGCGCGGCTCCGCGGCCGCCCCCGAATCGTGAGCGCTCACCTGCGCTTCTCCATAGCAGCCTCCTTGGCCGGATCGATCGTCGGCAGGTGCTTGCGCGCGGTGGCGCGGAAGATCAGCTCCGCCTTGGCCACCGCGCGCGGGCGTCGCACGAGCGGCACCGGTGCGGTCGCCATCGCCTGCTCGAGCTGCTCTCGGGCAAGGCCTCGGAGGCGCCAGTTCCATTCGCTCTCGTGCCGCTCGCGCGGGGCGTCGATCGCCTCCCAGAGGTCGGGGAAGAACACCCGGTCGACCTCCGTGTCGAAGCGGTCCAGCCAGGGCCGCGCCCCGGGATCGCGGAAGTCGAGGGTCTCGGGGCCGCCCTGGAGCAGGGCGCAGAGGGCAGGCTTCAAGACGAAGGTCTGGGCCGTCCGGGCCTGTGCGACGCGCGTGCGCGCGATAGCCCCGAGCTCGTCGATGTCTGCTGGCGAGAGCAGCCTGCGCCGCGCCTTGGCCGGAATGGGGATCAAGCGCTGGTGATAGCCGTCGGTCTTGCCCTGGCCCCTCACCAGCACCTGCGCCACCACGACCGGCTCCTTGCCGTCGTCCTCGCGGACGAGCAGTGCCGGCCTGCTCGGGAAGTCTTGTCCGAAGAGCAGCTTCGCCATCAGCTCGTAGGAGAACCCACCCTGGCCGACGGTCAGCGCCTTGAGGCCTTGGGGGTCGGCCTGCACCGGCGTCCACACGTCGCCGGTGTTGCCTCGCAGCGTCTTGGCCTCGAGGAAGGCCGCCTCGGTTGGACGGGTCGCCGCCACGATCCGCCCGTCCTGCTCGCGGAGCCTCACGCGCCGGCAGATCTCGACAAAGCACGGGTCGCATTCCATGAGGCTCCGGCTCGCCTTGCCGTCCCACGGCAGCAGCCAGAGGAGACCGTGCCCGCCTGACGGCCGGAAGCCGTGGTCTTCGACCAGCTGCTCCCGGCGTTCCAGCCACACGGCCACGTCGCGCCGGAAGCGCTCCGTCCAGCGCAGGCCGGGCGCCGCCGCCACGGCCGGCCGGCTGGCAAAGCCGCCGTTCATGCGGGCGATCCCGTAGTTGCCGCGCCCGAGAAATCCCTCCATGGTCTGCAGGGTGATGAGGGCGTAGATCCAGTGCTCGGGCTCCGGCGACGCGATGCGGTCAGCCTTGACGTCGTGATTCTTGGCCGTGATCACCACGTCGAGCCCATCCGGATCGCTGACCAGGTTCCGGAAGCCGGCGAGCGAGCCCTCGGGCACCGGAGGCTGGAAGAACGCCGGCAGCGCCAGGTCGGGGACCACCAGCGACCAGGCCGCGTCCCCACCGTCGCCCGCGAGCTCGAGGAGCGCGCGCCGCCAGGCGTCGGCCGGCCATGCCAGCGAGCGCTGCCCGGTGCGGTGGGCCGCCAATGCGCCCAGCTGCACAAGAAAGGCATGCCAGGCATGCTGCTGGTGCGGCCGCAGCGCCAGCGGTTCGAGCTCGTCGCCCCGGCCGAGATGCGCCAGCAGTTCGGGCAGGGTGACCCGCAACCGCTCGCCGGCGTCGTCTCGCACGGAGAACAGAGAGTCTGTGAGTAGGTGGGTGCTCATACCGCTTCCTTGACAGCCTCGTTCGAGGACAGCTAAGCTCCCCTCACACAAGAAGAGCAAGGCTCACACGCAGACTTGACCATATCTTCAAGCATAACCCATCAAATGCTGGACCGCAAGAGGGACGCTAAATGGTTCGGATTGTTTAGAGAGAGGAGAAACGGAGGCCGCGCCGCCGATAACGGCACGGACCTCCTGACCACAACCGCAGAGCGGCTGTAGGGCCACCGCTAGCGTAGCCGCGTCTGCTCTTCCAGACAAGGAGGCAGCATGCAGCGCGTCTGCGTCAAACCGCCTTTTCTCGGCGATCTCTTGAAGGAGTTTCTGCGGCCGTGCTGGCCGCGCTCTCGATAGATCGAGACGGGTTCCCCGGTTTGCGGGGATGGTCCTGGTCACGGCTGGGTCTGCGCCGGTTTCCCCGCTGACGCGGGGTCGTTGATCGCGAGCCCGAGGCGATCGTACCTGTACCTCCGGGCGCCGAACCAGAAGTCAACGCCTCCCTCGGTGCGCTCGACCGCCGTGGCGACGGCCGCTTCCGCGGAGGTCCCTCGCGCCACGAGGTGATAGGGCACGGTGAGGTTGGAGATCGGGGTGTCGGCCCCGAAGGGGCTTGGCACAGGCGGCTCGAAGCGCACCAGGCGGTCCTCGAGTCCGAGGCGGGTCGGGATCGTGCGGGCCGTGTCTCCGCTCGGGAATTCGATGCTCTCGCCGGCGGGGTCGGTTCCGAAGGCAAGGTCCCGTCGCACCAGGTTGAGCCGCCCCTGCTGTCGCTTCGCCAAGGTCGTCCCGATGACGTGTGTCTGATGCTTGCCCCAGGGATCGCCCAAGTCCTCGACCAGCCTTGCCAGCACGTCCGGGTGGGTGCCGGCCTCGACCAGCCTCCGGTTGTCCAGGGGAATGCTCATCCTCCGCTGCGCCGCCACTGTGCGCCAGGTCGCCTCGACCGCCCGCAGGTCCTCGTAGACCGGCCCGAGGCCGTGCCGCCCGCGCGCCTCTCCATGCGGGAGGATGCGCGATGCGAGCGGCTCCGGCGGCGTCAGCACGACGACTCGCGCCACCTCGAAACCCGGCGGCCGGAGACGGTCCGGGTGCCGATGGAGGCGCCCGATGCGCTGGAGCAGGACATCCATCGGACAGAGGTCCGTGATCAACAGGTCGGCGTCGAGGTCGAGACTCTGCTCCACCGTCTGGGTGGCCACCGCGATGCAGCCGCCCGCAGGGCGCTCCCTGCCGAACGCGGCCTCGATGGCTCGGTCCAGCCGCTCGCGATCGGGCTTGGCAAAGCGCGCATGGTGGGGCGCCAGGACGCCATCGCAGCGGAAGAGGAGCCCTGCATCGCCAGAGGCGGCGGCGAACGCCTCGACCGCGAGCTGCGTCTCGACGCAACCTGCGACCGTATTGCGGACGATCAGCACCCGCG
>Ga0307479_10004009_pt1 | contig 13458 bp, 9 predicted proteins | sample atmos_gasesECM4C_FD_203743 | JGI IMG/M metagenome (GOLD analysis project Ga0307479, IMG submission 203743) | Hardwood forest soil microbial communities from Morgan-Monroe State Forest, Indiana, United States - atmos_gasesECM4C_515 | ecosystem: Environmental > Terrestrial > Soil > Temperate...
ACCAGCGTAGCCCTCTACTACGATCCTTCGAGCACCTGGACGCAATGCGCGGTGGCGAACGCTCAATTAGGGAGGACGGACTGCTGCGGATCTGGAGCCGGTAGTGCTTGCAACGTCTACGGCTTCCTTGATCGCGCCTTGACGACGGTCGGGCATCTCGACCACTGGTCCGGCGGCGTTGCCTCGTTCCAGTCGATCGACGGCGAGATTGACGCCGGTCGCCCGCTCGGAATCCGAGTGGCTTGGTCGGGAGGGGGAGCACACTTCCTGGCGATCATCGGCTACCTCGAAGACACTCCGAACTACGTCGCCGTCGATGACCCCATCTACGGCAAGTCCGACCTGACCTACGACACGCTCAAGACGAGCTATCAGGGGACAGGTTCGTGGACCGATAGCTATTACACTAAGGCGTAGGAGCTGGCGATGCCCTTGCTCGTACCCGACCCTCCCAAGGAATCGATCAGCGCGCTCCGCCAAGCGCTGGGTGCACTCGCCGAGCGAGGCCAGTTCAGCACCAAGGGGCTCCGCACAGCCCGGCCGGAGCAGGTGACCGCGACCGTTCCGCACCAGGTCTTCGTCCTCGGGCTCGAGGATGCGGCCTGGGCCGGGAACTCCCTCGAGAGAGCCCAGCTGGCCGGCTGGCGGTATCTTCTCGAGGCGGACAAGGGAATCGTCGCAAGTGCCGAGACGCGAGTGCAGGACGGCGAACGGCATCTGTTTTCCCACGTCAACGAGGGGCCCTTCGTGCGCGGCACCGTCAACGCATTGGCCGTGGCGGACTCGATCCGTGAGGAAGACCTGGGTAGATCCGAGCTTCGACTGCTGCACATCCCTGCCCTGTACTTCATGAGCTTGTGGCTTCACCCGCCAGGTTCGGCCGAAGGCGGGGGCGACCTGTTCATTCCGATCGCGCCGACACCGGCTGGATTCGAGGCGGGAAGAGTGTATCGAGGCGATGAGTTCCTGGCCCGCGTTCGCGAGCTCGCAAAGACAGTGCCTCTTCTGGAACCAGGCGACACCAGAGGAGCCTGACCAGCAGCCTCCCCGGTGTGCACGGCGGGCCGATTACGGTTGCGGTCCCGAAGGATGAGCGTCGCACCGCGTCGGACCCTTCTTCCTCCGAATCCCGCTATTGAAGCGTGTAGGTCCAGAGACCGCCCAGCTCGGAGGCGGTGAAGGCCGTGCCCGGGTGCAGCGGGTCGGCGACCAGCAGCCCGCCGGCGGCGCCGAGCAGGCCGTTCGAGGCAGGCCGCCAGTGGGCGCCGCCACTGCGCGAGAGGTGGACGCCCTGCGCCGAGCTGATGAAGAGAGTCGCGGTCGCAGCATCGGCGGTCATGTCGAACAGCGGGACCTGCTGCGGCGGCAGGCCCGAGCTCGAGCGGAGCCAGGTGGCGCCGCCGTCCAGGCTCCTGAAGCAGGCGAAGGCGGGAGCGCCCGAGCCGGTGATGGCGTAGATCCGCGACGGCACCAGGAGGTCGGGCAGCAGCTTCTCGATGACGGCCTTGGGGAGGCCGGAGCCGATGCGGGTGAGGCCGTCGCCACGCCGGTAGCTCTTGAGCAGCACCGTGCCGCCGAAGTAGACGCGCGCCGGCACGAAGGGATCCACCGCCACGGTGACCAGCCCCGCGTTCGCGACTGGTAGGTGGAGAACCGTCCAGGTGGCGCCGCCGTCGGTGCTCCTCTCGGCCTGGAAGAACCCGCCGTTGCCCACCAGGCTACCCCCGACGAGGAACAGAAAGCCCGGATGCTTGGGGTCGAGGGCCATGTCCGTCACCTCTTGGAGCCCCGGGTCGCCGACCAGGGCATGCCAGGAGTCGGCGCCATCGGCGGTCGAGAAGATGCGGCCGGTCGAGGTGTTCGAGACGGCGTAGAGCCGGCCAGGCGTCTTGGGGTCGGCGAGGAGCTGCACGATGAAGGTCGTATCCAGGCCCGTGTCGGCCCGCGCCCAGGTGGTGCCGCCGTCGCGGCTCCGCAGCAGGCCGAGCGGCAGCACCTGGTCGTCGATGCCCGTGACCGGGAAGTTGTGCCGGTTGTGCGAGTAGACCGCGGCATAGAGCGTGCCGGGCGTGAAGGGATCGGCGGCGGCGGCCAGCACGACCGTGCCGGAGAGCCCCTGGTTCGACGGCGCCCAGGTGGCGCCGCCGTCTTCGCTCTGCGAGATGCCGGAGGGCTCGAGGCCGGCGAAGACCTTGCCGGCGTGGGCGGGATCGGCCGCCAGCGCGTCCACCCTGTCCGTCGTCGTGGTGGATTGTCTCCAGGTGGCGCCGAAGTTGACGCTCTTCCAGATGCCGCCGCCGCCCGAGCTGCCGTTGAGCGCGGCATAGAGAGTGCCGCGCGTGGCGGGATCGGGAGCGATGGCGTCGACGCTGCCGGCGCCGAGCCCGGTGGCCGTCCTGGCCCAGGTCGCGCCGCGGTCGTGGCTGCTGAAGACCGCGCCGTCGCCGGTGCCGGCATAGAGCGTCGCCGGATCGAAGGGATCGACCGCGAGGCTGACGGCGATGCCGCCCAGGGGCAGCTGCCCCCAGGTGGTGCCGCCGTCCGTGGTCTTGAACAGGCCCTGGTTGGTGACGGCGTAGACCTCGGCCGAGGAGAGGGGCGAGACGGCGAGCCCGCTGATCAGCACCAAGAGGCTGGAGACGGACGCCGCCTGGTGGACCGAGGCGCCGCCGTCGCCGCTCGCGAACACCGAGAAGCCGTCGGTGCCGTAGACGGTCAGGGCGTCGGACGGCGCCACCACGACACTCGAGAAGTTCGCCGGGAAGGCGGTGGCCGTCCAGGAGACGCCCGCGTCGTCGGACCGCCAGCTGCTGCCGTTCACCACCACGTGCAGAGTCGAGGGCTGGCTGGCGGCGAGGCTCAGCGCCATCACCTGGCCGCCGCCCGGCCCCTTGGGCACCGGCTGCCAGGTGGCGCCGCCGTCGGTGCTGCGGAACAGCCCGGACGACGCGGTGCCGGCGTAGATCGGGCCGCTGGCGGGAGCGAAGGCCAGGGCCGTCACCGTACCGCCATAAGGCCCGATGGGGGTCCAGATGCCCTGCCCAGCGCTGGCGGGGCGCGCCAACGCGCCGAGGGCGAGGGCGAGCACGAGCGCCGTGGCGAGCGCCGCGCTGAGGCCGGGAAGCGCGCCAGCGCGGCGGCCCGGGGGCCGGCGGCACGGGTCATGGGACGAGCAGATCGAAGGTCGGCGCATGGGGCTCCTCGGCGGCCCGCGAGCGGGGCCTACAGGCCGGAGAGGAACCGCACCAGGTAGGTGTGGAAGTCGCCCTCGGCGGCGTTGTACCCCACCCGCGTCAGACGGATCTTACCTGATCGATCGAGGACCGCGAGCGCCGGCACGCCGACGAAGCCGAGAGCATCGTGAGCCTTGCCGCCCCGGTCGAAGGCAGCGCGCAGGCGGAGCCGGCGCCGCTCGACGAACGACCGGAGGGCCTCGGGGGTGTCGTCGCCCTGCTCGCTCGCGACCAGGTAGAACTCGATGTCGCCGCGCCCCTCCAGCTCCGCGCGCGCCCGCTCGATCTGCGGCAGCTCCGCGAGACAAGGCCCGCACCAGGTCTGGAAGAAATCCAGGACAACGACCTTGCCTCGCCACGAGCTTGCCGGCAGCGGGCGGCCGTCCAGGCTCGCGAGACCCAGCTCGGGCGCCGGCTCGTCGCGGACGCGGTTGAGCGTCCGGCTGAGCGCGGCCGGCAGGAACCAGATTGCATACCCGATCGAGGCAGTCGCCAGGATCGCGGTGCCGAGGGCCGCCCGCCGCCGCCGCCCCGCCTGACCCCAGCTCAGCCCGACGAGCCCGGCAAGCCCCCAGAGAATCCATTGTGGCCAGGCCGCCCCGAAGTAAGACCCCTTGGCCTCCCAGATGGCATACCCGGCAGCGGCGCCGAGCGGCAGGCAGAGTGTCAACCAGGCCCACCAGCCAGTGCAACCTAGCGAGCCGAGCAGGAGCCCGCCGGCCAGCAGCGCCAACGCCCCGACCACGAACTCGAAGCGCAGGTCGTTCGATACCTGGATGACCGTCGCCGCGACCAGGACGGCGATCAGCAACCCGAGCGCCGGTGGAACCAGGAGCCTCTTCACGACCGCCGCTCCTTCGAGACCGCCGGCCATCGCGCGCGGTCGCCGTCAGCGTCGTGCATGCGCCGGCTCGGGCTGCGGACCTCTCGCTGGCCACCAGGGACCCATCGCCCGCACTACGGCCGTCAGCGACGGGCAGTTTCACGCCCCTCGCGAGGGCCAGCGATTCGGCCTCAGACGCAGGGGCTCAAACGTTGCCCGAAAGCAGCCGCCACGATACGAGCCAAGGCCGTCTCAGCCGCGGCGATGCTCCCTGCGGTACGAGAGGGCGGCCCCTCGCAGGCGCGAGGGCTTTCGCCGCTGCTATGCTCTCGGCCGGGGCAATGAAATGGACTTCGCCGCCGCGCTCGGCTGCGTAGCCGAGTTCCTCGATGGCAAGGGGTACCCGTACGCCGTGATCGGCGGCGTCGCCTTGGCCGCCTACGGCCTCGCGCGCACGACCCTCGATCTCGACCTCGTCGTGGACGCCGCCGCCCAAGACTCTCTCATCGACTTCCTGGAGTCGCGTGGATACGAAACCCTCTACCGCTCGACCGGCTACTCGAACCACCTGCACCCCGATCCTGCCTGGGGACGCCTCGACTGCGTCTACGTCAGAGGCGAGACCAGCCGCCAGCTCTTCGCCGCCCGTCGCCTGGTGAAGGGTCCCGGCGGCTTGGAAGTGCCGCTGCCCAAGCCGGAGCACCTCGCCGCAATGAAGGTCCTCGCCATGAAGAACGACCCGGCGCGGACCTTCCAAGAGATGGCCGACATCCGCTTCCTCCTGACCCTCCCGCTGATCGACCGCCACGAAGTCCGCACCTACTTCCTTCGCCACGGGTTGGAGGCTCGCCTCGATGACATCACCAAAACCCTCTGAACGGCTCGATTTCGAGAGAGACGTCCCGACCACCGGCGCCGACATCAGAGCGCTACGGAAGCACCGCCCGCAGGCCGGTCCCAATTGGCTGGAGCAAGTCACCAAGCTGGCAGCTCAAGCGCCTGATGCAGCTACCGAGCTCCGACACCGCGCAACGTTCGCAGACTGCGTCACTTTTGAGCTGGCATCACCTGCGGCAGATAGCAGCGTCGGCGATTAATACGGGCAGTTCCAAGACGATTAGAGGTAGTAGCGCGCTGGCCGCGCTTGCAGGGGAGTGTCACGCGCTAACTCAGCGGGCGATAATAGTGTTATGAGCACGTGCGCATAGGCGCCTATCGTCAGCTTTCTGGCGAAAAACTCGGATGCGGGCCGTCTAGCTCTGACGAGAACTCACGCAGCTGCCTCTTTGACCTGGGAACCAAGAATCGAATGCCACCTTCGACATCGCCATCAGCTGTGGGCCATGATAGCGTTGGAGTCACCCTGCCATGGCACCATTGGAAGCCTATGCAACCCGCCAGCCACCTGCTGGCCGCCGGTGGCTGGCCTTCCGGACGTTCGCGATGATTCTAGCGCTGACGTTCCTCGCTGTGGGATTGCTCGTCCTCGATGGCTCGAGGCGCTCTCACCGAATCGCTGTGGCGCGCCTGATACAGGGACGCCTAAGCAATGAGGTCTATGCGCCTTTGCGTCGTCGATTACCGCGGACGGCGCATTTGCCGAACCCGCGCGGTGAGCGTGTCCCCCTGATGCGTGCTTTGGACCTACGTCATTGCAGGTCCTGTGGCGACCCTCGCGGTTGTGCGGCGCTCGCGCTTGTGCGAGGCGAGAAGATTGACAGAATCCTGAGAATGCTCGAGCAGATGGATGAGCCGCCGCTCAGCGTTCCACACGGCCCTTACGCGGCCGATGTAGCGGCCGATCTCGCTGCCCTATATCTCGAGCAGGCGATTTCCACTGGCCGGGCGCAGGACCTCTTCCGCTCGCTTTCCGCATCGCTCAAAGCGCTGGCGATCGAACCCGGCCATCGAGGTGCCTTGTTTAACGAGGCTCTGGTGCTAGAGCAGTTATCGCTGACTGGCGAAGCACGAGCCATCTGGTCGACCTACCTCAGCATTGCGGAGGGTAGTGATGATAGAGGATGGATCGAGGAAGCGCTCTCCCACCAGCGACAATTGAGTGATGCGGGCACGATGACACTCCGGCCGCTCATCTCGGCCAGACTTGACATGGCCGCCCTCGCTCATGACCGAGGAACACTGGCGGCGCTTGTGCGCAAGTATCCGCAGGCCGCTCGTCTTCACGTGGAAGACGACCTCCTCACCTCGTGGGCAGAGGCTGCTTCACGAGGCGCTGAGAGAGAGGCGGCCCGAACTCTAGCCGTCGCTCGGGAGATCGCGGTCGTCGAGTATCGACTCGACCCAATGCCAGCCGAAAGCGTCATTGCGATCGAGAATGTTTCAACGACAGACGTGGTGCGGCACGCCCGCCTTCTGCGGGGATACCTCCGCTACCGAACTGCCCTCTCCGCCTACGAGCGGTTCGCGCCCGAGGCGAAGGCTCTTTTCTCGAGCGCAGCCGCCGATCTGGACGCCGGCGGCAGTGCATTTTCCCTCTGGGCCCGGTTCTATCTGGCACTAAACGACTACCACGCTAACGCCTACGATACGGCCCTTTCTAGGCTTGCGGCGATCCGCCAGGCTGCCGGGCGCTACCCCAACCTTGACGGCCGTATGCGATTGTTGGAAGGGCTAATCGCCTCGATCCAGGGCGACCCCATGCGCTCACTAGACGCATACCGTGCCGCTGTCAACTGCTTCAAGCGCTCTGAAGAACTCGGGAATGAGGCGGCAGTGCATCATCAAATGGCAGAGGTCCTTTTTCGGTTAGGCCAGGAAGAAGAGGCGTGGAAGGAGCTGGGTTGTGGCCTACGCGGATTGCCGTCGATCCTCGAGAGCCGCCTCCGTCAAGGAGTGCTGCAGGCCGCGGCTCTGGTGGCGCTGCGGGATGACGAACCGAACGTAGCTCTGGTGTTTGAGGATGCAGCCCTTCATGCGGCACGTGGCTCGCATACCGCAGTGCGCGTCGCACTCGCGTTGCGTGAGCGCGCGGCCATCTTGCACCGCCTTCGTCGGGTGACGGAGGCGATCGCCGATCTCCGTGAAGCGGAAGGCCTCGCACGCCTGGTGGGCGATCCGGCACTCTCTGCGGATGTGCTGCTGAGCCGCGCCAAGGTGCTGCGCGAAAACGACCCGCACGCGGCGCTCGAAGCCTTGGTTCGTGTCTGGCCATTGCTGGAGCGAACCGGTTATGTCACCGAGTTCGCTCCGTTTTATCTCGAGCGCGCCCAACTGCGAGTAACGCTCGGAGAAGCGGGCCTGGCGGAGGCAGACTTCGTCGCTGGCATCGCTGCCATCGAGGCCCAACGCCACTCGCTAAGCTCTGACCTCCGCGCCACCTATCTAGATCAGTACCGCGCACTCTTCGACGGGGTTATCGAGTTGAGCTTTGCGACATCTAGAGACTCGCACGCGGCCGGTGCCTTCCGCTATCTCGAACAGGGAAGGGCGCGCAGCCTCTTGGATTTGAGCGTTCCGGAAGAATGGGCTAATGGCGCCTCAGGAGAAGGCCCTACCCTGAGTCTCACTGAGGCTGAAGAGCTTCTTCCGAACGGAGTCACGGTATTGGAATTGGCCCTGCTCGAGAAGAGGCTGCTGATCTGGGTGATCCGAAAGGGATCCGCCACCGTCACGACGGTGCCGCTTTCAGCGTCGCGCGTCGAGGAAATGGTTACCCACCTGCAAAGGGAGGCACGGGCCGGAGGCGATGCGCGGGAGCTCGAGCAGCTTACAGGACAGCTATCCGAGCTGCTCTTGCGTCCTTTGGGGACATTCGCTCCCGCCGGGGATAAGCTCATTGTCATTCCTGACAAGGCTCTTGGTCAAGTCCCGTTCGCAGCATTGAAAGACCCCAGGACAGGTCGGTACCTGATCGCCGAGCACCCGCTAGCGATCGCGCCTAGCTGCTCGTTCTATCTACGAAGAGTAGACCATCCTCGCGCGGATCCACGAGCACCATTCTCGATCCTCGCGATTGGCGACCCCGCGGTAGATGGCGCGCGCAATCCAGGGCTACCTCTCGCGGGACTGGAAGCGCGCGAGGTCGCCGCGCTGTATCAGCATGCCGGTAGTCCGACATGCCTGCTCACCGGAGGGGAGGCCACACGCGATCGCTTTCTTAGCTCACTGGGGGCATTCGAAGTGGTGCACTTTGCCGGCCACGCGGAGGTAGATGAGAGCGATCCGATCTTCTCGCGGCTGCTGCTGGCGGCCACGCCCAGCGATTCCGGTATTGTCTTCGCAAGCGACCTCTACAAACTGCACTTCGGCCGTACCCAGCTCGTCGTGCTCGCGGGCTGCAATACGGCCTCTGGGAGTGTCTCGCCGTCAGAGGGGGTTCTTAGCCTAGGCCGCCCGTTTCTCGCCGGAGGCGTGCGAAGTGTCGTCGCGAGTCTGTGGCCTGTAACCGACCAATCAGCGCTTGCGTTCTCATCACGGTTCCACCAGGCGTTCTTGGCAAGCCAGGACGCTGCCGTCGCCTTGCGCACCGCGCAGCTGGCGATGATGACGGATCCGAATCCGGAGATCCGATCGCCGGCAGCCTGGGGCGCCTTCGTGCTCCTTGGGGAGGCCGGGCTGCCCGACAAGCAGCAAAGAGAAAGGAGAATCAATGTCTCTCGAGCTACGGATCTACATGTTGGACCTTCTAGCATTCGTTCACCAAAACACGGACCTTTGGGTTCTGTGGCGAGACGCCCGGAATGGCGGCACCTCGAGCGCACCACCACACATTCCCCCCCAGCACCTTACAGAACACTATCCGATCGTGCTTTTCGACATGGACGACACAGGGGTCGGCAACGACTGGTCTGTAATCGCGGCACTTCTTAAGTTATCAGGACCCAGGGGTACGCCACCGCAGGCCTGGCTGTTGAGCGCAGAAGACGTAATCGTGCCGCGGCAAGCAGCTGAGCCCACGGGCGTCGATATCAATCTAGACGCGCCCGGCGTCTACCCTGTAAAAGGCACGAATGAATGCCACTTTGGCTGGGTACCGAAGATGAGCTCGATCTCGCCTGCACACGCTCAGATCGATGGAAATCTGATCACAGGCGCATTGCCCTCGCCGAAAATCATCGCACGACTCAAGCTGACTCAGGGAAGAATCAGATCCTTCGAGTTCTGTAAGTTCCAGGACAGCGAGAGACACGAGGAGACGGCTCAAATACATAGTTTCGAGTTCCGCAAGTTGGCCGATTCTTCGAGTCTCTCGAGAGGCGCGAAGGCGCTCACCGAGGTGGTAGTTGCAAAGATTCTTCTCGATGGACCGACTGTGGAGATCAAGACATCGAGCGGGAGGAGCCTCATATTGAGCACGCGGGACGGCCAGACGATCAACCTTCTGGTCGCCAACTTGTCACCGATCAACACCGGGGAGCAGGACGGTAAAGGCAAGCATTTTGAGTACTATTACAAACTATCGACCCTGGATGATGGGTCAGTTGGGGCGGTCCCTTTCCTCGCCGACGATCCGTCAGTGCCTCCGAATACCGTAGAACTGCCTCTACCGCTGTTCATCGATAAGATTGATCCCGGCGCGAAGGCAACCAACAACCGGCCGATCTGCAGCTTTGTGCAGTTTGCGCCCTGAAAGGGAAGAGTAGCCATGCGAGCTCAGCCGAGGCACCGTCATGAGGTCGATCTCGCAGTCGCTGAGGTGATGCGTGAGCTGCGTCTGCGGGAGGAGACGGGCCGGCCGAGCGAATCGCTTGCTGGCCTCTCAAAGCTTGAGCTTTGGGAAAGAGCGCTTGAATCGACCACCTACATCACGCCAGACAGCGTGATCAAAGATCTCTGGGAGGTGATGGATGCCGCAGTAAAGGACGCCGCGGCACGCGTCGTAGCAGTAGTTCCGAAAACGATGATCGCGCACCAGGGTAACGGCTTGTGGAAATTACTCTTGAATGATGCCCATACTCTCGCCTCGCAGAATCAGCCCTGGTGCGCCAACGTACCCTTCGGGAGTTTCGGGGATCAACTCATGGTGCCTAAGGGCACGGCGTCGCTCGCGGCTTCCGACCTGGTGTTGACGGCGGCGCACGTGACGGCGGAAGGAGGGCCTGAGGAGTTCAAGTTTGTTTTCGATCTCGAAATGATTGATGGCACAACATGCCGTTCGTCGTTCACAGACGACCAGGTATTCGATGGAACGGTGTATGATTCCGGAGGCGACAACCCGGTGGAAGCTTGGCAGATCATCCGGCTCGACCGACCCGTGCCCAATAGGCAACCCTTGAGATGGCGGCACTCTGGTATGGTCCCTGATGGCACGGAGGTGATGGGTCTCAGCTTCGCCGCGCACCTGCCAATGAAATACATCGTGGGGGGCAAAGTGGTGGATAACTCAAGTTCGCGAATCTTTGGAGCCTCCCTCGGCGGGTTCGACGGCAGTTCGGGCTCTCCCGTCTTCAGTCTCGATCGAGAAGGGCTCATGGTGGAAGGTATCCTCGTCGCAGCGGCGGTGCGAGACTTCTTCAACGCCAATGGCTGCTATCAGGCGCTTGAGGCCCCGGATGGCACGGCGGTCTCCGTCTTACGGATCACGGAGGTTCCTGCCCCATAGGTACGCGAGGACTCGAGCTTCATCGTCGACCTGGCGCCCGATCAGGGCTCGAGGAGCTGCCAGAGCTACTGTCTTCGCCCTCCGCCGCATGCAGTTGCGCGAAGACCCGAGCACCGAGAGTCTGCCCGAGTACCGCCGCGAGCGCACCCACTTGGGCTGAGCGGACCTTCTCCAGGCTCCCGAAGCGCGTCAGCAGCAGCTTCCGCCGCTTCGGCCCGATGCCGGGCAGCTCGTCCAGGCGGCTGTGGAGCGTGCGGGCCGACCGCCTGCGCCGGTGCCTCGAGACGGCGAAGCGGTGGGCCTCGTCGCGCACCTGCTGCAGGAGCTGCAGGCCGGCGTCGTCGCGCCTTAGGGCCAGGTGCTCGGGGCGCGCCGGGAGGTAGAGCTCCTCCTCGCGCTTGGCCAGGGCGACGACCGGGGTCTCCTCCACCCCCAGGTCGGCGAGGGCGGCCAGGGCGGCGTTGAGCTGGCCGCGGCCGCCGTCGATGAGGATGAGGTCAGGCATCTCGCCGAGCTCCTCGAGGCGGCGGCGGTAGCGGCGCTCGACGGCCTGGCGCATGGCGGCGAAGTCGTCGGGCTGGTCGAGGCCGCGGATGTTGAAGGTGCGGTACTCGGACTTGCGCATCTTGCCCTCTTCCCAGACGACCAGCGAGGCGACCGTCTCGCCGCCCTGGAAGTGGGAGATGTCGAAGCCCTCGATGCGCCGCGGCGGCTCGAGCAGGGTGAGGTGGCGCTCGAGGGCGCCCGCGCCCGGGGCGATCTCCTGGCCGCGGAAACGCCGCCGGTGGGCCATCTCGGCGTTGTGGCGCGCGAGAGCGATGCGCTCGGCCTTGGGGCCGCGCGAGGGCATCCGCAGGTAGACCTTCTCGCCCTTGCGCTCGGAGAGCCAGGCGAGCAGCGCCTCCTCGTCCTCGATCGGCGCCGGCAGGTGGATCTCTTTGGGGATGAAGGTCGTGCGGTCGTAGATCTGCGGCACCACCTGCGACAGCAGCAGCTCCGGCGACACCTTCCCCACCCCTTCCCAGAACAGCTCGCGGCGGTCGAGCACCTGGCCGCCGCGCATCACCAGCACGACCACCGCGGCGTGGCCCGCCGCCACGTGCACGCCGTAGACGTCCACGTCCTCGCCGGCGACCGAGGAGAGCTTGCGGCGCTCGCCGATCGCCTCCACCTCGGCCAGGGTGTCGCGCAGCCGCGCCGCCCGCTCGTAGTCGGTCTCCTCGGCGGCCTCCCACATCTCGCGCTTGAGCCGCCGCACCAGCATGTCGTTGCGCCCGGCGAGGAAGAGGCGCGCCTGCTGCACCGCCTCGGCGTAGCGCTCGGGCGTGGTGAGCGCCGCCACGCACGGCCCCAGGCAGCGGTGCATGTCGTAGTAGAGGCACGGTCGCGCCAGCGACCCGTCGACCTCGATGTTACAGACCCGCACCAGGAAGAGCTTCTGCACGAGCTTGATCGCCTTGCGCGCCAGGCCGCCGGGCAGGAACGGCCCGAAGTACTCCGCGCCGTCGTCGCGGATGCGCCGGGTGAAGGCGATGCGGGGGACGGGCTCCTGGACGGTGAGCTTCAGGTAAGGGTAGGTCTTGTCGTCGCGCAGCAGGATGTTGTAGCGCGGCTTCCGCCGCTTGATCCAGTTGTTCTCGAGCAGCAGCGCCTCGGCCGGCGAATCGGTGACCACGAACTCGAGGTCCGCCGCCTCGGCCACCATCGCCGCCAGCCGCGGCTCGTGCTCGCGCGACAGGTACGACGCCGCGCGCTTGCGCAGCGACTTGGCCTTGCCGACGTAGAGGGCCTTGCCGCCGGCGTCCTTGAAGATGTAGATCCCGGGCCGGTCGGGAAGCTCGCGGATGCGCTCGGCGAGGGCGTCAGGCGATGGCGCAGGCGGTGGCGGCAGCTGCTGGTCTTCCATGAGGCGCTCGGCGGTATGGGAACGAGGGCCGCGGTCGGTCGATCCGGCTCCTGCGTCGCGATCAGTGTAACCGGGCGGCCAGGCACAAGGGGCACCACCGGCGCGGGCAGCGCCGGGGCTCATCCGGTCCGGCCGAGCGGCATCGCGGCTCCGTCGGTCCCGCGCACCCCAGACTGCGCTGTGGCGGGGGCCTACCCCGCGTAGATCTGGATCTCGCGCAGCTCGCGCAGCCGGTCGCGCAGCGCCGCCGCCTCCTCGAACTCCAGCCGCTTGGCGGCCGCCCGCATCTCCTTTTCGAGCTTGGCGATGCGCTCGCCGAGCGGCAGCTCCGCCCCCTCGGCGATCTCCATCAGCGGCGTCGGCCCCACCGAGTAGTAGTCGAGGTTGCTCATCGCCACCAGCGGGCTGTGAATGTCCTTGAGCACGGTCCGCGGCTCGATCCCGGTGCGCCGGTTGTAGTCGGCCTGCTTTTGCCGCCGCCGCTCGGTCTCGTCGATCGCCCGCCGCATCGAGTCGGTCATCTGGTCGGCGTAGAACACCACCCGCCCGTTGAGGTTGCGCGCCGTCCGCCCCGCGGTCTGGATGAGCGACGTGCCGCTCCTTAGGAAGCCCTCCTTGTCGGCGTCCAGGATCGCCACCAGCGACACCTCAGGCAGGTCCAGCCCCTCGCGCAGCAGGTTGATGCCGACCAGCACGTCGAACTCGCCGCGCCGCAGCGCGGTCACGATCTCGACCCGCTCGAGCGTCTCGACGTCGCTGTGCAAGTAGCGCACCTTGACGCCCAGCTCCGCCAGGTACTGCGTGAGCTCCTCGGCCATGCGCTTGGTCAAGGTGGTGACCAGCACCCGCTGCCCCTTCGCGGCGGCGTCGCGGCATTCGGCCATCAAATCGTCGACCTGGTTCTCGATCGGCCGGATGATGGTGGGCGGATCGA
>Ga0307479_10004010_pt1 | contig 13454 bp, 9 predicted proteins | sample atmos_gasesECM4C_FD_203743 | JGI IMG/M metagenome (GOLD analysis project Ga0307479, IMG submission 203743) | Hardwood forest soil microbial communities from Morgan-Monroe State Forest, Indiana, United States - atmos_gasesECM4C_515 | ecosystem: Environmental > Terrestrial > Soil > Temperate...
CAATTTTTCAACAAACAAGCTGGCGATAAAATCGGAATTCTGCGCCTCGCGCCACGGCACCACGCCCAGGATGCTCGTCTGCATCGCCAGATACAGGACGGCGATCCCCAGCACGGAAAGAAAAATCCCCCGGGGAATATTTTTTTCAGGATCCTTAATCTCGCCGCCGAGATGGCAAATGTTGTAGTAGCCCCAGTAGCTGTAGATAGTGCTCACCATCGCCGACCCCAGCCCCGCGAACCACACCCATGACAAATCGAAGGCCCCCGGCGGAAAATCAAAAGCGATTTTAGCGTTGAAATGCGTGGCCCCTCCCCCGATCAGCCACAGCATCGTTCCCACGACGCCGATCCACAGCAGGATGGAAATTTTTCCGATGGTCGCGATTCTTCGGTAAAGCAGGATCACGATAAAGATAACCAGTCCGCCGGAAATCGCCTTCGCCTGCATCGGCGTGAAGGGGTAGAGATATCCCGCATACTTCGCGAAACCAATCGAGGCCGACGCCACGGAAAGCGGCGCCTGCACCAGCGTTTGCCACACGAACAGGAACGACATCAGCCGGCCCCAGCGCTCCGGACCGTAGGCTTCTCGCAGAAAAACGTACGTGCCGCCCGCTTTCGGCATCGCCGCGCCCAGCTCGGACCATACAAATGCATCCAGTGTTGCCAGCAGCGCGCCAGCCAGCCACGCGATGAGCGCCTGCGGCCCGCCCATCGCTCGAATCACCAGAGAACTGACCACAAACGGCCCGATCCCCACGATTTCGATCATGTTCAGCGCAACGGCTTCCTTCAGGCCCAGGCCGCGCTCCAGGGCGGGGCCTGCAGCATTGTTGTTCGTCTTCACGGGTCCGCCGAGAATAACAAATGCCCGGCGCTCCGCCTAACCAAGATTCCTGCTGCAAAAACCATTTCACACTCTTCTGGAACAGCTTAAACTCTTCCGGCACAGAGGCTGAACCTGCGCAACCGTTTCTCGGAAGGGAACGATGAATCCATCGCCTACAGCTTGCCGCGCCGGCTTATCTTGCCTGCTCCTCCTGGCGCCTCTTGCCGTCCCCGTGCGAGCTTCCAAAATCATCCTGCCGCCTGAGACGCCCGCCATTCTCGACAAAATCTATTCCTTCGACCTCGAAGGCGCAGTGGAAGCCACGAAGCACATGGAACAGGAACGCCCCAATCACCCGCTGGGATATCTGCTGGAGGCGGAAGCATTATGGTGGCGCATCTGGTGTACCTCCGCCGATTTCAAATATGGAATGAGCGACGCCCGGCGCCGGCCCAAGCTCCGAGCGGATCAGCACTATCTTGAGCTGGCTGCCACAGCGCTGTCGCTGGCAGAAGCGCAGATCAAGCAAGGTGAATCCGCGGAAATGCAATTTTACGCCGGCATGGCGGAAGCGACCTCTGCGCGTCTTTACGCACTGCGCGCCGAGAATCGCAACGCCGCGCGTTCCGGAGTGCGCGGGCGCGAGCATCTCTTGCGCGCCAAGTCTCTCGATCCCGATCTTGCCGACGCTGATTTTGGCCTCGGTCTTTACAACTATTACGTGGACACCCTCAGTGGCATCGCCAGGATTTTGCGTTTTTTCATGGGCATCCCCGGCGGGTCGAAGCAAGAAGGCGTGCACCTGCTCGAACGCGCCATCGCGCAGGGCGCTCTCACCTCAAACGTGGCGCGCTTTTATCTCGCTCTGAACCTTCATCGTTACGATCAGCAATATGAAAAAGCGCTCGACGACCTCAACCCGCTCGCTGAGAAGTACCCCACGAACCCATTGTTTCAACTAGCGCGCGGCGACCTCTACGCCAAACTTGGCCGGAAGCAACAGGCTCTGGCCTGCTATCGCGCCGCAAGTGCTTTGCGAGTCCAGAATGCGGAGTGTCAGACTCGTCTCCAGGATCTGGTGCGCGCCTCGATCGCAGCCCTCGGCGCGCAATGAGCGCGTCGACCTCACGGAGTCATAGCCGCTGGATTGAGCAGTCCCCAACAACCATCCCCCATCTCGCCCCAATCCGGCCCGAATCGCATTGACCTCATCCCCTTCCAAGTGATAATCATGTAGGGTTGCCTGGGTCCCGAGATTCCGGGCAATGTGCAATCTCACGCAGGGGTGAATCAAGGCTGGGCGGCGTTCCCCGGTTCCCAGCTTCCTCGCGGTCAACGCGCGGCTCAAATTTGGCATCTCACCCCCAAAGTGCGCTGGCGCCACGGGCTCCGCCCGTTCGCGCAGGCTGGTTGGCCCTGGCACAGCCGGGGTCTTCTGAAAAGATGAAGGAGTCTCAATGAAGCGGTCTTCGGCAGCATTGGCTGTCGCGCTGTTGGCGATTTTCGCGGTAGCCGGTTGCAACGACTACGGCAATACGTTTCAGAACAATACAGGTGCCTCGCTTACCTTTCTTTCACCTGCCCAGACCAGCGCCTGTACCGGCGCTAACTGCGCGGACTTTACTTTGACCGTGAACGGCATCGGCTTCGTCCTGAAAACAGTGGTGGAGTGGAATGGCAAAAAGCTTGCCACTACGGTCCCTGTGGACAGCACGGGAGCGGCTCTCGGAAACATCGTCACCGCCACCGTCCCCGCGGCGCTCGTCGCCAAGCCCGGCGTCGCCACCGTCATCACATTGAATCCCGCCTCCGGCGCGGGAAACAACGGCCTCTCGAATCCCATCGCTTTCGTCATCAATCCGCCGCCGAATCCTTTGCCGGGTCTCACCAGTATCAGCCCCACCAGCGCACCCGTAGGCAGCCCGCAAACCACGTTGACGATCAATGGTTCAAATTTTCTTCCTACCAGCGATCCCTCCGGCGGATCCCAGGTGAATTGGAGCATAGGCGGCACGCAAACAAAATTGGCTATCACGAGCATCACTTGCGCTAGCGGCTCTCCCTGCCAGATTCAAGCGACTGTCACCCAGGGTCTTCTTTCGAGCGCGGGTTCGGCGAGCGTGACGGTTTTCAATCCGCCGTCTCCCCCGCCGGCGGGGTGCGTCACGGCGTGCACCGGCGGTGGCGGCGGCGGCTCAAGCTCGCCTGCGGCCTTCACCATTTGCCCTTCGAGCGGGTGTCCCGCAGGCGCGGGTGCATCTGCGGCGGCGCTTGTCGCGGAAGAGACGCCGGCGCTCAGTCTTGATGGCCGCTTCGTTGCTTACACGGCAGTACAGAATGATCGCGCCCAGATCTTTCTGCGGGATACCTGCGAGGGAGCCGCGGCAGGATGCCAGCCGCGTACGACTCTTCTCTCGGCCGCCGCCGATGGCACTCCGGGAAACGACGAAAGCCATGCGCCCTCGATGAGCGCCGATGGACGCTTCGTGGCCTTCAGCTCGGCCGCGACGAACCTCGTGGAAAACGCACCGTCCGGCCGGCAAATCTATTTGCTTGATACTTGCGCGGGGGCGGGAAATCCTTGCAAACCGTCTGCCCAACTCATCTCCGCAGATCCGAACGGAGCATTGGTCGGAGCGGAGAGCATTCTGCCTTCCGTCAGCTCTTCGGGACGGTTTGTTGCGTTTCTGGCCATCACTCCGAGCCATTCCGCGAATCAGGCTTTTGCTCAATCGAAGTCGTCCGCAAGCGGCGCCAACAGCGGCTACCGCCAGGTGTTTATCCGTGATACGTGTCTCGGCGCAACCAACTGCACGCCGAAGACGACCCGGATTTCGCTTCAGCCCGGTGACGGGACGGCATCGGGTGCGAAGCCCGCCGGACCTGCTTCGAGCGGCAATGCTGAGCACATCGCTATTGTGGGCGGAAACGCGACCATTCTCTTTACTCGTTCCGTTGCCGTTGATGATCGCGTCTTCCTGGCCATCGCCGACCAGCAGCCCTGAGCTGGCTCAGCATCGAATTCTTTTCAGTTAAACCGCACCTTGATATCCGGCCGCTTCTCCAGATGTACCGAATCAATGAACCGCACTTGCCGGTCATCCAGCGTAAGAATCATCGAGCTCGTCCGCACACCTTCCCCGAAAAACCGCACGCCCTTCAGCAAATTTCCGTCCGTCACGCCCGTGCACGCGAAAATCATTTTCTTCCCCGGCGCCAAGTCTTCCGTGTCGTAAACACGTTTCAAATCCTTCACGCCCATTTTTGCCAGCCGTTCCGCGTGTTCCGGCTTGCTCACTACCAGCCGCGCAAGAATCTGCCCGTTCAAGCAGCGCAGCGCCGCCGCCGTCAGCACGCCTTCCGGCGCCCCGCCCGTGCCCATCACCGCGTGCACGCCCGTGCCGACCACCGCCGCCGAAATCCCGGCCGAGAGGTCGCCATCGCCAATCAGCCGGATGCGCGCGCCCGCGTTGCGTATCTCCCCAATGAGCTTTTCGTGACGCGGCCGGTCCAGCACGATCACCACGAGATCGTCCACGTCGCGGTCCAGCCGCTTCGCAATGGCCTTCAAGTTGTCCGCCACCGGCGCATCCAGGTCCACCGCGCCCTTGCACGACGGCCCCACAACAAGCTTCTCCATGTACAAATCCGGCGCGTGCAGCAACCCCCCGCGCTCGCTCGCCGCCAGCACCGCAATTGAATTCGCCGCCCCTGTCGCGCACAGGTTCGTCCCTTCCAGCGGATCCACCGCGATGTCCACCTGCGGAAACAATGCCTTCGGCGCGTGCGTTGCCAATCCTACTTTTTCGCCGATGTACAGCATTGGCGCTTCATCCCGCTCTCCTTCGCCAATCACGATTGTCCCGTCGATCTCCACCGAGTCCATCGTCTTGCGCATCGCTTCCACGGCCACTTCATCGGCGTGGTGCCTGTCGCCGTATCCCATCGTGCGCGCCGCGGCGATCGCCGCGTTTTCCACCACGCGCAAAAAATCCAGGCTCAGTTGTTCTTCCATTGGCCGCATCTCCGTCTCGCCCTGTAAGGAACTCGTCCCGGCAGTCTCGGGCGCGCGCCATCATAAGCCAAAGCGCGGTTTCCCGTCGACCATTTGCGATTCATCAGCCATCCCTCTCGGCAGGACTCGCCAGGATAAGCATGGGATTTTTTCTGGTTGCGGCACTCGGCTACAATGCTCCGCGGAGGACCCATGTCCAAATCACGCAGGCATTTCCTGACCCAGACTTCGCTCGGTCTAATCGGCGCAGCCGTAGCCTCGAGCAGCGGCGCGCAAGCTCACGCAAATGAACTCACCCAGGAGCCGACGCAACCCCCGCCGGGCGCGCCCCCCGCATTCGGCACTGGCCCCGCCGTCGGCCCCGAAGTCTCGCCGACGACCTTCGCCGAAGCGGAAAAACTCGTCCAAGTGCAACTAACCCCCGCCGACCGCACCCTCGCCGCACAAACCTGGCGCGTAAACCTCGCCTCGGTTTACGAACGCCGCACCGGTCCTCGGGCCATCGCTCTCGAACCCGCGCTCGCGCCTTTCTCGCGCTACAATTCCGTTCTCCCCGGCCAGCCCGCCGGCCCCCAGCGCGACCAATTCATCCGCACCAAATCCGATCCCGGCCCGCTGCCCTCCAACGATGCCGACATCGCCTTCGCTTCCGTCACGCAGCTCTCCCGCTGGATCGAGCAGCGCAAACTCACCTCCGAGCGCCTCACGCAAATCTACCTACGCCGCATCGAACAATTCGATCCCAAGCTTCGTTGCATCATCACTCCCACGCGCGATCTCGCGCTCGCCCAGGCGAAAAAGGCCGACGAAGAAATCGCCGCCGGCAAATACCGCGGACCCCTTCACGGCATTCCCTGGGGCGGCAAGGATCTTCTTGACACCGCTGGCATTCCCACCACCTACGGCGCCGAACCCTATCGCAATCGCATTCCCAAGGAAGACGCCGCCGTCGTGAAGCGTCTCCACGCCGCCGGCGCCGTGCTTCTCGCCAAGCTCAGCCTCGGCGCCCTCGCGCTCAACGACATCTGGTTCGGCGGGCAAACCGTGAACCCGTGGCTCTTGGAAGAAGGCGCGTCCGGCTCCAGCGCCGGTCCAGGCGCCGCTACCGCTGCCGGGCTGGTCGGCTTCTCCATCGGCAGCGAAACCGGCGGCAGCATCGTCAGCCCCAGCATGCGTTGCGGCGTCACCGGCCTTCGCCCTACTTACGGCCGCGTTCCCCGCACCGGCGCCATGACTCTCTGCTGGTCCCTCGATAAGCTCGGTCCCATGACGCGTACCGTCGAAGACGCCTTGCTCGTGCTCGAAGCCATCTCCGGGCCGGACCCAGGCGATCTTTCCAGCGTCTCCAGCCACCTGGACTTCGACTCCGCCGGCAGCATCAAGGGCCTCCGCGTCGGCTATTTCCCTGCGTGGATGAAGGAAGATCCCGCCACCGATGTGGACCGCGCCGCGCTGGCCGCTCTTCCAAAGCTCGGCCTGATACCTGTCGAAGTATCGTTACCCAATTGGCCCTACGATTCGCTCAACCTGATTCTTTTCGCCGAAGGCGCCGCCGCTTTCGAGGAGCTCACGTTAAGCCACGGCGTCGACCAGCTCAAAGTTCAGACCCCCGACGCGTGGCCCAACCTTTTCCGCCAGTCACGCTTCCTCTCCGCCGTCGATTTCGTTCAGACCGACCGCTTCCGCCGCAAAGTAGCGCAAGAAATGACCCGCATCTTCTCCGAAGTGGATCTCTTGCTTGTGCCGTCGCTTCGCGACGAAATCCTCACCATCACCAATCACACCGGCCAGCCCTCGCTCACCATGCGCGCCGGCTTCGTGCAAGTCTCCGAAGCCCGCTCGGACTGGGCTCCCGACCCGAAAAATCCCTTGCCCAAGTTTTCTCCCCCGCGCCGCGTCCCCCACGGCATCACCCTCATCGGCCGCCTCTTCGAGGAAGGCACTCTTGGCCGCGTCGGCATCGCCCTCGAGCGCGCCTTCGCCGTCTCCGCCGAGCGCCCGCCTTCTTTCTGATCTGCCCTGGAAGTTAGAAGCGGCCCATGGCTTCGTTAGTAGGGGCGCAGCATGCTGCGCCCCTACTTGGCAACCAATTCCAGCCTCAAACGCGTTCTTGCTCCAAAACTTGGCCTTCGCAAAGGCCCGAGGAGCGCGCGATAATGCGCTTTGGAGAAATGCTCATGGGTAAAAAGAAAGAAATCTCGCGCCGTACCTTCCTCGCGGAAGTCGCCGCCGGTGGCGCCGCGTGCGCCATTGTCCCTCGTCACGCCCTTGGCCGTGGATTCACTCCGCCGAGCGATACGCTCAACATCGCCGCCGTGGGAGTTGGCGGCATGGGCCGCGCCAATCTGATCAACCTCGCCAGCCAGAACATCGTCGCCCTCTGCGACGTGGACTGGCGCTACGCCGATAAAGGATTCAACCGCCTCGACATCGATATCGAACGGCTGAGAAAGCGCATCGAGTTACCCGCCCCGCCACAGCCCGGCGAATCATCGCCGCCTTTTGATCCAGTGAAGGCCCAGGCTTGGCTCGAAGGGATGATGAAGCTCAAATCCGAGCATCTGCCCAAAGCCAAGCGCTACACCGACTTTCGCGAGATGCTCGATCGCCAGAAGGACATCGACGCCGTGGTCGTCGCCACTCCCGACCACATGCACGCCTCCATCGCCCTCGCGGCCATGGACATCGGCAAGCATGTCTACGTCCAGAAGCCCCTCTGCTGGTCCGTCGAAGAAGCCCGCAAGCTTTCGCGCCGCGCAAACGAAACCAAAGTCGCCACGCAAATGGGCAACCAGGGTCACTCCTCCAACGATGGCCGCACCGCCGTCGAATACGTCTGGGCCGGCGCGATTGGCGATGTGCGCGAAGTCCACATCTGGACCAATCGGCCCCTCGGCTTTTGGCCCCAGGGCGTCCCGCGCCCCGAGCCTCTGAAGCCTGGGCCTGAACCTCTGAAATGGAGTGGCCGCGACGTTAACAACCGCCTGGCCGCCGCCCTTTGCGGCGACTACCCCCTCCCCGACGGGCTCGCCTGGGATCTTTTTCAAGGCACTGCCGCCTCGAACGTGGATTACCACCCCATCTACCATCCCTTCAACTGGCGCGGCTGGACCGATTGGGGCGTCGGCGCCATCGGCGATATGGGCGCCCACTTGATCGACCACACCATGTGGGCGCTCAACCTCGGCTTTCCCACCAGCGTTGAAACCGTCTCCACTCCCTTCAACGGCGCTTCTTATCCCGCCGCCACTCTTACCTTCTACGACTTCCCCGCACGCGCCTCGATGCCGCCCGTCAAGCTCACCTGGTACGACGGCGGCCTCAAGCCCAACAAGCCTGAAGAACTAGGCGACGAAGAGCTGAAGCAAGAAGGCGGCGCACTATTAATCGGCAGCAAAGGCAAACTTCTCTACGACACTTACGGGTACAAGCCCCGCCTCTTGCCCAAATCCCTCCACGACTCCTGCGGTTTACCTCCGCAAAAGCTCCCCCGCATCCCCGCCGAGGCCCACGAAATGAACTGGGTCGACGCCGCCAAGGGCAGGGTCGAAGCCTCCTGCCCCTTCGACTACGCCGCCCGCCTCACCGAGGTCATGCTCCTCGGCATTGTCGCCTTGCGCGCCGGAAAAAAGATCTACTACGACGCCCCCAGCATGCGTATCACTAACGTCCTCGCGGCCAACGCCTTCCTGCGCCGCGACTACCGCCCAGGCTGGTCAATCTAAGCAGGACGTTTTCGAGGACGGTGAGCGTCATAATCCTGTGCCGCCGTCAGACAGCCTTGTCCCGCAACCGGACAGTGTCGGGGCGCTGGACTGGACTCTAATCCTTGCTTTCAATAACTTACGATGGTAACCGGCTTGCACCCTTCATAGCGGCCATGAATACATTACTGCGCGACCTTCGTTACGGCTTGCGGACGTTGCTGCGAAATCCCGCCTTTACCGCGGTAGCAGTCCTTACGATTGGGATTGGCATCGGGGCGAGCACCACTATCTTCAGTTGGATGCGCACAATGCTTCTGAATCCCCTGCCCGGCGCCACGCAAGCGGAGCGCATCGTGGCCATCGAGAACCTGGCGCCGGACGGCGAGCCGATCACGACCTCTTACCTAGACTTCCGCGATTTCCGCGACAATCTCAAGCTTGTGAATTTGGTGACGGCGCGGGCGGGAAATGTGTTTTCTGTCGGCGATGCCCCGAACACCACCCAGGTTTGGGGTGAAATGGTGTCGGCGGGCTTCTTTGATATGCTTGGCATACAGCCGGAGGTGGGGCGTTTCTTCTCCGGCGCGGAACGCGATGACGCGCAGAATGCGCATGCAGTTGTCGTTATCAGCCACAGCTATTGGAAGAGCCAGTATCACTCGGATCGTTCGGCCGTTGGGTCAGTCCTGCGCATTAACCGCACGCCGTTCACCATTATCGGTGTATCCCCCGAAGGCTTCCACGGCACACGCTCGGGGTTGGATTACGAGCTGTGGATGCCGCTTACGATGTATGGCCAATTGACCCACACAGGGACTTGGATGTTGCGCGACCGCAACACGCGCAACTTCATGTTGTTCGCGCGCCTTGCGCCCGGCGTAACCATCGAGCAGGCGCGCGGGGAAGTGCAAGGGCTGGCAAATCGCATGGCGGTGGCCGACGCGGACTCGAACCAGGGAATTGGCGCGACGGTGTTGCCGGTTTGGCAGTCGCACTTCGGGACCCAGGCGATGCTCCTGACGCCGATTACCATCCTGATGGGAGCCAGCGGCGTAGTGCTGCTGATTGTTTGCGCTAACCTGGCAAACCTGCTGCTGGCGCGCGCGACGGGGCGGCTGAAAGAGTTTAGCGTGCGGCTGGCGATGGGCGCGCGGTCCACGCGACTGATACAGCAGCTTCTCACTGAAACACTGCTGATGGCGGTGGCCGGCTCGGTGTGCGGTTTGATGTTGGCAAACCTGCTAGGCGGCGCGTTGCGCTGGCTGATTCCCGGAGTCGCGAGGCCGGCAATGTTGCAACCGCCGCTCGACGGGCAGGTCCTGGCATTCACCATGGCGCTGGCATTTGGCGTCGCCATTCTTGCGGGACTAGCCCCTGCGCTCCACGCTACGCGAGCCAACGTCAACGAGATGCTGAAGGAGGGCGGCCGCAGCGGGACTTCGGGCACGCATTCGCACCGGTTACGCGGGCTGCTGGTGGCCTCCGAGGTAGCTCTGGCTGTTATTGCCTTGGTGGGCGCGGGATTATTTCTGAAGAGTTTCCAAACCGCGCGGGCCATCGATCCAGGGTTCAAGCCGGAAGGTGTGGCGCTGGCGCGCTTCGATTTTTCCTCGGCCGGCTATGATGCGCGGCAAACCGATAGTTATTGCCGACGTCTCCGCGAGCAGTTGGAGCGCCAGCCTGGAGTGACCGCGGTCAGCTACGACGACTCACCGCCTTTGGGATTTAGCGGCGGAAACTGGGAAACGCTTGGGGTGGAGGGCTATGTTCCCGGCCCAAACGAGAATATGAAGATCTACCGGGACCTGGTATCGCCCGGCTACTTCGCGACCATGAAGATCCCGCTGGTGGATGGGCGCGATTTCGATCTACGTGACGACGCCACTTCGCTAAGGGTAATGATCGTCAACCAGGAGTTTGTGCGGCGCTTCCTGGCCAATCGCCGCGTGCTCGGGCGCAAGGTGCATGGCTGGGGCGAATGGTTCACGATCGTTGGCGTAGCCAAGGACAGCAAGTATCACCAGGTTTCAGAGGGTCCGCAGCCGTACTTTTACATTCCCATCCGGCAGATTTTCCGGCCGGAGTATGGCTTGACGTTCGATGTGCGGACTTCCGGTTCGGTAAATGAAGCGATTGCGGCGCTGCGCCGTGAGGCCACTGCAATTGATCCGGAGCTGGCCATCTTCGATGCCGAGCCGATGACGGAGTATGTTGCTGCGTCGCTCTTCGGGGCCAAGGTCGCGGCGAGCCTCTTGAGCGTGCTGAGTGGGCTGGGCCTGTTGCTGGCAGCCATCGGTCTGTACAGCGTCATGGCGTATGCCGTGGCGCAGCGGACCGGTGAGATCGGGATTCGTGTCACGTTAGGCGCGCAGCCGAGGGACATCATGCGGCTGGTAATCCGGCAAGGGTTAGCGTTCGCGGCGGCGGGCTTGGTTGTCGGTTCGCTGGCGGCTGCCGCGCTGGCGCGAGTTGTGGCGGCGATGCTGGTGGGGGTGGGTCCGGCTGATGCACAGGTATATGCCGCGGCGGCTGCATTTACGGCGTTAGTCACGCTCGCTTCGGCGGCCATCCCCGCCTGGCGCGCGCTGCGCGTGGACCCGGCGGTGGCGCTCCGCTGGCAATAGAGTTAGGCTGCGTGTTTTATGCTCGTCGGCGTCGCCCTCCGCGCCGGAAAAAATCTCCTACCACGCCCCAACATGCGCATCACCAAGGTCCTCGCGGGCAACGTTTTCCTGCGCTGCGACTGCTGCCCAAGCTGGGCAATATAGAACTTAAAAATGCCGCTGCCCGGTGCAGCGGGATTAAAGGATGGCTTGTAGACCTGGAAACAGTTTCGCGGCCGCGCCTTGCATTCCGCCATTAGGATGTCTCTAATCGATAGATACGCGAGGTTTCATGAGTCGATCGGAATCTCAGCAACCTCTTTCCATATCTAGGCCCGTGGACACACAGCAGATTAGCTCCGACATGCGTCGGATTGCCCGCCGCCAGTGGTCTCTTTGGTCTTGCTGCGTAATGGTGACAGTGTTGCTTGCGCTGGGGATCGCTTCATTCGCGTTCCCAGGATTATTGTCTCAAGCTGAACAATCGGCTTCGTTTCTTTTGGCCTCAGCCGTGCGCGGAGTTATCGGACTCGTTCTGCTCTTCAACGTGTATACCGTGTACCAGCAGTTGCAAATTCATCGGATTCACGAGCAATTGAGCAAGCAAGTTGAAGCTCTGGGCAAGGTCGAAGTGCGAACCGAAGAGGTCTACAAGCTTGCGGCACTGGACCCGTTAACTGGCCTTTTTAACCGAAGATCCGGGGAGCAACGTCTGGCGCAGGAAATGTCGCGCTCAACCCGCAACGGCCACCCGCTTACCGTTCTCGCGCTGGACTTGGATGATCTAAAACACGTCAATGATACCTTTGGGCATCCGGCGGGCGATGACCTGATCAGGAGTTTTTCTGAACGACTAAATAGCGCGATTCGCGGCTCAGATCTGGCGTTTCGTCTTGGTGGGGATGAGTTTCTGGTTTTGCTCCCCGAGTGCAAACCTGAGGCGGTCCGGGTCGTTCTGAGCCGTTTGAGCGGACTCAAAGTGGAGTGCAGAGGGCAGTTGGTTGAGATTTCGTTCTCCGCCGGATGGACGAACTTTACGCCTGGTGAATCAGCCGAGGATTTAATGAGACGCGCTGACGACGCCCTGTACGCAGACAAACGTGCCCGCCGAGAACCGAGCTTACAGATCGTCGGAGCGAAGAAATAGAAGACGTACACTAGCCTGGCCCGTTCAATCCGCTCAGCGGACGTCAACCCTCATTTTCGTTTGTTTACTGCAAAAGATCCTCAGTGCCGTTGACACGACCTGTAGCGCCACCAATAATGGTGGCTTCGTAACACGAAATTCCGAGTACTAATGACGCCACTTGCGCAAGCGTCGTCAGCCTTGGCTGAGGCCCTTATTGACGACCCCTTTTACCGGGCTATCAGCGACAATTTTGGGACCGACCTGACAGCACGCAAGCACGCTCTGTGCCGCTATTTCCATTACTCCCTGGAGGAAGCGCAGCGCATCGGCCGGTGCATTCTTGCTCCAGACCCGGCGCTTGGGGCCTCAGCGTGGCTACTGCCCCGGTCTCCCGAGGTCGATGCTGCCGAGTCATCCGCGAAATCTGCGTACCTTGTTTCCGTACTCGGTCTCCGGGGAGTGGAGAATTACCACCGAATCGTGCGTCATATGACGCCGCTTGCAGCGAGAGTCGTTCCCCGTGGCGCGTGGTATTTGTCAATCATCGGCATCGCGCCGTCCGCCCAAGGCCGGGGGCTAGGGGCGACGCTCCTCGCTGCCACTCTAGCCGAAGCATCCCATGCCTGCCTGCCCTGCTATTTGGAGACTTTTACTCCGCGAAACTTGAGATTTTACGAACGACTGGGGTTTTGCCGGGTCGCGAACCACCTCGAACCGACCACGAATAAGGAGTACGTGGTAATGCGAAGAGACGCCTAGGGACCGGTGTCATCTCCGTTCTTTCTCAATCACTTACAAATTGCAAATTTTCTATCCCCTTTGCCTTGATATTGATGCAAATTGGTAGAGGGTGTGCCCCCTCGCCATTCTTCCCTGCGCTCCTCAGCGTACTCTGCGTCTCAGCGTTATCCTTTATTCCCGTCTTCCACATTTCCCCTACTCCCTTGCTTCCTTGCTTGCCTCCAGTACAATCGCTGCGCTCGCATCTGGGGGAGAAATGAGTTTCAGCCAGCGCTTCGACGAAATACGAACCGGCTTCGAGCGCCCCTTCTGGGTCGCCAACATCAGCGAGATTTTCGAGCGCCTCTCCTACTACGGCGCTTTCGCCTCGCTTGGCCTGTACCTCCACGAAAAACTGAATTTCTCTACGCAACAAACTGGAACGTTAA
>Ga0307479_10004011_pt1 | contig 13454 bp, 8 predicted proteins | sample atmos_gasesECM4C_FD_203743 | JGI IMG/M metagenome (GOLD analysis project Ga0307479, IMG submission 203743) | Hardwood forest soil microbial communities from Morgan-Monroe State Forest, Indiana, United States - atmos_gasesECM4C_515 | ecosystem: Environmental > Terrestrial > Soil > Temperate...
GGCGGCGGCGCCGTCTCCTCCTGACTCTCCATCCGCTGCTTCGGAGCCATCGTCAAGGGCGGTGGACCCGGCGCCGCTCAAGGGCGCCGCGGCCACTGTCCATTGGGATGGACAGCAGTTCCTCCAGGCGGATGCCCAGGGCTACGTCTTCCTGCTGCGCAGCGATCCATTGGAGGTCTATCCCCTGACGAAGTCTCATGACCTCGGTGAACCCGCTCCGCTGGAGATGTCGGTCCGTTCGGGGTTCGCACTCGACGCCGCGATGAGCCCGGACGGGAACTGGGCGGTGAACATGGGGGGCAAGATCCACTACTTCGTCGACGGGCGCGAGGCGACCCTGCCGGATCTCGCGCCCGGATTGAAACCGCTCTTCGTCGGTTTCTTGCGCGGCGATCCCGTGGTCACCGCGACGCCGGTGCCGCGAGGAGTTGCGCAGAACGACCGCGGCATTCCGCTGCTCCTGCGCGCTCGCGCCGGAGACGACTCGTGGTCAGTCGAGCTCCGGGAGCCGCGACATGCCGCCGACGATCCGGGCATGGAGCGGGCGTACCGCGCCGCGCTGCTGCTCGATGCTGGCGAGGGACGGTACTTCCTGGCGCGCCAGTACAGCTACCGCATCGAGCTGCGCCGGCTCGGCCGGGACCGTCCCCTCGAGGAGCTGCGCCTGGGCGATGCCCAGCCGGTGCTCAAGAAGCTCTCCGACGCCGAAAAGACCCGCTTGCTCGCGGAGGCCAAGGCCGCAAGCAAGTCGCAGCCCGCGGGCGGTACGGTCATCCTCCCTGCCGGGGTCCCCGCGCTTCTGGCTCTCGGCCGGCGCGGGCCGGGCGGGCCGCTTTACGCTCTTCTCGGAGCAGGCATTGCGGGCGAGCGCTGTGCCCTCGACCGCATCGATTGGGAGGAGCGGCGCGTCGAGCGGGTCTCTCTCAACTTCCCCTGCAAAGGCCGAGTCAGCCTGGCCGCGGGGCGGGACGGACTGTTCTTCGCCGAGTGGAACGGTCAGGAGGGGAGGTTCTTCGTCTCTTGGAGCGCTCTCGACGAAGCCAAGTGGACGACGGTCAAGGAGGTGGTGTTCGCTCCCTGATAGATAGCCGGCAGCCCGGCGGAGGCCCCGCGCGGCCGGCGACTCTTCTCGCCCCCCCCTCGCTACAAGTATTGGGCACCACGTCGAGTGAGGCGCCGCCAGCCAGCCCCCGCCAGCCCGGCGGCCTGAGCGGCGTTCACGCGGCCTGGGGGCGCGGTGCTGTCGCCCGCAGCTCCTCTTCCAGGATGGCGAGCATCCGCGTGGTCGTCGCGGCGTCCTTGACGGCAATCCGAAAGGCCCGGTCCCGGAGGGCGCGCGAGAGGCTCGCCGTATCGCGCAGGAAGAGGCCACGGGCCCGGCAGCGCGCGAGGAGCGCCGCGGCGCTGGGTCCGTCTTCAGGCATGTGGACGAGCAGGAAGTTCGCTTCCCCGGGTACAGGGTCGAAACCGAGGCGAAGCAGCCCCTGGTGTAGCCGCTCGCGGAGGCGATGGGTCTCGACGTAGCGCCGCCGGTAGTACTCGGCCTCCTGCAGAGCGCGCACCGCTGCCACCTGGGCCGGGAGACCGACAGCCCAGGGTGGAGTCCAGGTCCGCAGCCCGGCGATCACGTCCGGCGAGGCGCACAGGTAGGCGGCGCGTAGGCCGCTCAGGGCGTACACCTTTGACATCGACTTGCAGACGACGACCTGGCGCGCGCGGCTGGCAAGCCCCTCGAGCGACTGTTCGCTCCCCACGTACTCGACGTAGGTCTCGTCGATCCACACCCGCGTCGCGGCGGGCAGGTCCTGCAGCACGGTCGTCAGGGATACGCGGTCAAGGTGCCGGCCGGTGGGGCTGTTGGGATTCACCAGGACGACCAGGTCGTACCCCCGTGCGATGGCGGCCGCCAGCTCCTCCGGCGCGACCCTGTACCCCGCCTCGCGCCGCAGGCGGAGCCGGTCCACCCGGCAGCCGATCACTTCCTCGAGGACGTGCGCATACTCGCCGTAGGTGGGCTCGAGCAGGAGCACGCGCGACTCCCGGCGGAGCCACTGGCGGAAGGCGAGGAAGATCAGCGCGGACGAGCCGGCGCCCGGGAGCAGGCATGCCGGCTCGACGCCGCGTGCCTGCGCGATCGCTTCGACCATCCCGCGCGCCGCGGTCGGCGGCGAGGTGCGCACGAGCCAGTCGAAGTGGCGTCGCAGCTCGGCCAGCACGGCAGGTGCCGGCGGGAACCAGGCGTCCAGAACGTCCGCGTTGATGACGTTCCGGCGCCGCTCGAGCGTCGCGAAGCCCTCGCCGATTGCCTCGAAGAACGCGCCGCCATGGAAGCAGGCGGCAGGGCGGCGGAGCGGCACGTCGAGGTCCCACTCGACCGTCCGTTCGACGCGCCGGAGAAGTCCCGCTTGGCGGCTCGCCCGCCTGGAGAGCTCGCCCACCCCGGCGTGCATGACCTCGTAGGTGACCGCGCCGGCGCGGATCTGGATGCCGGTACCACGCAGGCCGGCGTGCAGGTAGAGCCGCAAGACCTCGCGGCGGCCGATGCAGACCACGTGGGTCCCGCCGTGCTCCTCGATCCAGCGCAGAGCAGCCAGCATCAGCAGCGCCCCGTGCACGCTGCGGCCCCTGCCGCGAACGACCGTCAACAGGCGGACCTCGTACAGCCGATCGTGAACCGCGAACGGCAGGCTCTCCCGCCGGATGTACTTCTCGATCGCGTAACGGCTGCCGGGCCGCGTGATGCTCACGAAGCCGGCGATGTCCGACTGCTCCGCGGTCACCAGGTAGACGTTGCACTCGTCCAGGCCGTCGCGCAGCGTCCCGGCGGCATGGACCGGGTGCTGGCCCAGCTCGCGGGCATAGACCTCGTGCCGCAACCGGTAGATGAGCTCGCGGTCTGCCTCCCCCGCTTCTCGGACTCGCCAGCGGCGGGCGCGGCCGGTGTCAGATGCATCCGAGCGGTCCATGCTGCCTCCTGGTGACGGTGGGCGGAGGGCCGTTGCGACCCTGCCGCCTGTCAACGTGGCCCCCCCGCGGTGTCCGGCTCCCGGCCCAGTTCCTCGGCCTCGCGGAGGGCGTTGTCGAACACGCGCGCGAGATCCGCGGCGATCGCAACCGCTCGAGCCGGCGGCAGGTCTCCCCAGACGCGCTCGGCGGCGGCGTGGTAGTGGGGCAGGATCTCGCGCACCAGGCTCGCGCCTGCCGGCGTGAGCACGACCTGGTTCGTGCGCCGGTCTCCCGGGCGCTCGCGACGCTGCACCAGCCCCCGCGCCTGCAACCGATCCACCAGGCCGGAGATGTTCGACCGGTGCATGATGAGCGCGCGGCTGAGCTCCACCTGGCTCGCGCCGGCCGGTTCCGGATAGAGCAGGTTGAGGAGGTTGAACTGGCTCGGGCTCAGGTCCCAGCGCGCGAAGAGCGCGTGGCTCGCGCTCCACAAGGCTTCCGCCGTGCGGACCAGCTGCAGGAGAGCGTCGTACCTGGGCCCGGGCGTGGCCTTGGGTGACATGCCTATTGTCTACATCACATCTTTTTAGATGACAACAGCAGCACTTGCGGTTCTGGGCGTTAACCTTAGTTAACGCCCTGACGCTCTAGGCCCGCGTTCCATGGGTCGTCCATCTCATCGCTGAGGACCGGTACGGGTCCCCCCATCGTCCCCGTGCCGGTCGCGGGCATCATCAGGTGGCGCCACTGACGACAGATCCCGGCCGGAGCTGCGGTCGAGATCCGTCGCCGCTGCCTTCCGCGCCGCCAGCATCGGGCAGTGCCGTCCGTGTCCGTTCGCCGCGTCCTTCGTCGCAAAGCGGCGCCACAGCCCCACGGGCAAAAGTGGGGCAACGGATCGGAGGAGGGGGTGAGCGTGGGGCTCGCCACCCCCTGCACCCGGTCAGGCAGGATCGACAGGGGATTGGCTCGTCGCGAACGACGATAGGACCGGCCCTGGGCGTGACCTGCACGTCACACGCCTGCGTGCGAAAACAGGCGTGACGAATTCGTGATCCATGCGCCCCACGCATCAACTCCCCGCTGGTGCTCCGGCCCGTCCCTGCGGCGAACCTTGGATTCGTTTAGAGCGCCCAGGCCGGGCGGCAAGAACACATCAGGCTTCGTCTACCGGCCGTCGCAGCCCGGCCGGCCGGTGGCCCCCCTCGCCTGGCGAAGCCCGGGACCGGACCTCGGTGAGCCGCACTTCCGGGGAAGCCCTCACGCCCGCCGGGCCCAACCAGCTCACGCCTCCTGCTCGATCGCCAGCAGCGCCCGCCAGTCCTCGTCGTCCAGCGGTATTTCCGCGCCGCGCTGCCTTGCGCACTCGCGTTCCGGATCGCCGGGGACGAGGACCGGCTCCTCGCCCACCGCCGGCTGGCAGCGCGCCAGAGCCAGCCAGCCCGGGGAACAGGGTCTTCGAGAAGCTGCCCAGATAGATCACCGCTCGGCTCGGGTCGAGCGCCTTGAGCGGCGGCAGCGGCTCGGCGTCGTAGGCGAACATGCCGTAGGGATTGTCCTCGAAGACGAGCAAGCCGGATGCCTCGGCGACCGCGAGCAGCTCCCGCCGTGCAGCAAGCGGCATGCACGTCCCCAGCGGGTTGTTGAAATCGGGAACGTCGTAGAGGGCGCGAGCGCGCCGGCCTGAGCGGCCCACCTCGGCCACCGCGGCCGCAACCGCCCCGGCCTCGAGGCCCCGGGGACCGCTGGGGATGGGCACGATGGGGATGCCCAGGATGCGCGCGAGGCCGGTGATGCCGATGTAGGTCGGATCGCTCACCAGCAGCGCGTCCCGCGCCGGGTCGAAGAGCCCGGCGAGCAGGATGGCCATCGCCTCCTGGCAGCCCGAGGTCACCACGATCGCGTCGGCCGCGGCGTGGATGCCGTGATCGAGCGCGACCTGGCGCACGATCAGGTCGTTGATGATGCCGTTGGTGCGGTGGTATTGCCCGAGGTCGGCAAGGACGGCCTGCGGCGCGAGCCCGGTGCTGCGCGCGCGGTGCTCGACGAAGCGTGCGATCTTGCCGAGGCTGCGCTCGACGTCGAAGTGCCGCTCGGCGGGGCGTCCGGGCGCGAAGGAGATGGCCAGGCGCTCGATGAGCTCGATCATCAGCCCCGAGCCCTCGTCACGGTGGGTGAAGATCTGCCGCAGGCCGGGGCTCTCGATGACGGTGGTGTCGAACTCGAGCCCCGACCGCCTGAGCTCCTCGGCGATCGCCGGCAGGTCGGTGACCGCGATGGCGATGTGCTGGATCCCCGGTCCGTAGTGCTCGATGAAGCGGGACACCTGAGATTCGGGAGAGGTGCCCTGCAGCAGCACGAAGGTGAGCGGCCCGGCCTTGAGCACGGCCGAGATCATCGCCGTCGTCTTGCCCTCGGTCTTGCGGCGCTCGGTGAGCTCGAAGCCGAGGACGGTGGTGAAGAAGGCGATCGACCTCTCGAGGTCGGGCACCGCGATCGCGATGTGATCGATCGCGGCCGCGTGCTGGCCGAGGCGTGGGACCGGACCTGCCGTCATCGGCTGTGTCTCCTCTGCGAAGGGCAAGCCCCGACGCCGCCGGCGGGTGGGACGGTCGGCCCCGTCGTGACCCGCACGGGGCGCGCCTTCCACCGTCGCCGGCGGCTCCGGCGAAACCATCGTCGAGGGCGGCCGCCTCGCCGCGCGCTGGCCGGAGAGGCAAAGCCGCCGCCGGCGCTCGGGTGGTCCCGGCCCTCGCGCCGTGTCTGGTGCGCGCCGTCAGCCGGCGCGCCCGAGGAGGCACCCCGCCTCCCGTTCGGTCAGGACCGCGATGCGCCCTGCCGGGTGCAGCTCTCGTCGGTGACCGTCGTCCAGGTGTCGCCTTGTTGCAGCTCGATCTTATGCGTGAAGCGCTTGTCGCCGTCCTTGGCGAAGGTATCGCGCGACTTCATCACCGCGTCTTTGCTCTGCACCTCGCCGCTGAAGACGACGGTGTTGCCTTCCCAGCCCGTGGCGTGCTCGATGAAATAGTTGCCCTGGCTGCCGATCAGGATGAGCGTGTAGTTCTTGAGGGTGCAGTGGCCCAGGTGGCCGACGGCGCTGGCGTGGAGCGGGTCCGCCTCGCTCTTGGGGACCTGGTAGTCGAGGCTCAACCAGTGGCCGTTGGGGTCCCTGGTGAGCTTCGTGCTGGCGGTGATGGCGGCCTTCTGCCCCTTGGGACCGGTGATGGTGCCGGTGCAGTGCCAATTGCCGAGGAAAGAGTCGAACTGCTTGAGGGCGGCGTCCCGCGTTGGAGCGGGGGCTGCTGCCGGCTTGGACTCGGTCTGGGCCGGGAGCGCGGCGAGCGCGAAGGCGAGGACGGCGAGGACGGCGAGAGCACCAACATGGGATTTCATGGGCTTCCTCCTTTTTACTCCGCGGCCGGCGCGGAGTGCGCCGGCCGGCATCGATCGATTATCCTCGAATATACTCCCGCGCTGCTCCAGATCCAACGGCGCCACGGGCACGCGGGCACGACCTTGCTCCGGATCGGGCGCGGCTGGCGCCATGGCCTGCCGCCGCGCGCTCTCCAGCTCGCGGACGACCCGCTGCACCTCGCCCAGGCAGCAATGGCCGGCAGGGTTCCTCACCTCGCAGGCGCAATCGCCGGCCTGCACGCGCTCGCGGATGGCGGCGACCACCGTCGTCGTGCCGGTCTCCGCGAGCTGGCGGGCGATGGCGGCACGGCGGTGCTGGAAGCAGTAGCAGACGAGGTCGGACCCGTCCTCCTTGAAGCCGGGCGCGACGGTCAGGTCGCCGGCTTCGACCAGGGTGCCGGCGGCGCCGAAGTAGACCACCTGGCAGCGGGGATCAGGGCACAGCCAGAGCTCCTGGCGCGGCGGCACGACGCCCCGGAGGAGCGCCGCGACGGTCAGCCAGTCGACGCGCTTGCCCGCCGCCCCGCTCACCGGGCAGCGCGCCCCGGCCGGCGATGCCGCCGCCGCGCAGCAGGCGTCGCTCATCGCGCCCCCCGCCGGTCGGCGCCAAGGTTGCCGGTGGGTTCTGGCGGGGCAATCGCGCAGCCAGCGCCAACCGGCGCCGCTGCCGGCTGCCGCCTCATCTCCCCTCCCGCCGCTCGAGGCTGTCGAGCAGCGGACAGTCCGACGAGGTTCCCGCGGCGACGCAGCCAGCCGCGAGGTCCTCAAGCGCCGCCTTGAGTCCCTCGAGAAACTGGATCTTCACGTCGAGGTCCGCGATCTTGCCGGCGACGCGCCGCCGCACCTCACCGCAGCGGTCGCCGGTCCCCATGCCCAGGGACAGGAGGCTGGTGATCTCCGCCAGGGAGAAGCCGAGGGCCTTGAGGCGCCGGATGAAGCGCAGCCGCCGCAGCCCCTCGGCGTCGTAGTCGCGGTATCCCGACGCGCGCCGGAACGGCTCGGGGAGCAGCCCCTGCCGCTCGTAGAAGCGCACGGTCTCGATGTTGACGCCAGCCTCCCGCGCGAGCTCCCCAACTTTCATGCAGCGAGTCTAAACCCTGGACTGGGGTACGGAGTCAAGCCCCCGCGGGTGGCGACGGGCGCCGGCGCCTCCTGACGACGAGCACCGTCAGCTGGCCCGAGGTTCCCCCCGACCGCTCGCCGCATCGTGGCCGGCGGCCCGGCGGACTCAAGCGCTCATCGCCTCACCCGCACGCGGGTCGTCGTCGACTTCCAAGATGACGCCCTCGGTCGCCTCGCGGCTGAGGTTGACGATGCCGCCCAGGGCCTTCGGCTGCAGGCGCAGGATGGTGCCGGCGTAGGCGTCGCCGAAGACGAAGGGTCCCCACACCACGTCGTGGGGCGAGCAGCCGGCGTCGCCCTCCTGGAACAGGAACGGCAGCGATTCGACGTACTCCTGAACGATCCAGTCGCCGGCCGCCATCGTCGCCTCGACCGCCGACCGCCAGTCGGCGGCGGAGGTGAAGCGTCCGAGGATCACGGCTTCCCCGCCCTGCGACTGCCCCTTCTTCAAGACCAGCTCGTGCTGGCGCGCGAGGACGAAGGCTGGGAGGGCGACCCGCTCGCCGGCGAAGGTGATCTCGCCAGCGACCAGCAGGCGGGTCCAGGGGATGTGGTCGCGGATGATGCGCCGCTCGGCCGCGGTGAAGACGCTCGACTCGGCGCGCTCGGAGAGCAGGGCCAGGGTCCGCTTGTCGGAGAGCAGAGGACACAGCGGAGCGTCGTAGAGGTGGAGGTTGCCGGCCTTGAAACAGCGGACCACCGCCGAGTCGCCCGGGCCCATGATCCACTGGATCACGGCATGCAGCCGGCGCTCGCCCAGCCACAGCCGGCCGCCGTGCTCGCCGAGGTCGGCGAGGACGCACATGCCGATGCTGCCGGTCGCCTTGGGCGCGCAGTCGGCGAGCGCCGCGGCATATTCCCGGACGAGCAGGGGCGCATAGGGGCTGCCGGCGACCGGTCGCGGACAGAGGACGGCGACGTTGACCTCGGCGTCGGCGAGGCCGGCAGCCAGGGCGTTGCGCACGACGTGGGCGAGCAGCAGGCGCAGGGTGTTGCTGTAGCCGACCGCCAGGCCTTCTGCGGCGATGAAACGGGCGATGGCCGGCACCTCGAGGAGCATCGGCGCCATGAGGCCGGTCTCCCAGCCGCCGAGGCAGGCGGTGAGGTTGAGCTCGACGCACCAGCAGCCGGTCCGGGAGATGACGAAGTCGGCGCGCCCGACCGCGCCGGCGAGGCCGTCCGGCGCGCTCAGGGCCAGGCGCGCCTGGCCCTCATCGATGCGATAGAAGCGCGCCAGCGCGGCCGGATCGTTGCCGAAGACGCGCCCGGGAACGCTGCGCACGAGGTCGTTGACGCCGACGCTCGCCACGGCGAAATCGCGCACCCAGCGGCGGCTCGCGAAGGTCGGCCACAGCTGGCGGCGGTACTGGAAGTACGGCGACTGTGCGACGAGCGCCGGGAAGGTCGCGCGGCGCTGCAGCTCGTCGTCGTGGCGCGCCAGGCGGCGGAAGCGCAGGTCGACCTCGGAGAGCTCCTGGTGAGCGCGCCACAGGTCGGCCTCGCCGTTGGTCGTGTCGTGCTGCTCTTCGTGCTGCGTCGCCATGGCCATCACCCTCTGCCGTGCTCCTCCCGCAGCCGCACGGGACGCGGCGGCGGCCAACCAGAGCGCGCGGAGAGCGGCTGCCGGCGAGGGTATCACCCCCTGGAAGCGTGGTGTAGACTCGCAGTCAAGGATCTGCTCCGAGGTGGCGTCGCGCGCCGCGGCGCCGAGGAGCGGTCGAACAGAGCCTCGGCGCGGCCTGGCGAGCTGCCTCCTCGACCGGCGCCCAGGCGGCGCCCGCAGCGGCCGCGGGAGAGTGGCGCATGATGAACGGCAAGTTCTTCTGGATCTTCGGCGGCCTGGTGGTGACCGTCGTCCTGCTCAACGTCGCCGGCCCCGTGGTGCGCGGCGGCGCCAGCCAGCCGGCGGCCGCGGCGGTCCAGGGCCCCGTCACCGCGACCTTCCAGGTCGAGGGGATGACCCGCACGGCCTGCGAGCTGCCGCTCCGCAAGGCGCTGGCCGCTCTGCCCGGGGTCGAGCGCGTGGCCGTCTCCTACCAGCAGGGCAAGGCAGTCGTGACCTGGGATCCGGCGCGGCTGCGGCCCGAGCAGATCACCGCCGCCATCGCCAGGCGCGGCTATCGTGGGCGGCAGGCGGCGGCGGCATGCGGCCGGCGCTAGCCGCGGCCGCGGCGGCGCTCGGGCGGCCGGCGGTCGGCCGGCGGCTCGCTCAGCGGGCGAACTGCGCCTTGTGCCCCTCGTAGAACTCGCTCATCTCGCGGTTGGCGGCGATGGTTCCCGGGAGGGCGCCGGACAGCGTCTCGGCCTGCTTGCCGGGGAGCACGCCGAGCAGGCGGTCCTCGTGGATGCCGGTGAAGGTGCGCATCCCCATGCAGCCGAGCGAGAGCGTCGAGCGGTCCTGGGCGAGGGCGACCGGCAGCGCCGAGCAGGCCGGACGGCCGAGGACCGAGGTGGGCGCCGCCTCGGTCCAGCTCAGGGTGCCGGCGGCCTCGCTGTAGAGCATCGCCTGGCGCGGCGTGAGCCACAGCAGGATCACGTCCGGCGGCCCGGGGAAGTCCTCGAGCGGGCCGTAGACGATGCCGGCGTGGCGCTTGGCGACGGTGGGGATCTTGCCCGGCTCGTCGGCGCCGATGTAGCCGCAGGCGCAGGCCTTGCCGACCAGCTGCATGAGCTGCTCGTGCACCTCCGGGCTCAGCTCGAAGCCCATCGTCATCATGCCGATCGGGCAGTTGGCGTGGGCTGTGGCGGGCGCGTAGAAGACCCGCGACTCGGCCTCGCGCCAGAAGGTGCAGGCCGAGGGCACCGCATCCGCGGCAGCCGGGATGCCTGCCGGTTGCGACTCCGCGAACGCGAGGGCGACGGGAGGAGTGTCGAGGCCCAGCTGCGACGTCAGCTCCTCGGCCAGTTGGCGGTTCTCCATGGCACTCTCCTTTCTACGCAAGGAAGAGAGAAAGTTATCATGGAGACACGGCGCCTGCCAGCCCGGCAAGAGTGCCGTGCCCCGCGGCGCACTCCGAGCGCAGGCGGCGACGAGCCATGGAGCTGAAGGACCGGCTGGCCAGGCGGCGCGCCGCGCTCTCGCCCGAGCAGCGTGCCGAGGTCGCCGCGCGCCTGCGCGGCGAGGCGCCGCCGGACCCTGCCCGCCGGCCCATCCCGCGGCGGCGGGAGCGCGCACCGGCCCCGCTCTCCTTCGCCCAGCAGCGGCTCTGGTTCCTCGACCAGCTCTTCCCCGGCAACCCCTTCCACGGCGAGCTGGTGGCCTTCAGGGTGCGCGGCCCGCTGCGACCCGCGCTGCTCGCGGCCAGCCTGCGCGCCCTCGGCGCGCGGCACGAAGCGCTGCGCACCTCGTTCCCCGTGGTCGCGGGCCATCCGGTCCAGGAGGTCGCCGCGGCGCCGGCGGTCGCGCTCGCCACGGCCGACCTCGCGGCGCTGCCGCGCGGGTCCCAGGAGGACCAGATCACCCGGCTCTCGCGTGACCTGGCCGGCAGGGCCTACGATCTCGCCCGCGGTCCGCTGCTGCGCGCGCTGCTGGTGCGCCGCGGCGCCGAGGAGCACGTCTTCCTCCTCGGCCTGCATCAGATCGTGGCCGACGGCTGGGCGCACGGCGTCCTGCTGCGCGACCTCGCGGCGCTCTACGACGCGGCCGAGCGCCGCCGCGCGCCGGCGCTGCCGCCCCTCGCCATCCAGGTCGCCGACTTCGCGGTCTGGCAGCGCGAGCAGCTCGCCGGCGAGGCGCTGGCGGGCCATCTTGCCTACTGGCGCCGCCAGCTCGCCGGCCTGCCGCCGCTGGCGCTGCCCGCCGACCGGCCCCGCCCGGAGACGCCGAGCTTCCGCGGCGGCAACGTCTCCTCCTCGCTGTCCGCCGCGCTCTCGGCCGCCGCCCTCGCGCTGGGCCGCGGCGCCGGGGCGACGCCGTTCATGACCCTGCTCGCCGCCTTCCAGGCGCTGCTCTGCCGCGCCGGCGGCGAGGCCGAGGTCGCGGTCGGCGCGCCGGTCGCGAACCGCGGCCGCCCCGAGCTCGCCCCCCTGGTCGGCTTCTTCGCCAACACCCTGGTGCTGCGGGCCGATCTCTCTGACCGCCCGAGCTTCCGGCAGCTGCTCGGGCGGGTGCGCGAGACCGTGCTCGCCGCCTTCGAGCACCAGGACCTGCCCTTCGAGCGGCTCGTCCAGGAGCTCGCCCCGGAGCGCGACCTGGCGAGCCACCCGCTCGTCTCGGTGATGTTGGTCCTCTACGACGCCCTGCCGCCGGTGCGTCTCGGCGCCGCGGGGCTCGAGATCGAGACCCTGCGGCCGCCGCCGGGCGCCGCCAGGTTCGATCTCGCCCTCTTCGTCGAGCAGGCGGGCGAGCGCTGGACCGCCCGTCTCGACTACGCCCGCGACCTCTTCTCGCCGCCGACCGCCGCGCGTCTGCTGGGCCAGCTCGGGGCGCTGCTCGAAGGCGCCGCGGCGGCGCCTCAGGCCGGCGTCTGGGAGCTCCCGCTCCTCGGCCCGGCCGAGCGCCACCAGCTGCTCGTCGAGTGGAACGACACCGCGCCCCGCCCCGGCCGCGTCCTCCGCCGCGTCGAGCTGCTGATCGCCGAGCAGGCGGCGCGCACGCCTGAGGCGGTGGCGGTGGCGGACGCCGCCGGCGCCCGGCTCACCTACGCCGAGCTCGCCGCCGGCGCCGCCCGCCTGGCAGGGCGCCTGGCCGCCGCCGGCGTGCGCGCCGAGGAGCCGGTCGCCCTCTGTCTAGAGCGCTCGCCGGAGATGGTGGTGGCGGTGCTCGGGGTGCTCGCCGCCGGCGCCGCCTGCCTCCCCCTCGACCCGGATTACCCGGCCGAGCGCCTCGCCGCGATGCTGCGCCAGGCGGGCGCCCGGCGGGTGGTGACCGCCGGCGCGGCCGCCGCCGAGCGCCTCCCGGCCGGCCTCGAGCGCTTCGATCTCGCCGGGGCGGCGCCGCCCTTGCCATCGTCGCCGCCGCCCGCGCCGTCCTCGCCGCCGGCGCTCTCGCCAGCCCCGCCGCCGCCGGCGCCGGCAGGCGGTCTCGACCGCCTCGCCCTGGCGCTCTTCACCTCCGGCTCGACCGGCGCCCCCAAGGCCGTGATGATCACCCATCGCGGCCTCGCCAACCGCCTCGCCTGGGGGCAGCGGCTCTACCCGCTGACGCCGGCGGACCGGGTGCTGCAGAGCGCGCCGCTCGCCTTCGACTTCGCCGCCTGGGAGCTGCTGGCGCCCCTGGCCGCCGGCGCCACGCTGGTCCTGGCCGCCCCCGACGGGCACCGCGACGCCGCCGGGCTCGCCGCCCTCATCGCCGCGCAGGAGGTGACCGTCGCCCACTTCGTGCCCTCCATGCTGCGCGCCTTCCTGGACCAGGACCTTGAGCGCTGCCGCAGCCTGCGCCTGCTCTTCGCCGGCGGCGAGGCGCTCGACGGCGCGAGCCGCGATCGCCTGCGGGCGGCCTGCCCGGCGGCGGCGCTGTGGAACCAGTACGGCCCGGCCGAGGCGACGATCGACGTGACCTGCCATCGCTGCGCCGCCGACGAGCGCGCGGCCGCCGTCCCCCTCGGCCGCCCCGCCGACGACACTCAGGTCGTGCTCCTGGGACGAGGCGGGGAGCCGGCGCCGCTCGGCGCCGTGGGCGAGATCTGCCTCGGCGGCGCGGGGCTCGCCCGCGGCTACCTCGGCCGTCCCGAGCTCACGGCGGAGCGCTTCGTGCCGCATCCCCGGGGCCGCCGGCCCGGCGAGCGCCTCTACCGCAGCGGCGACCTCGGCCGCTTCCGCGCCGACGGCGTGCTCGAGTTTCGCGGCCGCGCCGACCGCCAGGTCAAGGTGCGCGGCGTCCGCATCGAGCCGGCGGAGGTGGAGGCCTGCCTGGCGGCCCACCCCGCGGTCGCCGAGGTGACCGTGGTGGTGCGCGCCGGACCGGACGGCGCCGACCAGCTGGTCGCCTACCTGGTGCCGCGCGCCGCGCCGCTGGCAGGCAGCGCCGCGCC
>Ga0307479_10004012_pt1 | contig 13453 bp, 11 predicted proteins | sample atmos_gasesECM4C_FD_203743 | JGI IMG/M metagenome (GOLD analysis project Ga0307479, IMG submission 203743) | Hardwood forest soil microbial communities from Morgan-Monroe State Forest, Indiana, United States - atmos_gasesECM4C_515 | ecosystem: Environmental > Terrestrial > Soil > Temperate...
CGGGGCATTATCGAGCATTTCGATCTGCGCGCCATGCAGATGCGCAACGGCTGCGACCAGGCTCAGCCCGAGACCGTTGCCCGGCGTATAGCGGCTATGTTCCAGCCGGTAGAATCGCTTGAACACCTGCTCGTGCTCTTGCGGGGGGATTCCGCGCCCGTCATCGGCGATGGAGATCACCGGCCTGCCGTCAATGGTTTCGTTGGCGACGACGACCTGGCCTCCGGCGCGGCCATGCTTGATCGCGTTGTCGACCAGATTGGCGATGGCATCGAAGATCAGGTCGCGGTCGCCGGTCACCACGACCTCACGCTCGCCGGTGACGGTGAGGCGGGTGCCGTCCTGCTCGGCCGCGGCGTCGTACAGCTCGACGACCTCGCTCGCGATCTCGACCAGGTTCACGCTGCGGAACGCGTCGGTTCGCGCCTGGGTCTCGATTTGCGCAATTCGCGTGATCGATGAAAATATCCGCAGCACGGAATCGAGGTCGGCGATGGTGTCGCCGATCAGCGATTGATCGATCTCGGCGCTGCGCTGGGTGTGATAGGCCTTCTCCAGCCGGCCGCGCATTCGCGTCAACGGCGTCCGCAGGTCGTGCGCGACATTGTCGCTCACCTGCTTGACCTCGCCCATCAACGTCTCGATGCGGTCGAGCATCAGGTTGAGGTTCTCCGCGACCCGGTCCCATTCGTCATTGGTGCCGCGCAGCGGGATGCGCTGGTCGAGGCCGCTCTGCATGATGGCCCGGCTGGTGGCATTGATCTGTTCGATCCGGCCCACGCTCCGGCGCGTCACCAGGATGCCCGCGACCGCGGCGAGCACGAAGATCAGGAAGAGGCTCAAGATCACGGCGGTCTTGATCTGATCGGTAAAGCCGTCGAGCTCGCCGATGTCGCGTCCGACCAGCAGGCGGTTGCCGTCCGGCAACGTCTCGATCATGGCCCGCAGCAGCGGCGGCCTGGTCGCGTTGGGCAACGGCTCCGCTGCGCGAAACTCCGCCCATCCAAGGGCGGCCGTAGCCGTCGATGGCCAGGCCTTGAGGTTGCCGGCAAGCGGCGTCAGCTTGGGATCGGCGAGGAGGTAGATGCTGCCTTCAAAGCTCTTGTCGGTGACGCGCTGCTCGATCGAGGCGATCAGCCCGTCGCGCCCCGATTGTTGATAGGCGCCTTGCAGGCTCTGATACTCGGTCATGATGGCGCGATCCGACCGGCTGCGCACATAGGCGGAGGTGGAGAGATAGACGTAGCTGAACATGACCGTCACGATCACGCCGAAGGTCCCGATCGCGATCAGCGCCAGCTTGAACGTCGATGACGTTAAGGTCTTAAGCAGGAGCACGGAGACAATACCCGACGCCGCGCAGCGTGTGGATCAGCGGATAGGCCTGCTGGCCGTCGACCTTGCGGCGCACGCGCCCGACATAGACGTCGATGATGTTGGTCGAGGGATCGAAATGAAGGTCCCACACGTGCTGGAGCAGCATGGCGCGGGATACGATGCGGCCTTCGTTGCGGACCAGATACTCCAGAAGCTGGAATTCCCGCGGCAGCAGGAAAATATCCTTGCCGCCCCGGCTGGCCGTGCGCGACACCAGGTCGATCGCGAGATCGCCGACCCGCAGGATGGTCTGCTTGACGACCGTGTCGCTGCGCCGGCCGAGGGCCTCGACGCGCGCCAAGAGCTCGATGAAGGAGAACGGTTTCACCAGATAGTCGTCGCCGCCGGCGCGCAGGCCCCGCACCCGGTCGTCGACCTCGCCGAGCGCGCTGATGATCAGAACGGGTGCGGCGACGCCGTCATTGCGCAGTTGTTGCATCACCGCGATGCCGTCGATGTCCGGAAGCATGCGGTCCATCGTGATCACGGCATAGTCGCAGGAAGCGCCGCGGCTCAGTGCCTCGGTGCCGTTGGTGGCCAAGTCCACCTCGTATCCGCTGGTCGTGAGCTGTTCCACCAGCTGACCCGCGGTTTCCGGATCGTCCTCGACAACCAGAATGCGGTGGTGACCTCCGGTCATGGTGCTCAAGTTCCCGAACGAGTGGGCAAATGCTCAAATCCATTCTAGCAAAATCGAAGATCGGAAACATAACATATATGTCAGAAACCAATTCAAAGGTAATTCGAGGGCTCGGTTAAGGGGGTTTGCAATGCAGCCTAATGGCCGTCACCAGCGGGCTGGCTGGAATAAGCCCGTGTGACGGCCATCACCCGCTCGCGCGTTGCGCCGACGCGATGGGAGGCGGTAGCGCTGGGAGCGCTAGTAACCGTAGTTGTAGTCGCCGCAGATGTTCACCCACTGCAGTCCAACAGGCGTCCATACCCTGCGATAGCAGCTGTCGTAGGAGGCGTAGACATAGGGACCGCCAATGAACACAAAGCGATGCAGACGGCGATCAAAGACGCGATGACGGAAGCCGCCGTGATCGTGGAACGCGAACCGGTGCGGGAATCCGCCATGGACAAAATGCGCGCCTGCGAAATGTCCGCCGCCCATGCCGCTGAAGTGCATACCGCCGCCGCCCATGCCGGCGAAATGCCCACCGCCCATGCCGCCGCCGTGACCGCCGCCACCCATGCCGCCGCCGTGGCCACCGCCGCCCATCATGCCACCGCCACCGCCGCCACCGCGGCCGAACGCCGGTGATGCCAGCACGAGCATCACGCCGAGCGCGCCTGTGACAAGGTAACTCAGGAACCTGTTGCTCATCTCAATTGCTCCGTGGTTGAATTGCGGCGACGGATGCCGTCGCAACAAGAAGATGACCAAGGAGACCCGAACGCGCCGGTAATTTCAAATGACTAAGGCGACAGTTTCTGACATGGAAGTTAGTTTCATCGCCTGCTGCGGCGAAGTCTTTTTCAGGCCGCGAGAATAAAGGCCCTTTTCCGTCAGCTCGACATGCGCAGGCCTCAATCGGGCGTCGCAAGCTTCGCAAAGCCGTCGTCGCTCCAGCCCTCGCTTCCGACCCCGTGCCGGACGAAGAAGACGCAAGCGGGATCGAATTTTCGCTTCAGCTCCAGGAGCTTTGCGTAGTTGCAGCCCCAATAGGAGGCCTGCCAGTGCGGCTCGAAGTAGTTGCTTTCCGCGACGTACGAGCCTGCATCGGGCGCGAGCGTCTTGAGCGTCAGCATCGCGTGATCGATTTGGGCGGCTTCCTTGCGCGCGTTGATGAGGTCAGGCTCGTGGCCGGCAAGCCCAGGATAGGCCGGCTGGCCCTCGCCGGCAACGATCGCGAGCATGAAGGCATCGAGTACGTCAGGGTTGGTCGCAGTGTCCCGCGTCGCGGCGATGACCTTTTCGGAAGCCCCAGACAAGCCTTTTTGAAAATGTAGCTCGATCGGATGATGCTTGGCTGCCGCATAAAGCGCATCCGCCAGCGCTTCCCGCTGGCTTTCTTCGAGGAGCGATGCCGGCAGCCACACCGATTGAAAGCCGTAGAGGACGTGTCCCGCTTCGGCCAGATTGCCCGACCAGAATACGTTGTCCGGCGAGGCGCCCGGCCGGTCGTCCGACAGGATCGCCTGCGGCACCTTGGTCCGAAGAAAATCCGGATCCCAGAGATGCCGGGCCGGGACAGCGACAATCTGCGGCTCGGACGTGATGGTGAAATCCGATGGCTGCGACCGCAGCCAATCGAACAACGACTGCCAGACGGCCTCGGCGTCGCTTTGTGTGATCCCCTGGAAGGACATGCTGATGTTGAACGTGCGCTGCCGGCGCAGATTGACGATCTCACCCCAATGCGCGTTGTGCAGCCTATCCGCATAGAACTGCACGAAGCGGCCGATCAGCCGCCGGAATGCAGCATCGTTGCTCGCCTGCACGGTTGCGAACACACCGCCGAAAAACTCCGGCAACTCGTGGGTGCGCAGCGTCAGGCGGGTGACGACGCCGAACGTTCCGCCACCGCCGCCCTTCAAGGCCCAGAACAGATCGGCATTTTGAGACGCGTTGGCGATCAATAAATTGCCGTGGGCAGTCACGATCTCGGCCTCCAACAGGCTCGCCGCGGCGGTGCCGTAGTTCTTCGAGAAGCTGCCGAAGCCGCCGCCTTGAACAAGGCCGGCGACGCCGACCGTGCCGCAACCGCCGCCTTGCACGTAGCGGCCGCCCTTGGTCGTCACGGCGTTGTAGGTGTGCATCCAGATCGCGCCGGCGCCGACCGTGACGGCCGGTTGTGGCGCATCTTTGCTCCCTTGCGCGACGAAATCGTCGTGCAGGGTGATATCGTCCATGAAGCGGGTCCAGATCATCAGCGAATCCGGCGCGTTCGAGGTGCCGAGATAGCTGTGGCCGCCGCCCTTGACGACCAGCCGCAAATTGTTGTCGCGCGCAAAATTGACCGCGGCGATCACGTCGCTGGTCTGTCTGGCTGCGACCGCATAGGCGCTGGGCTTGAAGGTCCAGCCGTCGACCCACCCAAGCGTTTGCGTGATTCCAACCTGATCGCGAATGAAGTAGGGGTTTTTCAGCTCCTTGAAGAGCGCGTCGCAAGCTTGCCCGCCTGGAGGCTCGCCGCACGCCGAAAGCGGCGTCTCGACCTTGGTCAGCCTGCCGCCGACCGCGCGGTTCAATGTCTCCCATGCCTCCGCCGATGGCCATCGCGGATCGGAGGGTCGCAGCCGCTGCACCGGCAGTTCCGCGGCGAGCGAGGGTATCGGGAAGGGTGAAATCGGCCGGAGCAATGGAACCAGGGCGCATCCGGTCAAGAACTGTCTTCTATTCATTTTTGAACTCCGAGGCTTCGCGGTCGATCCCGATTTGTCTATGCTCGGCGGACCAGTGGACAGCTTCGTAACCCGCCATGACGATTTCCGAGGGCAATAGACCCGCCTCGACCGAATCCGTCGAGCCGCCGCGGGACGATCGATTGTGCCCAGGGGACGAGCGATCCGCTGCTGTGACGAGCGGAGGCTGGCGAGGGACGGCCGGCAGGCTCGCGAGCCGCTATGGCTGGGTCGCGCTGCTGATTGTCGCGAACTGCGTCGTCAACGTGCTGACGGCGATCCAGCACACGACCTCCGGAGCCGCCAATCTGCGCGGTCCGATCGTGGATGAGAGCACCAGTGCACTGGTGCTGATCATGCTGCTGCCAATCCTGAAACTGAGCGTCGACGCATTTTTTTCGGCCCGCGACCGACGCTTGGCTTTCATTTTCGTGACGATGGCGGTCATAGCCTATGCGCTGTCGCACATCATCCTGATCGTCCTGCTCCGACAGATGGCTTACCCGGCTTTCGGCGGAACTTATGAATTTCGCTGGCGGGCGGAATTCCCGACCGAATTTCGCAAGGACCTGATCTCGGCCTTCATGATCGTCGTGGTGTTCTGGCTGATCGATCGCAGGCCGGGCGCCCGGTCGGTTGCGACCGCCGATGAGTTGCCCGCTTCACCGCCGCGCGCTTCGCCAAGCCTGCGTCCGGAAATCTGGCTGAGGGACGGATCGTCCAGCATTCGGGTCGACCCGACCGAGGTGATTTCCGTCACCTCCGCCGGCAACTATGTCGAGTTCGTGCTACCCGCCCGCCGCCATCTGATCCGCGGCACGCTGGCAGCCGAGGAGACCAGGCTGAAGCCGTTCGGGTTCAGCCGCGTCCACCGCACCAGGCTGGTCAACACCCACCGCATTGAGGTGATCGAGCCGCGCCCGAACGGCGACTTCGCCTTGCGCATGGACAATGGCGACGTGATCGCCGGCAGCCGCCGCTACAAGGACGCCGTCGTTGCGATCACGGCTGCGGGCCGGCAAGAACAAAAAGACTGACAGGATTCGATCGTAACGTGCATCCGGTACACAGGAAACTTCGTTCATGAGCCATGCCGCTCGTTTAACATCGGCTGCCGCCGGGCTTGCGCTGTGCGCCGCCCTTGTCGGAAACCCCGCTTCGGCGCTCGCGCAATCCGCACCCGCGGCGGAGGGCGCCGCCAAGAGTGGCGCGACGATGTGGGTGACCACGACGCAGCGCGTCAAGACCAGGATCTATGAGAATGCCGGCCTGGGGCCGCATCCGATCCTCATCATTGTCCTGCACGGGGATTCGCCGGACGGGCCTCCGACCTACCAGTACCGTTTTGCGGAAAGGGCGGCAGCCGCGATCCCCGATGCCGTTGTCGCCGCCGTGCTTCGGCCCGGCTATAGCGATGGCGAAGACCGCTCCGACGGCATGCGTGGCGAAACCACGGGCGACAACTACACGCCCGAAGTGATCAATGCGGTAGCGACAGTGCTCTCCGAATTGAAAACCAAATACCATCCCCGTCGCGTGATCCTGGTTGGACACTCGGGAGGCGCCGCCATCACGGGGAATCTGTTGAGCCAACAGGGTGTCAGCGCAGATGCCGCTCTGTTGGTGTCGTGTCCGTGCGATCTCGCGGCATGGCGGAAGCATATGCAGTCGATCAAAGGGGGCAGAATCTGGGAACGCCCGGTGCGTTCGCTTTCGCCGATCGAGCAGGTTGACGGCATTCCGACCTCGACCAAGGTATCGCTGCTGGTCGGCAGCGACGATCAGATCGCGCCTGCGGAATTGACCACGGCTTATGCCGATGCGCTTCGAAAGCGCGATGTCGCGGTGGATGTCACGATTGCACCAGGTCTTGCTCACAACATCCTGCTCGAACCGATCGCCATGGACCGGCTCAAGGACGTTGCCGGCGCGCCCGATGCGGGCAGATAGATCGGCAACGAGGTGTCGGCCGAAAGTTGGCACCGGCTTGGGTAATGAATCGCGAATTGCCTCCCTGAGCGGCTTCGTTCACATTTTTGGACTAATCCAAAAATTCTTGCAATATCGTCGCGCCCATGCTATAAGCAGTTGCTTCTTCAACGTTCCGAGAAGGAGCAATGTCATGCGTGATCTTCGCGATTGGCTTGCCCGCCAACATCCCGGCCTTCGAACCTACAAATCCTTCCGGGAAAAAGCCCTGGAATTGAGCGCCACGGACGCCGAGCATCGAGCGCTCTATCGGCTGCTCGCCAATCTCGCTGGACATTACGTCGCGACGTTCGACGAAGAGCCTCTGCCCGTCGATGTCGCAAAGCACGCCTATGACACCTTCCTGGACCTGATCGAGGAAGGCGATCGCTCCATCGGCGCATCGGCCGAGCAGCAGCTCGCTGCCCTCAACAAGATTGCGGCGGCAGAACTCTTTTGAGCGCGTGACAACGCCCGTCGGATCGAAAGACGTCTTGCCGCTCGCTCCGATTTTCGCCTCGCAAGCCCCTGGTCGCACGGGATACCGCAAGGCCGGCGCGGCGGTTCTGCCGGACTTGAGCCGCACAAGACCGTGGACGGCACAACACGCTGAATTCAGCGGCTGCGGGGCTGCAACTCCGAACGTCCTCCGTGACGCGTCGACCAGGCAATGGGATCCGCGAGGAAGTCCTCGATCCGGCCGCGCTCCGTGGGAGCGAACCGTTGGCTGACGTCCGCCCGCAGCAGGTCGTTCCATGTCGCCAGCGGATGCAGTGAAAGGCTAGCCTGTGCCAGCCGATCGCCCGCGCCGGGGAAAGCCGAGTGATAGAAGATCGTCAGAACATCGGTGACCGTCGCGCCTGCCTGCCGCAATCCATTGGCGAACGAGACCTTGCTGGTCGCATCCGTCGTGAGGTCGTCGACCAGAAGGACACGTAGCCCATCAACGGATCCGCCCTCGACCTGTGCGTTGTGGCCGATACCGAGGGAACGTTTGCGAACGTAGCGCAGCGGCACATCGAGCGTATTCGCCAGCCAGGACGCGAACGGGATGCCGGCCGTTTCCGCTCCGGCGAGAGCGTCGAAGCTGCCCGCTTCAATCATGCCGCGCGTTGCTTCCGTGGCGAGTCGAACCGCCTCGTTCCGAAACCGCGGCTCGCCGATCAGCAACCGGCAATCGACATAGACCGGGCTGGCCCAGCCCGCAGCAAGCACGTAGGGACGGTCGCGGCTGATCTGGATGGCGCCTGCCTCGATCAGCAGTCGCGCCGTCGCCGCGCCGATGTCATCCACCGTCATGGTCTGATCTCGCCGATGGACCAAGGAAGTGTCTCGTCGCCGCGGAATATCATCACTTCATCATCATCAACCGCGACCGCTGCCGGCAAGACACCAGCGCGGCGATGAATGTCGATCGTTCCTGCATTTGGCGTCAGTCCGTAAAATCGGGCGCCATTCAAGGATGCAAACGCTTCCAGCCGATCAAGCGCGCCTTCTTCGTCGAAAACCTGCGTGTAGGTCTGCAGTGCGGTCGCGCCGACAAATACACCGGCACATCCGCAGGCGGCCTCCTTGGTCCGTGCGGAATGCGGCGCGGTGTCGGTGCCGATGAAGAAACAGGCATCGCCGGAGGTCGCGGCGCGACGCAACGCCAGCCGGTGATGCTCGCGCTTGGCAACCGGGAGGCAATAGAGGTGCGGACGCAGGCCGCCCTGAAACAGCGACGTCCGGTTGATCACGAGATGATGCGGCGTGATGGTGCCGGCCACCCTCGGCGCATGCGCCCGCACGATCTCCGTCGTCTCCCCCGTCGTGACGTGTTCGACCACGACCTTCAATCTCTGATGGTCATCCAGAAGCGGAAGCAGAACCTGCTCCATGAGCACGGCCTCGCGGTCGAAGATATCCACCGCGGGATCGGTGGCCTCGCCATGAATCAGCACCGGCATGCCGATGCGCTGCATACGCTCCAGCACCGGGCGAAGCGCCTTGAGGTCGCGGACGCCGTGGTGGGAATTGGTCGTGGCGCCGGCGGGATAAAGCTTGGCGGCGATCCAGACCCCTTCGGCATGGCCCTTCTCGATCTCGTCCGCGGAGGTCGCATCGGTCAGGTAGCAGGTCATCAGCGGCTGAAAATCACTGCCGGCCGGGCGGGCTGCGAGAATGCGCTCTCGATAGGCCACCGCGGCCGCCACCGTCGTGACCGGCGGCACCAGGTTCGGCATGATGATTCCACGAGCGAATTGCGCGGCGGTAAAGGGCAAGACGACGCGAAGCATCGCGCCGTCGCGGAGATGGATGTGCCAGTCGTCCGGGCGCCGAATGGTGATGGAATCGGCCGGTCCGGTTTTCGGCTTCGCGGCGGTATCGAACAGATGATCGAGGGTCATAGGGCAGCCTCGGCAAGGACTTTGCGCATGACGGCAACGCCCGACATGAAGTCCGCCATCTTCATATCTTCGCGGGGATTATGCGAGCCATTTTCGTTGCGGATGAAGATCATGGCGCTCGGGATGCCGGCATGGGCGAAGACCGCGGCGTCGTGTCCGGACCCGCTGGGAATCGGCTCGTCGGGCAGGCCGAGGTCGCGGGCGGCGGTACGGAGCCTTTCGACCCAGGCGGGATCCATGGTGGCCGGCGCGGACTGCAACCTGCGGTCCAGCCTGAATTCCACGCCGCGTTCGCTGCCGATACTGGCGCACTCGGATACGAACAGGTCGTAGAACGCCTCGAGCGTCTCCTCGCTCTGGCTGCGTGCCTCAAAACTGAATTTGACTTTGCCGGGGATGCGCGCGATCGCATGCTCCGAGCTTTCCGTGCCCATGATGCCGGAGGTGATGACGAGATCGCGGCCGCGCTCGAGCAGGGTGCGCCAGTGACGATCGAGATGGGTGATCAGTTCGGCGGTCGCGAACACGGCATCGCGACGGAGCCAGCGCGGCACGGCGCCGGAGTGCCCGGCTTCGCCGACACATTCGACCGTCCGGTGCCGAACATTGCCGCGAATGCCGGTGACGATGCCGATCGGCAGGTCGCGTGCGACCAGAACAGGCCCCTGTTCGATATGCAGTTCGACCCAGGCGGCGACCGTCCTATAGTCCAGTAGCGGCTCGCCGCGCGCGATGCTGTCGACGTCCGCGCCGACGTCGCGCATGCAATCCTTCAGCGACCGGCCGGTCACGGCGTGCGGCGAGGCCAAATCGTCCGGCGTCAGCCGGCCGAACAGCGCGCTGGATCCCATATAGGCCTTGCCGAACCAGGCGCTTTCCTCGCCGCGCAACCCGAACAGCTTTATGGTTCGTCGAGGCGCAAAACCGGCCCGCTGCAGTCCCGCCAGGACGGCCAGGCCGGCAACGACGCCGGCACCGCCATCGTAATTGCCGCCTTGCGGAACCGAATCGAGGTGCGATCCGCAGGCCAGGAAAGGCAGACCGGGCTGCGTGCCGGGAAGGGTCACCACAAGGTTGCCGCCCGCATCGCGTTCGCTGGTCAGGCCGCAGTCCCGGGCGGCATTATCGACAATATCGAGCGCCCGGGACTCGCCCGCGCCAAAACTCTCACGTGTGATTCCCACGCCGTCACCGGACGCTGCTCGCAGAGCATCGAACAGCTTCTCGCAAAGCGCCGCGTCGCCCTTGGCGTCCATCACCGGTATTGCTGCGTCCATCGCCATCGCCGTCATTGCGGCGGCGCCACCCAGGAGAGCTCGGGCTCGTCGGATTCCTCGTTCAGGACGGCCCCGATGATGTCCGCGATCCCTGCGATGTCGCGCCGCTCGCAGAATTTCACCAGGCCATCGATGATCGTCGTCATGGCCGCAGGCTGAACAAACGTCGCGGTGCCGACCTGGACCGCCGAGGCGCCGGCCAGCATGTATTCGACCGCGTCTTCGGTGGTCGAAATCCCGCCGCAGCCGATCACCGGAATCTTCACGGCCCGGGCGCATTGGTAGACCTGCCGCAGCACGATCGGCTTGATGGCGGGGCCGGACAGGCCGCCCATGATGTTGCCGAGGCACGGCTTGAAGGTCTCGAGGTCGATGGCCATTGCCAGAATGGTATTGGCGACGACCAGAGCGTCCGCGCCGGCGCGCTCGGCCGCCCGCGCGACCTCGGGGAGGTCGCCGGTGCTCGGCGTCAATTTCACCCACAGCGGCAGAGACGTTGCCGCCCGCAACTGACGCACCACCAACTCCGTCGAGGATGCGCGCATGGCGAACGCCTTGCCGTCTTCCTCGATATTCGGGCACGAGATGTTGGCCTCGATCGCGGCGACACCGGCGCGCGTCAGCTCGGTCGCCAGGCGCGCAAAATCCTCCGCCGTCGGCGCCGATATGCTGACCACCAGCGGCGGCCGGTACCTCGCATAGTACAGCAGCGTTTGGTCGAGAAAATACGGCACGCCTTTCGACGGAATGCCGATCGAGTTGATCAACCCGCCGGCACGTTCGACGACGCGTGGCAGCGGATTGCCGGCACGAAGCTCGCGCGTGATGGTCTTGGTCACGAACGCACCGAGGCGGTTGAAATCCATGACCTTGTCGAGGCCTTCGGCAAACGTTCCGGACGCCGGCATGACAGGGTTTGCAAGCGTGAGACTGCCGATACGGACGGAAAGATCGATCATGGCAGCGCTTCCATCATGTCGAACACCGGACCGTCCCAGCAGACTCGTCGGTGCACGATCTCTCCACCGACGTTGAAATCCCTCACGCAGCAGAAGCAAAGCCCGATCCCGCAGGCCATCTGCTGTTCCATGGCGACCTGACCGGGAATATTGAATTCGCGGGCAAGGCGCTGCTGCACGCGAAGCAGACGGCTTGACCCGCAAGTGTAAAGCGCCTCGCAGCGCCCCTCTGCGATGAGTCCGCGCAGAATGCGCTCGATGTTCGCCGGTCCGCTGGTGCTTTCAGAATCGGTCACGGCAACGACTTCCGCGCCATGACGGTTGAAAAGGTCGACCGAGACCAACAGCTCCGGGCGGCGCGCACTGAAGATGGCGGTCACCCTGGTGCCATTGGCCTTCGCAGCCCCTGCAAGCGGTGCAAGCGTCGCGAGACCGGCGCCGCGCCCGATCGCGACGACATGGCGAAGTTCCGGGTCGAGCGTGAAGCCGACCCCGAGAGGACCCATGATGTCGATGGCGTCGCCCGCGCGAAGCGTGGCGAGGCCACGCGTCCCCGCGCCCGCGATCTTGTACAGAAACTCGACCTCGCGACGCGCGGAGTTGACGCCGTACAGGCTCATCGGCCGACGCAGGAACGGTTGATTCCCATCGGTGTGGGGACAAAGCAATTGAAAGAACTGCCCCGGTAGGGCATTGGCGGCGACCGCGCCGCATCGCACCACGAGATGGCGATATTCCGGATTGACGCCGTCGTTCGACAGCACTTCGGCGCATTCCCCCACGACGCTCGGAGACCAGGATTCCGCGGTTTTTGCCGTCCGATCTTGAACGGTCGGATCGGTCTCGATCAGCGAAACTGGACTTCGGGTCGTCATGATGGCCTCGTAGCGGGTCAGCCGCGCGCGATCAGGTCAGTTCAGCGCCGCTGCGGTCCGGGATCAGCAGCCAGAACGCCAGGACGTCGACGATGTAAAGCAACGCGAGCAACGCAATCGCCGTATCGAAGCCGTACGCGGCTGCCACAGCGCTCACCACGACCGGACCAAGGCCGCCGACGGCGCGCCCGATGTTGAACAGCACATTCTGCGCGGTGGCGCGTGCGGCGGTCGGATACAACTCGCTCATCAGCGCGCCATAGCCGCCCAGCATGCCGTTGACGAACGTGCCCATGACCGCACCGCCGACCAGCAACGCCAAGGGATCGGTGAGTCTTGAATAGACGACGACCATGATCGCCGCACCGAGCATGTAGGTGATGAAGGCCGGCCGGCGGCCGACGCGGTCGGCGACATGGCCGAACATGAAGATGCCCGCCGCCATGCCGGCGATCGTCACTACGGTCCAGGTGGCCGATTGAGCAAGGCCAAATCCGAACCGCGAGGACAGGTAGTTTGGCAGCCAGATCATCACACCGTAGTAGCCGAAGTTCTGTACGGAACAGAGAATGATCATGCCGATACTGATCTTCGCGGTTTCGACGTCGCCGACGAGCAGGTTGATCGGCAGACTTGCGGTCGGGGGGCCGGCCGTACGTTCGACAAACACGTCAGGCTCGTGGAGATTGTGCCGAATGAAATAGGCGGCGATCGCGGGAAGAATTCCGATGGCGAACATGCCGCGCCAGCCGATGATCGGAAGCAGGATCGGCGTCACGATGGCGGCCGCGAGCACCCCAAGCTGCCATCCCAATCCGACGTAGGACGACGCGCGGGCTCGTTTTGACGCAGGCCATACTTCGGCGACCAGGGCCATTCCGATGCCGAATTCGCCGCCGAGCCCGATGCCGGCGATGGTGCGGTAGATCAGGAGATCCCAGTAGCCTTGCGCCAGCGCGCACATGCCGGTGAAGACGGCGAACAGCACGATCGTCCAGGTCAGCACGCGGACGCGACCGATGCGATCCGACAGCATGCCGAAGACGATACCGCCGATCACGGCGCCGATCAGGGTGGCGGTGACGAGAGAAGCGCCCTGCGCCGCACCAAATCCAAGATCCGCGGAAATCACGCGCAGCATGAAGCCGAGAATCAGCAGGTCGAATCCGTCCATCGCATAGCCCAGGGCCGATCCCAACAGCGCCTTGCGGGCTTCGCTTTCCTTTGCCGACGTCAAGCTGCCTTCTGCGATAGCG
>Ga0307479_10004014_pt1 | contig 13452 bp, 13 predicted proteins | sample atmos_gasesECM4C_FD_203743 | JGI IMG/M metagenome (GOLD analysis project Ga0307479, IMG submission 203743) | Hardwood forest soil microbial communities from Morgan-Monroe State Forest, Indiana, United States - atmos_gasesECM4C_515 | ecosystem: Environmental > Terrestrial > Soil > Temperate...
CACTCGAAACGCGTCGGGCGCGAGTGGCGGCGAGGTCTGGTATCTGCTAAGACGTGCTCCGGAAGTGACCGGCAAGGATCTGAAGCCCTCAGGTGTCCAGGAATCCCGGCAAACGAACAACCCTGGGTTTTGGCAAGTGAATTTTGTGTTGACCCAGGATGCCGCTCGGCACTTCGGCCAGGCCACAGAACAGAACATTGGCCGGCAACTCGCCATCGTCCTCGACCACCGGATTAATTCCGCGCCAGTCATCAACGGCAAAATCGAAGACAACGGGATGATCGAAGGCAACTTTACCCAGGAGTCGGCGCACGACCTCGCGCAAGTGTTGCGCTCCGGCGCGTTGCCCGCATCGATCAAGTATCTGGAAGAGCGCACCGTTGGTCCTTCACTTGGCGCGGACTCGATTCGTCACGGCATGCAGGCTTCGGTTCTAAGCCTCATCGTGGTGATGCTCTTCATGCTGGTTTATTACCGGATCTCTGGCGCGAATGCTGTCGTTGCTTTGCTACTCAATCTGATTATCCTGATGGCTGCGCTCGCATACTTCGGCGCAGTTCTCACGCTACCCGGCATCGCCGGCGTCATCCTGACGATCGGCATGGGCGTTGACTCCAACGTTCTGGTGTTCGAACGTATCCGCGAAGAACTGCGCAATGGCAAGTCGGCGGCCTCTGCAGTGCAAGCCGGCTTCGACAAGGCTTTCCTGACCATCATCGATACTCACGTCACTACGGTGGTGTCGGCGTTCTTTCTTTTTCTGTTCGGCACCGGGCCGATCCGAGGCTTTGCGATTTCGCTGACCATAGGTCTGATCGCCAACGTATTTACGGCGATCTATGTATCGAAGACGATTTTCCAATATCACCTGGGCAAGATGGACCGCCAGGCGGAACTGAGCATTTAGCCCGTACTAGCACTACTAACTCGATTCGCCTATCGAAAAGTAGGTGGATTGCGGGAGTGGACCTGATTCGATCTTACTAGACGATGGCCAGTTACTGGCCTCGTCCAAGGCGGCCAACCGGGAACAATCCGGCACCCGCTGGAGTCTAAGAAAGGGAAGCAGAGCCAGCATGATCGAGTTTTTCAAAGAGCCCAATATCGACTGGATGGGCAAAGCTAAGTATTTCTACGCGATGAGCGCGATTCTGCTGATCGCCGGTTGGGTGTCGATTTTTGCCAAGGGCGGCCTCTATTACGGCATTGACTTCAAGGGCGGCACCAATGTGGATGTAAGGTTTGCGCAGCCCCAAAACGTCGACCACATCCGCAGCGCACTTACTGCCCAGGGACTGGGCAATAGCGAAATTCAGAGCATCAGCGACATTGCTGCCGGCAACTCCAGCGAATACCTCATTTTTGTGGGGCAGAACGGCACCAGCGATGAAGCGAAGGACGCCAGCAAGGCCCAGGTAGTTGCCGCGCTGAACGCCGCGTACGGACCTGGAACTTTCACGATTCGCGGCGCCGAAATCGTCGGCGCCAAAGTCGGCGCCGAGCTTCGCCGCCAGGCCGTTTTCGTTACCCTCTATGCTTTAGGCGGCATGCTGTTATATATTGCCTTCCGATTCGAGTGGGTTTTTGGGGCAGCCGCGGTCCTCGCCGTATTTCACGACGTTTTGATCACGCTGGGCTTTTTCTCGTTGCTGCACTTCGAGATTTCGCTCACCGTGATTGCCGCGCTACTCACTCTGGTCGGCTATTCGATGAACGATACCATCGTCATTTTCGACCGCATCCGTGAAAACAACCGCCTGCTGCGCAAAGAAGAGTTTGCCGCGGTGGTGAATAAGTCCATCAATCAAACGTTGTCACGGACAATACTTACCAGCGGCCTGACTTTCCTCACCGTACTCGTACTTTTCCTCATGGGCGGCCAGGTGCTTCGTGCTTTCTCCTTTGCTCTGGTGGTGGGGATTGTGGTAGGAACGTACTCCAGTTTTGGCATTGCTGCGCCGCTCGTGGTCTGGTGGCATCGCTTTAAAGACCAGGGAGCGGCTGCAGTTGGAACCGGACCCGCAGCCGGAAACAAACCCCGGAATGGTGAGGCCGCCGCAGGGCGCCTTGCTCCCGCCGGGAGGAGGTAGGGACCATGTTCGAAGAAATGGTTGTTTCCAGTCCGAATTCGAAGAAGACCAACAAGCCCTGGACAGTAGTTATATCCATGGCTCTGCAGGTCACCTTTCTGACCGTACTGATTTTGATTCCGCTGATTTACACCGAAGCGCTGCCGAAGGCCAGTTTGTCGACCTTCCTGAGCGCTCCGCCTCCCCCGCCACCGCCACCGCCACCGCCTGTCGCGCAGCAGATCGTGCGCGTCAAGCCGCAAGTGCACTTGATCGACGCCGGCAAACTCGTGGCGCCCAAGGTCATCCCCAAGGACATCAAGATTATTAAGGAAGAAGCCGAACCCGACATGATGGGTGCGCAGGGCGGCGTGCCGGGTGGCGTCCCGGGCGGCCAGATGGGTGGCGTCATCGGTGGCGTCATTGGCGGCGTGGGTGGTGCGCCCCCTCCTCCGAAGCCGACCCAGTCGCGTATTCGCCAGGGCGGCGCTGTCACCGCGGCTTCGCTGATCAACCGCGTTCAGCCTAACTATCCTCCACTGGCCCGCCAGACGCGCATCTCCGGCACCGTTCGCCTCCACGCGATTATTTCCAAGGACGGCACGGTGCAGCAGCTCGAAGTTCTCTCAGGGCATCCACTGTTGGTACAAGCCGCGCTCGACGCCGTTCGTCAGTGGCGGTACCGTCCGACAACCCTCAACGGGGAACCGGTGGAAGTGGACACCACGATCGACGTCATTTTCTCTTTGAACCAGTAGCAGCAAACGAGGCGTCCCGCGGGTCGTGGGACATGCGAGGCGCTTCGCGCAGTACTGTTTGGGAAATAACTCGTTGACGATCGGCGCGATAAACGCTGCAAGTCACGTGGAACTTACTAAGGCACAGCCGCTCAGCGGCTGGCCTAAGGAGCAAAACGAATGGTAGCCACTTTGTACGTATATGCCGCCATGTTCCTGCAGACCACGGGGTCAACCTGGGATCTGCGGACCATGTGGGGTCAGATGAGCTTTTTGCCACGCTCAGTCGTTGTCATTCTCTTCGTACTTTCCGTCTATTCCTTTGGTGTGATGATTGATCGCGCGCTAATGTACAGCGCTGCGCGCAAGCAGTCGCGCATCTTCGTACAGCAGGTCGCCGGTGCGTTGAAGGACGGCAAGTTGGACGAAGCAATCGCCATCGCCGAACGCAACAAGAAGAGCCATATCGCCAAGGTCGTGGCCACCGGCTTGAGCGAATTCCAGTCCGCTTCCCAGCAGGTTTCCGATTCCGACGTCGTGGAAGCTGCCAAGCGCGGCCTCGAACGCTCCGTCGCCATCGTCCATGCGGAAATGAAGCGCGGACTTTCGGCCCTCGCCACCATCGGCTCGACTGCTCCGTTCGTCGGACTGTTCGGCACGGTGGTCGGCATTTTGAACGCGTTTAAGGGCATCGAACAGAGCCACGCGACCGGTCTGTCGGCAGTCGCCGGCGGTATCGCGGAAGCTCTGGTCACCACGGCGTTCGGCTTGATCGTTGCCGTCCCTGCGGTCTGGGCCTACAACTATTTCACCAACAAAGTTGAAGCCTTCGACGTCGAGATGGACAATTCCTCGATGGAACTCATCAACTACTTCATCCTCCGCCGCGGCGCAAAGAAGTAACCGCTTCGCGGTCATCTTTGAAAAAGGAGGCCTGCTATGGCTGGCACAGAGCAAAAAAGCGGCGGCCGCTATAAGCCGAAGGTGGGGAGCCAGATGGCTTCCCCCAACGTCATTCCAATGGCCGACATCATGCTCGTTCTGCTGATCATTTTCATGGTGGTCACTCCCATGTTGCAGAAGAACAAGCCGGTGGACCTGGCGCAGACCAATACCGCTAGGGACATGCAGGATGCCGACAAAGAGGATGCCGTTGTGGTTGCGGTGACCCGGGACGGCAGCATTTTTCTGGGCAACACCCAGGTACAAAAGGCCGATCTTTCCGGCCAGGTCAAGGACCGCATTTCCAACAAGCTGGACAAGACGGTGTATCTCAAGAGCGACGCGCGTGCCAAGTACGGCGACGTGGTCGCGGTGGTGGATGAGATTCGCTCTGCCGGTGTCGATCAGCTTGGTCTCTTGACTGACCGGACCGAACGGCAAGGGCCTCCGCGTCCGCCGCAGCAACCCAGCGGCGACTGAGGTCGTTCCGCGTTACTTGGTTGTACCATTCGTTGAACAAAGTTCTGAAGCCGCGTCGGATCCCACCCGGCGCGGTGCACTGGCTCAAATCCTTCGCAGGGATGAGCCGATAGGAGACTCGCAATGGGGATGAGCGTAGGAGAAAATAAGGGCGGCGCAATGGCGGAGATGAACGTCGTTCCGCTAATCGACATTCTGTTGGTGCTTCTTATCATTTTCATGGTGATCACGCCTTTGACGCCCAAGGGCCTCGACACCCTGGTTCCGCAGCCCAATCCTAACCAGCAGCAACAGCAGGATATCGACAACAAGACTGTCGTCGTCCAGATCGATAAGAATGGCAAGGTCAAGATCAACAACGAAGATTCCAATTGGGACCGCCTCGGTCCGCGTATGGAACAGATCTTCAAGGAACGCGCGGAAAAGGTCGCCTTTGTTAAGGGCGACAACGAGGTGCTCTTTGAAGAAGTAGCTCGCGCCATCGACATCATGCGTGGCGCCGGGATCGACAAAGTTGGTCTGATTACGGCCAAGCTCGAAGCCGGGCAGTAAAAAGCCGCTGCAGTTAGCGGTTGTTCGTTTTTCGCCAGGGTTGTGAGAGTCCTCCTCGCCGGGTGATTCTTTTCTGCGAGGTGGATGATGGCAGTGCAAGTCGGCGGTTCGAATCGCGGAATATACACCGAATTGAACGTTGTTCCGCTAATTGACATTCTACTGGTGTTGCTTGTGATCTTTATGAGCGCTCCTCATCAGCAGAAGGGCCTTGACGCGATGGTGCCGCAACCGGCACCCGTTAGAGGGCCGGGGCATCCGGATCCCGTGATCGTGCAAGTTCTGTCCGATGGCGACCTGCGGATCAATCAGGAACCGGTAGCTTGGGAGCATTTGGCCGACCGGCTGGAAACCATCTACAAAGAGCGCGCCAGTAAAGTCGCTTTCATTCGCGGCGAAGCTCCTGTAGAGTTCGCTCTGGTTGCCAGGGTTGTAGATGTCATGCACGGCTCGGGAATTTCCGTCGGATTGTTGACTCCGGGGCTGGAACAAATTCGCTGATTGTGATGGAATAGCCCGCGCAGGGCGGATCTGAATACACGCGACGGTCGATTTGCGGCCGCGCTTTGTAGGGATGGACGCTTCGATGACTCATGCATCGCTCGCTAACACGGACGCTTCGCGTTCCGCATTTTCCCTTCGCCGGGCTGTCGCTTTCCTGGCCCTATTCGTTTTCGCCGCCGGTTTCTCCGGCTGCGACAAACTGAAAGCGCGCGACCTTCTCAATAAGGGCGTCGGCGCCTTCAAGAACGGCCAGTACGACGCTGCTGTCGAGGACTTCAAACAAGCCAAGGATCTTGACCCTTCCTTGCTGAATGCTCGCTTGTACCTCGCTACCGCTTACGCCAGCCAGTACATTCCCGGCGCTCCGTCCGAACAAAACAAGAACATCGGCAAGCAGGCTATCGCGGAATTCAAGGAAATTCTCGAAACCTATCCTGACAACCTGAGCGCCATCGACGGCGTCGGTTCCATCCTCTTCCAGATGGCCGGCACTCCATACGATCCGAAACTTTTCGAAGAGTCGAAGACCTACCATCAGAAGCACATTCAATTGAAGCCTGAGGATCCCGAGCCTTACTACTGGATCGGCGTGATCGATTGGACCCTCGCATTCCGTGCTAACGGCGAAATGCGCAAGGACTACAACGAGAAAAATATCAAGAAGCAGGTCAGGGACACCGATCCGCTGCCCGCCGCCATCCGCACCGATTATCTTGCCAAGTATGGCTCGCTGATTGACGAAGGGATCAGCGATTTGCAAAAAGCAATTACATTGCGTCCGGATTATGACGACGCCATGGCTTATTTAAACCTTCTGTATCGCCGCAAGGCGGACACTGTCGAAAGCGCTTCCGAGCGCGCTTCGCTTCAGAAACAAGCCGATGACCTGGTGGACAAGGTGAAGGAAGTGAAGCAGAGGCGTGCTTCGCAACCTGCACCAACCACGTAACTCCAAACCAATCTTCTGCAAAAGATCGATTCAACATCGGACATCGCGCGATGTCCCGCTTTTTCTTTCGACCCACCTGCGATTCCCCGCGCTCGCCCTTCCCGGGCTTCAGGCGTAAAATGGATGGATGTCAGGGTCCGCCAACCTTCCGCTCCACTTCAATCGGGACCGCACCGAGCGCCTGCTGGACGCTCGCCTCGACGAACTTCTCGATAAGCTACGGAAGTATCGGCCCTCTGACGACCCCTGGCTGGTCCGCCGCGCTTATGACATCGCGGCCGAGCGTCATCGCGACCAGGTCCGCCGCTCCGGCGATCCTTATCTCACCCATCTACTGGAAGTGGCCCACATCCTCGCGGATATGCGCATGGATGCCACCACCCTTGCTGCAGCGCTTCTGCATGACGTCATCGAAGATACTGAGTTTCCCGTCGCGCGCATCCAGGAACGCTTCGGAGAAGAAACTGCCAGGCTGGTAGAGGGTGTTACAAAAATTGGCCGTCTCAACATGCTGGCTCCCGAAGCGCGTCAGGCCGAAAACGTTCGCAAGATGGTTCTGGCGATGGTCAATGATGTCCGCGTGGTGGTGGTCAAGCTGGCCGATCGTCTCCACAACATGCGCACCATTGAATACCTTGATTCCGACAAGCAGCAGCGCATCGCCCGCGAAACTTTGGAGATTTACGCTCCCATTGCTCACCGTCTCGGTATGGGCATCATCCGCAACGAACTCGAGGATCTCTCTTTTCGAGTTCTCGAACCGGAATCTTTTCTCGCCCTGCAAAAAGAGGTCAGCGAAAAAGAGCCGCTCCATCACAAATTTCTGGATGAGGTTCAGACGGAGATTCGTTCCAAGCTCGTTGAGAGCGGCATTCCCGCTGAACTCGAAGCACGCGTCAAAGGCTTGTGTTCGCTGCACCGCAAATTGGCGCGCCAGCAGCGCGGCCTCGAGCAGGTCTACGATTTGCTCGCGGTCCGGGTCATCACCGATTCCGAACGAAGCTGTTACGCGGCTCTAGGTGTCGTCCACCATATCTGGCGTCCCGTGCCCGGCCGCTTCAAGGACTATATCGCCATGCCGCGGCCAAATCTTTATCAGTCCTTGCACACCACGGTCATCCACGCAGGCCAGGCCTTTGAAGTACAAATCCGAACTCAGGAAATGCACCGCATTGCAGAAGAAGGCGTAGCTGCCCACTGGAAATACAAGGACGGCAAACCTTCCACCGACGATGACCAGCGCATCATCTGGATGCGCCAGTTGATTGAATGGTCCCAGGATCTGCAGGAACCCGGCGAATTTCTCACCACCCTGAAAGTCGATCTTGCCCCGAACGAAGTTTATGCATTCACTCCCAAGGGGCGGGTGCTGGAACTCCCGGCCGGCGCTACTCCGGTCGATTTCGCCTATTCGGTGCACACCGAGGTCGGCCATCAGTGCGTCGGCGCCAAAGTGAATGGCCAGATGGTCGCGCTTCGCCATGAAATCACCAGTGGTGACGTCGTTGAAATTCTCACGCAAAAAGGCCACGGCCCAAGCCGCGACTGGCTCAGCTTCGTGAAGTCCTCTCACGCCAAAAGCAAAATCCGCCACTGGATCAACCTGCATGAACGCGAGGAAGCCACGGACATGGGGCGGCGCTTGCTCGAAAAGGAATCGCGCGCGTTCGGCCGCAGCCTAAAAAAAATACCCGAAGCCGATTTGCAAAAGGCTGCATCCGAGTGGGGGCTTTCCAAAATTGAAGATCTCTACGCCGCAGTCGGCTTTGGAAAATATTCCGCGCGCCAGGTCCTGACCAAAGTGCTCGGCGAAGCCGCACAGCCCGCGCAGTCCGATGTCGATGACACCAAACCGACGCTGGTCAAGACCGTCAAGCGCATGCTCGGCTTTGGCGAAGCTCCTCTGGTCGTCAAGGGCCACGACGATCTGCTGGTATTCCGCGCCAAGTGCTGCAATCCCATTCCCGGTGACGAAATCGTCGGCTACATCACCCGCGGGCGCGGAGTAGCCGTCCACACTCGCACCTGTCCAAACGTGCAAAATCTGATGTACCAGGCTGAACGCCGCATCGCGGTCGAATGGGGTGGCGCGAGCGCGGCCACTTTCCCGGTGCAGTTGGCAATACGCGCCAAGGATCGCGCCGGCCTGCTCGCCGAAATTACCGCGGTCATCAGCGGAGCCGGCTCCAACATTCGCAATCTGGAGAGCCGACCCGACAAGCTCAACGCCCGCATCGAAGCCAGCCTGGAAATTGCCGATCGCCGCCAGCTCGAAAGCATTCTCGCCAACATACGCAAAATCTCCGGTGTGCACGGAGTCGATCGCGTTTATCAGCCGTCCGGCGACTGACTTCCACCTGTCCTTCCAGCCGGGTATCGGCGAAAGCACACCCCCGGGTCTTGTGTCTGGCAGCCCTTACACTGAAGGTATGAGGAAACCGTCGCTCCTTTCGGTGCTCGCGCTCCTGCCTGCGCTTTGCATTGGCTGCAGCAGCCATCCAATGACTGACTACCGCCCGCTCGATAAGGCTGGCATGTGGTCCGGCGGCATGGCAGAGCTAAGGAAGCTCAACACCACTGACGCCGAGATCAGCCAAGTCGTCATTCTGAAAAATGCCGGCGTCAACGATGACATGTGCGTTCTGTTGGTGGCGGCTGCCCATGCTCATCACCATCCTTTTGCCAGCGCGGAATCCGCAAAGAGCCTTAATGGTGCCGGTTTTACCGACGAGCAGATCCTCGCCTTTGCCAGAGGGGACCAACTGGACACCCTCAGTCCCGACGCCGTAATGCTTCGCTTGATTGGTCTCTCCGATCCCACCGTTCAAAAGCTCCTGCAGCGCAGGATGCAAGGTCTGCCAACTCTCTCGAGCGCGGAAATTGGCCGCTTGAAGAACACCGGGCTTTCCGAAAAAGAAATCATGGCCCGGGTTGACAGTGGCATGACCGACCCACAAGCGGATGCCGAAGCCTCGGCCCGCGAGAAAATGCGCGCCCACAACGGTACGGGTTTTATGCACGTTCGCGGCCGCCGCCGCTGAACCCTCGTTGCGCTGACCCGGCGTTTCCCTCAATCTGCGTGCTTTTCAGTGGTTCCATGCGCCGTTACAATGAGCAAGCAATGAAGCGATCTGACACAACTCTTTTTCTAGCCGCCTTTCTTCCGGCTTGCGCGGCCTTGTGGTTCGCGGCGTGTGCCGCTCATTTTGGGCCGGGTTACATCGTCGAGAAGCAGGAAATCCATGTTTCCTTTGCGTCTCAGCCAACGCCGGTGGTTCACGTGGCTGCGAAATATGACCTGAAGAACACTGGCACTCAGGAGCTCCTCTCGCTCGATGTCCGGCTGCCCGGCCGGCGATTTCATACCGTGGACCTCGCGATTTCCTGGGACGGCGCGGCACTCACTCCGAATATTTCTCCTGAAAATCCTCGCGATGTTCAGCTCCGTTTCCCGCAGACTTGGCCCGTGGGTGCTAGCCGCACGCTGCAGTTTTCCTACGGCATTTCCTCGATAGACGCTGGCCAAGGTCCGGTGGGTTTTGTCGCCGATGCTTTCTACCTGCCCGCCGGGGGTTGGACTCCCGAACTTCCACAAGTTCGCGGCGTTTTCGGATTCGGCGGGGTTCCTCCTAAAAAATGGGAACTTACGGTTGACGTTCCCCAGGGATTCTTGGTGCACGCCAGTGGCGGAAAGGGACGGCGCTTCGGCGAAAAAGGAGACATGCAGTTTCGATTTCCGCAGACCGCCGAAGACCTGATACCGTTCCTGGTTGCCGGACGCTATTATGAAACTCGCCGGGATTTGCCCCAGCATGAAGCAGTCCTTATCTGGAGCCGAGCCGCATTGAATCCCTCCGGCTTGCAGCCGGCAGGCGATTCGATCTCGCGCGCGCTCGCGGCGTACGAATCTCTTCTAGGAGCGCGGAGTAAATCCAGCTCAGCGCTGTGGATCGTCGACTGTCCCTTAGAGGCGTCCTGTCTTCCCGGGCGAGGTTCGGGCTACTCGGTTTTCCTTGATGGAGAAAACACTAGCGCCTCGGCGGAAATGATCTCAAACGATACCGTTCTGGTTGATCCACGCAGTTCTCGCGGCGCAGCCGAAGCATTGGTGGCTCCCGCTCTTGCGGCGGCTTGGCTCGGCTACGGTAATAATCCGGGCTTTTACGAACAGCAGCCGCCCATGTCGGCTCTTCCTGCCTTCACGGCAGCTCTGGTTCGCGAAATTTCTTCCGGTCCCCAAGCTCGCGAAGAAATAATCCGTCGCGCGCTCAATAGGATTCCGGAGCCGGCCACGCCCGCCTCAAATAATGATCCCGCTGTGTTTCGTGCCAAGAGCCTTCTGCTTTTCTACGCGCTCCGCGATCGTGTAGGTTCCGATGCCTTTCAAAAAGCGTTGCAACACATGCTCGTCGCACGCCGCGGGCGTGGCTTTGACATCACCGATCTGATTTCCTCGCTGGAACAGGAATCGCACCAGCCAGTCGGTCCATTCGTCCGCCAATGGATCAAGCGTCCGGGCATCCCCGAGGATTTTCGTTCGAAGTATTCAATGGCAGCCGCTTCACAAACTTCTCTCGCTCAGGAGGCGACGCAATGAAAGACATCGTTCTCACCGACAAAGGTCCGAAACCGATCGGTCCGTACTCTCAGGCAGTCAAGTCCGGCGGTTTCCTGTTTGCCTCTGGGCAGGTTGCGCTTGATCCGCATTCCAACGAATTTTTCGGCGGCGATATCCGCCAGCAAACCGAACGTGTATTGGAAAACATCAAAGCCATCCTCGAAGCCGGCGGCTCAAAACTGAATCACGTCATAAAAACCACGGTCTTCCTGAAGGACATGAATGACTTCGCCGCGATGAACGAAGTCTACGCAAAATATTTCATCGCCGCGCCGCCAGCCCGCTCCACAGTGCAGGTCGCGCGTCTTCCCAAAGACGCTCTCGTGGAAATCGAAGTCATCGCCTCGCTCTAGTTTTGTTCTGAGCATTGCAAATCGGTGCAAGCGCCAAAGCGCCCGCACTCCAGACAGTGTTCGGTGAATCTTAACTTTGAACTTTAGACTTTCGACTGCTCTTACGGTTTGTCCGGACTCTGCAGCGCCTCATACAGCGCCACACCTGTAGCCACGCCGGTAACAATTATCGCAATCAGCAAGAATCGGCTGCGTCCCGCTTTGCGCGGGGGCCTTCCGCTGCCCGCACCTGCTCCCGCCGGTCCTTGCGGACTCTCTGATGTGTAGTACGAATTCGGATCCAAGATCACTCGATAAGCCGTGCCTTCCGGAACGATCTGTGTTTCATCTTCGACCGTAATCGCCAGCGATCCTCGCGTCGCCCGCACCCGCAATTCCTTGTCGCTTATGTACGTCACCTGTGCCACTGTCGGCTGATCGCTTTGCGGACGGATATCGGCGGTCGATGCGTGAAGTAGAAACGCTTTCGCGTTCGCCGTAGAGAACACCGCTGTCCCACTCAGCAGCGTTGCTCCTGGTGCTCCGTCTTTCTGGCTCAGCGCAGCCGAGCTTGCGCCAGAGAGCAGAAATCGTGCAGCTCCTGCTCGAATCTGCAAGCTTCCTAATTTTTCTGTGCTGAGGTGATCCCCGCCGAAAACCGTGGATCCTGTAGAAGCTGGCGCTACACCGACATGCGCGCGGGTCGCCGCGGTAATAGTGCCCATCGGCGCGACCGTCGAACCATTAGCCGACATCAACAACAGCGAATACGACACCAGTACCGAAGCTACCGCTCGTGGGCGAACCATCTTCCCTCCAGGAGGGCTATAAGAGAATACTCACGGACCCATGAAACCGTCAATTCTTATTCGTATCGGTTGTTCACTGTATTTGCCTTTGCTGGCCGTTTCCTGCCTCTCGCTGCTACAATGCTCTCCGAAAATGGCGGATTGGAAACAAATCACGGCTCGTATTCGGCGCGCCCGCGGTAGCAGGGATCCCGGCGGACAGCTCGCTCTGCTTTACGAGAAGACCGGCGACGCCATGGTGGCGTTTGAACTCGGCCGCCATTTTGAAATCGCCAAAGACGCCGCGCAGTCGCTTCCGTGGTATCTCACCGCCGCCAGCAAATTTCGCCGGGGCGAATGGCGCACCAAAGCTCGCGAAGCCGTGGTCCGTCTCGGTGGGGAGCTGCCGCCCGATTTGGATCCCGTTACCGCATCGCAGTCCGAGTCGCTCGCTGCCGTCGAATCGTCCGCTCCTGCGCTGGCCATTCCCGTACCAGAGCCCGCAGCCCCCTTCGAACAGAATGCCAATGCATTCGAATCGCTCGTCGCCGTCGGCTCGGAAAACCCTCCGCACTCTGAATCTTCTGACAGCGCAAGTTCCGCCTCGGACAAGAAACATCGCCGCCGCGGCCGTCGTGGCGGACGTAATCGCCGCAAATCCTCATCCCCGCAACCTTCGAGCGAGTCCCGTTCAACTGACCGCCACGCCACTCGCGCACGTCACAACGAGCCGCCCCCTGTACCTGAACCCGCCGAAATCCTTCCGCCACGTGTCGTCGACAGCCGTTCCATCCCGCGCCTTCCGGTCGAGCAAATTCCCGATTCTGGATTGCCCGGCGTCAAAGGCCGCTTCGGCGATCCCGGTCTGGCCTCGCGTCTTTCTCTTCTCGAAATGCAGCTTCGCCGTCTGCTCACATGTTCGCCGGTCAAACTCGACGAAGCCGCCCATGCTCCCGCCGGCCCCGGCGTTTTCGTCCTCACCGACGACGACATGACCACCTACTATTACGTCGAAGCCTGCGACACTCTGCGCATCGCCATCAGCAGCCTCGCGCGCTCCGGCATGTCTCGCCGCGGAAACACCAATCTCAAATCTCTTCTGGCCGATCACCTCGGTATTTCTGAGACCCGCGTCGGCAAATATCTCAGCGAACATTGTGTAGTCCGCTGGCTGCAACTCGATGAAGGCTCGGTCAACTTCTGTCACTTTGCCATCGCCGTCCTCCGCCCCAACCTCAATGAATAGCTGCAGCGACCTAAAACTCCAGGAACGTGCCCAAAATGGGTAATTCTCATCATTTTGCGCCCTATCCATCAACCCCCTTTCCTTCCTCCCTGGCTCCCGTTTAATCCCTTATATCCCCGTTCAACCCTCGTTTTTCCCCATTCAATGCAACTTCCTAGCCTCCCTCCCCTCCCTCCGGCAAACTATACATGCCGAAAGACTTAGGCCCGTAATACTGGGCGTGTTACGGTAATTA
>Ga0307479_10004015_pt1 | contig 13451 bp, 10 predicted proteins | sample atmos_gasesECM4C_FD_203743 | JGI IMG/M metagenome (GOLD analysis project Ga0307479, IMG submission 203743) | Hardwood forest soil microbial communities from Morgan-Monroe State Forest, Indiana, United States - atmos_gasesECM4C_515 | ecosystem: Environmental > Terrestrial > Soil > Temperate...
GCATTCTGTGCCCAATCCATCCGCATAACTTAGATTGCGCCACTCAACCCGGGCGTTTCGCGACAGAAACTAGACTAGGCGGGCTGCAGGCGTATGCATGCCCGTTTCCGATCTCGCAGTTCCTTGTGAAACAACATTGGCACGCACGCTATCATCACGACACGGCCAATCGCCGGCTGTGCGGATTGCGCCGGGCTGTTTCTCAAAGCCCAAGAAAAACGGACCAACGCGCTTTTCCATAACCGCCCATTCTGCGAATAGACGCTCCGTACAACGTCATCCGCGCGTCTACAGCCTTCCAATTTCGACGTCGGCTGCTGTTCAACAAGCGCATCGGTTGGCAAGCGACCACGCTCAGTCAACGCCCGCGCATGTTAGCTGTAGTGAGATTTTCTTTGATCTCCCGGTGCACACATCGTGCACACACAGCCCTCTAACTATTTGAAAAACACTTGAATTCTCGTTCCAATCCATCATGAGCAAGTTTGAGCTAGCTCCAGCAAACCGAGTCCGGCAAGGTCAGCCTACAGCTAAGCATGCCGTGTCGCAGGAAAGAGGTCGTGCGAAACTCAGCAGGTTCAAATCGGTGACACGCAACACCCGATGCCGGCGAAATGGAACGGCCGTTTGGGATCGGGGTCGTGCGCGTCCAGCAATACGGCGCCATGCATCTGTCCGGTCAGGCCAACTCCGCGGGCGGCGGACAAATCATACGCGGTGCCCAGCTGCTGCAGCGCCGCCACGGCGGCGTGCCACCAGGGCTGCCGGGTCCTGCTCGCTCCACAGCGGATGAAGTGCCGATACGGCCAGCGGCGCCGTCGTCTTCGCCAGCGACGCGCCGTCAGCCCCCGTGAGAACGGTTTTCACGCCCGGCGTGCCGAGATCAATCCCGAGATGCATCACGGCTCGATTGCCGCCCAGACGGCGTTCGCCTGGCTCGAAGCGACGGCTGCGGCGATGAAACGCATCCCGCGCACCCCATCCGCAATTCCCGGTACCAGCAGGCTGGCCGGGTCCGGTTTACGGGTCTCGAGCCGCGCGCGGATCTGTTCGGCCACGTCGCCGTAGATCTGCGCGAATGCCTCAAGATAACCTTCCGGGTGGCCGGCGGGGATACGGCTGGCATGAGCAGCGACCGCGCTCGCGCCCGGGCCTGCGCGGCGGATCAGCTGCGGCGGCTCGCCGAGCGGGGTAAATAGCAAAACATTGGGCTGCTCCTGCGACCAGTCCAGCCCCGCCTTGTCACCATAGACGCGAAGCCTCAGCGCGTTCTCGTTGCCCGGCGCCACTTGCGACGACCACAACATACCCCGCGCTCCGCCGGAGAAGCGCAACAACATTTGGGCGTTGTCGTCCAGCGCCCGTCCCCTGACGAAGCGAGTCAGCTCCGCGGCAACGCTCTCGCAGCGCAGCCCGGTGACGAACTCCGCCAAGTTGAAGGCGTGGGTGCCGATGTCGCCGGTGCAGCCTGCAGCGCCGCTGCGAGCCGGATCGGTACGCCAGGCGGCCTGCTTCTGGCCTGTTTCCTCCAGCGCGGTTGTCAGCCAGTCTTGCGGGTATTCGACCTGGACAACTCTGATCGTCCCCAACGCGCCGCTGGCCACCATATCCCGCGCTTGTCGTACCAGCGGGTAGCCGGTGTAGTTATGGGTCAGCGCGAAGATGCGACCGCTGCCCGCCACTGCAGAGGCTAGAGTCAATGCGTCTTCGAGCCGGTGGGTCAGCGGCTTGTCGCAGATCACGTGTATGCCGCGGGCAAGGAAGGCCTGGGCCGGGGCGAAGTGCATATGGTTGGGCGTCACGATCGCCACCACCTCGATGCCATCAGGCCGCGCCGCCTCGCGCTCTGCCATCTCTTCGAACCCCGCATAGCTGCGGCCAGATTCGATATGCAGCTCCGCCGCGCTGGCGTGCGCCCGCATCTTGTCTGACGACAATGCGCCGGCGACCAGATCGTACTGGTCGTCGAGCCGGGCCGCGATGCGGTGCACAGCGCCGATGAAGGCGCCCTGGCCACCGCCGACCATTCCCAAACGGATACGCCGGGTCATCGGGCCAACCCCAGCAGCTGGCGGTTGGCTGCCTGGTCGACGCCGCTGGCGGCGAAATCGTCGAAGGCCCTTCTGGCAACCTGGATAATGTGCGACTCGATGAACGCCGCGCCCTCCTTTGCCCCTTGCTCGCTGTCCTTGATGCAGCACTCCCATTCGAGTACGGCCCAGCCGTCGAAGCCATATTGCGTCAGCTTGGAAAAGATGCTGCCGAAATCCACTTGGCCGTCGCCAAGCGAGCGGAAACGGCCGGCGCGATTAATCCATGGCTGAAATCCGGAATAGACGCCCTGTCGTCCGCTCGGATTGAACTCGGCGTCCTTGGCATGAAACATCCTGATACGCTCATGGTAGATGTCGATGAACTGCAGATAGTCGAGCTGCTGCAGCAGGAAGTGGCTGGGATCATAGAGAATATTGCAACGCGCGTGGTTGTTCACCTGCTCCAGGAACATTTCGTAGGTGATGCCGTCGTGCAGGTCTTCGCCCGGATGGATCTCGTAGCAAACGTCGACACCGGCCTCGTCGAAGGCATTGAGGATCGGCGTCCAGCGCTGCGCCAGCTCGTCGAAGGCAGTTTCTACCAGGCGAGCCGGGCGCTGTGGCCAGGGGTAGACAAATGGCCAGGCCAGCCCGCCGGAAAAAGTGACGTGCGCCTTGAGACCGAGATTGCGTGACGCCTTGGCCGCGAGCAGCAGCTGGTTGACCGCCCAGGCCTGGCGGGCGGCCGGCCTGCCGCGAACTTCAGGCGCTGCGAATCCGTCGAAGGCGGTGTCGTAAGCGGGATGCACGGCGACCAATTGGCCCTGAAGATGCGTGGACAACTCGGTCAGCTCCACGCCGGCGTTCTTAAGCGTGCCCTTGACCTCGTCGCAATATCCAGTGCTCTCGGCGGCGCGGGCGAGATCGAATAGTCGCGCGTCCCAGCTCGGTAGCTGCACGCCCTTGTAGCCATGGCCTGCGGCCCAGCCGGCGATCGCGGTCAGGTTGTTAAAGGGTACGGCGTCGCCGGCGAACTGGGCGAGAAAGATAGCGGGTCCCTTGATCGTTTTCATGATGCGTCTCCCGTCTCACGGATTGGCCACGAAGGCGCCACCACGGCATTCCTTCAGGTAGTTCAGCGCGCGGACCAGATATTGGTCAGCAGCTCCCAGCGCGGTTTCGCAATTCCCTTAAGCCAAACGCGAAAAGCTGCCGTTAAGCCCGCACTGTGGGGCGCTGCAGCCGGAGCAATTGCTCTGGCGATCGTGGGGTTCAATTGGGGCGGCTGGGTGACGGTCCATCCACGACACCGTTATGCGCTGGAACGCCATTCACCACAGCGCAGTCGCAGTGGCCTCTAAAAGAAGGCCGCCAGCAGATGCCCGCCAGCGGCCGGAAATTGGGGACGGGCATGCAGGCCCGAATACCCGTAGGTTTGGTAATGGCCAAAAGGTTCAGCTTTGTTGCCTCGATGACGTGATTGTCATCACAGGGTTGCGAAACTACTGGTAGCGTTCCCAACGCCGGCCTCGGCCCTCCACCTTACGGTCGACGAACCCCAACGGCCCCCGGCGCTCTATCGACGCATGGCAGCAAAAGGCATTTGCAAAATCAAGAACGGTTGGGTCCACCAAGACAGTGTGTGGGTCCGATACGATGACGGTAAGAAGGTTGAGATACCCGCAAGCCAATATGTCGAGCAGGGCTTTCAGCCTCCGATCGCTCAGTTGGCCGAATGCAAGGGCGTGGGGCAAGATGCCTAGGATGCTTTTAGCGCGATTACGTCTCGCTGACACCGTACAGAATGCCGCGCGTATTCGGCCGGACGGGCAGTCGGCAACCCGCGACCTCGAAAGCTCATCTCACGAAACGGCCCCAGCAATAACGCCTGGGCGCCGCTACCGCGCGGCGCCGTGTGTTATCAACGCGAAGGCTGGATGGTAGGCGAGCTAGGGCCGGCTACCGCGTCCAACAACTCCAAATACGTTTTCAACGAACGCATCGCGTCGTTCAGGGTTTGCTGTCTTTGGTCGTCGGGTGATTATGTAGATGACCTAGGCGAGTGTCCCGATCGCCTTGATGAATGCATCATTTGGGTCCCTGACTGCGGATAGCAGAATCTTGTCCGCCAGCTCCAACGTGAAAGCGCCGCCGTCTTCGGCGGGACACGGGACCGACTGCCCCCGGCGAGGGGTGCCGGTTCAGGATGCTCAGCGTTTGTTACGCAAACATGCTGGCATTGCTACCGATGCGGCACTTGTTTCTGGGTCGCGCGTCCTCCGCCAAACTCCCCCCGATCTCTCCGCAACGAAAACCTCGTTCGCAGATGCAGCATCAAGCGCAGTCCTTCACGGGGCTAAAGCGGGTGCTCGACAAAGAAGAGAGTGACTGCGACACTGCCCTCAAAATGGTAGAACGGAGGAAACAATGATTATCGATCGTCGCCAACTGGCCTTGCCGGTGCTCACCATTGGACTCTTGGGAGTGGTCCCCGTCTTCGCGGCGGCCGATGAAGATGCCGTCGCGAAGAGTGTCGAGGCGTTTCGCGCGGCTCAGGTCGCAGCCGACGCCGAAGCATTAGACGGGCTCTGCGCGGCAGAACTCAGCTACAGCCACTCCGACGGAAGGGTCGAGGACAAGGCTACCTTTATCGCCAACGCCACCGATGGAAAATCGAAGTTCTTGTCGTTGGCTTATCAGGACATTGGTATTCGTGTGGTCGGCACCGCAGCGATCGTGCGATTCCACTGGATAGGCGAAAGTCAGGCCGCCGCCGATGGCAAGAAAAGCGCCACCAATCTTCACATCCTGATGAACTGGCAAAAACAAGGCGCGGACTGGAAACTTTTGTCCCGCGCATCAACCAAGCTCTGATGCCGTCCAATCGACCTACTGACGCGGCATGACGGCGACGATCGAAGGGTGCGCCCCGCGCTGCTCATTACTTGAGCTTGCCGGAACCCAAGTTTCGCGCTTCGATACTCGCGCGGGTCCTTGGCGTGACACCTAGATCCCTCCTAAGCCCTAGCCTCAGGCCATCCATCCGCAACGAGCCCCTGTCGGCCGTCATACCCCGGCGGGGGTTTTGTTTTGCCTTCATGCAGCGGGATGATGAACGCACAAGCCGCGAGCGATAGCGCGCCAGTGCGTCCTGGTCCTCGACCATCACAAGTCTGACGTAGAGCGCGTCAAGAAAATCTCCGAGGCTTTCCATGCCTAGCCGCCGCAAATGGTTCAGCTTGCCCGCGCGCGATGAGGGCCGCCGTTATGATTTTATCGCTTTTCAGCAGATGCTTGAGCTGAAGAGGGAGGCCACGCGCAAGCGCTCGCAACCTTCTTGCGGACGGCATCCAGCCCGACGAGTTGGTAGGTTGCAATATGCCGTGCACCCTTGCTGTCGCCGACCCCAAGTCTCAATCTGGCCTCGTCTGGGATTGACTGCAGAAGCGCCACCGGATCGTCCTCATAGATAAGGATTTTCCCCTGTTCGTCCCAAATCCATCGCTGCTTGACAGAACGTTGGTCGTCGATCTGAGTATCGATCCGAATTTCGCCGAATCTCGGTACATCTACGTCGCCCATGAGACGCAGCGAGAGTTCGGTGCGCTTGAGCCGGCAACTGATGGTGAGACCACTGAGCCCGCTGTTCACCTGTTGCCTCGGCCGGATGATCGCGCTGACCAGCGGACTGTAATCGACGGGCGAGGTTGTTGCACTGACGACCCACTTGGTCTCCTCGGCCTTCGCATGAATTGTGGCGCTTGGTAGATCGGCTTCCACCGGCCGAGCCATCTCTACCGGTTTGGCGACCTCTAGCGGCCGAGACGCCTCCATTGGCTTGATAGCCTCTGCTGGCGAAGTGGTTTCAACGGGTTTCGTGGCTTCAGCCGGCCGAGACGTTTCCGCCGAGTTCACGGCTTCTGTCGGATGAGCCGTCTCGACCAGCTTGACCGGTTCGGCCGGCCGAGCGGCTTCTGCCGGCTCAGCGACTTCCGTCGGTTGACCGATCTCGGTAGGCTTGATGGCCTCCGCGTGCTGCCTCGCAATCAGTTCGGCGTTACTGAGCGGCCGCCCGCGCGGATCGGAGAAGGTGGCGCGCGGATTGGCCTCGATGCGCGAGGCTGTCGTTTTGGCGCTCTGTTTGGCGAAATCCAAGCTGACCGCGCGTGCCTGGTCAGCCCGCCACAGACAGCCATGGGCCAAAACGAGCCCCATGATCAGATTCAAAAACCTCATCGAAGTGCCCCAAAACTCCCAAACTCTTACAATCTCAAACCGCGACCCCCGTCACGGACGCATGCAAGCGCCGCACCAAAACTGCGTGGTTCGTGGCAATCAATCACGCGATCATCAAAATGCTGGATGCATCAATTAGCACGTGTGTCGACGTTATGGAAGACGAGCGCTTATGCAACTTGATAGGACGATGGAATCGGGGGGTGAAGCCCTCCGGTGCTCGACGCCGCGTACCGTTCCCGCAGACGAATTTCTTAGGGGCTGATCCGGACTTAAGGGCCTGATCGATCAATCCACTGGCCCGGGGCGCACGCTTACGTCAGTCTCCGGGCAACTTATTATCTCTAAACGTCGGTTTCGAAGCGCTCGCGCAGCTCCAGGACGATCTCCGGTACGGCGCGTGCGGCAAACGATTGATTTATCGACCCCTATCAGTTCGCCGACCGCTCTGGCGTCGGTCAAAATATACGAGCACGCGACGATCGACGCGACGCATTCGAAACACCGACTTAAGGATTTCGACGGATAAATGAACGACACTCATTGTTGAGCGACCTCGCGTGCGAAATGACCGCGTGGCCGACCGCGTTGGCAAACGCCGGTCAGGGTTCAGCGCGACACGTGACTCACGCAGAAGCATCTTGACCGCTGCCGCGACATTCCGCTCAGGTTAGAGGGATGGCGCGCTGACGGTGGCGGATGCTGGCGCCACTTGTTCAATTGCGGCGCGCGGCGCGTTACCGAGATAGGGCCGGCGTGGACGCACCGCCGGAAGGCCGCGGCCGAAACGACGCTCGCCATCGCAAGCGACCCCAAGCGCCTCGACGCGCGGATCGGTATCATTGCGGTGCTGCACACCTGGGGGTTCGGCGCTCACCCATCATCCGCACGTGCACATGATCGTGCCAGGTGGAGGACTCTCTTTCGACGGCGCACAATTGGAAGACTCCCGTTTTCCGGAGACTGTGGCCAGAGACCGGGTTCGATCTGCGCCGCGCGGCCGAGCTGCAGTGCAATTCGCGAAATTTTCCGCTTTTGGCCACTGGTATTTGGAGTGCCGAACCGTTGGCACCCTCGCTGATCCGCATTGACTTCCGTTGCCTTTCTAGGGACAGCAGCCTGGCTGCACCGCAAGCACTAACCGCCTTCGGCAGCCCTTGTGTCGACTGACGCGTGGGTTACACTCCACTCCGAATTCCTAACGGAGGTCCAATGAATTCACGTCAATTGCTGCGCGCGCTGGCCTGCGGCGCGCTGATGCTGGCGGCTACTCCGCCGGTCCGCGCCGAAGGCACGTTCGATATCCCTGCCGGAGCGCATTTCAATCAGGATAAACTTGCGAGGGTAACCGAGTTCTTCAAGAACGAGGTCGCGACCGGCAAGATCTCCGGTGCGAATGTCCTGATCCGGCAGCGCGGCAAGGAGGTCTATCACGAGACCTTCGGCGTGCAGGACGTGGTGTCCAAGGCGCCGATCACCGACAAGACCATCTTCCGTCTGTCTTCGCTGACCAAGGCGATCACCTCTGTTGTGGCGATGCAGTTGATCCAGGACGGAAAGATCAACCTCGACGATCCCGTCTCGAAGTACATTCCGTCCTTCGCGAATATGAAGGTCGGTGTGGAGAAAAAGGCCGAGGACGGCACCACGACGCTCGAACTGGTGGCACTGATCCGGCCTATAACCATTCTCGACCTGATGCGTCATACCTCCGGCATTACCTATGGCTTCTATGGCGACAGTCTGGTGCGCAAGGCTTACAAGGACGCCAACATCTATGCGGGCGAATTCGACCTTGCCGAATTCGCCGAGCGGATCGCCAAGCTGCCGCTGCACAACCAGCCGGGCGCGCTCTGGCAATACGGCCATTCCACCGACATCCTGGCACGGGTCATGGAGATCGTGTCCAGAAAATCACTGCTCGAGATCGAGCGAGAAAAGCTGCTCGATCCGCTCGGCATGACCGACACCGGCTTCTTCGTCACCGAACCGGAGAGGCTGCAACTGCTCGCCCAGCCGGTACCGAACGACAGTAATTTCCGGGTCGGCCGCGAGTACAGAACCGAGGTTCGCCAGAAGTGGGAATCCGCCAGTGGCGGCATGGTTTCGACCATGTCGGATTTTTCGCGCTTTGCCCAGATGCTGCTCAATGGCGGTTCGTTCGAGGGCAAGACCTATCTCAGCCCGAAGACGTTCGAACTGATGGCATCGGATCACATCGGCAAGGGCTCCGGTGTCGAGCGGGATTATTTCTATTTCCCCGGGGACGGTTTTGGCATGGGGCTTGGGCTTGCAGTGCGGACCGATCCCGGCAACGCCAAGCCGCCGCCGCCGGGATCGCTGGGCGAACTGAAATGGGACGGCGCCAGCGGCTGCTACATGGTGATCGACCGCAAGCAGGACATGCTCTTCGTGCTGCTCGAACAGACGCCTTCGGAACGCCAGCGCATCCAGCGAACCCTCAAGCAGCTCGTCTATGAAGCGATGGAGAACTGATGGCGCCGCGGGGCGCTGCCTTGTTGCGGCAGCGCTTGCGCTTGCTTTGATCACCGGCTGGGCGCACGAGCTTCGTGCCGAATCCCGGGCGCCCGTTGTGGGAACTCTTTCACCAGAGGCCCTGAAGCGGCTTGGCGACACCATTCGCAACGAGATCGCGACCGGCAAGATTCCTGGCGGCATCCTGCTGATCCAGCAGCACGGCAAGATGGTCCATTTCGAATGCTTCGGCGTGCGGGACCCCGATACGGGGCAGCCGATGACGCCGGACACGATTTTCCAGATTTATTCGATGTCGAAAGCGGTCACGTCGGTTGCGGCGATGATGCTGGTCGACGACGGCAAGCTGTCCCTCGACGATTCCGTATCGAACTACATTCATTCCTTTGCGGACGCAAAAGTCGGCGTCGATCTTTCCGATGAAGCGGGAAAGTATCCGCTCAAGCTAGAGCCCCTGAAGCGCCCGATAACGATCAGGGATCTGTTGCGGCACACCTCAGGTATCACTTACGGCTTCTTCGGCGAAACCCAGGTGCAGAAACTCTATGCCAATCCGCTCTTGTATGCCGGAGATTACGATAACGCCGATTTCGCCGACCGGATCGCGGTGCTGCCGCTCGCTGATCAGCCCGCAACGCGCTGGAATTACAGCCACTCAACGGATGTGCTTGGCCGCGTCGTCGAGGTAGCCTCGGGGCAGACGCTGTATCAATTCGAAAAGCAGAGACTGTTCGATCCGCTCGGCATGTCCGACACCGCCTATTATGTCGCGGATGAAGCGAAGTGGCCACGGATCGCCAGGGGATTTCCTGTCGATCGCATGCGGGTCGCCGGAATCAAGGACCCGACGGTGCCGCGGCGCTGGGAGTCCGGCGGAGCGGGCCTGGTCTCGACGACAGGCGACTACGCCCGCTTCTTGCAAATGCTGCTCAATGGAGGCGAGTTGAACGGCAAGCGGTACCTCAAGCGCGAGACAGTCGCGCTGATGACGTCGGACCAGATCGGGCCGGAAACCGGGATCATTCATGATCCCTTCTATTTTCCGAACCCCACCAGCGGCTTCGGTCTCGGCTTCGCGATACGCACCTCGCCGCCGCCGGGCACCAACTGGCCGCTTGGCGAATACCGCTGGGACGGCGCTGGCGGCAGCTTCTATTTCGTCGATCCCGTCGACGACATGTTCGGAATCTTCATGGTGATGGCGCCCACACAGGGCGGACGGATTCAACTGAATTTGAAGACGATGATATATGAAGCGATGGGCAAGGGATTGCGCAAGGATTGACAAAATCCGGATCACGCTACGGCGTTTCGCGCGATCGTCTCCCGATAGAATGATGCGCTCAGCTTCGGCGTGCGCCGCTTTGTATCGAAGTCGACACGGTAGAGGCCGAAGCGTTGTTCAAATCCATCCGACCATTCAAAATTGTCCATCAGACTCCACAGAAAGTACCCAAGTACGGGCACGCCATCGGATGTCGCCCGTTGCAACTGCGTCAAATAATTGCGCAGATACATGATGCGATCCACGTCATAGACAGTGCCGTCCACGGCTGGTTGGTCGCTTCCCGGCGTTCCGTTCTCGGTGATATAGATCGATTTCACGTTCCAGAGCCTGGCGACGTGGCGCGGCACCCAGTACATTGCCTCGGGACCGGGCCTTAGCCAACTCGCTTTCATGTGTGGAAACGATGCGGGAAACGGTGCCAGGGCGAAGCCGCGTTCGTTGTCGGCGGCAACGACGTAGTGGTCAGGCGTGTAAACATTCAGCCCGACAAAATCGATCGGCGATGAAATGATGCGCAAATCTTCGGCCGTGTATTTCGGAGCATCATTGCCGGCCTTTGCCAGGAATGCATCGGCATATTTTCCCTCCAGCATCACGGTCAAATAGCCGGCATTGAGTTCGCGCGTCGCGATCTCGGCTGCGCGGATATTCGCAGGCGTTTCGATTGCGGGGATACAGCTCACGGCATTCTCCGCCGGACCGACCCTGGTCCCGGCTTGTCCGTGGGCCCGGATAGCTTGCACCGCGAGACCGTGTCCCAGCGCGAGATTGTGACGGACCTGATTCAGTCCCAATTGGGATAATTTGAGGCCAGGGGCATCCAAGCCAATTCCGTGCCCGAGGTGAACGAGCCTGGAGCACTCGTTGATCGTGAAAAAGTGTTTCACGCGGTCGCTCAAACGCGCCACGACATAGGCTGCATAATCTGCAAAGGCCATTGAGGTGTCGCGGGAGGTCCAGCCGCCGAAGCGGTCCTGAAGCGCCTGCGGCAGGTCCCAATGGTACAGGGTCGCGAATGGCTCGATGCCGTTCGCCGACAACTCATCCAGCAGCCGGTTGTAGAAATCGAGGCCCTTGGGGTTTGGCTTGCTGGCCCCCTCCGGGAAGACACGCGGCCAAGCAATCGAAAAACGATAGGCCCTTGCGCCCAGTGCCTTCATCAACTGAACGTCTTCCCTGTAGAGATGATAATGGTCGGTCGCGGTGTCAGCGTTGCTGTGATCGGAGATGGTTCCCCGCGTGTGGGCGAAACGGTCCCAAATCGATGGGCCGCGGCCGTCTTCGTTGACGGCCCCCTCGATCTGATAGGATGAGGTCGCCGTCCCCCACAGAAACCCGCTCGGAAAACCGGACGAGGCCCCCCGGTCATGCCGCCTGTCTTCATTGGTCGGGTCAGCCTGACTGGATTCGGCCGGCAGCGTCGACATTCCAAGAAGCGACCAGCCGGTGATCCCAGCGAATTGGCGACGGGAAAGTCCTTTGAATGCCATCACCACTTCATGTGTTTGCGCTGGGACAAATATGCGGCAGGCACAGCTCCCCCTTCGCACCCGGCCTTGATGCAGGTCGGAATTGGATGCTACAGATTCCTGTCAAATGCTGCAAACGGCGTGCGCGCCAATGGAAAAGCTTGCCGAAGGACCATCGCCTTGCGCACGCCACTGGCGCTCTTCTTCATTTCCCTTGGCCTCGTTGCGACGATCTGGTGGTGGTTGGGCATACCGGTAACCTTGGTGCAAGCGCCGATTGACCCCGCGGCGAAACTGGAATGCGTTTCCTACGCGCCCTTCAGGGGTGATCAAACACCGCATAACCCGGACCTGATCGTCAGTCGGGAGCAGATAGCGGAGGATCTGGGCAAACTCGCCAAGATAACCAAATGCATCCGCACCTACTCCATTGACAACGGACTGGACCAAGTGCCCGAACTTGCGTCCAGGGTTGGATTGAAGGTTCTGCTTGGCGTCTGGATCGGACGCGATCGTGGCAAGAACGTCCTCCTCATCAACAAGGCGGTCGCGCTGATCAAGGATCATCCCGGCGTGATCACAGCAATCATCGTCGGCAGCGAAGTGCTCCTGCGCGGAGAGATGACGGTGTCCGACCTCCAGGAAATCATCCGCTCGGTCAAACCGCGCGTGGATATTCCCGTGACCTACGCCGACGTCTGGGAAGTCTGGCTGCGCTACCGCGAAGTCGGCGCCGATGTCGATTTCGTCACCGTTCATTTCCTGCCATATTGGGAGGACTTTCCGCCCCCCGCCGAAGACGCTGCCGCGCATGTGGATGACGTCCGAAAGCAGGTGGCGTTGGCCTTTCCCGGCAAGGAGATCCTGATCGGCGAAACGGGTTGGCCGAGTCATGGGCGGATGCGCGACGGCGCTCTGCCCTCCCGCATCAATCAGGCACGTTTCATTTCCGAGATTCTCGAGCGGGCGAGACGGGACAACTTTCGCGTCAATCTGTTCGAGGCTTATGACGAGCCGTGGAAGCGCCGGTGGGAAGGAACGGTGGGAAGTTATTGGGGCTTGCTCGATGGGGGCGATCGCAAGTTGAAGTACCGGCCCAGAGCGGCCATCAGCGACTACCCTTTCTGGAAGTTGCAAATGGTGTGCGGGATGGTTCTTTGCACCTGCGTATTCGGAGCAGCATTACTGACGCTGAGGCGCCAGCCATCGTCGCCGCGATTGGCGGTATGGATTGCGGTCGCGGTATCCGCGACCGTGGATGGGGTTTTGTTCGGAATAAGCGCAGACAAGATGTTCCATGAGGGATACGAGTTTGGTGGTTGGCTGGTTCAGAGCTTGCTGCTAGCCACGGGAATAGCTGCGCCGCTGCTGTCCGCCAGTGCTTTGATGTCGAGGCGTGCGCTTCCGGCGTTTCTCGAAGTCTTGGGACCGCCCAAAGGCCGAACTCAATTGTTCATGACGAATATCCTGGGCGTCACGCTGATCGTGACGACTCTCATTGCTGCGCAAACTGCGCTAGGCCTCGTATTCGACGCACGCTGGCGCGATTTCCCGTTCGCCGGCCTGACCATGGCCGTGGTGCCGTTTTGCACAGTGACGTTCGTCAACCCTCCAAAATCAGGCACGCGCCCCCTTGCCGAGGCCGTGTTCGCGGGATTATTCGCCGTTGCCGCGCTCTACATCATTTTCAACGAAGGGTCTCACAACTGGCAGTCATTGTGGACTTGCGCAGCGTACCTCGTGCTCGGCATTACGCTATGGCGGCCGCGCACTGTCGCGGTTGCCGAAACGGCGATCGCCGGGGATCTCGGCCAAGTCCTACGCTGGAGATGAGCGATGAACCAGACCATGTGCATTTACGCGATCCGGCTGGCGATGACGTTACGCTCAACAGACCTCTCGAGGTTCGATGGGCATGTGCCCCCGCTC
>Ga0307479_10004016_pt1 | contig 13451 bp, 10 predicted proteins | sample atmos_gasesECM4C_FD_203743 | JGI IMG/M metagenome (GOLD analysis project Ga0307479, IMG submission 203743) | Hardwood forest soil microbial communities from Morgan-Monroe State Forest, Indiana, United States - atmos_gasesECM4C_515 | ecosystem: Environmental > Terrestrial > Soil > Temperate...
GGCTCGGCGTCGCGCGGGGCCGCGCCGCGCGGCGGGTGATGATCCCGACGGGGGGGGCCGGCGGGGCCCCCGCCGGCCCGCGACTCGCGCTGGTGGGCAAGGGGATCACCTTCGACACCGGCGGCATCAGCATCAAGCCGGCCGGCGGCATGGATCTCATGAAGCACGACATGGGTGGCGGCGCCGCGGTGCTGGCCGCGATGTGGGCGATCTCCCAGCTGAAGCCCAAGGCGAACGTCATCGGCGTCGTGCCGGCCACCGAGAACATGCCCGGCGGCCACGCCTACAAGCCGGGCGACGTGCTCACCTCGATGAGCGGCAAGACCATCGAGGTGACCAACACCGACGCCGAGGGCCGCATCATCCTGTCCGACGGCATCGAGTGGGCGCGGCGCATGGGCGCGACGCACATCGTCGACGTGGCGACGTTGACCGGCGCCATCATCGTCGCCCTGGGACACGTCAACGCGGGTCTGTTCAGCAACGACGACGACTTCTCGGCGATGCTGCAGCGCGCCGCGCGTCGTGGCGGCGACCGCCTGGCGCCGATGCCGATGCATCCCGAGTACGAGGTGGCGCTGACCAGCGAGGTCGCCGACATGAAGAACCTCGGCGGGCGCGAGGGCGGCAGCATCGCGGCAGCGCTGTTCATCGGCCGTTTCGTCGGCGACCTGCCCTGGGCGCACCTCGACATCGCCGGCACGGTGTGGAACGACCAGGGCGACCTCACCCTGGTGCCCAAGGGGCCGAGCGGGACCCCGGCTCGCACGCTCACCCACCTCGCCTTCCAGTTCGCCGCGCTCGAGTCCTGACAGCGCCGATCCGTTCGCTGATCGCGGCGTACATGGGTCTCCGCCACGGCTTGGTGCGCAGCGCCCGAAGCGCGGATCGACGGACGGCGCGTACCGTCACCAGGTGATCCAGACCGGCGACGCCGTGCTGCCCGCCGCCGCGGACGAATGCCTCGACAGCGAGGGGCGTCCGCGCCCGCCGTACGAGCGCATCCTGGGCACCCTGACCAACGGAGATCTCGGTCGCCTGCGCGACGTGCAGAGCAGCGCGGCCGGCTGGTTCGCCGAGCGCGACATCACCTTCGGTGCTCCAAGCGAGGGCACGGCGCCGATCTTCCCCTTCGACCCGGTGCCGCGGGTCCTCGGCGCCTCGGAGTGGGCGTCCCTGGAGCGCGGCCTCGCCCAGCGCGCCGCCGCCCTCGACCAGTTCGTCGCCGACTGCTACGGGGCGCAGCGCGCGCTGAGAAATGGCGTGGTCCCGGCGCGGCTCGTGTACAGCTCGACGGGCTACCTGCGCGACGTGGTCGGCGCCGCGCCGCCGCGGGCGACGTGGTGCCACGTCAGCGGCATCGACGTGGTGCGCATCGACGGCCGGTTCGCCGTGCTCGAGGACAACGTGCGCGTCCCTTCCGGCGTCGCCTACGCGCTGATGAGTCGCGCGGCGATGCAGGAGGTCGTCCCCGAATGGCTCGACGGCGCCGGGGTGCGCTCCATCGGCGACTACCCGCGCCGCCTGCTCAACATCCTGCAGCGCATCGCGCCGCGGCCGTGGGCGGCGGAGATCGCGGTGCTGACCCCGGGACCGTACAACGCAGCCTATTACGAGCACGCCATGCTGGCTCAGGGGCTGAGCGCGGCGCTGGTCGAGGGCCGCGACCTGTGGGTGCAGGACGACCAGGTCTACCGTCGCGACGCCGAGGGGGGCGTCGTCCACGTCGACGTGATCTACTCGCGGGTCAACTCGGAGTGGGTCGACCCGCTGGTCTTTCGCGCCGACTCCATGCTCGGCGCGCCGGGGATCATCGAGGCCTGGCGACGCGGCAACGTGGCCCTGGCCAACGCGCCGGGCACCGGCGTCGCCGACGACAAGGCGGTGTATCCCTACGTGCCGGCGATGATCCGCTACTTCCTCGGCGAGGAGCCGTTGCTCGACAACGTGGCCACCTACGACCTCACCGCCGCCTCTCATCGCAGCCACGTTGCTGCCAGCATCGACCGCATCGTGTTCAAGCCGGTGGACGCCAGCGGCGGCTACGGCATCCACTTCGGCCGGCTGATGAGCGCGGCAGAGCGGGAGAAGATGCTGGCGCGCGTGGTCGCCGAGCCGCGGGCCTGGCTGGCTCAGGAGGAGGTGCAGCTCTCACGCGCCGTGTGCCTGGGCCGTGACGGTGGTTTCGAGGCGCGTTGCGTCGACCTGCGCCCCTTCGTGCTGCTCGACGAGCAGCCGTGGATCGTCCCCGGTGGGCTGACCCGCGTCGCCGGGTCTCCGGACACGCTGGTGGTCAACAGCTCGCAGGGTGGGGGGAGCAAGGACACATGGGTGCTCAACCACTGACCTTCGCCATTTCCCACCACACGACGCTGCGCTACAGCGCACTGGTGCACGGCTCCTACAACGAGGTGCGCATGCATCCGCGGCATCGCGGTGGGCAGCGCGTCCACGCCTTCACCCTGCTGAGCGAGCCCGTGGCGGCGCCGCGGAGCCGCATCGACTTCTACGGCAACATCGTCCACCGCGTCGACGTGGCCGCGGCCCACCAGGTCCTGCGCTTCACCATGCAGGCGGTGGTGTCCATGACGGAGCCGCGCGCCCGGCGTCCCGAGCCGTGGCAGGCGGTGGTGCTGGAGCGCGATCCCAACTACGAGTTCGCCCTTGCCAGTCCGCGCGTTCCCCTGGATGCGCCGACAGCGGCGCTGCTCCAGGAGTGGGTCGGCGACGACCGCAGCTTCGACGCGCTGGTGGAGGTGGCCCGGCGCCTGCCCACCGAGTTCCGCTACATCGCGGGCGTGACCACGGTGGACAGCTCGATCGCCGAGCTGCTCGACGGCGGCGCAGGGGTCTGCCAGGACTTCACCCATCTCTTCTGCGCGCTGGCGCGCCACGCGGGCTGGCCGGCGCGTTACGTCAGCGGCTACCTCGGTCCCAAGCCGGGGGAGGCGGAGGCCGTCGGCGAGTCCCACGCTTGGGCCGAGGTGTGTGGGACGGACGGCCGCTGGGTGGGCCTCGATCCCACCGAGGGTCTGCCCGTGGCCGGGTCGCACATCCGCCTGGCGGTGGGGCGCGACTACGGCGACGTGGCACCGCACCGCGGGCTCTACTTCGGCAGCGCGGGCAGCGCGCCGCCCGACGTCACCGTGAAGGTGTCGCGGATGAGCAACGACGATTCGATGTCGGCGCATCGCGACGCGCCCATGGAGCGCCAGCAGCAACAGCAGCAGCAGCAGCTCTCGCCGCGCCGGTCAGCCGGCTAGAAGTACAGCCGCGAGACCGTTTCTGCCACACACGACGGTTTCTCGGCGCCCTCGACCTCGATGGTCACGCGGTTGACCAGCTGCACGCCGCCGGCGACGTCCTCGACGGAGACCAGCTCGGCGCCGGCGCGCACCCGCGAGTTCACCTTGACCGGCGCGGGGAAGCGCACCTTGTTGCAGCCGTAGTTGACGCCCATGCGGACGCCCTCGTAGGCGACGACCTCGCTCATCAGCCAGGGGATCAGGGACAGCGTCAGGTAGCCGTGGGCGATGGTGGTGCCGAACGGCCCCAGCTTGGCCATCTCCGGGTTGACGTGGATCCACTGGTGGTCGCCGGTGGCCTCGGCGAACTGGTCGATGCGCGCCTGGTCGACCACGTGCCACTCGCTGTAGCCGAGGTGCTGGCCGGCGGTGGCGCGCAGGTCGTCGGCGCTGGTGAAAGTCTTCATGCGGCGGGAGAATAGGCCGTCGGGGCGGTTACGCGCCCAGCGCTGCCTCGATGCGGGCGTGCAGTCCCTCGATCAGCGCGCGATCGACGCGCGCATTCCCGTGGTGGTCGAGGAGGAAGCCGATCAGCGTGCTCAGCACCATGGTGGCGGCGATCCCGGGGTCGCCGGGATGCAGCTCGCCGCGCGCGGCTCCCTGCTCGATGACCATGCGCAGCCGCGTGTGCACGCTCTCCGAGACACGGTGGTAGAGCGCGCGGCGCTCGGGCACCTTCTGGCACCAGCTCCAGAAGCCGATGTACACCGGGACCAGGGTGGGGTCGGCGCAAAGCCGGGGGATGGCCTCGACCACCAGGGTGCGCAGGCGCTCGCGCGGCGCGGCGCTCTCGTCGACCCCGGCGATGATCCCGGCGATGGTGTCGTCGACGGTGCGGGCCAGGGCGGCGCCGACCATCTCCTCCTTGTTGCGGAAGTAGTAGTGGAGGCTGCCCAGGGGGACGCCCGCGCCGTGGGCGACGGCGCGCATCGAGACGGCGTCGAAGCCGCCCTCGCCGAGGCAGGCGAGCACCGCGGCGAGGATCTGGTCGCGGCGGACGGCGGCGCGCGAGACGGGCTCGGCGGCGAGGGTGTCGTGGTCGGCGTGGTCGGTTGCGGTCGGCATCTGCGAGCAGCTACTATTTGGACGTCCGTCTAGTAACGGACGAGCAGAGCCTACCACGGCCGCGACCACGGTGCCAGGCTGGGCGCGGACCCGAAGGAGAAAGTGCAGCGTGGCGAGCGTCCTCCCCATCCCCACCGTCGCGATCGACCTCGCCACCGGCGCCGCCCGGGCCTCGCTCCGCGCCGGCGCCAACGTCGGCGAGCGCGTCTTTCGCGGCCGGCTGTCCGACACCCGCCTCTCGCCACACACCGTCGTTCTCGACGAGCCGCACTGCCAGGTGCGCCGCCACGACCCCGACGGCCCGCGCCACGCCAGCCCCATCGTGTTCGTGCCACCTCTGGGCGGAACTGCACGCGTCTACGACATCCGGCGCGGCGCCTCGATGGCGCAGTGGCTGGCCGGCGCTGGCTTCCGCGTCTACGTCCTCGACTACGGGACGCTCGGCTTCGAGGATCGCGGCCTGTCCCTCGCCGACTTCGTCGACGGGTACGTGAGCCGGGCGGTCGAGGTCGCGTCCGACGACTGCGGCGGCGCGCCGGTGATCCTGTCCGGATGGTGCGCCGGCGGCATCTTCGCAGCGCTGTACGCGACGTCGCGCGCCGCCCGGTCGCGCGTTGCGGCGCTCGCCCTGCTGGCCAGCCCGCTGGACTTGCGCCGCGGACACCCCCTGTATCCGCTGGCCCGGCTGCCCCTGACCGACGCCGCGCTGCGCATCGCGCGCGAGACGGGACTGCCCGCGCCCATCGTGGCGTGGATGTTCAAGCTGACCTCGCCGGTCAAGCAGCTGACCCGCCCGCTGACCGTGCTGCGCAACCTCGACGACCGCGACTTCCTCGTCCACTTCGAGTCGCTCGACGAGTACGTCAACGCCTTCGCCGCCTACCCGGGACGCGCCGGCTACGAGCTCGTCCGCGGGCTGGTCGACAACCGGCTGCTCGACGGCTCGATGCGCGTGGGCAGGCGGCGCGCCGACGTGCGCGGCATCGACGTCCCGGTGATGGTGCTGGCGGGGACCCACGACGCTTTGGCTCCGGCGGCGACGGTCAAGGCGTGGTGCGACGTGCTTCCGGCCAGCGAGTACCACGAGGTCCGCGGTGGACACCTCGGTGTCATGGCCGGAAGGCGCGCCCCGGAGTCGACGTGGCCGCTGCTCCGCGACTTCGCGGCGAGGGTGGACGAGCAGGTCAGCGACGAGGGCGCGCGCGAGGCGGCGTGAAAACCCGGGTTCTGGCCAGTTGCTGCGGTTTCGTGACGCGTTCGGGGCCGTGCTGACCTAGACTGGGATTGATGGCCGCCGTGCGATGGTCGGAGGGAGGTGACGCCACCGAGCGTCGCCACGTGCTGCGCGTCGCCGGGACGCGCACCAACGTCGTCGAGATGGGCGCGGGGGAGCCCGTCATCCTGCTCCACGGCTTCGGCGACAGCGTCGCCACCTGGCGTTACGTCATCCCTGCCCTGGCCCGCACCCACCATGTCGTTGCCGCCGATTTGCCCGGCTTCGGCCGCTCGCAACCGGCGACCCACCGCCCGCTGCTCGACTGGTACGCGCACTGGGCCGAGGAGCTGATCGCCAAGGTCGCACCCAGGGGCCGGGCAACGCTGATCGGCAACTCGCTCGGCGGCGCGGTCGCCCTCGACGTCGCGCTGCGCACACCCTTGCGCGTCTCGCGCCTCGTGCTCGTCGACTGTGCCGGGCTCGGCAGTGGCGTGCCTCTCTGGTGGCGCCTCGCCACGGCGCAGCTGCTGCGTCTGCCACCGCTCGCCGGTCCTGCGGCGCGTGTGTTGCCTGAAGCCGTGTTGCAGCGGGTCGTCGCCGAGGTGTACTCGAGCCTCGTCTTCCAGCATCCCGCGTCGGTCGACGCCGACTGCTCTCGCGCCTACGCCGCGCACCACAACACGCCCGCACGCCTGCAGCACCTCGTCGACCTGGGCCACGACATCGTTCGGGAGCTTGCATCCGGCCGCCTGATGCAGGACGCCCCGACCCTGCACATCCCCACGCTGATCCTGTGGGGACGCCAGGATCGCCTCGTCCCGGTGTCCCACGGCCTCGCCCTGCAGCGCCGCGTGGCGGGTTCGCAGCTGTACCTGTTCGACGACTGCGGACACTGTCCCCAACTGGAGCGCCCCGCGGAGTTCTGCGCCGCGGTCGAACGCTTCCTCTGCGGCGCCCGCGCGGCGACCAGCGCGCGTATCGTGGGTGCCGATCAGCTTGGGGCGTAGAGGAGAGCGCACATGGGCGAGCACGGCGTCCGCTTCGGTCCGGGGATCGTGGTCAGCCCCGGGGAGTACCGCAACACGCAGTCCGGGTCGATCCGGTATTTCGACGGCAACACGCCGATCCCCGGCGGCGTCAACTCGCCGAGTTGGGAGCAGGTCAGCGACCACTACCACGCCCAGCTTCCCGACACCGCCGAGCAGACCGGGGTGCACCGGCACGAGCCGGATCGGGTCAGCCGTCCCATCACCTTCAGCCCGGGCACGGTGGTGAGCCCCGGCGAGTACCGCAACGTGGACACCGGGACGACCCGCTTCTTCGACGGCAACACGCCGCTTCCCGGCGGGGTCAACGCCGCCGGCTGGGTGCAGGTGAGCGACCACTACCACGCCTCCGACGCGGAGATGCACCCCGCCCGCAGGGACTAGCCGAGCATCGTCGGTAGCGGCGGCGGAGTTGGCGGTGGCGGCGGTGCGGTCGGCGGCGGAGGCCCACCACCGCCACTGCTCGGCGTCGGTGTCGGCGTCGGCGACGGTGAGGGTGTCGACGAATGCGGCGGCGGTGACGGCGGCGCGCTCCCACCGTGCGACGACGACGACGACGGCGCCGCAGCCGACGACGACGCGGCGGGGGACGTCGGCCCCGCCGTCACCGTGCCCTGGCCCGGCACGATCACCTTGAGCGGCGCCGCCTTGCCCAGCAACGCCTGCATCATCGCCGGGTCGTTGCCGTCCATCCCCAGCGCCCAAACGCCGAGCCCGCGCAGCTTGAACCTGTTGACCAGCTGCGACTTCAACGCCAGCGACTGCGGATTGTCGTAGTACAGCTCGTGCCACGCCTTGCTGCCGTCCTGGTACGACGTGAACGGCACCTGCCCGCGCGTGTCCCACATCACCGGGTGGTTGCCGGCGACGATGCTGGCGTACGACTGCGGCGACGGGTCCCCGCTCGCCGCGCTGTTGGGCTGGTTGTCCGACACGGTGAAGTCGTAGCCGTAGAACGGCATTCCCAGCAGCACCTTGGACGGCGGCACCACCGAGGTGTACGCCGCCATGGCGTCGGTGTCGTTCGACGGGTAGCCCGCCAGCGGCGCGTTGGGCTGCGCGTGGGTACCGTCGCCGTACATGTCGTAGGCCATCACGAAGAAGGCGTCCAGCGCGGGCGCCATCGCGGCCACGTCGTAGAAGCTTCCCGAATCGGCAGCGGAGCCCGCGTAGGTGTCGGCGCTGACCTGCCAGTGCGGGTTGGCCGCGTGCAGCGTTGATGCCACATGCGTCACGAACGTGGCGAAGGCCGCGCGATCGTCGCTGCCTGTGCCCTCGAAGTCGAGGTTGGCGCCGTCCATGTTCTTGGCGCGGATCAGGTCGGTGAGCAGGCTGCCCAGCCGCTCCCCGGCGCCGGGCGTGGTCGCCAGCGCGTGCAGCTGGCCGTTGTCGAAGTTCTTGACGGTGAGCACGACGCGGACGCCCGCCCCGTGCGCACGGGTGATCAGCGCGGCGAGCTCCTCGCTGCCGTAGCCGTTCCAGCCGTCGCCCGACTGCTGCACCGTGCCGTCGGGGTTGGCGTCGACGGCGAAGTAGGCGAGCGTGCTCAGCGAGCGCAGGTCGAAGCCCGGCGAGACGTCCAGGGTCCAGTAGGGGGCGAAGCCGAAGATCTCGTGCGGACGCAGCGCCGCCATGGCCACGTCGGGCGGCGGCGGCGCCGGCGCCTGCGAGGCGGGCGCCAGCTGCAGCGGCGCGGCGTGCACCTGGGCGAGGCCCGGGCGGTGCCCGGCGGGTGGGTCGGTGGGATGCTGCTGCGCCGCGTCGCCCGTGATCCCACCGCGCGCCAGGGGAGCGGCAAGGACCACGGCGGTGGCAAGGGAGACCACCAGGCCCACGGCGACGCCACCGCGGTGGACGCCTCCCGCAATTCCCCGGCGGCGCAGCCCACAGATCCGGGTCAGCGTGGGTCGCAGCCGCACCCCAGGCGTGCGAGGCATCGGACGCATGGGGATCCCCATGGTCGCCGATGCGTACCGATGTCTGCAGGGGCTCCCGAGCATGGCGAGGCGGGGAGTGGGCGGCAGCATGGCACCTAGAAGAACGACTTTCGCCGCGCGGCCCTGGCGGTTCGCCGACCCGTCCCGGCCGCGGGGCTCGGTACGATGCGGCGGAGATGACCGAGCAGAATGGCCAGACCCCGCTGGAGCGCATCCTCGTCGTCGCGGCGCATCCCGACGACGTCGACTTCGGCTGCGCCGCCAGCGTCGCCACCTGGACCGCGGCGGGCCTCCAGGTGTCCTACTGCATCCTCACCGACGGCGATGCCGGCGGCTCCGACGCATCGGTGAGCCGCGCCGACATGGCCCGCATCCGCCGCGAGGAGCAGACCGCCGCCGCCGCCCAGGTGGGCGTCAGCGAGATCCACTGGCTCGCCCACCCCGACGGCCGCCTGCTGCCGACGATCGAGCTGCGCCGCGACATCTCGCGCGTCATCCGCCAGGTGCGCCCGCAGCGCGTGGTCACGTCGTCGCCCATCCGCAACTACGGGCGCATCTTCGCCAGCCATCCCGACCACCTCGCCTGTGGCGAAGCGACGCTGTGCGCCGTCTATCCCGACGCGCGCAACCCCTTCGCGCACCCGGAATTGCTCGAGGAGGGCTGGCGCGAGCACGCTGTCGACGAGGTGTGGTTGATGGGCGCGCCCGATCCCGACACCGCCGTCGACTGCACCGACACGTTCGACCGCAAGGTCGCGGCGCTGCGCAGCCACGTCTCGCAGGTGGGACACCGCGACGGGCTCGACCAGATGCTGCGCGAGTGGATGACCGGGACGGCGAAGTCCCTCGGGTTGCCCGATGGGCGCCTCGCCGAGGCGTTTCGCATCGTGCCGACGTCGTGATGCGGCGGCTCACGCAGGTGGCCGCGCTCGCCGGTGCGGTGGACACCGCGGCGTTCCTCGCTTCGCGGCGTCAACTCTTCAGTGACGCGCCGCAGCGCGCGTACGGAAGCCTTGCCGTGTTGGGGCTGTGGGTGGGGATTGCCGCTGCAGCGCGGCGCGAGGCGCGCGGCTTGTGCGTTGGACTCGCCGCGGTGAATGCCGCGGGCCAGGCTGCGATGCTCGGCGTCCACCTGCGACATGGGATCGCGGGGCCGCGGGTGTGGACCGGCGCCGCGCTCGGTGGTGTCGCGCTCGGCGGGGCCCTCGCCTCCCGCTGAGCGGAATGTGCATGCGGATGTAACGGTCGTGTCACGTCGGCCCCTTGGGCCGGCGGCCGCGTGCCACCATCCGGCTGTCTGACGGGAACGTTGATTGGGGGGTTGGCGGATGCGCGGGATGCTGTTCACCGAGACTTCGTGCGCGCCAGGAAAGAGTCGTCGGGGATCGCGGTGGCGCATCCTGCCCGCCCTTGCCACGGTACTGACCTCGTTCGCGGTGTCGCAGGTCGCCGCACCAACGCGCGTTGCGGCGGCGACGTATTCGTCGACCGTTCTCGGCGACTCGCCGTCGATCTACTACCGCCTCGGCGAGGCGTCGGGGGCCACGGCGGCCGACTCGTCGGGACACGGTTCCAACGCAACCTACACGGGATCGGCGACGCTGGGACGTCCCGGCGCCATCCCCACCGATACCGACACCGCGATCTCCACGTCGGGCCAGGCGTTGGGGTATTCGAGCACGACCGGTCTGCCCCTTGGCAACTCGGCGCGCAGCGTGGAGATCTGGTTCAACACGACCTCATGGTCGCGCCAGACGCTGGTCAACTACGGCCAGGAGTCGAGCGCCCAGGCGTTCGCCGTCGAGCTGCTCGACCAGTCGCACGTCGACGTCCGCTTCCTCTCCGGTCCCAGCAACGCTGCGATCTTCAGCGACGGCAGGAACGTCGCGGACGGCAACTGGCATCACCTCGTCGTCACCTACGACGGCTCCACCTTCGTCCTGTACATCGACGCGGTGAACGTGGGATCGCAGAGCGTCCCGGCCGGGTGGGTCAACACGACCAGTGCAGGCCTCGTGCTCGGCTGCCTGAACTCCCCAGGCGACAATCCGTTCAGCGGTCGGCTCGACGAGTTCGCCCTCTACGGCACAGCGCTGACGGCCGCGCAGGTGACTGCGCACTTCACCGCCAGCGGGAACACCGTGCCGACTGCGGTGAGCGGCCTCGCGGTGGTTCCGCAGACCGACGCGGCGCTGGTCCGCTGGCAGTCCGCAACGGCGGTGACGCCGAGCGGGCAGGCGTCGATCGGCGGATATCTGGTCTCGGCGAGCGCTGCCGGGCGTCCGCTGTCCGCCGTCGCCGTCTCAGGCACGTCGACGAGCGCGACGCTTCACGGGATCTCGGCGTCGGCGTCTGTGAGCGTGCAGGTCGTCGCTGTGAACGGGTTCGGGCAGGGGACTCCAGCTTCGATCGGTACGAGCGTGTCCGGCACACCGACCACCTATGCGGGCAGCGTTCTCGCCGACTCGCCAAGCCTCTACTACCGCTTCGGCGAGACCTCGGGAAGCATCGCAGCCGACGCCAGCGGGTCGGGGGACAACTCGGCGTACGTCGGCTCGGCGTCGCTGGGTCAGTCCGGCGTGGTCAGCGGCGATCCGGACACGGCGATGGGGCTGAGCGGGCGCGCAGTGTCCTGCATCCCGTGCGCGAACATGCCGGTGGGCGACTCGGCGCGCAGCTTCGAGGTGTGGTTCAAGACCAACAACACCTCGCGCGAGGCCTTCTTCTCGTACGGCATCGAGAGCAGCACGCAGGCGTTCGCGCTGGAGCTGCTCAACCCGACCACGCTCGACGTCAGGACCATCGACGGCCAGGACGGCACCTGGACGTTGCCGGTATCGGTGAACGACGGCAAGTGGCACCAGATCGCGGTGACCTACTCCTCGCCCACCTATACGGGTTACCTCGACGGCAGCTCGGTGGGCACCTCGACGCGAAGCACGCAGCTGGCCACCATCGTGCTCAGCACCGGGCTGACCAGCGGCTCGCTCGCCGACGGCAGCGACGGTTTCTCCGGAGCTCTGGACGAGTTCTCCGTCTACCCGACCGCGCTGTCGGCCGGGCGCGTCAGCGCGCACTACGCTGCCGCGACCGCAGCGTTCACCCCCGTCGGTGGTGCCGTGCAGCCGGTGAACTCATACGGCGGTGGGGACTACTGCCAGTCCTGCCTGTCGCGCGAGTTCGGCCGCCCGTTCCGCGCCGAGCCGATCGACACCGCGGACGGCAACTACTGGGAGACGTGGACCGACCTGTCGATCCCCGGTCGAGGCTTCCCGCTGCTCTTCTCGCGCACCTACAACTCGCTGGCGGCCTCGAACAACGGAGCGCTCGGGTTCGGCTGGTCCCCCTCCTATGCGGCGTCGCTGAGTGTCGACCCGGTGAGCGGCAACGTGACCGTACTGCAGGAGAATGGCAGCCAGGCGCTGTTCAACAAGGTGTCCCCGGGTCCGCCCCCCACCTACGCGCCGGCCGCGCCCAGGGACATCGCCAGCCTTGTCCAGAACGGCGACGGGACGTTCACCTTCGTACGGCACACCAGCGACACGCTGACGTTCTCATCGACTGGGCAGCTGACCTCGCTGACGGATCGCAACGGCTACCACACGACGCTCACCTACGACGGCAGTGGCCACCTCTCGAGCGTCACAGACCCGGCCGGCCGCGCTGTGACCGTGCACTTCACGGGTGCCCTGATGACCTCACTGTCCGACGCCACGGGGCGCACGGTGACCTACGGCTACAACGACGGGGCGGGAAACCTGACCGACGTCACCGACGTCAACAGTGGCAACTGGCACTACACGTACGACCCCAGCCACCACCTGCTGACGGTGCGCGACCCGCGCGGCAACGTGGTGACCACCAACCACTACGACGCCGGCAGTCGCGTCGACTACCAGCTCGACGGGCTGCAGCGCAAGACGACGTTCACCTACGCGCCGGACGGCTCGTCGACGATCACCGCCGATCCCAAGGGCAACGCGATCCAGGACACGTTCAGCTCGGGTGTGCGCATGTCGGAGACCCACGGGTACGGGACGCCGCAGGCAGCGACGTCGAGCTACACGTACGATCCGTCGACGCTCGGGGTGGCCACGATCACCGATCCCAACGGCCACATGGCCAGCATGGGCTATGACGCCAACGGCAACATGGTGTCGCGGACCGACGCCCTGGGCCGGATCACCACGTGGACCTACAACGGGTTCAACGAGCCGCTCACCGTCACCGACCCCAACGGCGTCACCACGACCAATACCTACGACGCCAGCGGGAACCTGCAGACGACGTCGACCCCCTTGGTCGGCTCGATCCCGGCTCAGTCGCAGACCACGACCAACACGTACGGCGACGTCATGCATCCGGGCGACGTGACCATGGTGACCGACGCCAACTCCAAGCAGTGGCACCGCAGCTACGACACGTACGGCGACCTGGCCGGCACCGTCGACCCTGTCGGCGACACCACCACCTACACGTACAACACGATCGGCTGGGTGCAGACCAGCGTCAGCCCACGAGGCAACGTGACGGGCGGCAATCCCTCGCAGTTCACCACGACGTACTCGTACGCCGATCCGGTCACCGGGGTCGTCGATCAGTTCGGCGACGTGCGGGTGGTCACCGACCCACTTGGCCACAGGACGACGAACACGTACGACGGCGATCGCAACGTGGTGAGCGTCAAGGATGGCGACGGCAACCTCACCCAGTACACCTTCGACGCGGCCGGGGAGAAGACCGACGTGACCCGCGCCGACAGCACCGTCCTGCACACCGACTACAACCTCGACGGCAGCGTCAAGGACCAGGTCGACGGGGCGAGCAACATGACGTCGTATGGCTACGACCCGCTGGCTCGGGTGACGGCGGTGACCGATCC
>Ga0307479_10004017_pt1 | contig 13450 bp, 13 predicted proteins | sample atmos_gasesECM4C_FD_203743 | JGI IMG/M metagenome (GOLD analysis project Ga0307479, IMG submission 203743) | Hardwood forest soil microbial communities from Morgan-Monroe State Forest, Indiana, United States - atmos_gasesECM4C_515 | ecosystem: Environmental > Terrestrial > Soil > Temperate...
GAGCATGGCCCGGGAATCCTCAAGAATGCAAGCACCAAGATCATCGGACAGCAGCCCGGGGACATGAGCCCCCTGGTCAATCACCTGTACCTGAATCCCGTGGCGCTGAACGAAGTGAAGCGCTTTAGCGCGCCGCGCAAAGGAGAAAGTGCAGAGGCCCTTCTGGTTTTGGGCGAAAAGGCCGAGACGACCCAGACGATTCGCATCGTACCGACCGCGGTCGACTATTGGATCTGCACGACTTTTCCACGTGAAAGAAAATATCGAGGCTGGCTGCTGAAGAAGTTCGCCGATCGGCCGTTGTTCGAAACCTATCAGGAACTGGCGCGAAAGTTTCCCCGGGGACTGGCCGAAATTCCGCCTTTGCCCGAAGAGATCTCGGGTGCAGTGATCGGAGAAATGCATCCATGATCTGGCATTCGATTGCGACTTCTCGCAGCTGGCGGACTCTTCGTCGATTCGCCGCTTGGACGGTATTCATAGCTGCCGTCCTGGCAATCTCGCCCTTCGTGATCCACTTGTTCGCGCAAGTTCTCTGGTGGTTTGCGGGATTGTTTCATCGTCCTGACGATTTATCGAAGGAGTGTCCATGGTGTTTCTGACAAATATGATGTTCGGCCTGTTCCTTGCCGCGTTCTTCTACGCGATTGTGTCCGCCAGGACGCGACGGCAGTTGCTGGCGCTCACGCTGGCAGGCGCATTGGCCGTTGCGGTCCTTGGACCGCCTCCGGCACAGGCGCAAGGCAGCCTTGTGGCCGTGATTCAATCTGTGCTGAACGTCATCAACGGGCTCATAAAGACGGCATTAAACTCCATCAACTCCGTCCGAACCACAGTCAGCAATCTCTACCAGCAAGCCACCTGGCCTGTCGCTCTGATTAACCAGGCGAGAGCGACAGTGACGCAGATGATTGCCCGATACCGGGGTCTGATGCAGAACATTTTCAGCATCGACCTGAAGAGTGCCACGCTCCAGAATCCAGCGGCGCTAGAAACGGTCATGAGAAACCACCAAACCGGCGATTTCGCCAGCTTGACGAATTCGTTCGCAAACACATACGGAGCCGTGCCGGCCGCAACCGCTGTGAACGCCGCAGACCGGACCATGATGGACATGGACGACGCTCTTGCGGTCGACAACTTGAAAACACTGAAGGAGAGCGATTTCGCGGATGATCTCACGTTGCAGGCGGCCGACAACATTGAAGACGCCGCGAGCCAGGCAGCGCCGGGTTCGGCGCCATTCCTGACCGCAACTGCCGTCGTGGCCAGCATCCAAAGCCAGGCCCTCACCCAGAAAATGCTTGCCGCTGAATTACGACAAGAGGCTGCCAGGCTGGCCCACGAAAATGCCCTTCGCAAGCGCGGGGCGACTCTGACCGGAGATGTGAATGCCCAGATTCTGAATTTGCTGCAGCGAAAGTAGGGAGGACTAAGTCGATGAGGAACATGATCGCGAGTTTAAAACAAGGCCTTTGGTGGGTCTGGAGACACAAAGTCCGGACGGTTGTTTTGCTGCTGGTTGTTTCACTTCTGGGGCCAGGGCCTGTCCGTAGCCAGTTTCTTGACCCCTGCTGTGCCATCCTTGCCACTAGTTTGAGCACGATCAGCAGCACGTTGAGCAGTGTCATTGGAGGCGGACTCAACAGCATCCTGTCGGTCGAGAAAAACATCTCGAATTTTGAGCAGACCGTCGTCTGGCCGCAGAAACTGATCACCCAGGCCCAATCGCTCGTGGGCAACGTTCGGGTTATCTTCAACCAGATCCAAGGAGTGATGCGCGTTCCCGTGAATAGCGCGAGCCTGCCGGCGACGCAGCAGTTCGAACAGGTTCTCCTGTCGCGCGATCCGAATCAGATCGCGCAAACCAGCGCCCAATACAGCGCAGTTTATGGGGCCGTGCCGAACCCAATCGCGGCTTCGCCGCAAACCCGGGACATCACCGATATGACCGACGCCGCGGCTCAGGCGGCCATGAAAAGAGCCATCGAAATCGATGCTCTCGCGGACCTTGAACTTCAGGCAGCGGACGAGATCAACCAGAGCATTCAGGCGGCGGCTCCCGGCAGCGCTCCGATTATTGAAGCCCAAGCGGATGCCTGGTTGGTTCGCGCCAATGCTTACACGCAGTCCGCCACGGCGGACCTGATGCGTGTACGGGCTATCGACTTGGCCAATGCTAGCGCGAATGTGAAGAACGGTGCCGCAAACGCGGCCGCCGTGCAGCAGCAGATCTACAACCTTCTGAAAAGGCAATGAAACCGTGTTCTACTTCCAGCAGTTGTTCCAGACAGCTCTCAACGGCATCGACTCCGCGAACGTGACGGGCGCGGTGTTGGGCGTGGCTGGATCACTCCTTCTTTTGAGCTTCCTCTATAGCGCGTACGAGGCATTCGCGGCTGGAGGAGACGTCCGGATGCTGGCGATTTCGGGAATCAAGTACCTGATCCTGGGACTCGTCTTCGCCAATTACGGAGCGATCTTCCGCGACGTCAATGGAATGTTCAATTCAGTCGCCAACTTTATCTACAACTCGACAGGTGTTGGAGACCTGTTTGCCAATTGGATGGATCAACTGGCGCACTACTGGCAGGCCAATGGGAATACGTCTCTGTGGAACCTAGTGACCGGTCTGGCCTCCGGCGTCATCAGCTTGATTTTGATTCTGAGCGCCTTCGTGCTTTTTCCCGTCTGCTATCTCATCTTCACCATTTTCTATGCGATGTACGGGTCGGTGCTCTACGTGACGGGTCCTTTTGTTCTCGCTCTCTTGCCTGCGCGAGGGCTTGGACAGCTCTCGCGCACCTACCTTGTGAACCTGATGACTTTTCAGGCGTGGGGACTGATTTACGCGATCCTTCAGGTGCTCATGTCCGCTGTGAATCTGTCCAGCATCAACGCCGTGCTCGGCGCGAATGGTGTCCTGAACAGTTTCGTTGGATCAAGCCAGATGATTCTTCTGGCGCTCACGGCCAGCATCTTTTCTCTTTCGATTGCTCTGATCCCATTCATTGCCAGTCGCATCGTGCGCGGTGATGTGGGAAGCACCATGATGACGGTTCTTAGCGCCGTAGCGACAACCGCCAGCGCTGTCAGCGCATCCGTCGCCGGAGTTGGACAAGGCGTAGCTGCCGCCCAGGCGGCCGGAGGGGCGGCTCCGCCCATCGGTGCGGCTGTAGCTGCATCAGCACCGCTCACCTCCAGCGTCACTTCCTCATCGGGTGGCGGCGCAGGGATTGCGGCACTCGCATCATCCGCGACGTCGCCACCGCCACCGTCCGAGAACCCAACGAACGGAGTTGGTCCCGCCGATTCAGGAACTGCGGCTGGCGGCGCGTCCCCGCCGGTAGCGCCAGCAATTGTGTCGGCTTCGGCCACGTCGTCGAGGCATCCATCCAGCGGGCCTGGCCAGCACCGTGGGTTCAACATCCCTCATGCCATGGCGTGGTATGTCGGCTATTCACTAGGAACGGCGTATCGAGGAGTGAAAGGAAGAGACTAATGAGGAAGATGAGCCGGATAGACGACGCTCCCGAGATGGCCCGCTACACGAAGTATTACGAGCATGACGGCATGCTCCGTGCGTACGCGAACCGCGCGATGCTCCTGGCCATGATCTTCGGCGTGCTCGCCACAGCTTCACTGGGGTTCGCCATCTACGTACGCGTGCAACCGCCGACGGTGATCCGGGTGGATAGTAAAGGCAACGCTTACGTTGTCGGCGGGCCCCGCGCCCGTGGGCTCGCACCACCTAACGCTTCCGCAGATGCCTCGCTTGTAGATGTCTCCTTGGACGTTGCCCCCACGGACCTTGAAGGCAGGGCTGTGGTGCGTCATTTTCTTGAGCGGTATCTCAGCTATACATCGGATTCTGTGGACCGCAATCTCGCCGAGGCGTTGAACATGATGACCGCAAATCTGCGCGTCTATTCCATGAACAAACTTCGAGATGAGGACACCGTGGGTAAGATCAAAAACGATCATGTGATTTCAGACTTTGCGATTCGGTCGATTGAGCATGTAAAAGGAACCCCATGGACCTACACCGTTTTTGGCGTGAAAGAAGTTCATCGGGTAAAGAACGCCACAGAAGCAACGGACCAAATCGTTGGGCAGTATAACGTGCGGTTGGTCGAAACAGCGCGCTCGGAAACGAACCCGAGTGGGCTTCTCGTCGCTGAATACGGCGAGCAACAGATGCTTGGCGAACGCGAGGCCGGAATCTTGCAAAAGAGCGCTCTCGACAAGGACAGGCCTTGAAATGTGTTCCAAGGATGATGAGATCCAGCGAAAGGAGGTCTGAAAAACGTGGCAGCCGCTGTAACAGATGTGGTGGTGGAAGGAAAAGACTCGCAGGGAAAGAACGCGTCGCGCGGAACCCGCAAACCCCGGACAGATCAAGGGGACCAAACGGAGCGGCAGCGTTTTTTTCTTGCGAAACCCGGAGGAAGCCATGGAGTCGTCGACTTGGGCAAGGAGTTTCCGGGTGAAGCGGAAGCGATAGTTGAATCACTCAAGACCGGTCTGAGCTACTTTGTGGTTTCCGAGTGGCGCGGTGTTGCGGATTTCTCGGGCAGGAAGCCCCAGCTCGCAAGGCAAGCCGTGCAGATTGCGCCGAAGGTTGGATAGAAAGAGTTTCTTTACAGACTGAAGTTGGTCTGTCGAGAGCCGTCCACAAGCTCGAATGATTGTGGATGAGTGCTTGGCTTGCTCGACGTGTGTCCATTTGGACCCGGAGAGCGAGCCAGCGGACTCCTGGTTTGTTTTTGCCGGCAAACCAAGGAGAAAAGGCAGCAGCGAGGAAGTCAGCTCATTGATCTGCCTGAACAACTGAGCTGGTCCGGTTCTTCGTGAACCTGGCCGGAAACCTTACCACGTTTTCGGCACAGGACAGCGAAGAGACCGGCGGCAACGGTCTCCTTCTCTGTCCTTCGCCGGACGGAAAGAAGGAGAAGAAATGTCAACGGAAACGGTGAGTGCAATGCCAGTCGTGACCCTCGACATCAACGAGATGGGACAAATGAAGAAACGCCTTCCGAGGCTGGCCAAGGAGGAGCAGCTCGAAAACACACTCCTTCAAGGTCTCTACCCCGGCATCCGCGTCGTTCGTCTCAATGTGCCGCCAGGAAGACTCGAAGACTATCAGGAGAATGAGGTTCAAAAATCCATGAGGTCCTTCGATCTGGATGGCGTGCGTTACCGTCTCATAGGCGCGAGCGCTTCAGCGAAGAGCGGCAAGTTCTACGCCGTAGACGAACGCTACGAGCCGGCCATCGCAGAGCGTTTCCGCAAGTGGCCCGAAGCGGCCATCACCTATTTCGGAATCCTGGTTTCGCCGTGCAAACAGCGAATCCAGTTATCCGAAGCAAGGGTGGTGGTGGTGAAGGACCGGACGCTCGGCACGAATGATTGCCGTGGCTGGATTTCGCAGTCGGTGTTCGGGAGATTTCATTTGCCCGGGCGGCGGCTGTACCAGTTCCGGCTCGCGTTCGAAAACACCCAAGCAAAGGGCGCATGCAAGGTCATGGCGGATGAGGTCGCCGAGAAACTCGGCGCGGACATCATCCTGCCGGAATCGTGCGTGAAGCCCGAGTACAAGCAACCGTCGAAGCTTCTCGACTTCCTTTGTTGGCGACGACCAAAGGTCGAGGTTAGAACCTACCGCGGCCCGGTCGTATTCGGCATCCGGGAGGTTTCACGGAAACTCGAGCTTCACAGCAGCTACACGCTCATTGAGCACGCGCCGTGGGAGTCCATCCAAGTCGAAATCGCACCGCTGGCGATGGAGCAGGCCCATAAACTGCGAGCAGCATGCCAGGACGGGCGGTACGATGGAGTGATCGAGCTCATCGGCACGTCCCACGCACAAGCCCCATGGGAAGAGGGAATCGACTCTGAGTACACCTCATGCGAGCACACCGTTGTGGAGGCCGTGCTCAAGGTGGACTCGAGCGGCTACCTCATCAGACATCCCCACATCAACAACGCCTTGAACCGCTTGCTGGCAAAGTGGACGTTCAAACTTTGCGCGGCTGGCGGTTTCAAGATTCCGGGATTTGCCCTAGCCGATGACGGCTTTTTGGCTCTTCATCAAGGGCAGGTCGTCGCCGCATCGGACTGGTTGCCTCAGGATCGGGCAATCGGTTCGGTTCCCTGCGCCAAGGGTCTGGTCGTGCGCTACCCGATCCGCATGTTCGAAGACCTGCTCCCTTATGCGCGGGTATCGACAGACCAAGCCGTAGCCTTGGTGACGCAAGCGATCGAAGAACAAAACGGTTGCTCGATAGACTCGGAAGCGGCTGTCGGCTTGGTGGAGAAGCAGATTGCGCTGGATGGAACGTTTGTTCTGCACAGCGAAACGGCGGCAAAGAACGGAGGAGACTTCGACTTCGACCTCGTAGCTGTGGTGGAAGGAGATCGTTTCCCGCGTTTCGTCGAAAGTCGCTTCGCGCACCAGGACCATCACGAAAAGGGGAAATCCAAGCGCAACAAAAAGCAGAGTCCTTGGTGGAATCTCGCTCTGGTGGCGAATCAGGCCAAGGGAAATCAGATTGGCTCAATCACCGATCTGAAGACCTCCTGCTACGCCGCCGGGTTCCACGGAGAAGCCTACCAACTCGTCGATGAGTTACAGCACGCCTTGGACAGCTTGAAGTGGGGCACTGAGGTGAATCAGGAACTCATCGCCGAAATCCGCAAAAAAGTGCCGCCCGCACCGTGGCTGCAACTCAAGGACAAAGAACGGGTCAGCGATATGCCGGTGCATCTGGAAGTTCTGCCAACCGACAAAATCGGGTGGCTCTACAACCTCGCAAGAAAGGAAGTGGAAGACTTCTTTTCGGCGAAACTGCCTATCTCCGACTTCCACGGCCTGATCTCCGGCGAGCACTTTACCAAGGAAATGTCTCAGGAGTGCCGTTTGGTCAACCGTATCTACGCGGAGGAAGTTGGAAAACTCATCAAAGAAAAGCAGGCCTTGGACGAAGCGCTCGCAAAGGCCGACGCGGAATACGAGGCCCAGCGGAACAACCCGGAAAGCAGGAATGAAGCGCGCGCGCGTCGCAATGCCGCCCGCGGCGCGGTTCGCACATATAAAGAGCGGTCCCGCGAGGAGTTTCAGGCCTTGCGATCGCTCGTTGCAGCCTGGGGTGACGGTAAGAGAGAGAACCGCAGAGGCTGGTGCCAGGCCTTGCACGCTGTCATCTGTGCAGGGAAAGGAAACGGCTCGCTGCTCTTTCAGGCCTTTCCCCAGGAAATCATCGACAAGGTTGCGGAAGAGACAGGCAGCAATCCGGTGCAAGTCTCGGTTCCCGACCTTGTGGATGGGGAGATTGAGTTTGACGAGGACGGCCGCGTTTTTCTCGTCGAGCAGTTTCCCAACAACGACGGAACCACTCACGAGCGCAAGATCTTCCTTCTTCAGATATCGGGGAGGGGCGAAGTGCTCGTGGACGGGAGGGCTGTCGAGCGCGTACAGCCATTCCCCATGCGATACGGGGCAGGGACGATTCGGGATGGCAAGCTGGTGTTCAACGACATTCGCCAGCGTCCCACCGTCAAGCGTCACGCCCCGAACCATAGCCTGCCGGAGGCGAAGGAAGGCAGCCCGGCTGGCACACCGAGTGAAACTCCCTCGTGAGGCAAAGCTGTCCAGGAGGCCTGAAGTCTAGGGCCTCCTCGGCAGCCCTATATATAAAGGATAAGTAGAAGGAGGAGCTGTGACGCGGTTTTGGATTTCTTGTGCGGTAGTAGCAGTTCTCGCATGGCCCGCCTCGGGACAAGGAGTGGAAGTCGGGAAGCCCGACCGGGAAACGATCATTCACGTACATACGGCTCTGAACCATCTGACGGTCCTGGAAATGACCGAACCGGTGAGCGCGGTCGCCGTGGGCAGTCCGGTGTTCAAGGTCGAATGGCGGGAGAACAAGGTTTTCATTGAGCCAACGGAGCCGGACGTCGCCACAAACCTATTCGTCTGGACATCGGCTGGACGTTTTAATTACGAACTCGATCCGGCTGGCGCGGTTCCGCAATTGGTCTTCGCGATTGACCAGCCCGCACCTGATCCTCCGAGGGCATCAGCTTCGATGAATCGGCCGAGCGAGCCGACCGCTCCATCCCCCACGGACGTTCTCATGGCGGCGAGACCTGTCCACCTGCTAGGCCCAGTTCCTGAGAAGAATCGAGTCGCCGTCTACATAACGGACTTGCTGGAACACGACGGGAAAGTGTTCATTCGCTACACGATTCGAAACGGAACCAAAAAAACCTACGTACCTGGAACTCCGCAGGCGGTCGTAGTCAAGGCGCCGTGGTACCGCGAATCGCTCTACACACTTAAGGGCTCTGAATTGGGATCAAATGAGGCGTCCCATGTGAAGTCGAAGGGGGAAACGACATTAGAAGTTGTGAACGACGCCATCCGCTCTTCTCGGATTGAGCCGGGCCAGGAAACAACAGGGATCGTTGCAATCAAACTTCCGCGGGAAAACACAGAGCCTGCCCTGATTCGACTGATATTCCTTGCGAGTTCAAAACAACCTGTAAGTGCAACGCTGGTGCTGTGACATGTCAGAACGCATTACATCAAAGGAAACACTCGCCTTTCTTGAAGATTACCTGGGTCGGCGCCGCGACGTTGGCCTCTGGAAAGCCGTCCGGAACCTCGCGCTCTTACCGCCGAACCCCCTCAAGCCGGGTGCCCGGCGCCGGCCGCGACCAGAATTTCTCTTTGCCGCTGGACTCCTGGCTTGCGCCTCGGGTTGGTTCTTCTGCTTCAGTTTCGTGCAGTGAGCGTATCGCAGTGATGAGGGACGTAAAACGACTCTTGGACGCAATGGCGGTTCTGGTTCCCGATTTCCAAACATGGGGACTGAGCGCCTCGGTCCTGTTCAGTATCTATTGCTGTGCCCAGACGCTCGGCTTTTCGGGCATGGGCAGTGCGGATTCTGGTCAGCTGCTGTCCTTAATCCTCGGATATGTCGTCGACTTGAGTCTCAACCTTACAAGCTTCTTGTCACACACGCCAGCGCCGCGGGTCGCCAATTTACCTGGACCGAAGTTGCCTACCAAAGAAGCCTCACGCGAAGCACCTGCCCAACATCCAGCAACAACGGCCTCGCTGAGGTATTGGCCATGAGACCCGTGTATGCAGAGCCCCGCGAGCGACCACCCCTTTTCGAAAGCTACGAGACGATTCTCGCGCTGTTGTTCGTGGCTGTTCTCTGGCTCGCCTCCTACATTGCCCGAGCGCGATACCACTTCACAGGCCGCCAGATTCTCGAATTTGTAGGCTATGGCTTGCTGGTCTTGATTCCTGCCGTTTGGCTTGTATACCGTTTGCTCACGGCGCGCTCGCGTCGCGAAAACGAGTGGCCTCATCCACCCTTTGTGATTTCTCACAGGAAAGATGAGCGGGCAACGCGAAGTGCGTGGGACCAGAATGCGGTTGTGCTTGGCTACGATGTGCATGGAAAGCCCTGGTTGTGGTCCGATCAAGTCCGCGTGATGCAAGGAATCGTGCTCGGAATGACTGGCACGGGCAAAACGACTCTGCTTCGAAACATCATTACTCAGGACCTCCACCGAGTTGTTGGTCCTCCCGAAGATCGGCACCGCATTCCCATGGTCATCCTGGATGGGAAAGGCGACATGGAGTTTTTCTATAGTCTGCTTCCGCATATTCACCGCGCAGGGAGGCTTGACGATTTGCGCGTGCTCAACCCAGGCCGTCCGGACCTATCGGTGCGTTACAACCCTTTCCACTGTAGTGACGAAGACTACATGCCCGTCGTGAACATGGTGTTCGGCTCGTTCAACCTCCATGACGAGTTCTTCGCCAAGCACCAGCTGAACTACCTGGCCGACATCGTCCGCGTGCTTGTGTACACCGGCCTGAAGTTCAACTTTTACGATGTGCTGGTGATGGCCATCGATGAACAGGTGTTGCGCGAGCAGGTTGTCAAGGCAACGCGGAGGCTCGAGCAAAGCGAAGCAGTCAGCACCCAACGACGCTTGAACTTTGAGATGTCTGTGAAGAATCTCTATCAATCCTTCGAGGACCGGGAACGGGTTCCCAAGATTCAAGGCCTGCTGAACGAATGCATGACCTTCCTCGATGACGAGCTGAGCGTCATTACCGGGCCGTATGAGGAACTGCTCTCGTTCGATGAGGTAATCGAACAGGAACTCATCCTTTTTGTGACTTTAAATGCAAACAAAAACACCGAGCCGGTGCGCGCGCTCGGAAAGATGCTCTTACAGGGCTTGCAACTTGTCGTCGGCAAGAAATACGAGAGCGATGAACATCGCCGCAGAACCAACAAGCCGCTATTCAGCGTGGTGCTCGACGAGTTTGCGCCGTTTGGCTACCGGAACTTTCCGCAGATTTTGCAGACGGCGCGCGGTACAAACACCGCCTTTCTCTTCTCCATGCAGAGCCTCCCCCAGCTCATGCATGTTGGCCGGGGGTTTAAGGAAGACGTTACCTCGGCGCCAAACACCACCATGACCATGCGGACGCGGGATGAGGAAACGGCCTACTACTTCCTCAGAGCGTCGGCCGAACATCGCGTCAAACGACGCAGCCTGTCCATGGAGCGGTGGCGATTCTTCGGATATGAGAAGTACGGCGAAACCGGCCGGGCACAGGACATTGAGGCGCGCGAGACAAGAGCGCTCGACGAGCACATCAAGAACCTTCCGAAGGGTCAACTCGAAATCCTGATGACGGACGACACGCGCGGCACGCTCCACGGTCACTTGCACGTCCGTCCTCCTGCTGACATCTCCATTCCCAACTTCGAACCTGAGCTGTATCCGCGGCTCAAGCAGTCCCGCACAACATCGGTAGGGGCAAATCTGCGATTCAAGAGGACTGACCTGACTGGGCCGCGTTATGCCAGGCGAGGGCATTGACGATGCGGGGCGCCGTCCGAGTGGCGTGTCGTAGCGTGCTGCTGGTTGTTCTTGGGCTGGCTCAAGGCTCTTTGGTCGCGCAAACTGCCAGTCAGGCACACTCCGCCCCGGACACTTGGTACCAATTCTTGCTGAAGAAGTGCAATCCGTCCGATTTCGACTACGGGACATGGCTTGAGCAGCGACGCAGAGCGTTGCTCGAAGCTACGGTCAAGGACGCACACTTTTGGTACAGCGCGTTGCTGACTGGCGCTGTACTGTGCTTGATTGCCGTCTGCGCAAAATTGATGTTCGACAATCGACGCCGAATGCGCATCACTGCGGAGATGATGGCAGACCTTTACAACCACGACCTCTACTCGCGCCGCGCCGCGAAGGAAGCCATCGAGAGATATAACCAGCACATCGAGCAGTGCAATCGCGCGATGGAATCTGCGGAGTCGGGCGAGGGCCGGGCTGGGTGGGGCAGTTCGGAAATGGAGCGAGTGCGGGCTGAGCTGCATCGTGTAGCAACGCAGCTAGAAGCTACCACGCAGGATCGGAACAAGCTTCAGGAGGAGCTGAGGCAGAAGGCTCTGATAGTTGCTGACCTTTCCACACGCATCGACTCATTGGCAAAAAAAGTGAACGGTGCGAAAGGCGTTGAAGCGGGGAGCGGGGAGTCGGCGGCGGCCGGCGCCAACGGGGATGGCACCCGGTTTGTCGGCCAGATCAACCGGCTGCAGGAAGAGCTGTACGTCGAGCGGCAGAAGAACAAGCGCCTGAAAGGTGGGTGAGAAAGATGCTCGCCACAATCATGGGGTTCGGGAGTGTCTGGCGCCTGCGTTTCGGGAAAGAGGGGAACGACCCGATGCGGTTTGCGCGAGCGGCGTACTTTAACACTACAGGCGTCCCCGTCAACGGAAAGATTCGGACACGGCCCAAGATCGTTGGGCATATCCGGTTCAACGGTGTCGGTGGATTCGATCCACATCATCCGCTTGCGGCGATCAACAATGTCTTCGAATGCGACGACCCGTGTGTATGGAATGGCCAGAACAAAGTCCTCTTCAAGCGGAGGCTCCAGGTGCCGGAGCAGCCTGACTTGTTCCTCGTTGTTGTGAGATCTCGCGAGTTCGGACACCTTAGCGTCGGTTCGCCGGCCTGGAGGTCGGAAGGCACGATTCTGATCTCGTTCAGCGAATGTCGGGATGAACAAGAGGCCATGCTTTTGATGCCACCCCACAGCTGGCTGTGCACGGATCTCGGCAGGTTCGTTCTTCGGTCGAGTGTTCCCCGTCATTGGAGCGCGCGGCTCCAGTTGGAGTCTGCGTAAGGATGTGTCGGCGATGCGGTATCCGAAAGGGTCGATCCAACTCAACCAATCGCGCGACCTTCCGCTTCTGCGTCAAATCCTCCGATCGGAATTCGTAACCCACTCTCAATTGTTCGAGTTCTCGCAACTCAACCACTACGAGACGAGCCGCAACTCGTTTCACTGGAGAATGCGAAGACTCGTTGGCCGTGGACTGGTTCTGCGTGAGACGCTGCCAGCCGGGACCGGAGACGTGGTGTATTCCGTTGCAAGCACCGCGGCGACCTTATTGCAGAGCATGGGCGAGTACTGCTTGGTCGGGCGTGGCCACTCCGACAGGGAGAAAGCGAATGGAAGTGTGTTGCACGCCATCGGCTTGAACGAGATCCACCTCAGCGCGTTACGCGCCGGAGCACTTGTGAGATGGACCCCGGCACTCGAAATACGTTCCCAGAACGAGCTCACCGCGTTCGGTTTTGCAAAGGACTATGACGCAATTGTGACGGTCAATACGGAAATCGGGGAGCGCAGGTTTGCGCTCGAGTACGAACGAAGCCCGAAGCCCGCGAAACGCTACAGGGCAATCGCCGCGTACATAAGCCGTGAGGTCCATGTAAATCGGCTGCTTTATTTGGCTGCGAACTACGACATTCTGCGATTTGTCTCCAGTTTCTTCGCAGACGCGGAATTTCCAGTCTTCTTTGGTTTGGCGACGGATTGGCATTCGCACCTGCTCGAAATGCCGGTCATGCACGGCCATTCCAAACATGCATTTCCATTGCGGCAGGCCTTGAAGGGTGGGAACGCGCAGAAAGGTGAGCCTCTGGGCGCAGCCACCAACTATCCTTTGCCCTTTCATTGACCTTTCTATGCCCGCCGATTGCATCCTCATTGACTCGTCAGGCTGGCTGCAAGTTGCACGGAATCCTGCACATATTCACTTACTATCCTCGATTCTGATGCTGTTTGAGGCTCAGGACAAGCGCGTTGCCTTTGATTGGCTTGCGGGCAGTTACTTTTTGTGTGAACGATAGGAGAGGTTTGCGGTGCCTATGGTTTGTCTTGGCTAAGAGCCTCCGAAAGCTTGTCAGATAGCGGGCGTCAACATCCGGTTTGCCCGTGACTCCGCCGGAACCCAGACCGGCCAGACCCGAATCGTGAGTTGTGATCGCCTGGTTTCGACAACTATCTATGCTATTTGGGGTCTGCCAATAAACGCGTTGTACACGTCAGGCCCTT
>Ga0307479_10004018_pt1 | contig 13449 bp, 7 predicted proteins | sample atmos_gasesECM4C_FD_203743 | JGI IMG/M metagenome (GOLD analysis project Ga0307479, IMG submission 203743) | Hardwood forest soil microbial communities from Morgan-Monroe State Forest, Indiana, United States - atmos_gasesECM4C_515 | ecosystem: Environmental > Terrestrial > Soil > Temperate...
GTGCGGCGCGGCTCACCTGCGAATTAGCAGATCCTTCGCGATACTGTTCCAGCCCGCCGAGTAACGCCAGTAATCGCCGTTCAAGGCTTGCCAGAGAATTCCCGGGATCCGGGCGACTCTTGTGCGCGGCAAACGAGCCCGGTGTTCAAGATGGGAGATTTTTCGCTTAATCTCGTTTAAGGCCCATCCTGCATAAGGAAAATTAAACCGGCCTTTTTCCAGCCGGTTGCGGAATTCATGAAACCGTTCGAGCTCTTCAAAGTAGGAGCTCGCCGTCATGAGCCTGGCTCGCTGTGTTCGTTCCCGCAGAGTCCGCGGTCCCGGTCCCACCTGCTGCCCCAGGTGTTGGCGATATTGCATCAGTGGTTCAGGAATTACTTCAAACTTTCCCCTCGCAGCGAGCAAGAAAGATATCCACCTGTCATGAATTTGTTTCGCCGGGATGGGTGCCAGGAGATCGAAGCACTCCTTGCGGAACGCCATGGTCGCACCCGTCACCACGGGATGTTTCAGCAGAACCTGCAAGGCATGACCGTTCGCGAACTGGACCTGTTCGACACGATCAAAGGAAAAGCTGGCCCAGAGGCGCGCGCCCAACGACTGTGAATCGTCGTCGATCATGTCGGCATCGCTGAAAACTGAAATTATTTCGCTTGATCGCAAGAAAGCTTTCTCGATGCGCCCGAGTTTGTGCCGGTACCAAACATCGTCTTGATCAGCGAGGGCGACGATTGAGCCCTGACAGAGAGAAATCGCTTTTTCAAAGTTCCTGGTCGATCCGAGATTTCTGTCATTAACGACAAGCCGGGTGGGAAATGCCGCCTCCCGGGCAAACTTCCTTACGATTTCCACGCTACCATCCGACGAACCATCATCACAGACTACGAGTTCATCTGGAGGCCTATCTTGGGCGGCGATGCTCGCCAGTTGCGCACCGAGAAACCGCCCTCCGTTAAAGGTGCACATCGCAACTGAAATGCTGATATCCAATGTCTCTCCCTTTAGGCCATCGGGGCGTGAACAGGAATTTCACGCTCAAGGAGCGCGGTTAGCGGCGGCACAGAGCCCTCCAATAAAGGGCCCTGCCGCATGCGTCTTTTGTCACTTTTCTTGTCTTGGTCTTGCCCGTCCATGTCAACAATTGGAAGCGTACGAGGAGTCAGCAAAATGGCAGCGGCATTTTATGCACTGGCATAGTTAAGTGCCAACCCGATCAAGTTCGTCGGCAATATTGTAGTCATCGCCTGACAGTTATTCAATTTCTAGTGGCGCCCTTTGCACTCTCCGAGGAAGATTATTAGATATTATCGTTCATTCGGATCGCGCTTTGCGGTGAGGGAATTGCATGTCATTATGGGGACCGCGGACGTTTCGCGCGAAGAGTGGGACAGACAGATTGAGCTCCAGGCCAAAGATCTCAGTATGCATGGCGGCGTATCAAGGCGAAAGCTATATCAGGCTCCAATTGCGCTCAATCCTTGAGCAGCTGTCTGCTGGGGATGAGGTCATTGTCATCGACGATGGTTCGACAGACTGTACCTGTGACGAGGTCTCTGCCCTGCAGGACGCCCGCCTAGTGTTGATACGGAATATCAAGAACCAAGGAGTCCTCCGCGCCTTCGAGACGGCCCTTTCCCGCTGCTCCGGAGAGATCGTGTTTCTCAGCGACCAGGATGATCTTTGGTTGCCCAAAAAAGTAGAGACGGTCCTGGATGCTTTCGCCCGTGACCCCGGCCTGATGCTGGTGGCAAGCGACGCGATACTCGTGGACGAGGATGGTACCAAGATAGGGGATTCCTTCTATGCCAAGCGAGGTAGATTTCGAGCTGGACTTTGGTCTAATTTGCTAATCGGAAAGTTCCATGGATGCACGATGGCATTTCGCTCTACTTTGCTACGGAGCGCGTTGCCTTTCCCGCCCGGAAGTCTGGTGCATCATGACACCTGGATTGGGTGCATGAATGCGCTGATTGGGGGTAAGACAAGATACATCGCTGAACCACTGGTCGCATACCGCCGACACTCGACAAACGTGACTGGGCGGGTAAAGCTGAGCAATTATACGAGATTAAGAATGAGATCTCAGATGCTCTTAGGACTCCTGTCATTTTGGGTGGGACGCAGCCGCAACAAAGCAACATGAGATCGCGCGACAGTACCCACGGCGTCGCTCCCTGTTCCTAGCGGTTCGCTTCGGGCGACCCCGGTGCGATTCCATATTCTCGCGGCTGGAGGTAGAAGACCATCGCGAGGAGCTCCGGTATCTCGTAGAATACTGTGTGTAAGCGCATGTTCAGAAAACTACAATACGCCTGCTTGGTTGGGAGCATCGGTTTGATAGGCTCCGACCGCATCGATCTATTTGGCGGACACGGTCCGTTCATACTCACTCCGTTTCTGGTTCTTGCTCCGCTGGTACTTTTGATGAGAGTTTTCCGCGTGGCGCCAGTTGCGATGTTCCGCTTTACAGTCACACCCCCCGTCCGGCGACAGGCTCCTTTTCTCGCTGCGGCCTGCCTGTTTTTGCTTTTTTCGTTTGCTTCCATCCCAATCGGGCTTGACCCGGAAAGGGGCTTACTGGCGTTTTGTGATTTGGTGCTAGTGGCAGTTTTGGGATATTATATTTCACTGCGGGTGTTGGAAGAGCCCGAACAGGAAAAGCTGATCGTACGCTCCGTCGCATTCGGCTTGGTCATATACGCAATATTTTGCATTGCAGAGTGCATCGCGTGGAGACATGGAATTATCATGCCCCCCCAGCGAGATGGGCCATGGCTGGAATCGACTTTTGCACCCAGTACGTTAGGACCATGGGCGCCAACGCTGTCCGGAACTGCATACGACGCCAACCGGTCCGGCTTCGTCTTAACGATGTACCTGGCGCTGCTCGACAGGTTTGCGGCTAAATCGCGCTACACGCCCGTGCTTCGTTTCGCGATCACACCCCTCATTTTTCTGACCCTATCGAGATCCGGCATGCTCTGTTGGTTGGCATACTACTTATCCTCCCGCACTTTCTGGTCGCGTCTGGCGTCGCGGCGAGTGTTAGCACGGGTAGCGGCCATCGCCCTCGTCAGCTCGCTGCTTTTCGCCGTATATCAAAAGGAAATGAGTGAGCTGGCGGAAGCGTGGGAAATCTCGACTGCCGTTTCCGCTAAGATGTCGATGGACCCGGGCAGCTCGGGAGAAAGTCACGTGCTTTTGATACAACGAGGTTTTAAAACCTGGTTAAGCTCAACAAAAACTGTCCTGGCGGGCATTGGATACGCGGCTGCGCCGAAAGTCCTGGAAGATTTCTTCGGAAACGATAAACGCGGAAACTTTCACAGCTTATATGTAACTACCCTCGCTGAAATGGGTTTTCCTGCGTTTGTCGTTCTAATATTTCTCCTCGGTTATCCGATCATTGGCAGGAAGGGCGTCATACCGTGCCTTGCCGCTATCATGGTTTTTAACGTCAGCTATGAGAGTCATACAGAACCGATGCTTTGGCTCATGCTGGCACTTTTGTGGTCGTATGAGCGGAGAGGCCCACCAAAGTCTCGAAGTCTTCCTCTGCACAATGCTGCTGCATCCTATCGTTAGGTCTAGAACCGCGATTGGAAGCTTGGTGCTAGATAGCTTCATTCGTATCACTGATCGCGTACTAATGGACTACCGCAAGCGCTGCTGCGGTTATGGCCAGTTGCGAAGCAATCTGCGTCCAGTCGCGCAGGCCGCGGACGAAGGCTCCGGTCGGCAGCTTGTAGGGCACGACGATCTGATCGCCGGGGTACATGCGGAGGTGATCGAATTTTGCCCCGGCAAAAAGTCCATTGACATTATTGGCGGCGACGACCACACCGTTCGCGCGCAGTACGAAGGCGTGGTGCATGTCAGACTGCGGCTTTCCCTTGCCCGCGATTTCAAGATACGTTCCAGTGGTATTGCGGGGCTCGAAAATGAATGATCCTGGGTTGTAGACATCGCCCACTACGGAGACCGTGGAAGGCCTGTGGGGAATAACCAGCCGGTCGCTGTCTTCCATCACCATGTCGGGAAAATCCGTAAGGCTCTTATCCCTGGGCTTGACGGGAAGAGCGACCCGTCCACTGGCGCGAGTGTTGCGGAGTTGCGCGATGATCGCTTCCTGTGCCGCCTGCATTTGGCCTAAATCTCCCGGGTTGCTTGACGCCGCCAGAACTACCGCCGACTGCCTGATTTGGACCTCCATGGTTCTGGCCAGTTCATCCAGGCTTTTTTGCTGGTCTATCCGTGCCGATTCCCGGGTCAGTTGCGAACCGTAAATGTAAGCGTTGGGAGTCAGACCACCGGCCCGTTGCAAAACAGAGCGGAGCGTTTCATTAGTTTCAAGTTTATAGACGCCGGGACGCTGCACTTCGCCTTCGACGATCACGTATTGCGAGCGCTCGGCCTGCGGCACACTGATATCCCGCTGAGAGAAGATGGTTACAATGTCGCCCGGTTGCAATTCCAGGTTGCTTTCTTCGTCGCGCTCGATGATTGCCTTCCGTGGACTCATCCAAATGAGCCGGGATGAAAGATCAACGGGATTGACGCGCTGGATAATGGCATAGTCCCAGTTAATTTCGGGTGCGTAGCGCCGCACATCCTCGGCAATGTCCTTGACGGTGTTTTGGTTGGCATTCATTCCCGGCGTCTGCGCTGTCTGCCGGCCGGCCAATGAGGTATCGGCTGTTTTCGCGGCTTGAGCACTGGGGGAAGTTGACTGATTCTGGGTCTGGAGGGCATCCGACACATTCGAAGAACCGGCAACGGTGGGTACCTCGCCAGTAGGATTGTAATTCGTCGTAGAGTCGGAAGTGCCCGGCAATGCGGTTCCGCTGGGAGCCGTACCGTCGGCCTGTGGTGGATTCGGGACGGGGAGGTTGCGCTCCGGGCCAACTGGATACTCGGTTGCGCGGCCGCTGACGATGGTGGCGCGATTGCGCCAATAGCGGCGAGTGAGCAACGCCTGTGCGTCGGGAATCAAGTCGCGGACGCGCATGCCTGTCTTCCAGGGATAGCGGCCAGGGTTGGCGACGTTGCCCCGCAACGTAACTGTATCTTCGAAACGAGGAACAATGGAAAACACACGAACAATATCTCCGTCCTTCAGGGGCAGAGCTCGGGCTTGCTCATCGTAGGGAAACTCCAGGGTCTTGCGCGCCTGATGATCCACGACGCGATCGATCGTGATCTTGCTGGTGTCGGCAACCGTGCTCAAGTCGCCGGCAATTTCAATCAAGTCGCGCAGAGTGGAGTTATCTTTCATCTCGTAGATGGCCGGCGTATTCACCGAGCCCGAGATCGCCACCAGCGGACCAACGTGAGGGATGTAGAGGACATCGCCGGGCTGCAAACGGACATCCTTTGATTTGTCGCCTTCGATCAGCAGGTCATAAAAGTCAAAGTCTGTGACGGTGGCGCCATCGCGCCGCACCTGGATATGCCGCAACGATCCCTGCGGGGATGGGCCGCCCGAAGCGAAAATCGCGTTGACCAACGTGCTCAGGGAACTAATAGTGTAAGTACCGGGATAGCGGGCATTACCAACCACAACGACCTGGATAGAGCGGAGGCGGCCGATGTTGGCGGTGAGGTTAAAGTTTTTGAAATCCTTCGAAACTTCCCTTTTCAGGTGCGCTTCGAGATCTCCATAGTGAACGCCGGCCACGGATATTTGTCCAACCTGCGGGATGTAGATTTGACCGGAGCGGTCCACGATTACGTGTAAGTTGGCCTCCACCTGGCCCCAAATCGTTATCTGCAATTCGTCGCCAGGGCCGACGACGTAGTCGCTCGGAACCTGCATCCAGTCGACGGGAGAAAACGTGCTTGGGGCTTGGAAAAATAACGATTGGCCGAAGAGTGGCAACGGCCGGCCAACCGAATCAGCGACCATCTGCTCGAACTCAGTTTGCGGCCGGATGGGTGTTTGTGGGCGTGGGGCCTGCGAGGGATTCGGCGGAGGCGTGCTCGGAGTGTACTGATCTACGTTGCCTCCGGCATTTGTCAGAACCGGGGGGCGTACCGGCAAAGATGAATTGCCGCCTCCTGGTTGAGTGCCGGTTGACCTCTGTGCCTGTGCAGCTCTGCACTCGGGACTTCCCGCCATTGCGGGATCAGAGCAATCCGCCGCTCCTCCCTGAGACGCTGCGCCCTGCGACAAAGGATCAGCGAGAGACTGTGAGAAACACGACAGGAAGGAAAAACCAATAAACAACGCGAGCAGCAGCGGCTTTTGCATGTCGGTTCAGAATCCTGTAGTCGCGGAGAATATGGCGTGTAACTCCTCGACATTCTACCAACTGATCGTCACAAGCGGAACCGCGGGGTGGCGACGCAACCGTGGCGTTTGCAGGAAGCTAACTCACCAGGCAAAGAGCCACCGGAAATCCCGCCAGGATTTCAGAGACACCGATCGACATTTCCAGATTCGCGGTATGCCCGGTGAATACGTTCTGGCAACGCTTGCCAGAATTGCCAGAAGGCAACAGAACCTGCGTATCCTCCCACACGTTGGCCCCGATTGGCGGATCGTCAGCGTTATTGAGCAAGCCGTAGATCAGGCGTGGAACAACGACGATCACGCTTTTCTCTCCGCTCCTCCTGGCGAATGCGACGACATGATCGGCCTTCGTCCCTGCAACCTCTAACGGCAAGTATTCTCCCTCCTGAAAGACTTCCCGCTGTTCCTGTCGCAAGCGGAGAGTCTTCCAGATCACGTACGACTTGATTCGTCCATCCTCAGCAGTCTGCAACAAGCACTCGATCGATGACCGGTTGGGTGCGTTGCCCCATCCTCGAAGGCTCTCAAAGACCTGCCTGCGTCGTTCGTAGTTAACCGGACGTCGATTGTCCGGATCCACCAGGCTGAAATCCCACAACTCATTTCCCTGGTAGATGTCCGGCACGCCCGGAGACGTCAGCCGGAGAAGTGTCTGCGAAAGGCTGTTCCAAAGGCCAATTCGTGCGATGCGGCGCTGGAAGGGCACGAAGTCTTTGAGGAAGCGGTTGTCCTCTGCAGGATTTAGCAGGGCCCTCACGAACGACCTAACGGCGCCTTCGTATTCGGCATTCTGGTTGATCCAGCTGGTGTTTTCCTTGGCTTCGCGGATCGCCTTCAACATGTAGTTTTCTATGCGTTGGTGGAATTGCTTTTGCTCGTCCTCGCCGTGCGGCGGCTCCGCGGGCCAGGCGCCGATCAGCGTTTGATAGAGCAGGTATTCGTCGTTTGGCGTAGGCGCCGGCCAGCTGTTGACTACACTCTTGTAGTTGCGATTGAATCGCTTCCATTCGCGCACCCGAAGTCCCCACATCGAAGCCATTTCCGAAAGAACGTTAATTCGGGCACGCACGTCTTCTGAGCGCTTTGAGTCGTGCGTGCTGCCGCCCAGCATGGAGTGAGGCCAATTCCGCAGCCGCTGCTGGTTCGCTTTGTGAAACTCGCGCACGGTTAGTCCAAAGCGGTCCGGATCGCCTCCGACTTCATTTAATGAGGCCAGGCGGTTGTAACGATAAAAAGCAGTATCCTCCAGGCCCTTGGCCATAACCGGGCTGGTGAACTGCTGGAATTTCATGGCGAACGTTGTCACGGCATTGCGGTAGGCGGGGTCTTGTCCTTCCGCGATGCGAGTCGGAAGCACTTCGCCGATGAAATCGAAAACTGAAGTATCCGCCGCCGGGCTTCGTTGTTTAGCCAGGAACACAGCTCTCCGGATGTAGCGCGTGTCGTCTTCGGAAACACAAGATGGGCTGACGTAAGTGCGGTAGACGGGAAAGCTGGCGACCACTTCGGTCAGCGCATCGCGCAGGCTGTTGAGAGTGAAGTCGCAAGTCTTTCGTTTGGAGAGGGCAATCCGGGTAAGTTGATTGGCAAGCACGTTCAGTTCGCTGGCCAGCGCGACTCGAACGATCAGTTTACGGCTGCGGTAGGCGACGTCTTCGAACTCTACCTCGTCATCGACAAATCTCCGGTAGATGCCCTCAAACTTCGTTGCGGCCCATTCATCCACGAAAAGACCATTCACGAGATTGACAAAATCGTAGCCTGTGGTTCCGCAGACGGGCCATTCGGCGCGCAACCGCTCCGGGCCGGTGAGGATTTTTTCGACGACCATATAGTGCGAATCGTCTCCCGAACAGGCGCCGTTCTTCGCCGCGGTCGCGATCTTCTGTTTCAGCCGTTCGAAATATTGTGCCGGATCGTACAGTCCGTCGGGATGGTCGACGCGCAGGCCGTCCACTTTGCCTTGGGCGACCAGTTCAAGAATCAACCGGTGCGTTGCCTGGAATACATTTTCGTTTTCTACGCAGATTCCGGCGAGATCGTTGGTATCGAAAAAACGCCGGTAGTTAATGTCATCGGAGGCGACCCGCCAGTTGGCCAGGCGATAGGCTTGCGCTTTGATCAGTTCGTGAAGCTCGTCGAAGCTGGAGGGATCGGCGGGAGTTCCATTGATCGACTCAACCGCCGTCCTGATGCCCTCGACGATCTCTGGTGAGCGCGAACACAGCTCGGCCAGCCTGCGCTTGTGAATTTCCTTATCGCGATTGCGCTCGATAATACGTTCGCTGCTCACTTCCTGCCTTGCTGGCAAGTGGCCGAATGCGGTGATGACGCTTTGAAACTCCAACACGTCCAAATTCTGCCCGCCAAGTCGTGCAGCAACTTCGCCTTCGCAGTGTTGCAGAATTCTGGGATACTGCCTGGGGTTCACCGGAAACTTATGAATCCGGTAGGCGATGTCGAACTCCCCGCGCTCTGGGTGGAAAACCAGCTTTAACTCTCCGCTCTCAAGGACCGCGCCGTAATGATCGTGAAGAACTGGCACCAGCACTTTTCCGTGCAACTCCTCTTTCAGAGGATGCCAATCGATGTCGAAAAAATTGGCGTAGACCGACGCCTCGCCGTTCTCGAGCACGTCGAGCCACCAGCCGTTGTCGCTGCCCATGACTGCCATGTGATTCGGTACGATGTCTAGGATTAATCCCATGCTGTGCTCGTGCAGCGCGGCGACAAAACGGTCGAACTCGTCGGGGCTGCCAATCTCTGGGTTGAGAGAAGTGTGGTCGACAATGTCGTACCCATGCATGCTGCCAGGACGCGCCTTCAGGCAGGGAGAGATGTAACAGTGGCTGATGCCGAGCGCAGAGAGATAGGGCACGATCGCCGTAGCCTGGGCGAAAGTGAAATCGCGATTGAGTTGTAGGCGATAGGTCGCAGACGGAATGGGCGAGGGTCGTCTCATGACTCGAGAAACCACGCTACAGACCAGGCCGGTAACGTTCCACTTTTTAGTGCATCGGTACTGAGTTCGTCCGTGGCATAGATCAACTGGGCCGAGGGAGCAGTAAATCCCAAGACGGACTCCGCGCTGAGGTTTGCCAGCAGTGTGAGTTTCGAGCCGTCTCCAAACTCCCAACGCGTCGTCAAGCCTCTATCTGTGTGGATTTCGTAATCAGCGTTGATACTGCATCCGGTGGAAAGACGAGAGGCGATGTATTGGCATCTTAGCTTTAGCAACCGGCGACAAAAACGCAGCCAGTCGAGATGGCGCGGCAATCCCAAATTCCCCCAGTCAAGGCGCGAGGCCTCAAATGTTTTGAGCGCGTTGGGGTCCGGTATTCCAGCGCGGGCGGCCGGGTCACTGAACCTGGTAAAACGCGCGAACTCGTTGCGCCGGCCCGCGGTTACACCTTGAGCCAGGCCTTTCTCAAAGTCGCAGAAAAACAAGAATGGCGTTTCGCTTCCGAACTCCTCGCCCATAAAAAGCAGAGGTGGGGAAGGTGCCAGTAGAATTATCGCTGTGGCTGCGCGAACGGCTCGCGGGTCCGCAATCGTAGCAATACGCTCTCCGAACGCACGGTTTCCCACCTGATCGTGATTCTGCAAGAACGAGACAAATGCAGCCGGAGGCAGACCAGTAGTGGGCTCGCCACGCGGTTTGCCGTTTCGGAAGAGAGACACTTCTCCCTGGTAAGCAAAGCCGCTGACCAGGCAACGGCCCAGGTGGGCGAGAGGTCGATCTAAGTAATCAGAATAATAACCGTCGCGCTCGCCGGTGATCAGTACGTGCAAGGCGTGATGAACATCGTCATTCCACTGCGCGGTGTGAGACTGGGGCTGGCAGTTCTCTCCACGTCGAAGATAGTGTGCTTCGTTATTGTCATTTTCCAAAACTAGATGAACATGCCGTTCCGGTTCTATGGCATTATGCACGGCGTCAGCTAATTCTGTGAGGATGTGAGGTGTTGAGTCGTCAATGATCGCATGGACCGCATCCAGCCGCAGTCCGTCGAAATGGTATTCCGTCAGCCAGTAGAGCGCGTTGTGGATGAAGAAGTCGGGCACGGCTCGGCTTTTTTCTCCATCAAAATTGATGGCATTGCCCCACGGAGTACGGTGGCGATTGGTAAAGAACTGCGGTGCGTAGGAATTAAGGTAGTTTCCTTCTGGTCCAAAGTGGTTGTAGACAACGTCGAGAAACACCATCATTCCGCGGACGTGAGCGGCTTGCACAAGGTGCTTGAGATCATCGGGGCGGCCGTAAATACTATCGGGTGCGAAGGGATAAACACCGTCGTAGCCCCAATTCCGCTGGCCCGGGAAATCTGATACGGGCATTAGCTCTAATGCTGTGACTCCAAGCTCGGCGAGGTAATCGAGACGTTCGCAGACGGAAGAGAACGTTCCACGAGGAGTAAAGGCACCAACGTGCAGTTCATAGATGACTGCTTCTTCCCAGCCGCGGCCATGCCAGCCTTCATCCTGCCAGTCGAAGGCAGTGGGGTCGATCACTTCGCTGGGTCCGTGTACATCTCGAGGTTGAAATCGTGACGCCGGATCGGGAACATCCTGCCTGTCATCGATGCGAAAATAATATTGAGATCCCGCCTTGGCTTCGCGCGTAGTCAGCTCGAACCATCCATCGATGATTCGACTCAGGGGAATCTGCCTTCGCTGTTCGCCGAGGCTGACAGCCACCTGATGCGCCGTAGGGGCCCACAAGCGAAAACGGACGCTGCCATCTTCGCGGCACTCGGCGCCGAATGGCATGTTATGACGCCGCTTCATTCGCTTCGTCCTTCTTGCCGTTCCCTCGGCGCTCCATCAGCACGACCATCGAACGAGCCTGGAGCGGATATATTGCGCGGGCGTCGTATGAGTCGGCCGGGCGCAGGCCTTCTTCCCGCGATGTGTCCATCCACGCGGTCCAGCGCGCGCCCGGACGAAATTCTGGCACGACGAAGCCCACGTCTTCGTGATGAGCATTCAGAAGAAGCAGGAAGTTTTCGTCGCCGCGTTTTCGTCCGCGCTCATCCATCTCATCCAGACCCTGGCCGGAGAGGAACATTCCCAGGCAGCGCACGGAAGCATCGCGCCACTCGTCTTCGCTCATTTCGTGGCCCTTGGGATTGAGCCACAGCACATCTTTTATGTTCTCGCCTTTGATCGGCCGTCCCTGAAAAAAATGACGCCGGCGGAATACAGGATGCCGCTTTCGCAACGTGACCATGCGCTGGATGAAGGTCAGCAAGTCTCGATCCTCAGGCTTCAACTCCCAATTCAGCCAGCTAATCTCGCTATCCTGGCAGTAGGCGTTGTTGTTGCCCATCTGCGTGTGGCCGATCTCATCTCCCTGATAGATCATCGGTACGCCCTGCGACAGCAACAAGGTTGCCAGCATGTTGCGCTTTTGCTTGGCGCGCAACGCCAGAATGGCGGGATCGTCGGTAGGGCCCTCCACGCCGCAATTCCAGCTGCGATTATTATCGGTGCCGTCGCGACTGTCCTCGCCGTTGGCTTCGTTGTGCTTCTGGTTATAGCTGACCAGATCCTGCAGCGTGAAGCCATCGTGCGCCGTGACGAAGTTAATGCTGGCATAGGGACGCCGGCCGCTGTGAGCGTAGAGATCGCTCGAGCCGGTAAGGCGGTAGGCCAGGTCGCCGACGTATCCTTCGTCTCCCTTCCAGTACGAGCGCACGGTGTCGCGATAGCGGTCGTTCCACTCCGCCCATCCCACAGGGAAGTTGCCGACCTGATATCCTCCTTCGCCCAAGTCCCAAGGTTCTGCAATCAGCTTGACCTGCGAGAGCACCGGATCTTGATGGATGATGTCGAGAAATGCGCCCAGGCGATTCACAGCATGCAGTTCGCGCGCCAGAGTCGCGGCGAGATCAAAGCGGAAACCGTCCACGTGCATCTCCAGAACCCAGTATCGCAAACTATCCATGATCAGCTGCAGAACCCGCGGATGCTGCATGTTTAGTGTGTTTCCAGTGCCCGTATAGTCCATGTACAAGCGCTGTTTGTCCGGCAGCAAACGATAATAGGCGCTATTGTCGATGCCCTTGAGCGAAAGCGTTGGGCCAAGATGATTGCCCTCCGCGGTGTGGTTGTAGACGACATCGAGAATCACCTCTAGCCCCGCCGAGTGCAGAGTCTTGACCATGGTTTTGAACTCGCGGATGGAGTTGGTCGCCAGGTATCGCGGCTCCGGCGCAAGAAATCCGATGGAGTTATATCCCCAGTAATTGCGCAGGCCGCGTTCGACCAGCCGCCGGTCATCCACGAAACAGTGCACCGGCATGAGTTCGAGCGAGGTCACTCCCAGGTGCGTGAGATAGTCGATCACCGGAGCTGTAGCCAGCCCCGCATAGGTTCCCCGCAAAGGTACGGGAACGTCGGGATGACACCTTGTGAATCCTTTCACGTGCAGTTCGTAAATTACGGTTTCGTGCCAGGGAATGCAGGGCGGCGCATCCGTTCCCCAGGTAAAGGAGGCATCGACCACGCGATTCTTCGCCATTCCGGCGGCATCATCGCGGCGGTCAAACGACAAGTCCTCCTGCTTATGTCCCACCCGGTATCCGTAATGCGCGTCGCTCCAGCGAATCGTGCCATGAACCTGCTTGCCGTAAGGATCCAGAAGAAGCTTGTGATGGTTGAAGCGATGGCCTTTTTCCGGCGCGTAAGGACCATATACGCGGTATCCATACAACCGGCCCGGACGCACTTCCGGCAAGTAACTGTGCCACACCATGTCCGTCTGTTCGGCTAGCGGGACGCGCTGGACTTCATGTTTACCGAAGTCATCGAACAGGCACAGTTCTACTTTTTCGGCGTGTTCTGAATAGAGGGCGAAGTTAACCCCTTCGCCGTCCCAATTGGATCCCAAAGGATAGGGTTTGCCAGGCCAGACGATCGTTTGAGGTTGACGGGACATCGATCTTTTGGTTCCTTCAACGGCCTGGAAAATCTCGCGGAATTGAAAATGACCGTACGGTCAAACCACTCACGATACTTACCCGGACGCTATACCGAACATACAGGATTCTGTGTAGCAGCACTTGGACTGTAATGCAGGAGAGCTTGGCAGCAGCCGCGTGAAATAGATCGCGCCGTAATTACGCAGCGGCCCACAGGCCGGGGAAGTAGGTCCG
>Ga0307479_10004019_pt1 | contig 13435 bp, 8 predicted proteins | sample atmos_gasesECM4C_FD_203743 | JGI IMG/M metagenome (GOLD analysis project Ga0307479, IMG submission 203743) | Hardwood forest soil microbial communities from Morgan-Monroe State Forest, Indiana, United States - atmos_gasesECM4C_515 | ecosystem: Environmental > Terrestrial > Soil > Temperate...
CGGGTGATTGCGCTGCCCGGCGAGACCGTGACGATACGGCAGGGAGTAGTCACCGTGAATGGCGTCGTGGTGCCGGAGCCTTACGTCCCGCCGCAATATGAAGACGTCAGCGATTACGGGCCGCAGCGCGTGCCGGCCGACAGTTATTTCGTGATGGGCGATCACCGCATCAGTTCGAATGATTCGCGCGTGTTCGGACCGGTGCCCACCCAATTCATTTACGGCCGCGCGGTGTTTGCCTATTGGCCGGTGGATCATTTCGGTTCGCTGGCCATGACGGAAGCGGAAAGCAAATAGTTGAAGAGCCAGGTTCATTCTACGGCTGCGAACCTGGTGCACCCTACTAGTCACTTGTTTCACTTGATTAGGACTGCGATGATAAAAACAGGGGGCTCCACTGACGGAAGTCCAGCATCGACCCGCCACACTTGCGCTGGAAGACGGGCGCATATTTAACGGCCGCGCGGCCGGCGCGATCACGCGCCGGGGCGGCGAAGTCGTTTTTAATACCAGCCTCACCGGTTACCAGGAAGTTTTCACTGACCCCAGTTACGCCGGGCAGATTGTCTGTCTCACCTATCCCCACATCGGAAATGTTGGCGCCAATCTCGATGACGAGGAAGCTCCACGTCCATACATCGAATCGCTGGTAGTGCGCGAATTTTCGCAGATGTCTTCGAACTGGCGTTCGTCGGAGACTGCACAGCTGTATTTAAATCGTCACCAGATTCCGGTGATTTGGGACATCGATACGCGCGCGCTGGTGCGCCACATTCGAAGCGTTGGCGCGTTGCGCGGCGTGGTAGCGACCGACGGAACGCCGGCAGAGCAGCTTATCCGCGAAGCGAAATCCTTGCCCAAGATGGCTGGGCAGGAATTGGCTAGCCGCGTCAGTTGCCACAAAGCGTACTCGTGGGATAAAGGATCGATCGAACTGGCCTCCGCTCCGTGGACCGAGCAGACCGCATCAGCGGGAACGCCGCCGGAAACGCGACGATTTCGCGTGGCCGCGTACGACTACGGAATCAAACAAAATATCTTGCGCATGTTGATCGATCATCACTGCGAAGTGCTGGTGGTTCCGGCGCAAACTTCCGCCGAAGAGGTGCTCGGTCTGGGGCCGGATGGAGTTTTTTTGTCGAATGGACCGGGGGATCCCGAGCCCGTCGATTACGCGGTAGAAAATATTCGCACGCTGATTGGAAAAGTTCCGGTGTTTGGTATTTGTTTGGGGCACCAGCTCTGCGGGCTGGCGTTGGGCGGAAAAACTTTCAAGCTGAAATTCGGGCATCACGGTTCGAATCACCCGGTGCAGAATTTACTCACACAGAAAATCGAAATTACCGCGCAGAATCATGGGTTTTGCGTGGATCCGGAGTCATTGCCCTCGAGTGATGTGGAGATCACGCACGTAAATTTGAACGATCACACCAACGAAGGCATGCGCCACAAATCTTTGCCGTTGTTCAGCGTGCAGTATCATCCGGAGGCTTCGCCGGGTCCGCACGACTCGCATTACCTGTTCGCGCAATTTACGGACATGATGAAGGAAACGCGGCGGTAGGATTCAGTTTTGGTCATGACGAAGAAAGATAATAATTCAGGCTGGAAGCCTGTTCACGCGGATGCCTAAGCGAACAGATATCAAGAAAATCATGATTATTGGATCCGGGCCGATTGTTATCGGGCAGGCCTGTGAATTCGATTATTCCGGCGCGCAGGCGTGCAAGGCGCTGCGATCGGAAGGTTATGAAGTGGTGCTGGTGAATTCGAATCCTGCGACGATCATGACCGATCCGGAAATCGCGCAGCGAACTTATATTGAGCCGCTCACCAAAGAATATCTGGAAGAAATTATCTCTCGCGAAAAGCCTGACGCGTTGTTGCCTACCGTAGGCGGCCAAACCGCGCTCAACCTTGCAGTCGAGCTTGCGGAAAGCGGCATCCTCGAAAAGCATGGCGTGGAAATGATTGGAGCGTCGCTCCGCGCCATCAAGGTCGCCGAGGATCGACTGTGGTTTAAGGACGCTTGCCGCAAAATTGGGCTGGAAGTTCCCGCCTCCGCACTCGTTAATAATGCGCAGGACGCGCTGCGGCTGTGTGATCAACTGGGATTTCCGTTGGTTATTCGCCCGTCGTTTACGTTGGGAGGCACCGGCGGATCCATCGCGTATAACCGAGAGGAATTCGGCGAAGCGATTTCGCACGCGCTGGAAATGAGTCCGGTGCACGAAGCGCTGGTGGAAGAATCGGTGCTGGGCTGGAAAGAGTACGAACTCGAAGTGATGCGCGATTATCGCGACAATTTCGTGGTCATCTGCACCATTGAAAATTTTGACCCTATGGGAGTGCACACCGGCGACTCCATCACCGTGGCGCCGGCGCAGACGCTGACGGACAAGGAATATCAGCGTATGCGCGACGCGGCCGCCGCGATCATACGTGAAGTGGGCGTAGAGACCGGCGGGTCCAACGTGCAATTCGCCATCAATCCTGAAAACGGCAAGATGACCGTTATCGAAATGAATCCGCGGGTATCGCGCAGCTCGGCGTTGGCCAGCAAAGCTACGGGATTCCCGATTGCAAAGATTGCCGCCCGGCTGGCGGTGGGAATGTCGCTGGATGAAATTCCCAACGACATCACCAAGCAAACTCCTGCGTGTTTCGAACCGACGATTGATTACGTGGTGGTGAAAATTCCCAAGTGGCAATTCGAGAAGTTCCCAGGCGCTGACAGTACGCTGGGAACACAGATGAAATCCGTCGGCGAAGTGATGGCCATTGGCAGAACCTTTAAAGAGGCGCTGCAAAAGGGTATTCGGTCGCTGGAACCCAGCACGCCATGGCGCGCGCCTGCGGAGACGCCGGATTCTTTGCTGCGCGAGAAACTGGCGACGCCCCGTCCGGACCGCATTCATTGGTTGCTGACGGCGGTGGAACGTGGTTTGCCTGCGGAAGAGATTTGCGAGCTGACAAAAATTGATCCGTGGTTCATTCAACAGATTGAAGAAATCATCGCCATGAATCGCCGTGCTGCCAAGGTTACGGTGGAAACGGCCTCGAAGGAATTGTTGCGTGAAGTAAAGCGTCACGGCACGAGCGACGAGCAGCTTGCGCAGATGTGGAAGACCACTGCCGCCGCGGTGCGGTTGCAACGCGCGCGTTATGGCGTTAGCCCGGTTTTCAAACGGGTGGATACCTGCGCGGCGGAATTCGAATCGTTTACGCCCTACATGTACTCGACGTATGAGGACGAAGATGAATCCGAGGCGCAGTCGCGACCGAAGATCATCATTCTGGGCAGCGGGCCGAATCGCATCGGGCAGGGAATTGAATTCGATTATTGCTGCTGCCACGCTTCGTTTGCGCTGCGAGAAGATGGTTTCGAGACCATCATGGTCAATTGCAATCCGGAAACGGTTTCGACGGACTACGACACCTCGGACCGGCTGTATTTCGAACCGCTGACGCTGGAAGATGTCCTGGCGGTGGTGGAGCGCGAAAAACCTCACGGCGTGATCGTGCAGTTTGGCGGGCAAACGCCGCTGAACCTTGCGCTGGAACTGAAACGCAATGGCGTGCCGATCATCGGCACCGCGCCAGAATCGATTGACCTGGCCGAAGATCGCCGGCGCTTCGGACGATTGCTTGACGAACTGCGAATTCATCAGCCGCGAAATGGCACGGCGCTGATTCCTGAGGAAGCTGCGCGCGTGGCCGGTGAAATTGGCATGCCGGTCTTGGTGCGGCCCAGCTATGTTTTGGGCGGCCGCGCCATGGTGATCGCGTACGACGTAAATACCGTGCAGGAATATGTGGCGCAAGCGGCGCTGATGGGTCCGGCGCGTCCCGTTCTCATTGATCAATTCCTGGAAGAAGCAACGGAAGTGGATGTGGACGCACTGAGTGACGGCACGGAAGTGGTGATCGGCGGAATCATGGAGCACATCGAAGAAGCCGGGGTGCACTCCGGCGATTCTTCCTGCGTGTTGCCTCCGGTGAGCTTGTCGCCCAAGATTTTGGATACCATTCGCGAATATACCAAGCGGCTTGCGCTGGCTCTTAAGGTCGTGGGATTGATGAACGTGCAATATGCGATTCAGCGAGACACAGTGCACGTGCTGGAAGTGAATCCGCGGGCGTCGCGGACCGTGCCATTTGTGAGTAAGGCGACCGGCGTGCCCATTGCGAAAGTCGCGGCGCGTTTGATGGCGGGCAAAAAATTGTCCACTATGAAGCTGCCACTGGTTGTTCATCACGGCGTTTCAGAAATCGCGGTGCATGAATTTTATTCCGTGAAGTCGCCGGTATTCCCGTTCAACAAGTTTCGCGGAGTGGACACCATTCTGGGGCCGGAAATGCGCTCCACCGGCGAAGTCATGGGGATTTCGACTTCGTACGGGCTGGCGTTCGCCAAGGCACAACTCGCTGCCGGGCAACGACTGCCGCGCAAAGGCACGGTATTCATGAGCGTCAACGACCGCGACAAAAAACACGTTGCGCCGTTGGGCAAAGAATTGCAGGCCCTGGGTTTCAAGCTGCTGGCCACGCGAGGAACCGCGGCGGCGTTGGCCGATTCGGAAGTGGAAGCGCGGGAAGTTTTTAAGGTGAACGAAGGACGGCCGAACATCGTGGACCTGGTGAAGACCGCGAAGATAGATCTGATCATTAATACCCCGCTGGGACGCGAATCTTTCTATGACGAAAAATCTATCCGGCGGGCGGCGATTCGCTATAACATTCCATGTATAACGACTCTGGCGGCGGCACACGCTGCGGCTCGCGGAATACAGGCGCTGCTGGAGCAGGGAACAGAAGTTGCCGCGCTTCAGGATTTGCACCGCGGCAGCGTGGCGGCTTCGCAGAGCCCGACTTCGGCGGATTGATGCGGGCCGGCGCGGGCTAACTTTGTAAGCTGAGTTTAAGTTGAATTTAAGCTGACTTAGGGGAATTCGATGCTGGATCTGGCAGGAGTTTATCCCGCTCTCACGACTCCGTTCGCGGCGGATGGTTCGGTGTCGCTGGAAGATGTGAAACACAACATTAACCGCTACAACCAAACCGCCCTCGCGGGCTATGTAGTGCTGGGCTCCACGGGAGAATCCGTGCTGCTGCGGTCCAAGGAAATGGACGGCATACTTGGTGCGGTGAAGCAGACCGCGGCGCCCGGGAAAAAACTCATGGCTGGCACCGGCGCGGAATCCACCGCGGAAACCATTGAACGAACGCAGCGAGCGGCTTCTTTGGGATATGACGTCGCGCTGGTGAAGACTCCCTATTATTACAAGCCTGCGTACAAGCCGGAAGTGCTAATCGCGCATTACCGTCGCGTTGCCGATGAATCGCCTATCCCAGTATTGCTTTATTCCGTGCCAATCTTTACCGGACTGGCGCTTGAAGCGCCCGAGACTATCGCGCTCGCGGAACATCAAAATATTGTCGGTATAAAGGACAGCTCTGGAAACGTTCAGCGCATTTCGGAGATGATCGCGGGCGCGCCGGCGCAATTTCAAGTGCTGGTGGGCGCGGCGGCCACGGTGTTTCCGTGCCTCGCAGTGGGAGCGCGCGGGGCCATTCTAGCGTTAGCAAGCGCGCTTCCGGAGAAATGCGCGACGCTCTATCAGCTCTTTCGCCAGGGCCAATGGGAACAAGCCCGCGAGCTGCAGAAGGTGTTGCTACGGGCCTCCAACCAGATCGTCTCCAAGTTTGGCATCGCAGGGGTCAAATGCGTTATGGACCAGCTTGGTTATCGCGGCGGAAATCCCAGGCTGCCGCTGCAGCCGCTCGCCGACGAGCATAAGTCGCGAATTACCTCATTTTTAGCCACCATTGAACAGCCCATTATGGCTTCGGCGTGACTTGTAACAATTGTGCCGTTTGATGAGACGTTTCCGCGCGGGTATCATCTAACGGCTCATGGACTGTCGTGCCCTCTCGTCCCACAAGCTCCCCCACCAGTCGAAGCTCTTCCTCGAATATCTGAATAATTTTTCCAAAGTGCAGGCGTTTTATGCGCATGCGCCGAAGATGGCCTCTGTTACCGCAGTGGCTCGCAACCTGGATTTTCCCAAGGAACGGCGCAGCGCAGTGGGCACCACCCTGCGCGCTCAAAACGCCGCATTTGGCGCCGGTCCGGCAGTGTTTGAGAATCTCGATCGCTTGGAAAAGGGGGCGGTGGCGATTGTCAGCGGGCAGCAGGTCGGGCTCTTCAGTGGTCCGGCGTATTCGTTTTACAAGGCCTTGAGCGCGATTCAACTCGCGAATGAAGTGACACGCTCGGGGATTGAAGCTGTGCCAGTTTTTTGGATGGCCACCGAAGATCATGACGTTGACGAAGTCCGTCATGTGAGCTGGTTTCAAGAGGGGCAGCTGAAGCGCTTCGAGCTTGCCGTGCCTCCGGAGCAGGATGCGGGACGCCCGGTCGGCAAAATATTGCTGGGTCCGCAGATCGACGAACAAGTTCACGAAGCCGCTGAACTGCTGGTCAAACAGGGCAGCGTACTGCTGGCCCAGTTTTTAAAGGAGAGCTACAACCGGGGCGAAACATACGGCAGCGCGTTCGCCAAATTGTTTGCCAGATTATTTTCGCAGCAAGGTCTGATTCTTCTGGATCCGTTGGACCCGGCGTTGCACCGCATCGCCGCTCCCGTTTATCGCCAGGCCATCGAACATCGCGACGCGTTGAATGAAAAATTGTTGCGCCGGGGCAAGGAACTGGAAGCGGCGGGATTTTCCGCGCAAGTGAAAGTTACGGCAAAAAGCACATTGTTGTTTTACATGGGCAATCAGTGCCATGAGTGCGGTGACAAGGTTCAGGCAGGCGACGGAGTGCGAAAGGCGATTGCGACGAGTGGGCACGGCAAATTTCAAGCCGGCGAAAAGCAGTGGGCCAACGCGGAATTGGTGAAGGCTATCGAGAGCACGCCGGAGAATTTTAGTCCCAGTGCGCTTTTGCGCGCCGTGGTGCAGGATTATTTGCTTCCTACTGTGGGATACATCGGGGGAGCGGCAGAAATTGCTTACTTTGCACAATCCGAGGTGGTGTACAAGCACGTGCTCGGGCGCATGCCGGTGATTTTGCCGCGGCCGGACTTCACGCTGGTGGATATCAAGGCTGCCAAATTACTGCGGGCCTACCATCTTAAAGTGGAAGATATTTGGGCCGGCTCGCAGGAAGTTCGCCGCCGAATGGAGCGCGCGTCCGTTCCGAAGGAGCTATCCCGGGATTTTGATCGCAACTATAAACAAGTGACGAAAATGTTGGACCAGTTACACGATCAACTGAAGAAGCTCGATCCCACTTTGCAAGGAGCGGTAGAGACCGCTCGCAAAAAGATTGAGTACCAGATCGATAAGTTGCGTCGCAAGACGGGGCGCGCGACGGACGCCAAAGCGACCTTGCTTGCGGTGTATGAAACTTTTCTGGAGCAGTTGCTGTACCCGCACAAAGTTCTGCAATCGAGGGAGCTTTGTCTTTTGCCATTTCTGGCGCGGTGGGGTCCGGGCGGACTGTCGGAATTGCAGAAACTGTGCGGCAGCAAGAATCTTGGGCATCACTGTATAGTGCAGCTGTTATAAACCGATCGATCGCGAAACCTGGTGTCCGGTGCCGATCCACACGCTAAAAGTAAAAACATCGCGCCGCACGCAGCTCATTGATGTGACCGCGCAGGTGCACCAGGCGGTTGAGAAGTCGCGCGTGGCCAGCGGCGTTTGCTATGTGTACGTGCCACACACTACCGCGGCAATCATGATCAATGAGTGCGCGGATCCCGATGTGGCCAGCGATCTGGAAGGCGCGTTTGATCGCTTGATTCCGTTTGAAGGGCCTTACCGGCATGCCGAAGGAAATTCTGATTCGCACATGAAGTCTGTGCTGGTGGGAGCGAGCCAAACGATTTTTGTAGCAGACGGCCGGCTGGAATTGGGTCGCTGGCAGGGGATCTTCTTTTGCGAATTCGACGGGCCACGTGACCGACGCCTGCAAGTGAAAGTTATCGGCGAATGATTCCGATTTCGGCGTGACGGATGCCTAATGGCGCCCACTGGACGCAAACCGTTGCCTGCGCGCAATGCGGCGCTGTGTTAAAGTTTTTGTGCAAATGACCAGTCTTGGCATCTACGTACAGGTCCCTTTCTGCCAAACGAAATGCACGTACTGTAATTTTCATACCGGAGTCGTTTCTTCTTCACGGTTCGCGCCGTACGTAGGCGCTGTTTGCCGCGAAATGAAGACTTACCGGGATTTGTATTTGGCTGCCTGCATCGAACTTGCTCCCGCGATAACAGAAAACGCGAACGTCGATACGGTTTATATCGGCGGGGGCACGCCCAGTCTGCTTGATCCCGCGCATCTGCAAACTATTCTGGATACCATTCGCGATTCGTTTCGATGCAATCTGGCGGAAGTAACGCTGGAGGCTGATCCCGAAACCATCGATGCGCAGAAGGCCTCCGCGTGGGTGCGAGCTGGAATTAATCGCGTAAGTTTCGGTGTGCAGTCGTTTTCTGACGCCGAGCTGGCCGCTTCCGGACGCATGCATCGTCGCGCGGATATTTATCGCGCAGTTCCGATTCTTCGCCAAGCGGGCATTGCCAATATCGGCTTCGATTTAATTGCCGGGTTGCCACTGCAGACGCAGGATAGTTGGCGCGAATCTGTTGGTCGCCTCACCGAGTTGGCTCCCGAGCATGTTTCCGTATACATCCTGGAAGTGGATGAGAAGAGCCGTCTCGGGAGTGAGCTTTTAAAAGGCGGCAAGCGCTACAGTGCCGGCGCGGTGCCCAGCGAAGATCAGATGGCGGAATTTTATGAGGCGGCGCAAACTTCGTTTTCTGCCGCGGGATACCACCATTATGAAATATCCAATTGGGCCAAGCCGGGGTTCGAATCGCGCCACAATTTAAAATATTGGAGGCGCGAAGTTTACCTGGGATTTGGCGCAGGGGCGCATTCGTTCTCTGGCCTGCAACGCTGGGCTAATGCGCATGACGCGGCGAGGTACTTAAATGCGATGCAAAATGGGAGTTTACCGGTCGAGCAATTGGAACGATTGACGCCCGAAGCCGCACTGGAAGAAGAATTGTTTTTGGGTCTGCGGCAACTTGATGGCATTGACGTGTCGCGAATCGAAAAAGATTACGCCGTAAAATTGGCATCGCGCTTCGATCCGCTGGAGTCTTCGGGGTTGTTGGAATGGAACGGCCCGGTAGTTCGGCTGGCCCCGTCGCGGCTCAGCGTGTCGAACGAGGTTTTTGTCGAGCTTCTGAGATGAAGTTTGGGATTTAGATTTCGCGATGGGAGGTTGAGTTTTGAGCGCTACAGAAACAGATCCAGTGATGGCTATGAACTCTCGGGCTTCCGGGCCGACAGTGAACGTCGTTGATCTGCGCAGCGACACGGTGACCCGGCCTACGCCCGAAATGCGCCGCGCCATGGCCGAGGCGGAAGTGGGCGACGATGTGTACGCGGAAGATCCCACTGTAAATCTGTTGGAACGCGAGGCTGCCGAGCTTTTTGGCAAAGATGCGGCGCTATTCGTTCCGACCGGATGCATGGGTAATCTCATCGCGATCAAGGTGTGGACGCATCACGGCGACGAGGTGATCTGCGAAGAGCGCAGTCACGTAAATTTGTACGAACTGGCGTCCATGTCGGCTGTGGCAGGTTGCATGCCGCGTTGCGCGCGCGGTGAAGACGGAATTCTCTCGTGGCCGCTCATCGAAGCGGTAATTCGACCGCACGTTTATTACGATTCGCAAACGGCGCTGGTTTGTCTGGAGAACACTCACAACATGGCCGGGGGCATGCTGTATCCCACCGCGACTGTGGATGACATCTGTGATCACGCACACGCGGTCAATTTGAAAGTTCACTTGGATGGAGCGCGCGTTTTTAACGCCGCCGTGGCGCTAGGCGATTCCGTTTCGCGCATGACTCGCGGATGCGATTCGGTGATGTTCTGTCTGTCGAAGGGATTGGGCGCTCCGGTTGGTTCCATGTTGGTTGGTTCGCGCGCATTTATAGAAAAGGCGCGAGTGTGTCGCAAAATGTTTGGCGGCGGGATGCGCCAGGCCGGGGTGATTGCCGCCGCTGGCCTGGTAGCACTGCGAAAATCTCCGTCGCGCTTGCACATCGACCATGAGAACGCGCGATTTCTGGCGGAAGGGCTTGCCAAGATCCCTCAATTGAAAATCGATCCGGCGAAAGTACAAACCAACATCGTAATTTGCGATTGTTCACAGACAGGAAAGACGGCGGTGGGGTTTTGTGAAGAATTATATCCGCATGGGGTTTGGGCGCAAGACACAGCGTTGCACTCAGTGCGTTTTGTCACCCACAGCGATGTTAATCGTGCGGGAATCGAACGAGCGCTGCCAATCATTCGCCAGGTCGCGGCGAACACCCGAAAGGCTAGAGCATGAAAATTACCGCGGTGCTTCGGCATTTGATGTTTGGAACTGTGTGCGCCGGGCTGTTCTGTTCGCAGATGCATCTCGGCGCAAGAGCAACAGCATGCGCCAGTGAAACACTATGGGAGTGCACCCACGGTTGAAGAGGCTAAAGCTTTTCTGGACGACGCCGAGGCGCAACTCTTTGATCTCGGCAACAAAGCGCAACGTGCTGCCTGGGTGCAGGAAACCTATATAACCGACGACACCAACCAGATTGCGGCCGATGCAGGGGAGATTGTGAACACGTTAACGGTCGAGCTGGCGAAAAAAGCGCATCGCTTTGACAAGCTTCAGCTGCCGCCGGTGATGGCGCGAAAAATGTTGCTAGTGAAATTGTCTATCGGTTTCCCTGCGCCCTCCAACGCCGCGGAGCAAAAAGAATTGGCGACGATTTCCACTTCGCTTGGGGGAGATTACGGCAAGGGCAAGTGGTGCCCCGATGGCGCGGGCAAAGATTCCAAGTGTCTGGACATCACCGCGATTGAACGTATTTTGGCGACCAGTCGCGATCCGGAGGAATTAAAACGCGCGTGGATCGGGTGGCACGCGATTGGCGCTCCCATGCGCCAACGCTATGCGCGACTTGTCGAATTGGGAAATAAGGGTTCGCGCGAGCTGGGCTATTCGGATGTTGGCGGGATTTGGCGCTCGATGTACGACATGCCTCCTGACCAGTTCGCCAAAGAGACGGACCGCCTCTGGGAGCAACTGCGGCCGCTGTATGAGTCTTTGCACGCTTACGTTCGTGGACAACTGGCAAAAAAGTACGGCGCGGCGCTGGTGCCCGCGAAGGGGCCGATTCCTGCGCAGCTACTGGGAAATCTGTGGAGTCAGGAATGGAACAACGTTTACTCGTTGATGGATTCGCCGAAGCCTGCGCAGAGTTACAACCTTACGAAAATATTGCAGGAGCGGCATACCGACGCGCGCGGCATGGTCAAGTACGGTGAAGGATTTTTTACTTCCCTGGGATTCGCGCCGCTACCTCCGACATTTTGGGAGCGCTCGTTATTCACCAAGCCCGCGGATCGCGACGTAATCTGCCACGCCAGCGCGTGGGACGTGGATTCCAAGGAAGACCTGCGCATCAAGATGTGCATTCAGATTACCGAAGAAGATTTTCGGGTGATTCATCACGAGCTTGGACACAATTTTTACCAGCGCGCGTATGAGAATCAGCCGCCCTTGTTTCAGGGCAGCGCCAACGATGGCTTCCACGAAGCGGTGGGCGACACCATCGCGCTGTCGGTCACACCGGAATATTTGAAAAAGATCGGGCTTATCGAGACGGTTCCGGCCAGTACCGAGGATGTCGATTATTTGTTGCAGCAGGCCCTGGAAAAAGTGGCTTTTCTACCGTTCGGGTTGCTGGTGGATAAGTGGCGATGGGAAGTATTCTCCGGCCAGGTGAAGCCCCAGGAATACAACAAAGCGTGGTGGGAATTGCGGCGCAAATACCAGGGCATCGTCCCGCCAGTGCAGCGTACCGAAGCGGATTTCGATCCCGGCGCAAAATTTCACGTGCCAGGAAATGTGCCGTACATGCGTTATTTTCTGGCGCGCATTTTGCAATTCCAGTTTCAGCGCGCGCTTTGTCGCGAGGCGGGATACACAGGGCCGCTGCATCGCTGCTCGATTTACGGCAACAAGACGGCTGGCGACCGACTGAATAAGATGCTCTCGATGGGCGCAAGCAAGCCGTGGCCAGAGGCGCTGGAAGTCTTGACCGGCGAGAAAGAACTGGATGCCAGCGCGCTGGCCGATTATTTCGCGCCGTTAACAACCTGGTTGGACGAACAAAATAAAAAGAATAATTACCCGGTGGGCTGGTAAGCAGGAGAGCGCGTGGATTTCGGATTAACAGAAGAACAAAAACAGCTGCGGCGAAGCGTGCGTGAATTTGCCGAGGGTGAAATCGCGCCACACGTCATGGAATGGGATGAAGTGTCTCATTTCCCGATGGAAATCATGCCCAAGCTGGCGGAGATGGGTTTGCTCGGGGTGATTTTTCCCGAGGAACTTGGCGGCGCGGGCCTGGGGTACATCGAATATGCCATCGCGATCGAGGAATTGTCTCGCGTGGATGGGTCCGTAGGCATCATTGTGGCGGCGCACAATTCGCTGTGCAGCAATCACATTTTTAAATTTGGCAATGAAGCGCAAAAGAAGAAATATCTTGTGCCGCTGGCACAAGGAAAGAAGATCGGAGCCTGGTCATTGACGGAACCGGAAGCCGGTTCCGATGCAGGAGGCACGCGAACGACCGCGGTGCGCGACGGAAATTTCTGGGTGCTGAATGGGGCCAAGACTTTCACGACCAACGGACATTATGCGGATATTTGCGTGGCCATGGCCAAGACCGACAAGTCCAAAGGGTCGCACGGCATCAGCGCCTTCATTCTGGAAAAGGGTATGCCTGGTTTTAAACCGGGGAAAAAAGAAAACAAATTAGGGATGCGCGCGAGCGACACCTCGGAAGTAATTTTTACGGATTGCCGCGTGCCGCAAGACAATCTGCTGGGACCTGAGGGCGAGGGCTTCACCGGCAGCCTTAAGATTCTTGACGGCGGACGGATTTCCATTGCCGCTCTGGCGCTGGGCATGGCTCAAGGAGCGCTCGACGCGGCCACGAAATACGCCAAGCAGCGCAAGCAATTTGGCCAAGCCATCAGTGAGTTTCAAGCCATTCAGTTCAAGCTGGCGGATATGGCTACAGATGTGGAAGCTGCGCGGTTGCTGGTGTATCAGGCGGCCTGGCTGGCGGACAAAAAAGATGTGCGCTTCACGCGCGAATCCAGCATGGCAAAACTATTTGCCAGCGAAGTTGCCGTGCGCGTGGCCAACGAGTGCGTGCAAATTCACGGGGGCTACGGATTTATCAAGGATTACCCGGCGGAAAAATTTTATCGCGATGTGAAGTTGTGCACCATCGGCGAAGGCACAAGTGAAATCCAGAAGCTGGTGATTGCCCGGCAACTGC
>Ga0307479_10004020_pt1 | contig 13435 bp, 16 predicted proteins | sample atmos_gasesECM4C_FD_203743 | JGI IMG/M metagenome (GOLD analysis project Ga0307479, IMG submission 203743) | Hardwood forest soil microbial communities from Morgan-Monroe State Forest, Indiana, United States - atmos_gasesECM4C_515 | ecosystem: Environmental > Terrestrial > Soil > Temperate...
AATGTCGATGTCGATCTCCCGCCGGGGCCGCCGTTTTATCTGTTCGAGAACCAAGAAGAATTTCGAAAAGCGCTCGAGCAAGCGGGATTGGATGGAGCATCGATGACTTTCCGGGTGCACACGATCAAATGGCGAGTGCCGACAGCGCGTTTCGTTTTCGACGCGGAATTACAAGCCGGCGTCCGCACGGCGGGCCTGCTCGCCAAGCAAACTCCCGACGCGCTCGTTAAAATTCAATCAGCAATCGAAAAGTCCGTTCAGCAGTATGCGACGGATGGCGGCTTCGCGATCCCAAAGGGCGCTTACATCGTAGCGGCCTCGAAGACATAACGACGATGGAGGTTCACATTTTGGATACGCGCCAGCTGGGTCAGGCCGGTATCGTTGCCGCGACCGCGCTCGAAACAAAGGATGGGATCGCGCTGTTCGATACCGGGCCGGAATCGACGTTCGACAACGTGATTGGCGATCTTCGCAAAACCGGTTTCGATGCCAAAGATGTTCGCCACGTTTTTCTGAGCCATATTCATTTCGACCACGCGGGCGCGGCGTGGCGGTTCGCGAAAACCGCGACTGTTTATGTACATCCCCGTGGCGCCCCGCATCTGATCGATCCTGCAAAGTTGATAGAGTCGGCGAGGCGAATCTTCGGCAGCGACATGGAACGGCTCTGGGGAAAAATCGCTCCGGTGCCCATCCAGCGGGTCAAGATTTTGGAAGACAACGAAGTCGTTCGTGTGCCGCCGTTTGAAATTCGGGCCATTGCAACGCCGGGTCACGCCAGTCATCACCACGTTTATCACTGGGAGGACAATGTTTTCGGCGGCGACATTGCCGGTGTTCGAATTGGCAATGGTCCGCCGATTCCACCCTTCGTTCCACCCGAATTGCACGTGGAGTCTTGGCTAGAATCGATCCACAAGATTCGCGCTCTGAAACCGACGAATCTGTATCTTCCACACTTCGGAAAACTACAAAGCTGGGTCCCCGATCACCTCGATGCCCTCGAAGAACGAGTCAGTCACTGGTCCGATTGGCTCCGCGATAAAATCCGCGCGGGAGTAGATGAAGAATATTTGAAGTCGGAATTTGCCGAATACGAACACTTTGATCTGCGCGCATGGGGCGCGAGCGATGAAGACGTCGATGGCTACGAAGCGGCCGACCCGAGCTACATGGCGGTCAGCGCGGCAATTCGGTATTGGAAAAAATATCACCCCGAAACGATTGCCGCACGAACTTGAATGCTTAAAGCATTCAAGTTTGAGATATTCGATTCGGTAATGAATCGTTGCCAGATCAATTCCCGTTACACCAAAATCTGAAGGGTTGACGGCAGACGAACTAATTGCGTGAAAGCTCTTGCCGCCATCGCCACAGGCGCGACCACGGCGGAACTGCAGGAAGTCGCCAGTTTTCCGAATCAACAAGTTACCGGCGTTGGCGTTTCGATAAAATCGGGCCGAATTTTCCTGAACTTTCCGAATTGGTCGGACGACCACACGATTTCGCTAGCGCAATTGGTAAACGGCGCGCCGGTACCATTTCCGAACCTAACCAAGAATATTGAGCCGGTGATCGCGGACAAGCGATTGCTCTGGCCGGACACACTGAGCTGGGGCCCTCATCGCGAGTTGTACGTCACCGCTTCGCAGATTGAAAATATGCCGAGGTTCAATAACGGCGTTTCGACGCGGACTGAGCCTTACAAACTTTGGAAAATTACGGGCAGTAATCAAGTGACGGGCAGATTTTTCCGGCAATTCCTCTGATTTGCACGCCTTTTGCTATTTTCGGTCGCAAAACCCCAACGGCCGTGATTGATCAGGAAACATTCGAACAGCTGCTTCCCGTTGCTTATCAGTGGGCAAGACTACAGGAAGAATTCGTTCTGACGCACGGTAATCCATTAAGTTCTCAGCACATTGCCGACGCCCGTCTCGCCGGAGTTCAGGATTGCGCCCGCGTCAGAGTGCTGGTGGTCGATCGCATGCCGTTGCCGGAGGATCCGACGTTAGCCGCCGCGTCGCGGCGCATCGGAATCATCACCGAAGACACGCGTTGCATGGGATTTGGTCATGCTTTGATTATTCGCGTTGACGCGTGGAACGACCGCGAACTGATCTTGCACAATTTCGTCCATATCGCGCAATGCGAGCGCAGTGGGGGTCTGGAAGAGTGGTGCCGCCAATACCTGAGCGACCGCATGAGCTGTCCCAAGTTCACCATCGGTTCGCTGGAGGAAGAAGCGCGCCGCATCGCGCGCGAAATTTGCACGACCGCCAACGCCGCGTAGCCACGAGGTACCAAGCAGTTCGTTGGTTTGAATAGCGCGCTCGCGCTGTCCGTCCATCTTTCCAGAGGAGGGACTTGAGGGTTATGCATTTAGGGGACAAAACAAAAATCGCCCGGCGGCACGGGTTACATCTTGCTTTGGCTGCTCGGAATACCGCGGCCGATCTTGTTTCTGATCTTTTTGCTTCGCGGCAGCACCTAAGGAGAATTTTCACGCCTTCTAATTACGGAGGCACAGAAGAAGAAGGGAAATGATGAAACTGGGAATCGCGATCGTAACCTGTTGTCTGTTGGTGTCGATGGAGCTACTGGCACAACCGCACGGTAAAGGCATCGGGTTCGGTCCAAATAATAATCCGGCGAGGATTACACCAAAACCGACACCGCCGGGACATCATTACGGTTGGCAAAAAGGAAAGCATAATCCGCATCGGATGTAGGGGGCTTAATCAAGAAGGACAATTCGGGACTTCTTAGTTTTTGCTTCGTAATTCATAGTTACCGGGATGGTCAGCGGAACTGACATCGCGGTGTGGGTGACGTCTGCACTGATTGCCCTCGGCATTGGCTGCAGCAAGTACTCTAAATACAAAGCGCGCGAAAAGATGGTGCGCGATTTCGCGGCCATGGATCCCGAAACGCGCGAAAAAGTTCTCAGCCGTTTGCAACCGGAAGCGCAAATGGAAATTCGCCAGGAACTAATGAAACGGTTCCGGGTCAAATCCGATCTTTGAATCGCGGCCGGTTCAGCGCAGTGAGAGCTCCTTTGCGACGATCGGACGCCTGCACTGAGAATTTTTTGGGGTAAACTTGGTCCGTCGTGCATTCCGTTTTCGAAATGACCGTTCCCGTTTTGCCCGCCGATATAGACGAGCAGAATCACGTCAACAACACCGTTTACTTGCGCTGGGTCCAGGATGTCGCGACCGCGCATTGGAAATCACTCGCCAGTGCAGACGCGCAAGAGGCGATCGGCTGGGTCGTGGTGCGGCACGAGATCGATTACAAAGTTCCGGCAAATTTCGGTGACGAAATCGTGTTGCGCACTTGGGTCGGCGAAGCGAGCCGCTTGAAATTCGAACGTTTCACCGAAGTTCGCCGCAAGAACGATGATTGCCTCCTCGCCCAAGCGCGCACCGTCTGGGTGCCAATTGATTCGCAAACTGGAAAACCGGCACGCGTTTCAGCTGACATCCGCGCGCGATTCTCAACCTGATCTCCGATTTCGATCCTGTTAGGCCGCGATCGATTTCCACTCTTCCGGCGTCAGTTTCAACTTCGCTGCACTGCAGTTGTCTTCCAAATGCTGAAGGTTCTGCGTGCCGGGAATCGGCAGCATCACTGGAGATCGTTGCAGCAACCACGCCAGCGCCACTCGATAGACATCCGCATTGTGCGCTTTCGCGACCGTTTCCGCCGCGCTGCCGCTCAATCCGCGATTTCCGCCCACCGGCGCCCACGGGAGAAATCCAAGACTTTCTTTTTCACAAAAGTCGAGGGCGCTTTCCCATTTCCGGTCATCGAAGTTGTAGCGATTTTGAATGCTGACGATAGGAACAACCTTCCGCGCGCGTTCGATTTCCTCCGACGAAACCTCCGACAAGCCGATGTGACGGATCTTTCCGACCTGTTGCGCCTCTTTGAGCGCGCCGAGCGAATCTTCCATCGGCACGTTCTTATCGAAGCGGTGCAGTTGATACAAATCGATCCGGTCGAGTTTCAATCGCTTCAAACTTTTGTCGACGCATGTTTTCAAATATTCAGGCCGGCCGTTTGGCACCCATTGACTGGGCCCTGGGCGAGTCAGTCCGCCCTTGGTCGCGATCACGAGACCCTTGGGGTACGGATGCAACGCTTCAGCAATTAGCAGCTCGCTCGTTTCCGGGCCGTAAGCGTCGGCGGTGTCGATTAAATTCACGCCAAGGTCCACCGCGCGTTTTAAAATTTTGACCGCGTTCGCGCGATCCGGCGGCCAGCCCCAGATGCCTTCGCCAGTGATCCGCATCGCGCCGAACCCAAGTCGATTCACCTCGAGATCGCCGCCAATCTTGAAGGTTTCGTTCGTCGCCGTTCCCGGCGTGGATGTCGATCCTGCGCCAAAAATCTTGCTGCCCGCTAAAATTGTCGCGCCCGTTACCATGCTCACTTCAAGAAATTTTCGTCGACTAATCAGATTGTCCATTGGTTCATCCTCGCCTTCTGTTTACGATTTTAATGTCCTCCGGTTGCGGTGACGGAGGGATCAGCTGCTTGCAAAGCTTCGCCGGGTGTTCGCTTGCCGGTCCTTTGCAGATCGTCGCTGCCGTAGGTTTTCGCCGCCGGCTTTGCGTTGGCCGAAGCAGCGCTTTGTTGATTGTTCGCGCAACCGGCACAAGCGACCGCGATTCCACCGATCACCGCGATCAAAAGACACCGGTTTATTTTCATGGTCATAGAATCTCGTCTCAACGTCTTAACTTCTCAACCAGGCAACAAGGCCAGGCAATCTCCAGTCTGGCTCGGATTTGGCCCGAACGCTGCTGTTTTTGAATCGAGATCATGGACCGCACCTACAGAATCCTGGCCGTGGACAACGAGCCGTCGGTCACAACCGCTTTTCGATTCGTCTTTGATGGACCGCAATACGAAATCGTTTGCGTTGGCAGCGGCGCACACGCGCTCGCACACCTCGACTGCTCAACTCCCTTCGACGTCATCATTGTCGATCAAAAAATGCCGGAGCTGACTGGCGTCGAATTGGTCAAAGAAATCCGGCGCCGCGGCATTAGCGGCAAAATCATCGTCGTTTCGGCAAACCTTTCGGCCGATGTTTGCGAAGCCTACAAGCGCATGGACGTGAGTCTCATGTTTTCCAAACCGTTCGACATCCGGCAACTTCGCTCCGCCGTGAAGCAACTCGCCGCCTGATCTTACTTTCTTCTTGTTTCGCCGACGCGCATTGTCGGCATGTAGTAATTACTCGGAACTAAAACCAGACGGTCCGAATTCCACGCCGCGGTGAAAATGTAAACCTGGCCCGCTTTCGTGGTGAGCCGCATTGATGTCGGCCGGCGCGCTTCCGTGTTCGGCAATGCGAGCGCTGAGACTGTATGCCGGCCGACCGAAACAAATCCGCCGTAATGCTGGTTCCGCGGAATATCGGCCACGCGTTTCCCATCGATCGACAATCGAATGAAAAGGTCGTTGCCAAAATTCGGCGCGCGCTGCACGATCAATCGCGCAGTCTTCCCAGTTGGAGTTGGATTTGGCGCCGGCGTTGGACGCGGTCTCGCATCGCTGGCAGCAATCGCGACCACCAAAACTAAAACAACGAAAAAAGAAACTCTCACCACGGCAATGCCGTGATTCTGCTGTGAGTTATTGACGCGCGCAAACGTAGGATTGTGTCTGTCGTCTGTGCCACGACCTTGCACACAGGCCGGTTAACTCTTCATTATTTCGCATGCGCCTTCCGCTGTTTCTCACGCTCATCATTTGGCAGTCGACATTATTTACTTTCACAATTGTCGCCGACCCCCCGATTGCCGAAGCCGAACTCGTTCGCCGCACCCAGGAACTTTACGACTCGATTGCTTCGGGAAATCGGGAACCGTGGAAAAAATACTTTGCTGACGATTGTACGTTCTCTGACGAGAAAGGCCGCACGTTTGATAAGACCAAACTCGTCGCCGACATCACGCCGTTACCGAAAGGTTATTCCGGAATCATCAAGATCGAGAACGTCATCAGCCGGATCGTCGGCGAGATGGCGGTCTTGAGCTACGACGCCAATGAAACCGAAATCATTTTTGGGCAGGAATTGCACGCGCGTTATCATGTGACCGACACCTGGCTGCAAAGGAATGGAAAATGGCAGATTCTCGCCAGCCAGGCTCATCGTTATTACGAGGACCCAGCGCTCGGCAAAGCCGACGAAACCAAATTTCCCGAATACGTCGGCACCTACGAACTCGCGCCTGGGCAAACTCGCGCAGTCACGGCGCAACCCGGACGATTATTTGTCGAGCGAAACGGCAAAAAAGAAGAACTTCTGCCCGAGTCCAGCGACCTTTTCTTCCGGAAAGGAGTCGAAGGTCGAATCTTGTTTCGACGCAACAATGCAGGTGCTGTCGATGCCCTCATTGACCGAAGGAACAATGAAGATGTTGTGTGGAAGAAGACGAAATGATCCACCGGCTTCGTCATGGCGCTGGTAACAATGCAGACGCAAGCCAAAGTTCTTGACTGAAGACATGACATCGGAGCGTTGCTTACCGCGCTTGATTTGCTTAGGATGACGGGTTGTCGTTTATGCATCAGGTCGCGCAACGCGAACTTCGATTGGCCAAGCGAATGTCGCGGCTCGGCACTGAGACCGCGTTCGAAGTCTTGGTAAAGGCGAAAGCGCTCGAAGCCAAAGGCCGCGACATCGTGCATCTCGAGATCGGCGAACCGGATTTCGATACACCGCGCAACATCATCGACGCCGGATGCGACGCGTTGCACAAAGGCTTCACGCATTACGGACCGTCAGCCGGTTTACCGCAGCTACGCGAGGCGATCGCACAGTACGTGAGCAAAACGCGCCGAGTCAACGTTTCGCCAGAGGAAGTGGTCGTGGTCCCAGGCGGCAAACCAATCATCTTTTTCTCAATTCTCGCGCTGGCGGAGGAAGGCGACGAAGTCATTTACCCGAATCCGGGATTTCCGATTTACGAATCGATGATTGATTACGTCGGTGCCAAGGCGGTCCCAATCCGGTTGCGCGAGGAAATGGATTTCCGGCTAGACGTCGATGAGCTCGCGGGACTGATCAATGATCGAACGAAGCTGCTCATTCTGAATTCGCCGCAGAATCCGACCGGCGGTGTCCTGACGAAGATCGACATCGAACAGATCGCGGACGCGGTGGGCGATCGTGACATCATGGTTTTGTCCGATGAGATTTACAGCCGGCTCATCTTTGAAGGCGAACATCATTCGATCATGTCGATCGATGGAATGAAGGAACGGACGATTCTGCTCGACGGATTTTCCAAGACCTATGCGATGACCGGTTGGCGAATGGGTTATGGCGTGATGCGCGTCGACCTGGCGACGCATGTCGCGCGTCTCATGACGAATTCCAGCTCTTGCACCGCGAGCTTCACTCAAATCGCCGGCGTTGAAGCGTTGCGCGGCCTACAGGAGTCGGTCGACAAAATGTGCGCCGAGTTCAAGAAGCGACGCGACGTGATGGTCGCCGGCCTCAACAAGATCAAAGGCTTCTCCTGCCGATTGCCAAAAGGCGCATTCTACGTTTTCCCAAACATCACCAAAACGGGTTGGAAATCGAAGAAGTTGGCCGACGCATTGCTGGAGCAGGCCGGCGTTGCTGCGTTGTCCGGTACCGCCTTCGGCGATTTCGGCGAAGGCTATCTGCGCTTCAGCGTCGCAAATTCAATCGAAAATATCGAGAAAGCGCTGGAGCGCGTCGACGCGTGGACGAAGAAGAACCTGTAACGAGACAGGATTTTTAGCAGTGTTTCAGATCGGGTCTCGTAGAAATCGGGCAAATCCTGTCTACTTTCCTGCGTTCCTGAGAGATTCTCCTTAGCCATATGAACCTACAAGTGTTGGTTGCACTTGCTGAAATTGTCAGCGCGTCGGCCGTGGTTTTGACGCTGGTAGTGCTCATCGTAAGCATCCGGCAAAACACCCGATCCCAAAAAGCCCTGGCGGTAGACTCGCTCGCGGCTGCCATTACCTCAATCAATGTTCCAGCAATGGAATCTCCGGTTCTTGGATCTGCACTGGCTAAAGCGACCGCAGACTGGAATTCAGCCAATCGCGACGAGCGAATCGTTGCGCACTTTTTTCTCTTCTGCTTTTTCAAGTTATTGGAGAACGCGTGGTACCAACAGAAAGCAGGCATACTTGATCAGGCGCAGTGGCTTGGATGGGAAACGATCCTTCGAAAATATTACCATGCCGATGGGGTGCGTCGCGGCTGGTGGCCGGCTCGCAAAAACGCGTACTCGCCGGAATTTCAGACGTATCTCCTGGGAACAAAGGCGCCGGACGAACTCGTCAGCGTAAGCGAATTATTCGATCGCGTTCCAAAATGACGGCTAACGACAATAAACGTTTTCGCGTTTTTGCTACGTCGCGGATCGGCGACTCGGCGGAGAACCGGCTCCGCGAACAGGGTTACGAGCTGGAAGTTTTCCAAGGACCGGAGGCGCCGCCGAAGAAATTAATCATCGAGAAAGTGAAAAGCGGAATCGACGCCCTCATCACGACTCTGCGCGATCCGATTGACGCCGAAGTTTTCGAAGCCGGCAAAGGAACGCTCGAGGTGGTCGCTCAAATCGCGGTCGGCTTCGACAACATCAATCGCGCCGACGCCAACAAATACAAAATTCCATTCACCAACACGGCGGACGTGCTCACCGAAGCGACTGCGGAGTTCGCGTTTTTCATGATGGGTATGCTGGCGCGCAAAATGTACTCGAGCGAGAAGTTAGTACGCGAGCAGAAGTGGCCGTCGTGGCATCCATTCCTTCCGTTTCTGGGCGACGAGGTGACCGGCAAGACGATCGCGATTATTGGCACCGGGCGAATTGGGTTGGCGATGATCAAGAAATGTTCGGGATTCGACATGAATATTCTTTGTTACGATCCAGCGTATCAGAATCAGAAGTACGTCGCGGCCATCCAACAGGTGATGGATCTGCGGTACGCCACGGGCATTCAAAGAGAGAAAACGTGGATCAAGTATGTGAATGTCGAGGAAGCGCTGCGGAGCGCCGATTACGTGAGCATTCATGTGCCGCTGCTGCGCGAAGGCGAGACCGACCAGCCGACCTACCACTTCATCAACGAGAAGACGCTCAAGATAATGAAGCCCACCGCCTACTTAATAAATACATCGCGAGGCCCGGTGGTGGATGAAAAGGCGCTCGCGAAAGGGTTGAAGGAAAATGTTATCGCCGGCGCGGCGCTGGATGTTTTCGAAAGGGAACCGCTCGCGCCCGATTCGCCGCTGCTCGATCCCGACATCGCGGATCGTTGCCGTGTGTTCCATCACTTCGCCAGTGGCGCGCGAATCACCCGGCTCGATGTCGATCCAAACAAAGGTATGGCCGGACGGACGGCGCAGGCAGTGATTGACGTGCTAGAAGGAAACTACGGCGGCGATCCGACGAAAATGCCGTACGTGGTCAACAAGGAAGCCTTTGAAAAGAAGTGAGCGGCTGACGACCGACCGATCAGGCCGCTGAAAGGCGATTGACTGTGGCCGCCTCCTGAAGAGCGCGATGAACCGCGACGGCAGATTCATCCGAACCAGTCCGCGCATAACCTTCTAACAGTTGCGCGAGGCGCGCTTCGTAGAAATCGCAAGTCGGGCACTCGCCGTTGGGCTGGATCCATTCAGGGTGTTGTACGCGCAGATCGTTATGAATCTGAATCTGCAGCGTCGCGAACGAGTCGTCCGGGCGAGCCCCGGTAACTTGCGTGGCCACAGATCCAAGAGCGCCGAACACGAAAGTTTCGACAACCGACCATTCGAAGTCGTTCAGATTAATGCATTAAAATTTATTTGAGACCTGATCTGACAGAGTAAAGACTTAGATGCAGGAAGCTGAAATCTTTATGGGACACAATCGCGGCAGAGATAATATGAGGAAACGGGCGGCCCGGCGCAGAAAAACAGAACGACTGGCAGCGAAGAAACCTAAGCAAAAAACGGCCAAATAGCGGGCGCTGGTTTACAAACATCTCCCTTTTACCAAAGCAACGGCCCTCTGCCGTGAACAAGAAGCGCTTGACCTCCAACCGAGTAAGGCGAAATCCTACGAGACCCGACATGAAAAAGATCGTAGTTCTGTGCAGCGTGATCGTTGCCGCAGCGGCGTTTGTGTTTGCGGCAGAATAACAATCAACAGTGACGACAGAACATCGCGTAGTTAAACCGGCCGATTTGAAATGGGGGGAAACACCTCCCGGATTACCGCCAGGTGGCAAAATGGCTTTGTTGAATGGCGATCCCGGGCAAGCCGGTCCGTTCACGGTCCGCTTGAAAGTGCCCGGCGGTTACAAAGTCATGCCTCACCCACCCGAGCGCGGAACGGCTGACTGTGATCTCGGGACGCTTCAAAATCGGAATGGGCGAGAAGTTCGACGAAGCGTCGATGCAACAAATGACTGCCGGGAGCTACATCGTTTTGCCCGCGGGCATGGCGCACTATGCGAAGGGCGCAGGAAAAGACTCCGTGGTGCAAATCGACAGCGAAGGGCCGTTCCAGATCAATTACGTCAATCCGTCCGACGATCCGCGTAACGCGAAAAAGTAAATCGAGAAGCGGCGATATCGCTGATCGTTCGCCAACCGTGCTAGAATCTTCCGAGATGGAGATTCAAACACGGGAGTTTCGCATCGAAGATTACGACGGGGCTGTCGAACTCTGGAGCCGGGTCGAAGGTTTGGACGTTGCGGAGGGCGACGATCGGGAAACAATCAGGCGATTCCTGAAACAAAATAGAGGCTTGAGCCGCGTGGCAACCGAAGGATCGACAATCGTTGGCGCGGTGTTGTGCGGTCACGATGGCCGACGGGGATATATTTATCACCTGGCAGTCGATCCCGCGCGTCAGGGACTCGGACTTGGCAAACGGCTGATCGATGAATGTATCGCCGGTTTGAAGCGTGCCGGCTTGGAGCGCGCGAATATTCTGGTCGCGAAAGATAATCCGCGTGGCCGCGGGTTTTGGCGACGGTGCGGATGGGAAGACCTCGACGGCGCCGCCGCCATGGGAATCGATGTCTGAAACTGCTTGCGCAATATCTGAACGCTGTTGCCGCACCTGCAAGGTGCGGTAACGTTTGCTCCCAATCTTTAATGCCGACTCTGAGATCACGACTGATTTTGCTCGGAATTTTACTGCTAGCGCGTGCTGCCTTTGGCGCGGCCGGTGAGTTTCAACAAACCCGCGACAGCAAGACAACGGTTTGGAACGGAAGCCCCAAACCAGGCGAGACAGCATCCTGGGCCGGTTCGCGGGATAAGGAAGGTTACGCCCATGGTTTCGGCACGATCACCTGGTACACAGCGCAAGGAACTGTCTACGCGATCTATTACGGCAACATGCTCCACGGCAAACTGGAAGGACCGGTGAACGCTCATTCCAGAGGCAAGACGGCCCACGCGTATTTCGCAGAAGGTGGCCGGGTCACAGCGTGGGCGCGCGGCCCCGCTCCTTCGCATCCGGAGCCCAATTGGCCGTTAAGAGCGCGTCTGGTCGAGCAACCAAAAACCGACGAGATCGAACAGAGAACCGAAGTCGCCGCTGAACCAAAGCCGAAAAAGCCGAAGCCGGAGCCCGAAAAAATTCGTCCAATCGAACACGCGGCCAAAAAAACAGAAGAGGCAGAACAGCCGCCTCCGCGTGAGACGGCTGCCGTCCAAAAAAGCACAGAGTTAGAAAATCGGGAGACGATTGACCATCCCGTTGAGGAAACGCCAGAGCAATCGCCGGGAGTTGCCGAGACGACGACGACGATTCCAACGCCGGAGCCGTCGCAAAGTGCGCCGGCCCTTCTCGAGGCCCCGAAGATTGCCGAGTCGCAAGAAACTCCAAAGCCTTTGGCAACCGAACCGCCGCAAATCCCCACGCCAGAACCTTCGGTCGATGAAAAACCTGAAACCGAACGGCAACCGGCAACAACCGACTCGCCAAGAAAATCCGGTGTCGATGGTTCACTAAGCGCGTTGACCGGGCCTCCGTCGTCCCTTCGCAGCAGTTCGATGTCGGAATCGCCAGCGCCAACAGAAACGACATCGAGATCATCCGGCACGCGCGGGGTTGCACAGTTGAACGAAGATGAAGCGATCGGATTGGCCGACATTGAAGCGCGTTCGCGTGGTTACGACTTGAACGAATATCAGCGGCCGAAAGCCGATTATTCGGCCGTGAAAGACAAGTGGACGTTGTTCTACAGTCTTAAGGACGCAAAATTGGCGGGCGGCGATGTGCAACCGTTCAGCGTGACGGTCGATGATAAAACGAAAAGGGTCGAGATCCGCAGGAATTTTTAAGAGCTAGTGCCGGCGCCGCTGTTGAAGCCGCCTGAAGTCAGGCGCTTTTTGCGAAGTGGCGCGCGGTTTGACTCAAGGATTGAGTTTCGAATACTCCGCGACGGACGATCAATTTTTCTCGACACCGTTGTCGGAGACGCGAGCCGTTTCGAGAATAGCCAGAAGCTTATTGCAATCGATCGGTTTCCGGAGGTGATAATCGAAACCCGTCAACTTGGGCTCGTTCACGTCGGTGGGATAACCGTAAGCGGTCAGCGCGATTGCCAGCGTGGCGACGCCGCGCCGGCGCGCTTCCATCATCAAACCATAGCCGGTGCCGTCAGGCAGCATGATATCGCTCACGATCGCGCCGAAATGTTGGTTACGCAGAAGATTGAGCCCGCTCTGAACATTCTCGGCGACGGTGACATCGAATCCCTTGCGCGAAAGCATCCGTTCAAGGACATGCCTGGTGTCCTCGTGATCTTCGACAACTAGAACGTTCATTCGTTAGTCCCAACGATCCCCCGGATTCAGTCGCAGAATCGGATTCGACCGCTGGAATGGATGCCGGTAAAGCGTAAATCGTGCCCCTGCCCCGAGGCACCCCGGCGGAGTTTCCTATTGTGGGAAAACGCAACCATGAATTACAATCGGCGTTCTCGTGAAGGGGCGTCGTTTAGTTGTTTTTGGGATGTTGCTCATAAGTTGCACCACCTGCGTATTTGCCGAGGGCGCTTACCAGCGCACGGATGACCGAAAGAAAACGCTGGTTTGGAATAACGATCCACAGCCCGGCGATGCCGCGACTTGGTCAGGCGGCCGCGACAGCGAAGGGTACGCGGACGGACCAGGCACACTCACATGGCTACGAACCCAACGACAATTCACCACCGGCTCAAATATCGCGGGCAGCAAGAAAGTTCCGATTAGCCGTTATACCGGGACCATGGTGCACGGTAAGTTTGAAGGAGCAGTCGTGACTGTCGACCACAGAAAAACGTATCACGCGACGTTCGCCGATGGACAAAGAAAGGGTCGCTGGGCTGCCGGTCCGATGGAGAAAGTCGAATCTCCCACGGAACCAAGAGTTTCAGAAGAAT
>Ga0307479_10004021_pt1 | contig 13434 bp, 13 predicted proteins | sample atmos_gasesECM4C_FD_203743 | JGI IMG/M metagenome (GOLD analysis project Ga0307479, IMG submission 203743) | Hardwood forest soil microbial communities from Morgan-Monroe State Forest, Indiana, United States - atmos_gasesECM4C_515 | ecosystem: Environmental > Terrestrial > Soil > Temperate...
GCAGTAAATCAGGTGACCGTCCTAATTGACCAGCGCGATGGTGAATCCATCGTAGCCCTTGCTGCCTACGGTTTGGATGGTAGTAGCGGTGACGCGCGACTCCTTCGCCAGCATTTCATTTAGACGGCGGACACCCTGGACGTCGACATCCTTGCTCGCCGCCTCGATCACCGCGCCTTTTCGCACAACGTTATCGACGATGATCAGACTACCTGGACGCGAAAGCTGTAGTGACCACTTGAAATAGTCGGGAATATTGGCCTTATCGGCGTCAATAAAGCTGAGATCGAAGGGCCCTTGTTTTTCTGCTGCCAGACGCTTGAGCGTGTCCATTGCCGGTCCAAGGCGCAGCTCAACTCTTTTCCCCAGGCCTGCGCGCTCGACGTTCTTACGAGCGACTTCCGCATGTTTGGGATCGATCTCCAATGTGAATAGACGGCCGTCGGCAGGAAGCGTCCGAGCGAGCCAGATAGTGCTGTATCCACCCAGCGTGCCGATCTCCAGAATCCTGCGTGCGGATACCAGGCGCGCAAGGATGTGCAGCAGTTTGCCCTGATTGGGGGTTACGGCGATTGCCGGCAGTTCCGCTTTGGCACTCGCCTCGACAGCCGCGTCCAGCGCAGGATCGGAAGGCACAACCAGGCTGTTGATGTAATCGTCAACCGCTGTCCATTGCTCCTGATTCATGAGTCCTCTTAACGATTCAACCGGCCTTACGAAAGATCGTGCGATTGTGCTGGAGACGAAGCATGCTACGTCTCGAGGCCTCGGCGTCTGGTAATCCAAGCGGCTATCAAAGACAACAAAAATACGGAGGCAATGATCGCCTGCGAGCTTACGCAGTAAATACACCAAACGCCGAGAATCTTCCACTCGATCGACGTGAGGCGCAGCGAGAAGATCACGCCTGCGAGGGCGAGCAGCGCTGTCACACGAGGAAAGCGTCCCGCGAGGGCGGCAAGCAACGCGTATCCAAGAACGCCGATTAGCGCAACGGGCACGCTGCGAATTAACGCGTAAGGACTGTGATTGACGATGCCGCAGTCCCAGCGATCGTTGATGCTGCAGGGCGACGGATTGGTGTTGTAATGTTCGCCGAGCGCCAGCGCCGCAGTGAGAACTCCCGCGAGGCAAAGGAGAACGATGAGCCCTGTGAGCAGTTTGGTCATGTTCAATTGACGGTCACTCGGTGTTGAATGTTATCCCAAGGCGGCTCGTGCTTTTTTCGGCAGCTTTTCCAGTACCAGATCGTAGGACTGACGCAGCCGCTGTTTTAGTTCAGCGTTGGGGAGCGCATCTTTGGTCTGAAGCGCGACCCAGTAATAGCGCGCAGCGTATGGCGCCGGGATGATGCCGGGCCGCTCTGTCAACTCGGCAAAATCTTCGGGCGTGCACTTGAACGAGATCCACACCGACGCCGGTTCCAGCACCATGACGGCAAACATCTTGCCGCCGACCTTCATGACGAGGTCGTTGCCCCACTGAATGGATTCAGTCGCGTGTGGGAGCGAAAGACAGTATTCGCGGACTGCATCGATGGTCATGGAGAAATACCAACGAGATTACATGTTCAACTGGTAGAGACGCAGCATGCTGCGTCTCTACCAGAATCTTGGGTTGAGGCGATAGGTACCGAGCATTCCCTGAAGCGAGTCACTCGCGATTTAGGAGGTGACTTGTGAAGGCCCTGAGCCGACTATTCCTGCAATGCAAAGCTCATCTTGACTTTGGCAACTTCGATTACATCGCCTTCGGCCAGCGGTCTTTGTCCGATGACTTCCTCGTCGTTGACCATGACTTTGATCTTCTTTTCCGAGGCGGCGATATAGTAGGCGGTTTCCCGTTTTGAGATAATCGCGGCCATCTTCGGGGCGAACCATCCTTTGAGCTTGATCGATGCCATATCGGACTTGCCGATGACGCTCATCTTGCTGGTGAGCAGATACTGCGTCTGATCGGTCTTCCCGCTCAGCACATTGAGTAATCCGATTTTTTCAATCGGAGCAGGCGGAGCCGCATACTCCCGTGTTGGGGCTTGTGCTGCAGGGCTACCGGCGGCCGTTTGCGCTGGGCTGGCGCCGGGGGCAGATGACGGCGGCTCTCCTGGAGCGGCCGAGGGATGCGTGCTGGCCAGCATCTCCTTCATCTTTTTGGTGTCGAGCATCATGGTGTGCTCAAGTTTGGGCATGGGCGGTGCGCTCTTCTGGGGTTGCGCAGGCCGCTGGGCCACAGTGTTGGAAGGCCATTCATCCTTGAAGTCCAGCGTGTGCTTGCCGACCATCACCGCATCGCCATTCTTCAACGGCTGGCGGCTGATGCGGACATTGTTGACGTAGGTGCCGTTGAGAGAATTGTTGTCTTCAACAACGTATTTGTCGCTGTCCCAGTAGATCTTTGCGTGGTGACCGGAGACGGCGAGGTTATCAATCTGAATGACGTTATCGGGCAGCCGGCCAATGGTGACCACTCCCTGGGAAAGCGCCACCTCCTTGAGCACGGACTGCTCGAATTTTAAGACGAGTTTCGCCATGATTGTCCTCCGCCCTGCAGGGCGTTGAAAAGCTTGCGATACCAAGGCTCTTCCAACACCCGCAGCAGCAGACATGTAATGTTGTCGTCCCCGCCTTTTTGTTTGGCTGCGCTGATTAAATCTTCGCACGCTCGGTCAAGGGAAGGCGAGTTCAACAAGATGTTTTTGATCGTATCGTCCTTTACCAGTTTGGTTAGTCCATCGCTGGCCAGCAGGTAGGTATCGTCGCGAAACGCAATCAGGTCCTGTACGTCAGGTTCGACTTTGTCCTCGGAGCCCAGCGCCTTGATGATGATGTTCTGCATGTCGGATTGCTCGGCCTGCTCCAGCGTGATGAGTCCCCGCCGATACTGTTCCATCACCAGAGAATGATCCTGCGTGAGCTGTTCCAGCACACCATCGCGCAAACGGTAGATGCGGCTGTCGCCCGCATGAGCGATGGTCATGAAGTTGTCGTTGATGATGAGGCAGACGATGGTCGATCCCATCCCATGTTGGGATTGCTTCGCCTGTCCAGCTTCAAAGATGGCCGCGTTGGCACGCTGGATTGCGCTCGCAAGGTGCCTTCCCGAAGGCGAAATGTCTCCTGGAGAATCGCCGAAGTCGGGATAGATGCCGCTCGCTTGTCCCTGGCGGAAGTAATCGAGCACAAGTTCGACGCCCATCTTGCTGGCGACTTCGCCGGCCAGCGCTCCTCCCATACCGTCGCAGACGATATACAGGCCCAGTCGCTGGTCCCATCCCAGGTTGTCCTCGTTGTTTTTGCGGACGCACCCGATGTCGGTCTTGCCGGCTACTTCAACCGTCAGGCTCATGAGAGCGGTGACAGATCTCCCTTTCCATCAAACATCCGATTTTTCATCTGGACCGGCGAGGCCTTCCAAAGTTTTATGTGTCGGCCGAATATTGCAGCCGCAACCAGCGAACAGTAACTAGCTTCAACTGCTGGAAAGCCACCGTTGTCTTCGGCCTGTGGTCCATCCTGCTCGTGGGCTTGTACGCCACACTGCGCATTCCCATGACTGTACCTTCGCAGCCCGGCGATTGGAAGTGTTTCTGCCGATTACCGTGGCCGAAGGCTTGCAATGGATCTGAATTGAAAATGAACTCGATTGCCGACAACAATCCAGCGCAATGAATTCCAAAACCACCCCGGGCGCAGGGGAGGAGAAGAAAATTCTTGAGCGCAGAATCAATATGCAGGGCTTAAAAAGGCTGTGGCTGGCGGATTCTACTTAGGAAATCAGCCTTCGAGCAAGGGAAATCGCAAAGATAACGGAAGGGTTTATTCTGGTGCGCCTAAGAAAAAGGCTAAGGGAGTTCTGCATGCGATCTATCGTCCTGTCGCTTTTCCTCGCGACCACAGCATTTGCTCAGGCGCCCGCGACCGATGCCAAGTCTTATGTGAAATACGATCAGACGATCCTGAGACTTACTCATGTGCGCGTAATCGATGGAACCGGTGCGCCGGCGAAAGAGGATCAGACGATCGTGATCTCTGCGGGCAAAATTCAGAGCATTGCTTCCGCCTCCGCACAAGCGCCGCAGTCCGCACAAATGCTCGACTTGACCGGTGACACCGTAATTCCTGGCCTCGTCGGCATGCACGACCACTTGTACTATCCCGCTCCGGCACGCAATCTCGCGCTATATCCCGAGCATGCATGGAGCTTTCCGCGACTCTATCTCGCGGCGGGCGTCACCACCATCCGCACGACAGGATCGGTTGAACCATACACCGATTTGGAAATCAAGAAAGACATCGATTCCGGCAAAATGCCAGGACCAAAGATGGAGGTTACAGGCCCTTACCTCGAGGGAAAAGGAGCTTTCACTCCACAAATGCATGAACTCGAGGACGCGGATGATGCTCGCCGCACCGTTGATTATTGGATCAGCGAAGGGGTCACGAACTTCAAAGCGTATATGAACATTACGCGAGACGAGTTGCGTACCTCCGTGGAAGAAGCTCACAAACATAATCTGAAGATCACCGGCCACCTGTGTTCCATTGGATTCCGCGAGGCCGCGGCGCTGGGCATTGACGATCTCGAGCACGGGATTGTGGTCGATTCCGAGTTCGCGCCAAGCAAGCAGCCGGATAAATGTCCGCCACAAAAGGAAATTCGCGACACTCTGCTCAAACTCGACATCAACGGCGATCCGGTGCAGTCGATGATTCGGGATCTCGTCGCCCATCACGTGGCTATGACGTCTACACTTCCAGTCTTTGAAGGTTCGGTGCCCGATCGCCCGCCACTGCGGCAAGCCAATCTGGATGCCATGCTGCCGGAGGCACGTCAGTCGTATCTGGCTGTCCGCGACAACATGGCAAAAAACGCCGCACAGTCCCCTTCGCCGGCGCTCCTTAAGAAAGAGATGCAGTTCGAATATGCGTTCTCGAAAGCGGGTGGGTTGCTGCTTGCCGGACCTGATCCAACCGGCAACGGAGCTGTAGTCGCCGGGTATGGAGATCAGCGGGAAGTCGAGTTGCTGGTGGAGGCGGGCTTCTCTCCGCTCGAAGCCATCCGCATCGCCACTTACAACGGCGCGCAATATCTTGGACAACTGGACCATATTGGAACACTGGCAGCGGGCAAGCAGGCGGATATCGTCGTAGTGAAAGGCGACCCCTCGAAGAATATTTCAGACATCGAGAATGTAGAGATCGTCTTCAAGGACGGCGTTGGCTACGATCCGGCGAAGCTGGTGAAGGATGCAAACGGCTTTGTGGGATTGAAATAGTCGCACCACGGAGGCACGGAGCGCACGGAGCGGAGAAAAAGCAACAATAAGTCGTGGTTCACCGGATGAGGACGAAGATCTCCTCTAACAGGAGAAACGAAACCGAAAAACACTTTCCAAAAGGTGCTGTTCGGTTCCTCTCCACGGCTCCGTGCCTCCGCGGTGAAAGGATTCCTATCCGGAACGTCCGTGCCCCTGGTCCTTCATTTCGGTCTTTGCGTTCACGCGGGCGGTGATTTCATTGCGCACTTCCCATAGTTCCTTGTAAAGGACGTGCTCCTGACGCTGGCGCAGGATGTCCACCGGACGGCCGGTGGTACCGAGCACATCGCCGCCGATGATGCGATGCGCCAGCTTCAGGTGATGAAAGCGAAAGAGCTGGACGCGTTCGTCGAAATCGAGCAGCTTCTCCGCAACTTCGTGGAGCGGCAAAAAGTCGGCACTGCGCCGATACAGTTCTTCGAGCGCGATCCCAGACTTGTCGAGCTGATGGAAGAACGCTTCTCCCAGCCTTGGCGCCAGATGAAGAAGGGAAAGAAAACCGGGCGAATCCAGTCCGCTGCCGTGTCCGAGTCCGGCGCGGATGACGTGATACTCATACGGTGTGAGCGTCTCCAAGACATTCAGCAGATCGATGGCGCGATCGAGCATTCGAAACGCCCGGTCCATCAACTTCACTGCGCGTGTGTAATCGCCATCGCTCACGGAAGCACGGGCTCGGTCAAGTTCATTGTCGGCGCCCTTCAGCAGCAGCTCCGATGCCTGATGCACTACCTGGAACATCAGCTCGTCGGGATGGGAGCGCTTGTCCGGCGGCTTTTGCAGCGACAGCAATTCGTCGGTACGCAGATAGCGTTCGTAGTCGGTTGCTCCCGATCCGGGAAGGACCGGCTGAGTCATTTCACGGTTTTGTGGAATTTGTGGCTGATGCGACGGAATCGCGGTTTTTGTTTGCTTCGGCTGCTTCGCCATCAATCCACGATTTCTCCGTCGCGCATGTGAATGATGCGATCGCCGACGCTGGCGGCTTCGGGATTATGCGTGATCATTAGCACGGTCTGGCCTAGTTCCTGGTTCGACTGCCGTAGCATCTTGAGTACGATGGTGGAGTTCTTAGTGTCGAGGTTTCCCGTGGGCTCATCTGCCAGGATGAGCGCCGGACGATTGATCAGCGCCCGCGCCAAAGCCACGCGCTGCTGCTCTCCGCCCGAGAGTTCGCTGGGCCGGTGATGCATCCTCCCTTTGAGTCCGAGCAGATCCACGATGCGGTCAAAGTAACCCCGGTCCATGTCCCCGTTTTTCCCCGCTATCTCGTGCGCAATGGCGATATTGGTCATGGCATCGAGGGTTGGCAGAAGATTGAATTTCTGGAAGACGAAACCGATCTTGCTCTTGCGCAGGGACGTGCGCTGCGAGTCGGAGAGTTGGGCAAAATCCACATCGTCGATCAGCACCCGTCCACTGGTCGCCCGAGTGAGTCCGCCGAGAACATAAAAAAGCGTGGATTTACCGCTGCCTGAAGGACCGACAATACTTACGAACTCGCCTCGTTCCACACTGAAGCTGACCTTGCGCAGTGCCGGCACATCGACCTTCCCGACGTGATAAATCTTGCTGACGTTCTCCGCCTGGATGATGTGGGACATGGCAAATTTTCAGTTTACACGAGGTGGGACGAGGAGAATTTCGTGATCTGGTGATTTCGCGATTTTGCGATTTGAACTTAATTCGTGAACTTAATTCACGAAATCACACAATCCTGAAATCGCACAATGTCTTTCAGCTTACTGCGATCTGATGATCTGGAGCCGGCCGGGGCGTTGTGAAGTCGTGAGGTGAGCTCTTCTTCGGTCCGCGTTTCTTTACCAGCAGCATGCGAATTTTTTCCAGCAGTTCGGCCGCTGGATACATGCCTTTGGGCAGAAACGCATCGGCGCGCGTTCCTTTTTCATACATCTTCACTTTGCCGCTGATCAGGATCATAGGAGTTTCGGGAGCGAGCTCTTTCAGCACTCGAATCACTTCCGCTCCATCCATCTCTGGCATCACTAAGTCCGTGAGCACCAGGTCAACGGCCCCAGCTTGCTGGAACAGATCGATGGCTTCGCGTCCCCCCGCGGCAGCAAGAACGCGGTAACCGCGGGTTTCGAGCATGAATTTTCGAATCGAGAGCGACTGTTCGTTGTCATCGATGCAGAGGATGACTTTCTTCGGACGCATGGGGGTACCTTGCAGATTTCATCCCGGACGCGCCGGGAGGCAGCGGCAGGTCAGTTCTGATCAACGATTCAGCCCGAGAGGTGGATGTTTTGACGAAAAGGCGCAGCATCATCCTTGAGATGCGCGACTGCACAAATCCACTTGCGGCTAAACCCGGCTCAGTACGGCCTGCCTGATCTAATTTTCTTTTCGAAAGGGCGAACGTTCCGTTGAGAAACGTTCGTGCATCCTACGGCTGAGTGGCTGTCCATGTAAAGTGCCTTTCACGCCAATCGAGAAATTTTCTTTGGCATGAAAATGAGAAAGAAAAATTTCGCAAAAATCGGCAAAAAAACCTGAGAGCGGCACCGCCTCGCGTTAGATCCAAAATTCGCCCTGCCCGACTTCCACACAATATCCACCGACATGCACATTGACCACCTTGTCACCGGACTTCTGCGCGCGCACGAAAATGCGACTCGGACGGTGCACTTCGAGGCCTTGCTCGATGATCGCCTGCTCGTCGCGCTCGATCACTCCGTGCATCGCCATCCATGCAGCGCAGCATCCGGCGGCCGAGCCAGTGGCTGGATCGTCGCCGCCGTAAAACGGCATGCGCGCGTGCAGCTTTGCGTCTGCATTCACCGTGTCTGCGGTGACGAAGTAGAAGAACTTGCCATTGCTGCGCGCGAGATAGTCTTGCATCTTGCTCCAGGGTCCGGCTTTGCGGATGGCAGCCAGCGAGACTACTGGAACGATGGTGAATGGCAAGCCGGTCGAAAATGTCTGTACAGGTAGATGCGGCACAAGCTCATCGAGCTCGAGGCCGGTAGCGCGGGCCACTTCTTCCCGGTTGTGCACCTGACCAGCTTCGGGATCGCGCTGGCGCATTTCGCCGAAGGAACGGTCGTGACTGTCCTCGCGGCGAAAGTGCACAGGGATCTTCCCCAGTTTGAGATCAAGCCAGATTTCATCGCTTCCGCCAAAACGATGCAGATAATACGCCGTGCCTAACGTCGGATGTCCGGCGAACGGCAACTCCTCCTGGACGGTGAAGATGCGAACGCGAGTGCCTTCCCGGCGCTCCTCTTCGGTTTCGCGAGGCAAGATGAATGTGGTTTCGGAGAAGTTGGTTTCGCGCGCCAGAGCCTGCATCTGTTCGGTCGAAAGTCCGCGTCCATCGGGGAAAATTGCAAGCTGGTTGCCTTCGAGTGGATGATCGGCAAAGACATCCATCAGCACATACGGCAGGCGGCGAGTTGGCTCTGGCATGAGAAGATTTTGCGATTGCGTAATTTGTAATTGAGTAATTTAGAAAGCAGCGCCGACTTCTGATTTTACTAACTTCAGACTGACATAGCCGCGTAGCACAATTGGCTGATCGCGGTATTCGTCCCGGCCTTCAAATTGTCCGATTGCGAAATTGTCGAATTTCGCAATTTTCCTGGATCGCGCTACAATTGCTGGGAATCGAAGTATGAGCATGAGTACCCCAGTCCGCAACTGCGCCTGTTGTTGCCAGGAGTCCAGCTAGCCTCCGACCGGGAACTCGCACAGGTTTTTCGACCCACCCGGCCTAGGCGCCCGGTGGGTTTTTTGCTTTTCTGACGAATCTTTAGATCTGAGACATGAGGAGAATGTATGAGCACAGAGACGACCGTTTCTCGCATCCCCCGCATCAATGAGCCGGCTCCAGAGATCCACGGCAAGTCCACGCATGGGATGATTCGCCTTACCGACTACACCGCCAAAGGCAAGTGGGTGATGCTGTTTTCCCATCCGGCGGATTTCACTCCGGTGTGTACTACGGAGTTCGTGGAGTTCGCCCGCCGTTACAACGATTTTGAGCGCCTGAACGTCCAGCCCGTGGGAGTGTCAGTGGACAGCATCTATGCCCACATCGCCTGGGTGCGCAACATCGAGGAGAACTTCAAAGTAAAGGTTCACTTCCCGGTGATTGCTGACCTCGATCAGAAAGTGGCGCAGGCGTTTGGCATGGTACACGAGGCTGTGAGCGATACCGCCGCCGTGCGCGCTGTCTTCTTCATCGATCCCAAGAACAACATCCGCGCGCTGCTGTATTATCCGTTGAATTTGGGACGGAACGTGGACGAGCTGCTGCGCGTCTTTGAAGCGCTGCAGACCGCAGATCAGAACGCCTGCGCCCTTCCGGCGAATTGGAGGCCGGGTGACGCGGTCATCGTTCCCGCGCCGCTCACGCAACTGGACGCTGAAAAGCGAGCCGCCTCAAACGGCAGCGGACAGGAAGTCACCGATTGGTACTTCACCAAGAAGAAGCTGGCCGCCGCCGCCGCGGACTAATCGCGTTGTTTGTAGAGACGCCCGCCGCGGAGCGCTGCGTTCTCTACTGTGCGGATGTTCCGATTTCGCTGTCGGTTATATCCCCGTAAGGACTGTCATGTTGAGCTGAGGAGGGTTCCCGCGCGTTTCCGGGGACCTGACGAGCGCGCCGTTTGCGCTCGTTGGGGCGGGCGCGGGAGACCGGAGTCGAAACATCTTGCGTTTTCTTTTTGACTGCAGAACCTATGAAGATTGGTCAACTTGGAACTCGAAACACGATTGCCCGTTGAGGACCGGTCGCCAAGTGGCTAAGGCACGAGCCTGCAAAGCTCGCAACGCCGGTTCGACTCCGGCCCGGTCCTCCAAAACCTCTCTCGGGATTATCGTCGGTCTCCACCGCCTCAGTCCGAATTCTGGCGGAAGCGTGTGCGAGTCGAACACACCCCTGCCAGGTCGAGCCTGACAAGCGCCGGTTTTGAAGACCGGGAGGATCACCGGATCCCATTCGCTTCCGCATGCTTTCCAACATAACAGGTGAAGTTCTCCACCTGGATCGATTCCAGAAAATCTCAAGCAATCCGAAGCGCGCGCTCTAAACCGCCGCAGAGTCTGAGCGACATTTACAATCGGAAGCCTGAGAAAAGCAACATGAGCCTGAAGGGCAAAGTCGCACTGGTTACCGGAGGCGGCACAGGAGTGGGTCGGGCCATCGTTCTGCAGTTGGCGAAGCTGGGCGCGGCGGTTGCCGTGAATTATTCGCAGTCGAAATCGGAAGCTGAGTCCGCGGCAAAGGAAGCCGGGGATTGCGGCGTGCGTTCGCTGGCTGTGCAGGCCGACGTGGCCGACGAATCTCAAGTTCAGCGCATGACCGAAACGGTACGGCATCAATTGGGTCAAGTCGAGATTCTGGTGAACAACGCCGCATTTACGCGCTTCACTCAACTCGCCGATCTTCATGCGCTCAACCAGCAGGACTGGAACCGCACTTTCTCAGTGAACGTGAACGGCACGTTTTACTGCGCGCGCGCGGTTGCGCCGATGATGAAGTCGAAAGGATGGGGACGCATCGTCAATATCTCCTCCATCGCGGCGTTCACTGGACAGGGAAGCTCGATAGCCTATTGCGCATCGAAGGCCGCGGTGCTCTCGCTGACACGTTCGCTGGCCCGAGTCCTTGGGCCGGAGATCACTGTAAATGCGGTGGCTCCGGGACTTATCGATACCCGATGGATCGCAGGACGCGAGCGCTTGGAGGAACTCAAGGCCTCGTACATGAGAGAGACTCCCTTAGGCAAAGTGCTCACTCCCGACGACGTCGCGGAAGCGGCCGTAAGTCTGATCACCAGCATGAATCTCGTTACCGGTCAGACCATCGTCGTGGATGGCGGCAAAACGATGTAACTTTCGCCCCCCGCCGAGGGACCAGTTCTGACTTGGCAAAACAAGACACTGATCGCACGGACGGAACGCATCGGATGCGATCACGCGTGTTTGCATAAGCAATAGCCACCGACTAGGCCCTGCATTTACTCTCTCCTTCAATGCTCGTGTTGCTGGTGCACTTACGGCGCGCAGTGTGGCGCGCCTTTCAGCACGATGCCTTCGCCACCGCAAAGGCAGCCGCCTATTCCTCCATTCTGACCGTCTTTCCCGGATTGCTGGTGCTGGCTTCGGTGCTGGCGGTTTCGCACGAGACGCTCGAATTCACCCGCGAGATCTCTTACGCGATCGGCAGAGTGTTGCCCTCGGGAACCAACGCGCTGGCGCTCACTTATTTCAACACCAGCAGAATCCGTCCCGTGAACGTGATCATCTCGGCGTCATTCGTAATGCTCACGGCCGCCAGCGGGGTAATGGTCTCCTGGATGGCCGGATTTCGCCGGGCGTACGGCATTCAAGACAATCCGTGGGGCTTCTGGAAGGAACGCGCGATGGCGTTCCTGCTGATTCCGATCTCGATGGTTCCCCTGGGATTCGCAACTGTATTGGTGGGATTCGGGAATCAGTTGCAGAACTGGCTCGCGGCTCACACCATCTACGAATTGCGCGGAACGATACTGTTGCTATGGACCTGGGGACGCTGGTCGATTGGAGCGCTTACCAGCATTGCGGTAATCGCTCTGATCTACCATTTGGCGATTCCGCGAACGCAATCATGGCAGCGCGTGCTGCCGGGAGCAGTGCTGGCTACGTTGTTATGGTTCGTAGCGACAATCGGTTTCGGATGGTATGTCACAAACTATGCAAACTATGCAGTCATCTATGGTTCGCTGGCGGCAGTAATTGCATTGCTGGTGTGGCTGTATCTGGTATCGATTGTGATGCTCATTGGAGCCGAGTTCAACGCGTTGATCTTCCCCAAACGCGAGATGTGACCTTCTGTTCGCGCCGCTCGTTGCAAAATGATTTAGCATAGAGAAATTCCCACGCAGATGACCGTAGCTCCAGTAGTGACGCAGACTTCTCCGCTTAGGCGTAAAGCAAAGATCGTTTGTACTCTTGGACCGTCCAGCAGCACCCCTGCAATGATTCGCGACTTGATTCGCAGTGGCATGGACGTTGCCCGCTTAAATTTTTCCCATGGCACGCTCGAAGAAAAAGGCCGCCTGATCGAGGCAATTCGCGAAGTCGCATCTTCGGAGAATAAGGCGATCTGCATTCTCCAGGATCTTCAGGGTCCCAAGATCCGCACTGGACGCCTCAAGTATCGAACGCCGGTGGCCCTCAAGTCTGGCTCCAAGATCACCATCACGCCACGGGACATCGCCGGAACCAGCCAGGTGATCTCGACCACCTTCAAGACGCTGGCGCGAGAGGTTCAACCGGGCGCGCGCATATTGCTCTCCGATGGACTTATTGAATTGCGGGTCCGCTCTCTCCAGGGCGAGGACGTCGAATGTGAAGTGATCAATGGCGGCATTCTCGGCGAGCATAAGGGAATCAATCTTCCCGGCACGATTGTCAGCGTTCCGTCGCTCACGGAAAAAGACGAAAAGGACCTCGAGTTCGGCCTGGCGCACGGCGTCGATATGGTGGCGGTCTCGTTCATTCGCACCGCCGCAGACGTGCAAGCGGTGCGCGAGAAAATCCACCAATTGTGCGGCGACGTTTGGGTGATTGCGAAACTGGAAAAGCCCCAGGCGATCGAACATCTGGAGGAGATCCTGGAGATTTCCGACGGGGTGATGGTGGCGCGCGGCGATCTCGGAGTGGAGATGCCGCCGGAAAAGGTTCCTATCATCCAGAAGCACGTGATTCGCCGCGCCGCCGCGTGGCGCAAGCCCGTGATCACGGCCACGCAGATGCTGGAATCGATGATCGAGAATCCGCGGCCGACGCGCGCCGAGGCCAGCGACGTAGCCAACGCCATCTTCGATGGCACCGACGCGGTGATGCTTTCCGGTGAAACCGCCAGCGGAAAGTATCCGCGGGAAGCGCTGCGCATGATGGCGAAGATTGTCGGCGAGACCGAAGGACAGCTCGCCCTGGAGGTACCGCACCGCCGCCGCAATAACGGCAAGCTCTCAATCTCGGAGACCATCTGCGAGTCGGTGGCCCACGCCGCGCAGGAACTGGATATGCGCGCGATCTCCGTCTATACCGAAACGGGAACCACGGCCCGCCTGATCTCCAAGTACCGGCCCAAGACTGACATCTAC
>Ga0307479_10004022_pt1 | contig 13432 bp, 11 predicted proteins | sample atmos_gasesECM4C_FD_203743 | JGI IMG/M metagenome (GOLD analysis project Ga0307479, IMG submission 203743) | Hardwood forest soil microbial communities from Morgan-Monroe State Forest, Indiana, United States - atmos_gasesECM4C_515 | ecosystem: Environmental > Terrestrial > Soil > Temperate...
CTTCAACCGCGCCACGGTGGACCTTGCCGTGCGCGAATCAAAGCTCATCATGGCCGGAGCGCTGACGCCCACCGAAATAATCGATGCATGGACCGCGGGCTCCGACTTAGTCAAAGTCTTCCCCTGCGGCCAAGTCGGCGCCGCGAAATACATCAAAGCCCTGAAAGGACCGCTGCCCCAGATTCCGCTAGTGCCCACCGGCGGCGTAAATCTCACTACCGCTGCCGAATTCATCGAAGCCGGTGCCGCCGCCCTCGGCATCGGCAGCGAACTAATCCAACCCGAAGCCCTAAAATCCAACAAACCAGAACTAATCGTAGAATCCGCCCGCAAATTCCTCGAAATCGTAGCGACGACCCGCGCGAAGCTGTCGTCCGCCGCAGCAAAGGGAAGCGCATGAGTCGCCGACGTATTGTAGGGGCGCAGCATGCTGCGCCCCATTCGCCCAGGCGTAAGAATCTACCTTAGTTCGCATTGGAGGTTTCAGTGCCACGAACAACCAACCAAGCTACCACCGAAGCTAGCGAAGCCCTGCTCTCCACCTACGCGATCAACGACGCCATGAACCAACTAATCCTTTCGCACCTGGATCCCCGCGCCTGGCGAGCAGAACCGCCCGGCCACAAGGCGAATGGCCGCACCATCGCCGCCATCTTCGCGCACCTGCACAATTGTCGCCTGGTGTGGCTCAAGAACTCCGCCCCTCATTTGCAATGTCCCACCCCGCTCGAGCCTGCCCGCTGCACAATGAAGCAAGCTGCCGCCGCGCACAAGAAAAGCGCAGCGCAGTGCCTCAAGATGCTCACGGACGCCTTATCGACAGATCCCAACCGCCGCGTAACGAAATTCTCGCGCGGCAGTTGGGCGCCAGTCTGGCCCGCAAGCGCGACCATGTTCGCTTACATGTTCTCCCACGAAGCGCATCATCGCGGGCAAATCCTGATGCTCGCGCACCAGCTAGGCTATCGCCTGCTCCACGACACGCCCGGCATTTGGCACTGGAATAAATTGTGGAAGGAAGCCGGCCTCTAAACTCGATGTTGAGAGGCTACAATTCAGATCCCTGCGTACCACGAATATCCGTACGAAGGCGACGCCGAGCCTCGCCCATCGCCCACATGCTTCAGCGAATCCACCAGCGTCAGCCGGTGCAAATACTTCACGCTCTTGTACCCGAGCTGTCTGGCCACGCGCACCCGCAAAGGCGCTCCATGGTCCGCAGGCAAATCCTTCCCGTTCAAGTTGTACGCCAGAAATGTCTGGGCATGATACGCATCCGGCAAGTCCAAGCTGTCCCATGACGCGTCGAACGGGTAGAACACCACAAACTTCGCCTTCTCCGAAACTCCCACCAAATTCATCACGTAGGAAAGCGGCACGCCCGTCCATTCCGCGATAAACGACCAGCCCTCTTCGCAGGCCTGGTGCGTGATCTGGCTCTTCGCCGGCATGCGCTTGATCTCATCCAGCGAAAACGTCGAAGGCCTTGCCACCAGCCCGTCGATCGTCAGCCGCCAGTCGGCGAATCCCCCGGCCAGCAACCGTTGGTAAGGATCTGTCTTCGGCTGCGGTCCGCTCACCGGGACCACTTTGGAAACATCGCTGCGGTTGAACTCCCGCGCCACCGAACCGTTGGCCATCAGTAGCCGCTGCGTCGCATACGTCAGCGTTTCGCCCGGCCCCCAAATTCCTCCCCAGTCCGGTGGGATCAGTCCGTAGTGGTCCGCAATCTTCGCCGCAAGCCCCAGCCCCGCTACGCCTGCTGCTGCCGTCAATCCCGTCGTTATTAATTTCCGCCGCGAAACATTTCCGCTCATGGCCGCACCCTCCCGCCGCTCACTCGGCCCGTGATCATAGCCCTTGTGCGCTGCACGAATCCCGCCAGGCACACCATCGCCACGTGCACTAGCACGAACAACACCAGCAAATTCGCAGCAAAAAAGTGAATCGTTCGCGCAGTCTCATAACCTCCGCTCGACCTCACGAAAAACGGAAACACAGAAGTCACCGCCGGTGACATCGCCATCCCCGTCCAGATCATCAGCGGAAACAAAAAGAAAACCACTACCAGGTAGGAAAGCCTCTGCGTCACGTTGTAGCTATGCGCTTCTTCCGCCGCCGGCCTCCTAAATCGCAAATGATTCCAAAGGTCGCTTTTCAGCGAGTTCCACGAAAGCTGCCCCTTTGCTGGCCACAAATTCTTCCGGAAGTGCTGCGAGACCAGCCCGGAAATCGCATACAGCAATCCCGTCAGAACGCACAGCCATGCCGCCTGAAAATGCATGTACCGTCCCCAGCCCGACGGCCCGCCCAGCATGAACGGCAGCGGCAAATCGAAAATCGAAGGCGTCCCCAGCCCGCCAGTCTCGCCCCAATAAAACCGCGGATGCGCGAGCAGAATCCCAAATCCGCTCACCACCAGCCCAACGAAACTGATCGTGTTCAGCCAGTGCGTGACCCGTACCAGTAGAGAAAACCGCGCTGTATCCGGCCGATTCGCTTCCCGGATCGCGCCAGCCTCGAGGTAGGTGCTCGTCGCCATATCAGTCTCTCTGGATTCGCCGACAAAAGTAGCAGGGGTCGCTATTTGGTGCAATACTGGTTCAGAAATCCGAAAACGTCTTCGGCCCAGACCTCGGATCCAAAGTAGCCAAAGCTGTGGCCGTCCCGAGGCGAGTCGCCGTAGGCGGGATAAATCTTCAGTTTGTACGTTTTGTTCACCTTGGTCATTTCGGCTGAGAGTGTCTTGCTTGGAGACAGGTCAAAATCGTTAGCCGCCTGAAAAAAGAAGATGGGTGCTTTTGCATCTCGCACTGCACGAGTCATAAGCGACTGTAACTCAGGAGCCTCGGCCCAACTCTGGGCGCCCCCTGCCGAATCGATTCCCGCGCAATATCCTCCTCGTTCGACTCCTAGCACGGTCTCAATCCCGCCAAACGAGTTTCCCGCCACTGCGATGCGATTCGGTTGAACAAAGCTTTGTTTTCGCAACCAGCCTAGTGCCGCTAGCTGATCGTTCAGATGATCCGTCTCCAATAACCGCACCATCGTTGCCGCACCCGCAGAGACGCCTCCGGCTTTCTCGGCAGCCGCGATCTGATCGCCAATATACGAACCTGCGGAGGCGCTCAATCCTTGGCCTCTACGGTAAGGTCCAAAGAATACCCATCCATGGCTTGCGAACACCGGACCCAGTGAAGCAAATGCCTCCTTGCTCATCATGCCCGGCGCGCTCCCGTGGTTATAGACAACTGCGGGAAAGGGTCCGGTTCCTTCGGGTTTATATAGCACCCCGTGTAAAGTGATCTCTCCGCTTGGAAACGTGACGGTTTCTGCCACAGCCAAAACTGAGGGTAAGAGCAATAGTGCGAACAGGGCCGAAAAATAAGGTTTAGTCATCTCTGTAGCAATCTGGCTCAAACCATCATCGAGGCTTTGCGAAGTCAGGGCCGATGTCATGTTCGCCGAAACCGACGATATGCGCAAGCACGCACGCGAAAGTCCCGATAGGCTGGGAAACCGGAAAACTGAGCGTACCCGCCTTCGAAGCCCATTCTGTGCCGCAATCTGGACCTGACCTTAACCCTTCTACTGATTCACCCCGCTTGCCAAGAATCCCCCATCCACAGCCAGCACGTGCCCGGTCACATAACTCGCCGCATCGGAAGCCAAAAAAACCGCCGCCCCCGCCAATTCATCGAGCTGCCCGAACCGGCGCATCGGCGTGCGCAACTTGAACTCCTTCCCCCGCTCCGTTCCATCCAGCAGCCCGGCATTCAACTCCGTGCGGAAAACTCCCGGAGCAATCGCATTCACGCAAACTCCCTTCGTGGCCCACTCAATGGCCAGCGATTTCGTCAGCGCCGCCACCGCCGCCTTGCTCGCGCAATACGCCGCAACCTCCATCAACGCCACAAACGAAGCGAGCGAAGCAATGTTAACAATGCGCCCGTAGCCCCGTTCGATCATGTGTCGCCCAAACACCCTGCAAGCCCGCAGCGTTCCATTCAAATTTGTGTCCAGAATGCCGTTCCACTCCGCGTCTGCAACCTCCAGTGTGGGCGTGCGCTTCGTGCGTCCCGCGCAATTTACCAGAATCTGTACACTCCCAAATTCCTTCAACACCGCCGTGAGCAGTTTTTCGATGCTCGCTTCATCCGTGACATCGCAAGTCTGCGCCAACGACTTTCTGCCCAGCGCCTTGACGTCTTCCGCTGCCTTACGCACCAGTTCCGCCCGCCGCCCCGTAGGCACGACGTTCGCCCCAGCCAGCGCCAAACCCTTGTTCAGCGCCAGCCCGATGCCACTCGTCCCGCCAATCACCACCGCCGTCTTGCCACTCAACTCCAATTGCGGATGACTCATGCAAACCTCGCAAACAGCTTTTCCTAACTCTCTTCTCCGTGTCCTCTGTGCTCCGGCCTCTGCGATCTCTGTGTTAAGCCTTTCCTGCCTCTAAAACTCCACTCTCTGCCCCCGCCAAATGTTTACGATTGTCATTGCGAGGGCGGTGTTGGCCCGAGGAATCTGCTTTTCTGCTTTGCACTGAGAGAAACTCTACGGTGTAATCCGCCCAGCCCAGCCACCGCCAGGCGCCAATTTAATCTTTAACTTCGTCCCACGATTAACCTGGGTCTTGGTCATCTTGTAGTCGCTGCCCATGCGATCCGCGTTCACGCCGTCTTGATACGCCTGCAGCGTGAAGTTGCCTTCCGGCAAAAACGAAAAATCAATCTCCATCTCCCGCGGAGACCAGTTCGTCATCGCTCCCACATACCAATCCTTTCCATTCCGCCGCGCCACCGCAACATACTGCGCAATCTTGCCGTCCACCACCTTGGTGTCATCCCACTCCGTAGGCACTGGCGCGAGGAACTCCATAATCTCCGGCTCACGCAAATAATTCGATGGGCTGTCGGAAAGCATCTGCAGCGGCGCATCGAACACGACGTACATCGCCAGTTGATGGCAGCGCGTCCCCTGACTCATCGGACGGCTTCCAATCGCCCGAAAATTGCTTTTCTGCGCGTTGAGCATCGCCCCCGGCGTGTAATCCATCGGCCCCAGCACCATGCGCGTGAACGGCAGCGTCACATCGTGATCCGGATCGGTCTCCGCGCTCCACTTGCTCCACTCCATCCCCCGCACGCCCTCCGTGTTGATCAGGTTCGGCCACGTGCGCGTCATCGTCGCCGGCTTCTGGTCGCCGTGAAAATCCACCAGCATCTTCCGCTTCGCCGTCTCCCGGCTCACTCGGTGAAAGTACTCGATCAGCTTTTGATCGCTACGCTGCATGAAATCGACCTTGATCCCCGCCACTCCCCACTTCGCATATTGATCCAGCGCCTTCTCCAGCTGATCGTCCAGCGAATTCCAAATCACCCACAAAATAATCCTGACATTCTTCTCTTTAGCGTACGCGCTCAACTCTTCCATGTTCACTTCCGGCACAACGTCCAGCACATTCCCCAGCTTGTACCAGCCCTCATCCAGGATGATGTACGGAAGCCCGTATTTCGCCGCGAAATCGATGTAGTACTTGTACGTTGCCGTGTTCACCCCGGCCTTGAAATCAACTCCATACACGTTCCAGTCGTTCCACCAGTCCCACGCCACTTTGCCCGGCTTGATCCACGAAGTGTCTTGCACTTGCGAAGGCTTCGCCAGCAGCCACGTCAGTTGATTCGTCAGCAGGTCGCCATCCTTTTCCGCGATGCCGATAATCCTCCACGGAAACGTCCGCGTTCCGTTCGTCACCGCGATGTAGTCGGCGCTTTCCACCACGCGCACATCGCGATCCTTCTCCAATTTTTCTTTCAGCGGATACGGCGGAAACGTCGCCGCCAACCCATTGCCGCCCGTGCCGCGCAGCCACAACCCCGGATACTCTTCCAGATCCGACTCCGCGATAGCGACCTTAGCGCCGTTCTCCACGTCCACAACGGCCGGCAGCGTCGCAATAAATGCGGGATCGATTGCCGACAAACGCCGCGGCAAATACTTGCGTTCGTTATGAGAGAAAAAGCTCTCTTCCTCCGGATAGTAGACGACGTAGTTGCTAGGGAAATTCAGGTTCATCTCTTCGCCGTAAATCTTGACCTCGGATTGCGGGAGCGAGGTCTCGAAGCGGTACGCCGCGCCATCGTTGTAAGCGCGAAACGTCACGCCATACCCGCCGTCCAGATCCAGGTGCAATTCCCTGTAGTTCTCTCGTATCTTCGCGAATTTCTGCCGCACCACCGGCTCGAGAACGCGGTCCTGGCTGCTCTCCTTGCTCTTCAAGACCTTCGCTTCCGCCCCCAGCTTCTTGTGATCCACGTCGATGGAAAGCGTGCAATCCTGCAGGATCGCCCTCCCGCCCAGCAGGACGTCATAGCGAATGCCATTCGCCGTGCGAATTCGCAGCTCCACTCGGCCGTTCGGCGACCGCAAATCGTAACTCGATTGCGCCCTCGCGCCGTCAATCGCCAGCGAAATCAGCAGCATCACGAACAGCGCCTTCGTCAGCATTCCGCTCATCTTTTCCCCTTTGAATGTTTCTCTATACCTAGCCCGCGGTCGGACCGACCGCCACCACAAAATAATTCGCCGGTGTAGTGCCCTCATTTTTCACGCCGTGCTCTTCATTCGAACGCACAAAGCCAACGGCGCCCGGTCCCAACGAGTACGTTTTGCCATTCACCGTCATCTCCAGCGTCCCTTCCCGCATGAAAAACATTTCCGAATGCACATGACGGTGCGGCGGATGCGGCATCACTCCCGGCGGCAGCGTGGTCGCATGCGTTTCAATGGATTCGCCAGTCGCCAGCTTGCCTTTGAAGATAGCGCGTGTTTGCACGCCGCTAGGCGAGGTCTTCGCCGTCAGTTTTTCGAACGGGTAGCTAGCCGAGGGCAACGAGCCGTCCTGCTCGCTAGCCTCCGCGAGCGCCGTCCCAGCCGCAGGCAGCATCGCCGCCGGCAGCAGCAAGCACAGTTCACGTCGTGTCATAGTCATCGCTACCTCGCTTGCGTGGCACAGCCAATCTTGGCTGTGCGCCGTTCCGCCAATCTTGTTCCTCATTCGAATCGAGCTTTGCCAAGAACTCCCTCGACATCGGCCCAAAGAATCTTTTAGCATCGCTCTGTTTGTCAAGCTGGAAAGCCCAAACCAAGCATGAAAGAAAACTGCACGATCCCCCGGGAACCCGCATGAAGCCAACGTCGCGAGGCAACGCGGCGTGACCGCCCCGCAAATTCTGCGCCTCGGCAGCCTCAAAAATGTTTCGCAGTTCGCCGAACACTTGCGCGCGCTAAAATTGCAAATTCCCTGCGACTCCGAAATCCTGAGCGCCAAGGAATCGCCGCTTTTCGAGCCCCTGGCACGCGACGAAATCAAAATCGGAAATCGCATCGCCATAAATCCCATGGAAGGCTGGGACGGAACCGCGGACGGCAATCCGACGGAAAATACTTTGCGGCGCTGGCGGCGCTTTGGGCAGAGCGGCGCAAAATTAATTTGGGGCGGCGAAGCCGTCGCCGTTTCGCGCAGCGGCCGCGCGAATCCGAATCAGCTTGTGATCGCGGAGCATACGCGCGCGGGGCTTGCGCAGTTGCGCGCCGCGCTCATTGCGGAGCACAAGCAAGCCGCGGGTTCGGATGCGGGATTGCTGATTGGTTTGCAGCTCACGCATTCGGGGCGCTACTGCAAACCGAATTCCCACACTCGCGCGGAGCCGCGCATTTTGTATCACCATCCGATTCTGGATCGCCGGCTTGATTTGCCGCGCGATTTTCCGCTGCTCACGGACGGAGAAATTGGCGGCATCATCGAAGAATTTCATCGCGCGGCGCGAATCGCGTGGGAGCTTGGGTTCGATTTTGTCGACATCAAGCATTGCCACGGATACTTGGGACACGAATTTCTGAGCGCGCACACCCGGGAAGGGAAATACGGAGGAAGCCTTGCGAATCGCACGCGATTTCTGCGCGAAGTGGTGCAGGGAATTCGCACGGCCGCGCCGCAGCTGAAAATCGGCGTGCGCGTCTCCGCGTTTGACTCCGTGCCGTTCCATCCCGATCCCGCGCAATTCGCTGCTGGAAAACTGGGCCCGGGGATTCCAGAGCCGCATGCGGATTTGCTTCCGTATCGCTGGGGATTCGGCGTGAACGCCAGTGACCCGACGCAGCCCGATCTCGCCGAGCCGATTCAGTTTTTGTCCCTGCTCGAATCGCTGAATATCTTTCTGGTGAATGTGACGGCGGGAAGTCCTTACTACAGTCCGCACATCCAACGGCCGGCGCTGTATCCGCCTTCGGACGGATACCAGCCGCCGGAAGATCCGCTGGTCGGCGTGGCGCGGCAGATGGAGGTGGCGCGAGAATTGAAGCGGCGATTCCCGAATTTGCTTTTTGTCGGCACGGCATACAGCTATTTGCAGGATTTTCTGCCCCACGTGGCGCAAGCCGCGCTGCGCGAGGGCTGGGTGGATTCGGTGGGACTCGGGCGCATGGTTTTAACATATCCGGAAATCTTTCTCGATGCCGCACAACACGGCGCGGTGCAACATAAAAGAATTTGCCGGACGTTCAGCGATTGCACGACGGCTCCGCGCAATGGCTTGCCTTCCGGTTGCTATCCGCTGGACAGTCATTACAAAAGCTCCGCGATGGCCGTGCGGTTGAACGCGCTGAAGGCCAAGCGTTGAGCCATTTGCACGTGTAGCGGCCGCGGACTTTCGCGGGCGCCTTTGCGGTACCAATGTGAGCGGCCATGACCATAGAGTCGATGATGGAGATTCGGAAATTGCGCCGCAAGGTGCAAGGCATTGCCGCCGCGCTGTTGCCCTATGAATCCGATGGACGCGTTGCGATTGACGCGTTCCAGCGGCACCTGGCGGCGACGCAACGCGCCGGCTTGATGAACGCGGTGAACATGGACACCGGATACGTGAACTATCTGAGCGATGCGGAGAAGCAGGAGGTGCTGCGCTGGACGCGCGAAGCGCTCGGAGCTGGCGTGGCGTTTGTCGCCGGCGCGTATATCGAGAATCAGTCTAGCCATGGGGCCGGCGATGTTGTGGCGTTGTACCGGCGCGAGATGGAGCGCATTGCCGAATTCGGCGCGATTCCGATTGTGTTTCAGACCGCGTGGCTGCACGGAAAATCCGCGGAGGAAAAGGCCGCCGCGTACCGCTCGATTTGCCGGGGCTTTCCGCGCGTGCTGGCTTTCGAGCTGGCCCCGATGTTCGCGCCGAACGGAGAAATCTTCGATGAAGAGACCGTGCGCCGCCTGATGGATATTCCGGAGCTTGCGGGGATGAAGCATTCTTCGCTGGACCGCATAGTGGAGCTGAAGCGCCTGGCGCTGCGCGACGCGCACCGCCCGGACTTTCAGATTTATACCGGCAACGACCTGGGAATAAACATGATCGAGTACGGCTCCGACTATTTGCTGGGCCTGGCCACGTTCGCTCCCGAAAAGTTCGCGGAGCGCGACCGCCTGTGGGCAGCGGGCGATCCAGCATATTACGCGCTGTCCGACGCCTTGCAGTACCTGGGAAACGTAGCGTTTCGCGAGCCGGTTCCGGCATACAAGCATTCCGCCGCCGTGTTCCTGCACTTGACGGGACGAATCCCGACAGACCTGCCGCACCCGCAAAACCCGAAGCGCCCTGCCTGGGAGCGAGAGATCCTGCAGGATTGCGCTCGGCGATTGGGTCACTGATACCCCCACCCCGGGTGTTTTTGCAAAAGAGGCCGCAACCCATTGAAAACAAAGGAAGCGAGTGCCGAAAAGAGCGCAAAGAGACGACAAAGAGGCGGCAAACCACTGAGAACATGGGGTTTGCGACAGAGACCCGCCTTCCGGCCTGGCAGGTACGGAGGGCGCAGAGGCGGCTGACACCGCACACTCCCCGTATTTTGCGCAAAGAGTTCGGATTTGCTTGATTGCAAAGAACTTGACTGTTTTGGCAACGACAAAGAGTTCGTAACAGTATGAAAACAAAGGACTGACAAAATCGAAAGGCTCGGAATACACGGCGGGTTGCGGGAGGAAGGAGGGACCAAACGGGGACACTGTCAGCAACCTTGGGTTAAAGATTATCGCATCCGTTACCATTTGTCAAGTTATAAATTAAAGGCTGTGGATTGAATGGGTTGCAGCCAAGCCTGTTGGTAAGAGGAAGAGAAGGGGAGAAAAAGAAACCGATCTCAAAGGCGGCAGCCTTGAAAAAGCACAAGGATGCGCCGGCCGGGGTTGACGCAGGGGGCCGAGGGGCATATGGTCTTGTGCAAAGTGAGTTTCAAATTGGGAATGGCAATTTGCGGGAGGATGCGATGGCTCCTAATCGGGGAGAAGGCTTTCAGTGGGCGGCTCTGACGGTGTTGGGTCTCGTGGCCGGACTAGCCCTTGCCCTACCGATGGGTGTGCCGCTCTTCGCGATCTTGGGAGCAATGGTGGGCACGCCGGTGGTGCTGAGCATCGTGGGTCTTGGTCTGGGGACGGCGCAGTGGCCGATCATCCGCAGGCACATGGCGTCGTCCGGTTGGTGGATCGTGGTGAGTGCATTGGGGATGGGGGTGGGGCTCACCGCTGGAGTGATCCTGGTTGAACAAGTGGGCCGAGGCGCAACGGGAGGCCAAGTCAATTTTCGGATGCTGGGAGTTGCGGCACGAGCCGCGAGTTTTGGAACGATTGGACTGATGGCCGGCGTGTCTCTGGGACTAGCGCAGTGGCTGGTGCTGCGCCGTCACGCGGCGAGCTGCAAGAGCTGGATCAGCGTGAACGCGTTGAGTCTTGCGGTAGGTTTGGCCTCGGGGTCGCTATTGGCGGATGTTCTCGTGGCAAAGTCGGGTTTCGTGGCCAGGATTGGGATCATGCTTGTGATCGGCAGCATACTCGCGGGCGCATGCACTGCAAAGGCGCTGGCTAAAATCTTCGCTCCACGCGTCCGAGAGGTTTCTGCGGCCCAGCGATAGTGGCAAGCCCACCCCCGCAGAACTCGCAAAATGGAACACCCGGGTAGTTGAAAGGGTCAAAACCCGTACCCTTAAACAGCAAAGGGTACGGCACCCGAATTCGTCCTAACGCTTCACGTCTTGGCCACCCGCCATTTTGCTACGCTAGTTCGTGAGACGTTTGATCTCGAAACGGAGTGACCGTGGCTCTCCCCTACGAACTGCGACAGGAATTCCTAAAGGGCAATGTTGTCCTTTTCGTGGGCGCGGGGTTTGTGAAGAACTATCTTCCGAGTATGCCCCTCTGGCAGGATCTTCTTCGCGAGGTATTCTCAACCCTGACCGGTGATATCAACGAAATCTTCAAGTATTGCGACCCTGTTTTCGACCAGCGCCGGAATCGAATAATACATCCGGCCGAGTATCTGCGGTTAGCACAGCAGTTCGAACTTGTGCGTGAGCGCGTTAACAGAGACACGCCAGCAGGTGATCCATCACAGGTCCCGGGTATTCACGAACTTATCCAGAGGGCTTTAACAGAGAGCTACAGTCCCGAGATCGCCAGGCGCGCTGTAGCAGGATCGCACTTGGCGGCTGCCAAGAGGCTGCCACTTCCAATCTGGGTCACAACAAACTTCGACACCTTTCTTGAAGACGTCTTCTTCGACGACGGCATCAACACCGGGACTGACATAGTGCTATCTCGTCCCATTAGAAACGTCGATTTTGCCGCTGCTTCTGGCGGGGGGCGAACACTTCTCAAGATTCATGGCAGCGTCTCGAATCCGGAGCCCGAGCAGAGCATCGTTATAACTGAAGAGGATTACCACAGATTTCTACGGAGCGATCGTTACATTATCAATAAGCTCTACACATTGTTTTGCGAGCGAACAGTCGTGTTCTTGGGCTACAGTCTTAGCGACCCCAACATTCAGTTTATCTATCATGAAGTACTATTCGACCAGAAGGCGGGCGGGTCGCCAGAAGACTCTCATTCTTTTTCGCAAATACGCCCGTCATTCTTCCTGAGTCGCGCGGCAATTCCCGCGGAACAAAAGGCATATTACAAGCATAAACGAATCCACTACGTCGAGAACTGTTCGATTGAGGAATATTTCGAGCAGTTAGGATCTACGTTCGAGACTTTTGAGCAGGGGCGCGCCGACATCACCGCTCGGATTAGGGCCAATATTGAAACGTACACGCGCTGGTATGAATTAATAACATGGAATACTGATCCGGCTGCGCTTGCCATTGAGGACGACCAGAAAGTCGATTCGTTGGCACAGATGCTTGATCTAGTCGAACTTCACGAGGCCGTCTACAAAGCTAGTGCTTCAGCGTTCACAATGCAGGAGTTTGAGCCTGGCGCGTTGAACCTTGTCGTACAGGGGATACTGAGAGTTGCCGAGCATTGGTGCGACGAGTTTCTTAGCAGAGGACGGACCGACGTGCTTGAGATGCTATTGGATTTTATAAAGTACAAACAACGAGTTCGAAAGTCGAGTGTTCTCCACTCGCTCTTGAATGCCATCTCTAGATGGCTTGATGATTTTCCTAGCCTTCCCGATATTGACCGATTTGTTCAAAAATATTGCGCACTCGTCCAGCAATACGACGATGCGTACAACGATTGGGAAGATTACACCTACTGCTTGCAACATTATGTCATTGCGACTCGGATGTTTGCACATATGTCGAGTCCGACGCAAAGAAGGATAGCGGAGGGTTTGTACAGACAGCTTTCGATGTGCGGCAGAGACGTAGGCGACAGCTGGTACACGACGAATCGTGTCTATCAAGTGTGGCCGCAATTTCATGCGGCTGCATGGCCCCTTCTCGAGGCAGAAATACGTAGATATGGAACGGGATATAAAAATCAGGCAATGCTGGACTTCCTCAGGCCCGGCGCCGACTGCACAGGCTTTCTTCCGCGCCAATAAACGTTTCTTTCACGCGCAATCGCGCCCTTTTAAACTGAGGCGCAAAGCTTTTTTGCTTCTTGGTTCAACCTGGGAGCGCAGCGTGTAGCGCGGCTAGACCGCAAAGAAGAATTGCCGAGTAGGGTAGTGCTGGGGAATTCTGCTTTTGAATAGGTGTGAAAGTTGCTCGCGGAGTTGAGACTTTGCGCGGAATCTTCTTGATTTTTGAGTTTTCGTATTTCTCTTTTCGCCCATGGTGAACCGGAGAATTTCATTCCTTCGCAGCGGCGATAACCTCAGAATTTGCTTTATCAGGAGCGCTCGCATTTCCGCCCGGGTGGCCTGGACTTCTGGCGACAGTCTAGGACTCCAGAAATGGCTTGCATCCTGGAGCGGCACGAATTTGTCGCGTCGGCGCTTACGCAGTTTCATGAAGGCTTCATTTACAGCGATCCCCACGAGCCAAGTTGAAAATTGCGATTTGCCCTGGAAGGTGTTGATGTTGCGGAAAGCCTGAAGCAGGACGTTTTGCAAATTGTCTTCAGCATCTTCGCGGTTATGCAGAATACGCC
>Ga0307479_10004024_pt1 | contig 13429 bp, 11 predicted proteins | sample atmos_gasesECM4C_FD_203743 | JGI IMG/M metagenome (GOLD analysis project Ga0307479, IMG submission 203743) | Hardwood forest soil microbial communities from Morgan-Monroe State Forest, Indiana, United States - atmos_gasesECM4C_515 | ecosystem: Environmental > Terrestrial > Soil > Temperate...
GCTGCCGCGCGAATCGAATCGACAGATTCAAAACATTCAAAGGTTTCAATTGGAGGATGTAATCATGCAGCGCAAAGCTTCCGCAGTTTGGCAAGGTGATCTGAAATCAGGCAAGGGCACTCTCTCCACCGACAGCGGGGTACTGAAACAAACTGCTTATTCGTTCCACTCGCGCTTTGAAAGTGGCATTGGCACCAACCCTGAAGAACTTCTCGCCGCAGCACACGCCGGCTGTTTCACCATGGCGCTTTCCGCGCAACTTGGCGGCGCAGGAATGACCGCACAGAAACTAGAAACCACGGCTACTGTCACACTCGATAAAGTTGGCGAAGGCTTCTCCATCACCAAAAGCCATCTCGATCTCGTCGCCACCATTCCCGGAGCGGACAAAGCAAAATTCGATGCCGCCGTGAAGGCCGCCGAAACTGGCTGCCCCGTCTCAAGACTTTTCAAGGCTGAAATCTCCGTCAGCGCCAAGCTGAACAGCTGACCGTCGCGGCACGATCGCTACTCAAACAGGTACAATTCTGCACATGTTCACGTCTCCAGCCGCGTTTCTGATCGGCGTAGCCATCCTGCTCATCGTCATCTGGGACGCGTTCGAGGTCATCATTTTGCCGCGTCGCGTAACGCGGCGTTTCCGGCTGAGCCGCCTTTTCTACAAGAGTTTATGGACGGTGTGGAGATTCTGCGCTCGCTTGCTTCCCGCCCGCAAAGTGCGCGAATCGGCTTTCAGTATCTTCGGCCCGCTCTCACTGCTCATTCTAGTTGCGGTTTGGGCCGTAGGGCTGGTGCTGAGCTTCGGCCTGATGCAATACGGCGCAGGCTCCGCCCTCAACGCTGCGGGGATGACGGCAAGCTTCTGGACCGACACCTATCTCAGCGGAACAACTTTCTTCACACTTGGTCTCGGCGATGTGGTTCCGCGCTCCGGCATGGCGCGCGCGTTGGTCGTCATCGAAGGCGGGCTCGGCTTCGGTTTTCTCGCCGGAGTCATCGGCTATCTCCCGTTCATTTATGGTTCATTCTCCAAGCGCGAAGTCAGCATTTCTCTGCTGGACTCGCGTGCCGGCACGCCGCCGACTGCCGGCGAACTTCTGCGCCGCCACAGCTACCCGCATGGACAAGAAGCGCTGCGCGAACTTCTGAAGGAATGGGAACTCTGGTGCGCCGAACTCATGGAGAGCCACCTCTCCTATCCGGTCCTCGCGTTTTTCCGTTCGCAGCACGATAACCAATCCTGGATTGCCTCGCTCACCGCCATCTTGGACTCCTGCGCATTGATTATGGTCGGCATCGAAGGCGCCTGCGAACGGCAAGCCGAGCTCACGTTTGCCATCGCGCGCCACGCCGTCGTGGATCTCTCGCAAGTCTTCAACACTTCGCCGAAGGAACTGTCGACGGACCGCCTACCGCCTCCCGCACTCCAGCACATTCGTGATGTCCTCGCACAACACGGTCTGAAGCTGCACGACGATGCCGCCGCCGACCAGCGCCTCATCGACCTGCGCCGCATGTATGAGCCTTACATTTTCGCGCTTGGAACGTATCTCAACCAGTCCCTGCCTCCCTGGATTCCGCCGAAAAAAGGCAAGGACAACTGGCAAACCACGGCGTGGGGCAAAACGGCAGGCCTGACCGAACCGCAAGCCGCCATCGCTATCGACGACCATTTTTAGTCGCAGCTGCATTTTCTTTCGAGCTCTTTCGCTTTTCTATATTCTATTTTCTATTTTCAGGAGTTTCCATGAAGGCCATTGTCGTTCATCAATTCGGCGGTCCTGAAGTCCTGAAGCTCGAAGAAGTTCCCACTCCCAAACCCGCTGCTGGACTAGTAGTGGTAAAAATCTGTGCCGCCGGTGTCAATCCCGCCGACACTTACGCGCGCTCCGGCAACTACGCCGTAATTCCGGAGCTTCCCTACACTCCCGGCAGCGAAGGAGCAGGCGTCATCGATTCCATTGGCGACGGTGTGAAAAAAGTAAAACCCGGCGACCGTGTCTACGTCGCGAAGAGTCTCTCGGGCACGTACGCCGAATACGCGCTCGCGCTCGAATCGCAAGTTTTTCCGCTGCCCGATCGCATTTCTTTCGCGCAAGGCGCTGGCGTCTTCATCCCGTACAGCACGGCCTATCACGCGATTCACCATCAGGCAAAAGCGCATGGCGGCGAAACCGTTTTGGTCCACGGAGCCAGCGGCGGCGTCGGCATCGCATCGGTGCAAATGACGCGCGCACTCGGCCTCACGGTTTTTGGCACCGCCGGCACCGCAAAGGGCCTGGAGTTGGTGCGACGCGAAGGCGCCCATCAGACCTTCGACCATTCGAATGCTGCCTACAAAGAGGAAATCAAGAAAGCCACCGGCGGCCGCGGCGTGGACATCATTCTCGAAATGCTCGCGAACGTGAATCTCGGCGCCGACCTGAAACTCCTTGCGCAAAAAGCCCGCGTGGTGGTTATCGGCAGCCGCGGCGACGTCACTATCACTCCGCGCGACCTGATGAGCCGTCGCGCGGCAATTCTTGCGTTCAGCCTGTGGGGTTTCACCGAAGCCGAATTTGTCGACATTCACGCCGGCATCAACGCCGGCTTGGAAAACGGCACACTACGCCCAGTAGTCGGCGCCGAGATTCCGCTAAAAGACGCCGCGCAAGCCCACATCGATGTCATGAAACCGTCCGGCGCCTTCGGCAAAATTGTCCTAATCCCCTTTAGATGATTCTGCTCGTTGATTGCTTCTCAGGGCGAACTAATCAATTGAAGGCGTACAGGTAGTAGACTCCATTCTCGTGAACGAGTTGAGCGCGGAGGTCACTTCGTGCTGTAGTCGTTAGAAAGTAGTCTCCACCGTATCGCTTCTTAATCTCATCGAGCTGTGTCTGAGCGAGGCGGGGCAAGTTAGCGTCGATTTCGCTCTTGGTTCGGAAGCCAATGCTATGAAAGGGCCCGCCATTCAGAGCTGAATAGCGCTGGTACCACTCGACTGCCAGACCGTTGTGAGGGTTCCTTTTGAAATTCACGATCTCGGCGCGCTCAGCCTCAAGCCAGAAATCTCCGTCCCAGGCGCCGGTGATAATGATGGCCCTTTTCGGTGTATTTGTACGAACCCAGCGAGTCATTTCCTTATATGGGGTATCGATGTGCCGTGCGTATTGGGCCCAAGACTCGGTAAAAGCGCGAATGCCGTATCTCCCGTCCTGGACATTTCCGCGCGACAGGCAAACAGTAGCAACTGCCCATAACAATGCAACCCCAGCCCGTTTGAACATCAGGCTCGATTCAGCGGAGAAATTTCTGCCACGAAAGCGCGACACTAAGTTGTGAGCGACTGTCGGCAGGCTCAAGCAGCAGAATAACCAAACCAGTACGTCGGCAACACGAAATGGATAAGTTTTGAGATACCAGAAAAGATCAAACTTGCGCGCGAGCAAACCGGCTCCAAACTCCAGGAGCAGAATAATCACAAAGGAGATCAGGAACCAGCTCGCGGGTTTCGACGTAAGCGACCGCAGCCCCGCCAAGGCAATCAGCGCACACACGGACATCTTGAAGAACTCGATTCCTCCGTGAAAATAATTAGGATCGAGATGGTGAGGATTTCGGAATACCACGACAATCCAATCAGCATAGGCATTCCCACCCATTAACCCAGACTTGCTTGTGTATTTCAGCGCGACGAAAACCATGGGTAAGAGCAAGGCTCCTGCGATCAGAGAAAATTGCAGGAGTGGCTTCATGCCATAATGACGGAAACACAGCGTCAACGCACCGCCCAGCGCGAGGGTTGTCCAGGCAGCCGCCGGAACGTGAAACCACCAGGAGAGTCCGCATAAAACTGCAGCCCAAATCATCTGCCCACGCAAAATTGCTGCGAGCGAAAAAAGCAATAGAGCGTATGCCAGGCACTTACCTTCTACTCCGTTGAAAAACCATTCGTGAGCTCCAAGCGACTGCCCTAAGCCAACCCATAAGACGAGAGCCCAGGCTAACGAATAGGGCGAAAGGGTCATCGCGCGCGCCAGCGTGACTAAACTCCACAATAGGAGTACCCATACTATGACTCGGGCAAGAAGTGCGACTACGAGGGCGTCACTTGTGAGAAGCCAGAGCGGCGACAGGAGGGCTTTGAAACCGATCGTGAGTCGGTCTTCGTCGTATCCGGCGACCTGCAACCAATCTGGTGCAGGAAACGACGGATCTAGGAACTGCCGCATGCTGATCACCCTTCCAGGTTCATTCGGCTGAAATTCGGGAATGAACCATCCCACCAGTATCAGAATCACAGCGGGCAGAATCGCGAGCCAATATTTCAATTGGGGCCAGCGAATGTTCGCCGAAGTGTCGGTGGCGCTTATGGGCGTGGCGACGCAAACCAGGGTCGCCGCCAGACGGTGAACGCTACCGCAAGCATTGTTCGATTTCATTTGTCAGTTTCCTGAATTTGATTGAAATGATTCTTGATGACGCCCTTCGATCAAAGAGCCATCTTCTTATTTTTTGAAGGACCTGGTCCTACGTTGAGAATCAGGAGCACGCCGATTTTTTGGAGAATTGGAAAGAAGGCCTAGCAGCGACAAACGCACACGAGATCAAGCAATTCCGACGTGGCCAATCGTTGAGAACCACTCGGACGAATCGGCAAAAGGAATGAGACAACTACGAGAATCGAGGATTGCGCGAGGGGGAGACTTACCATTCTTTGTGCTTTGGCCGAGTGATGCGGTCTCAGGACGCCATCAACATCGTCAGTCGGATCCGGGGTGATCAAAACGTAGGCAATCGAGAAGATAGCAACCACAGCTAATGCAATTCTCGCACCTCGCATCATGGCGAAAGCTGATAGCACCCGTTTTTGTCCCTGTCAAGGAGAAAGACTGGCTAGCAACGATTCCGCAACGAGTGTTGGCTGAGGTGGGAATTAGGTAGGTTAGAGTAGCGTTGAAGCGTTTCTGGTCAAGAGACGGATGTGCAGGATAATTCGCATAGCTTTTTGAGGGCGAATAACGTCCGCGGGGCCATTTCGAGGAGTCCACAGGGTAGGAAGACCGCAATGCGGATTCCTGGGGCGAGCTGAAGTTTTCGGACGAGATGGTGCGGAAAACCTCAGGGGACCACCTCACTGTAGAGTTCAGCAGCGATGAGTCTGGCCCAGAACGTTTGCGTCTTACCCTGGCGTACGCAGAGCTTCACATTGCGCCAGGAAGACATGAAAAATGTTGTAAGCCAGGAAGGCCACCAGCAAAAAGCATTCGATGGCGTCGGGATCATGCTTGAACACATGATCGGAGTGCCATTCGTTGGCCAATTCGTTGAAGCCATAATTCTCGATATCCCATCGCTGGTGCCCCAAATGGACGATGCGGCCGACGGGAGCTTGGGCAGGCGGTAACGTGGTCGCCCAGATCCAGTCACTCGATTGTGGTTCGTCCTGCTTGTCGAGTTGCCGGCGAACCGTGTAGGTCTCCAAGGAACGAACGACGCGCGCCGGGGCCTGCACCTGGGGCCAGGAGTGCAAGTCTGGAAAATCCCACCAGTGGCACGGGCGGGATCGATAGCTACCCGGCTGAGGCGCCACATGGTCGAATAATCCAGCCACATCCTGATAGAGGTCGCGCCGTTCCTCTTTGAGAACCACCAGAGCGTGTTTGCCGCACGCGAGCAGAAAGTTGAAAAACGGCGCCTTGGCGTAAAGCGCGTCGGCGAGCACCAAATCGAAGGCCCGCGGATAGGCCGGAATCACGCGCGCCAAGCATTCTTGCCGTGTGTAGCACGGGTTTATCCCGCCGTCTTTTTGTAGCGGCCATCGTTAGATGGCCATCTTGGTTCGAGATTGCTGCCGCTCTGTTCGGTTTCTCGAACTAGCAGCGGCCTGCCTACCGCAGGCAAGCCGCTATCTTTTCCTTTACACTTCCGTCCTTTACCCTGTATCGCTGTTCGATACCATCGGCTTTTTTGGCGTTGCTTGCGGGCGAGAATCAATGCCGGTGTGCGTTCGCTCGCCCGCAGAAAAACAATCTGCGGGGTCGATTGGAAACGGTAAACGACGAACGGCAAACGCTCTCTACTTCGCCAGTACTTTCTCAAAAAAATCCAACGCCCGCGGATCATTCGACTGTCCCAGCCAGAACATAGCCTGCTTCCGCACCTCTGGATTTCTGTTGCTCTCGGCCACCTCGATCAATTTCGGCACGCCATCGTCTTTCGGCATCTGGCTCAGCGCAAACACCGCTTTCTTTTTTACTTCGGTGTCCGGATCGTTCTCGATCGCCCCGCTAATCGCGATCGAAGCCTTCTTCCCTGCTTTCTGCGCCAGCCAGAACAGCGCTTGCCCACGTACGTGTCCGCTCGCATCCTCATGCGCCATGCGAATCATTTCGTCCACCGCATTGTTTTCCCTGCTGATGGATAGCGCAAAAGCAACATGCGCCCGCACATCGCTGCTCGGATCTTCTTTCGCCATGCGCTTCAGCAATTGCAGGCCTGCAGCGCCCCGCGCTTCGCCCGCCCAGAACGCTGCTTCTTTACGCATACCCTCTGGCTTGTCCGGCGCCACAAAACCGGCCATCGCCTGATCCGCAGCCGCAGCTCCGTGCATGGCAATAGCCATGAGGGCGCTGCGGCTGAGCCGTTCTCCGCCGTCCTCATCGAACTCTTTGCCGTCCACAAATCGCTGCAGCAGCGCTACACTTTCTGCAGCCTTGGCTCCGGTTAACCAGGTGATCTGCAAGCCGCCTGCATCCAAAACACAGTTTTCGGAGACCGCCCGGATTTTCCCGATCTTGCGCCCTTCTGCACGCAACAAAACCACTAAATTGCTCGGCCCTTCCAGCTTCACGTCGTCGCTTTGCACGTTGTAGCTGTTTCCACTTCTCCGGCCTTCCAGTTGGCATGGACCGCAGCCTCTTTTGCCGTTCCAGTCGCCCCCATAATCCGCGCAGCACATTCTGTGATCACTAGCCACTGCCGGCACGGAGTAGCCAAGCCACTGCGCCTTCTCCGCCGCCGCTGCCCAAGCATTCACTTCCTGCGCTACTCCCGTCTTCACTTCGCGCTGTTCGACTTTCGCATTGGCAAATTGCGGCTTGCCGCTTAATTGCGCGGACTGCGCCCCAGCATTCAGACAGAGTGTCGCCGCCATCAACGCGAAGGCAACCATCTCTGCAATCATTAGTTCGAACCGGGACCTTGCTCTCATCGCAACTCCTTTTCAACAGCGAGATTCGTACCGATCCCTGGTCTCTGCTCGCTGATCTCTACTTCACTTATTCAACAGCTCCATCAAATACTCGTTGCCCTCTTTCGAATTCATCAGCGAAAGCTTTTCCACTGCCCGCTTTTTCAACTCCGGGTCCTTCTCGCTTCTGGCAATCGCCACCAGCCCTTTCGCGTTTCCGCCAATAAAATAAGCGTTCAGCACCTCTTCTTTCAGGCTGCGGTCCGTATCTTTCGCATAGATCGATTGCAAAACATCACTCTTACCCATCAGCCCGAGGTTGCGAACCGCCGTGCGCCGCAGGTCCGGATCTTTATCGGTTTCTGCAACCTGCACCAGCTTGTCCGACTGTCCGGCGAGAAAAAATCCCTGCAGAATTTCCCGCCGCAGGTCCATTGAAGGCTCCGTTTGATAGAGCTGCTGCAGTTCCTTCTCGCCGCCGACCAGGCCAAGGTTTCGGATTGCATCGCGCTTCAGGCTTTCGTCTTTTTCGCCCTTGGCCAGTTTGAAAAGCTGCTCGCGATTTCCCGAAATCATGTAGCTGCGAATCACCGCCCGCTTCACCCCGGCATCCGCGCTGTTTGTGTACACAGTTTCTAAAGTGGCCGCCGCACGGTTGCCGCCGAAAATTCCCAGATATTCCACGGCCTTACGCTGCAGGTCCGGATTGCTCTGACCCTGCGCGATTTTTCCCAGCAGCTCGCGAGCTTCCGGCGATCCGTTCTGCGCCAGCACGAAAAGCATCTTCGCTTTATCCTTCGGCGATGCCGTTCCCGCCAGCCGTTTTTCGATCATCTGAATCCCACGCTGCGGATCGCTATTCATCAAGCCTTGCAGCGCCAAAGTTTTCAGTTCTTCGTCGCTTTGCGATTCTGGATTCACCGGGTGCCCGCTGGACTGGCGGACCTCGATTTCCAGCGCTTCTGCATCTTTCTTCCAGCGGCTCTGCGGGAATCTGGTCTTTAGACTTGCGATGGTTGCCAGAGCGGTATCGCGCTTGCCCGATTGATTTTCCGCGTACGCTTTCCAGTACAGAGCCGCGTCGGTCCGCGGGCCGTTTTTCTGCGCCAGTTCATCGAATTTCTGCTCTGCCTGCTGGTATTTTCCATCATCCAGCGCTTCGCGGCCCGCATCGTACAGGTCTTGCATCCGGTCCAGCTTGTCCTGCTCGCGATCCTTCTTTTCTTGTTCGAGGTCTTTCCTCTCTTGCTCCCGGTCGCGTTTCTCCTGTTCGCGGTCGCGCGCCTCCTGTTCCGCATCGCTGCGGTCCTGTTCGCTCTGTTGCGCGGCGAAGTGATCGGCCTCCTGCATTGATTCCGTGAAACCGGCTGCATTTTCTCCGGGCACGTTTTCTCCGGGAAATGGTTGCCGGCCATGCGCCCGCGCAGGCATGGCCATCAACCCAGCGGTCACTCCTGTGACCAACGCTTTTTTCAGTCCGCCGTGAATCCTCATGCCTTGTTCCTCGCTTTCGGTGTCGAATCGCTTTGCGCAGGTTCAGTCTTTTTTCCTTCTGACTCCGCGCGCAATTCCTGCCGGACCACCCGGACCTTCAACAAAATTCCCTGCGCCGCGATTCGCTTCTGGATCGATTCGAATTGCACCGGAGTTACTTCCGCCGGACTGTTGGCTACGTCCAGGAGTACTCGCTGCAATTCATCCAGGGTGTTGGCGATGGCGTTGTCTCCGCCCTCCAGCGCAGTCTGGCGGTACAGGCGGTTCTCCTCCACCAGGTCCTCCGCACGCTTTTGTGCTGTCGAAATGTTGATCAACTTTTTCCCGTCTTCTGCGGGCTGCGCGTTCGAAAGCTCCATCAAGATCATTTCGGACTTACCGAGATGTTCGCCGACCGCAACCAGCAAAACCCGTTCGCGAATTTTGCTCGCATCGGCAATTTCATCGCCGCCCGGTTTCGGGCTGGTCCTCCGCCCGGCATAAAACGCCAACGCCAGCAACACCACGGCAACTCCGACCGCCATCAATCTTCGCGGTGCAAACCACGCACGCCACCAATTCGCGCCTCTTTCTGGAGGACGCTCCGGCCGATGCTCGGGCAGGCGGTTCGCGATCTGCCGCCACACTTTTGCTCCATACTCTGCGCCTGGATCAGGCGCCGGCATTGCATTGAACGCCCGAAACACTTCTTCAATTCGTTCGAGCTCCTCGCGGCACTCGCCACACTCCTGCAAATGCGCCGCAATCGTCTGGCGTCTCTTCATTTCGCCTTCCCGGTAGGCAAACAACTCTTGTTCTGTTGTGTGTTTCATAATTCTGTTCCCACCGCCTTGGCTGCGCCGCGCCCTTCCGCAAAGGGTTTGAGCGCTTGTCGCAATTTCTGCACTGCCCGGAACACGGTGTTCTTCGCCGCGCTGCTGTTCGATTTCAGCACCTCGGCAATTTCTTCGATTCCGCACCCATCCCAGTGCCGCATCACGATCGCGGTTCGCTCCGCTGGCGTCAACGTATCCAGCGCTTCCTTCATTTTTCTCGCCAGTTGCGCGCTTCCAGCCAGCCGCTCCGGCGACGGCGCGGTATCTTTCAACTTCTCCAGCGGGTCAATTTCCGATTCGTCTTCCGCTGCTCGCGGAGCAACTTCGCGCCGCGCGTCTTCATTCTTTTTCTGCCGCAGCCGGTCAATCGCATAGTTTGCCGCGATGCGATATACCCACGTTCCGAAATTTGCGTTTCCGGCAAACTGCTGCAATTTCTGGTACGCCCGCAGGAACGCTTCCTGCACCACTTCTTCGGCATCGTGTGAATTTCCCGTCATTCGGTAAGCCACGCGATAAACGTAAGCGCTGTGCCGCTCCACGAGTACACGATAGGCTTCACGCTCGCCAGCCAGCGTCCGTTCAACCGCGGCCGCGTCGCTGATGCCGCCTGCGTCGTAGCCGCCGAATGCATCACCCATTTCGCCACTCTCGCGCATTCTCACGATTAGACAGGTTTTCCCCTTCCCGGTTAGGTCAACGGAATCCGCAGTACAAGCCGGCTGCTGGCATGCGTCCGGGTTTTGTAGCGGCTATCTTCAGGTAGTCATCCTTCTTTTCGTAGCGCTTTCCTAGACTAGTGGCCGGTCTTCAAACCTGTGATTTTCCGTTGCCGTCAACGCAAAACTTCGCTCCGCCTGTATTTCGCCCCACCGCGCCAAAATACCGTATCATTACAAAGGACTTACCCCGCACGCACAAAGGGAGCGTACCGTGATTGCACGCTACACCCGCGAAGAAATGGGCCGCGTCTGGAGCGACGCCAACAAATACTCCAAATGGCTGGAAGTTGAATTGGCCGCCACGGAAACCCTGGCGGAATCCGGCGAAGTTCCAAAAGATGCCGCAGAAATAATTCGCGCCCGCGCCAAAGTGGACGCCGTTCGGGTCAACCAAATCGAAGCCCGCGTAAAACACGACGTCATCGCATTCACCATGAACGTCGGCGAGTCCATCGGCGATCCTGCCGCGGCGCGCTGGCTGCATTACGGAATGACTTCGAACGATGTGGTAGATACGGCGCAAGCATTGCTGGTTCGCGATGCGTCACGCCTGATTGCGGAGGCCATGGCAAAATTCAACGAGGTGCTGGCTCGCCGCGCGCAGCAATTTCGCAATACGCCGCAGATCGGACGCACGCATGGAGTTCACGCCGAGCCAATCACGTTCGGATTGAAAATTGCCAACTGGTACGCGGAAAATCAGCGAAACATCGAGCGGTTCGAAGATGCCGCGGCGCAGATGCAGGTCGGCAAAATTTCCGGCGCGGTAGGCAACGCCTCGCATCTCGGTCCGGAAATCGAAGAGCGTATTTGCCAGCGCCTGGGATTAAATGTCGCGCCGGTAGCTTCGCAAGTAATTCAGCGTGATCGCCATGCACACTATCTCAGCACGCTGGCTTTGATTGCCGCGACACTGGAAAAAATCGCCATCGAAATTCGCCATTTGCAGCGCACGGAAGTACGCGAAGTGGAAGAGCCGTTTGCTGGCGAGCAGCGCGGCAGTTCCGCGATGCCGCACAAACGCAATCCAGTGGTGTGCGAGCAAATCAGCGGCTTGGCGCGGCTGGTGCGTTCGAACACGATCGCGGCGTTTGAAAATATCGGCTTGTGGCACGAACGCGATATTTCGCACAGTTCCGTGGAAAGAATTATTCTTCCCGATTCTACAATTTTAATTGATTACATGCTGGCGAAAATGACGGCGGTAATTGCCGACATGCGCGTTTTTCCGGAGCGCATGAAAAAAAACCTGGACGCGACGCAAGGTTTGATTTTTTCCGGGCAGTTGCTGCAGGATTTGGTGGAAAAAGGAATGCCGCGCGACGACGCCTACAAAGTGGTGCAAGAAAACGCCATGGCTGCGTGGGAAACAGACACAAGTTTTCGCGAACGCGTCGCGAAAGATTCGCGCATCAAGTTTCTTGACGCCAAAGCGCTCGATTACACTTTCGATTTGCAGCGGCAATTGCGCCATGTGGACGCGATTTTTGCCCGCGTGTTCGCCGAAAAACCCAGCGAAAGAACTGCGACGACAAAAGCCTAGAACGGTTTCGCCGAACAATTCCGCGTCAACGGAAAAGGCGCAGTGCTGCGCTCTTACACAAGAAAAAACTGTGCGGAAACAAAATCGCGCATCGCAAAAATGAAGCGAGCCGATCCTTTTCGAGCGGCTCGCCTTTTCACCTCTTCTGAATCTGACTTACGCCCGATTCAGCTGCGGAGGCGGAAATTCAAAATCGCAAAAGCACCGGTCTGAAGACCGGCCGCTACAACGGCAAAGACCAGAACGAAAAACTATTCGACGCGCTGGACGTAGCGGGCTTCGGAAGTGTCAACGCGAATCTTATCACCTTCGTTGACGAATGGGGGAACGGGAACTACCAGTCCGGTTTCCAAGGTTGCTGGTTTCATTACCGAGCTGGCGGTGGCTTTTTGGATGGTGGGCTCAGTTTGCGTTACGCGCAGATCCATGGTGTCGGGCAAATTGATGCCGATGGCTTTATCGTCGTGGAATTCCACCTTTACGATTGTGTTTGGTACCAGGTAGTAAGTGGTTTCGCCGAGTTCTTCGCGGGACATTTCCATCTGCTCATAGGTTTTCGTGTTCATGAAATGGAAACTGTCGCCTTCGCTGTAGAGATACTCGAATTCGATTTCGTCGAGGATGGCGCGTTCGACGAATTCTTCCGCGCGGAAGCGGTAATCAATCATAGTGCCGGTGCGCAGACTCTTCAGGCGGGTCTGCATGGAGCCGCGTTTGTTGCCCGGAGTACGGTGGTCGGTGCTGAATACGGTGTACAGTTCGTTTTCATGCAGGATGACCATGCCGGGGCGAATTTGTGTGGCTTTAAGACTGCTCATTTTCGTCGAATACCTTCAGTTTGATTTGCTAATTTTTTCTACCTCAGGGCTTGTAAACTGCAGGCAGGCGTGAGGTGCGCAGAACAGAAAAACTCGTTCCGCGCGAACAAACAGTATAAATGGGCCGATTCGCGTGGGTCAATGAGGCGTCGCGATTCGGCTTCTCGATTCATCTTTGCGAGCCTGGTTTTGTGAGTGGCATCACAGGCCCTGACGTTGCATTGTGGGCGGCATGCCGGAATAGTGGACCTCGATCAGGCGCCATGCGCCGTTTTCCCTGTGATACATCTGCGTTTCCCTACCGTGAGTAACGATGGGAGAAGCGTCCTTTTTGAATTTGGCGGCGAAATCCCAGTAGAACTCGGCCACGGCTGAGTCGCCATAAACATGCACCGAAATGTCGTGCGCGGTGAGTTTTCGCTCTGAGAACGTGTCCCCCATAAGCTGCTGGTAGATGTTTTTCTTAATTTCCGCAAAACCGTGCTCATGTCCCAAAGGATGAATGAAGGATACATCGGGCGAGTCAAGCCAGACTTCAGCGGCCAGGTTGACGTCCGCCGCGTCGATGGATTGCGTGTACTTGGCGATCAGACTGCGAATTTGTTCGCGGTCTGCAGCGGCGTCGCGCGACTCTGAGCCGTTTGCATGTTTTGTTGCCCCTTCGGCCATGACTTTTTCGATTTCGGCGGGATCGCGGGGAAGGCGCTGGCTGAGAACTTCAAGGCCGGTGTCGGTGATGAGGAGGTCGTCTTCGATGCGCACGCCGATATTTTCCTCCGGGATATAAATGCCGGGCTCGACGGTGACCACCTGGCCTGGCGCAAGCGGTTTGCAATAGTCGCCGGGATCGTGAACATCGAGAC
>Ga0307479_10004025_pt1 | contig 13429 bp, 10 predicted proteins | sample atmos_gasesECM4C_FD_203743 | JGI IMG/M metagenome (GOLD analysis project Ga0307479, IMG submission 203743) | Hardwood forest soil microbial communities from Morgan-Monroe State Forest, Indiana, United States - atmos_gasesECM4C_515 | ecosystem: Environmental > Terrestrial > Soil > Temperate...
AATTCTCGACGGGAGCCAGGATGGCGTCAGCTGCTTGTTCGCCGACGGAGGAGAACGCGGCGTCAAACGTGGTGCGAGGGACGGTGGTAATGGTGCTGCCGAGAAGCTCGATGGCGGCGGCTTCGCTGAAAGCGCCTGGTTCGCCCTGGAAGGCCACGCGCATGGTCTTGCGGTCCGCTGTGCTCATAGGCAGGCCGCTATCTTGCAATAAGAGGCACAAAACAAAAAGCGGAGTTTCTCTGTCCAGCGAAAAAAGTTTTTGGCGTCACGCGTTGAGCACACCCGTCCCGCTTGCGGCCACCCGGAATCGCCCATTCGTGTTCGAATATTAGGAGAAGCAGGCCAAGCGTGCGAGCGATAAGCGGAGCCTGCCCGGATGCCTGCCCGGAGAGCAAAAGCGAAAGACCATGAAGATTCCCTTATGGGCAAAGATGCTGCTGACTGCCGTCATCGGTGGCGGGGCGATTTTCCTAGTGACGAATGTCTACTTTGCCGGCACGGCGATGCCTTTTGCCTTCTTTACGCTCACGCTGGCCAGCGCGATTCTTGTGCTCGCCCGCGTCCGGCGGTCTTGGCTGGACATGCTCTTTCTGACATTGGCAGCGGCGATCCTAGGGGTGATCAGCGTTTGGCATTTTCACTACCAGCCGAATTGGGAAAGCTGTGTTTCCTTGTTGGGGCTCGGCAGCCTGGCGGTTTTAGGACTTCGGGCGGTGTGGTCGGAAGGGGAAAAGCAAAAGCTTCTGGCGCTGGCTTTTGCCCCTTCTTTCTTGTTCGCAGCTTTCATGGTTTTTGCTGGGGTGGTGCTGGAGCGCACGCAAGTCTGGCATCCCAAGGTCTTGGACCTGTATCTTTTTTCGTTTGACGCCAGCCTGCACGTGCAGTTGGCGTTCATCCTGGGGCAGATGTATTCCCTGTGGCCGTGGTTTAGGGCCATCGGCACGGCTCTTTATATTGGTTTGCCGATTCCCCTGGCCATGGTTTACGCGGGTCACTTAGTGAAGGACCACCGAAAAGTCTATCCGGCGATGGCTGCGTTTCTGCTAACCGGGCCGATCGGCATACTGTTCTATAACATGTTCCCGGCGCTGGGCCCGGCGCACATTTTTCTGCAGGATTTTCCTTGGCATCCGATGACCGCGTTCGAAGCCTCCCACCTGTTTCGCGAGCCGGTCGCCGCCAAAGGGGTGCAAAACGCGATTCCTTCGCTGCACATGGCTTGGGTTCTGCTGGCGTGGTGGTATTCCCGGGGGCTCTCGGTGTGGGAACGTGGCATTGCGCTGACATTTGTGGTGTTCACCGCTTTTGCGACGCTGGGGACGGGGGAACACTACTTCGTGGACTTGGTCGTCGCGTATCCCTTCAGCGTGATGATGCAATCACTTTGCGCGTTTCCGGTGCGTTGGATGGCGCGGGAGCGTGTAACCGGCTTTTTGTATGGGTTGCTGGTGACGTTGCTGTGGTTGGTGATGCTGGGCCAAGCGCCAAAAGTGTTCTGGTTCTCTCCGGCGATCCCCTGGGCATGCTCTTTGCTGACCATTGCCTCCGCAATCTTATTGCACCGGAAATTGGAAGCGGCCACCGAAGTCGCCTCCCAGCAGCAAAGCGAATCCGCCGCCGAAATGGCTGTGGCTCTCTCCTGAAGCAGGAATCTAACATTTTCGGCGAAGCGAGCCCCGGGCGCGCATCCGAGGACTTCCGAGTGCGCGGGAGTTCCTCCTGGCGGTATAATCTCGTTTCCGGAAAAGAGGCGCAACCATGAACCGACCAGAAGCGACCGAGTATGCGGACTACTACGCAAAATACATAGCGAAGGTTCCGGGGTCCGATATATTGAGCGTATTGGAATCCCAGCGTTTGCAGATGCTGCAGTTGTTTTCAGGGCGAAGCGAGAGGGACGGAAGTTTCCGGTATGAGCCGGGAAAGTGGTCGGTAAAAGAGGTCCTGGGCCACATCACGGACACCGAGCGAATATTCGGCTACCGAGCTTTGCGTATCGCCCGAGGGGACCAGACGCCACTACCGGGATTCGAGCAAGATGATTTTGTGAAGAACGGGGCGTTCGGAGAACGCCCGCTCCGGAGTCTGACGGAAGAGTTCGGACTGGTGCGCAGCGCGAGTGTAGCGCTCTTTAAGAGCTTTCCGGATGCAGCTTGGTCGCGGCGCGGGATAGCCAGTCAAAAGGAAGTAACCGTACGCGCGCTGGCGTTCATGGTCGCCGGGCATCAAATGCACCACCGCCTCATTCTGGAAGAACGCTACTTTCCCGCCATTCCGAGGGCTTGATTCGAATCGCAGATTGATTTACGGCGGAACACGGAGATGGTCGAAGTAAAAGGGCTGATATGCTAGAGCAATCCGCGAATTGTCTTGGCGCGCGGCACCAGGCGGCGAAAGACGGGCCGGGCCTAACCCTTCTTCGAGGAAAGTATGGCTGAATTCGCCGCACCTTCGTCTTGATGGCCGGGCCCCCGCTTGGGAGTGCGCCACAAGCGGGCCCCAACAGCGATGGGAGCGAGGTTGCGAGGGGGCCTGGCGACTGCTAAAATTTGTTGTTTGCGGGGACGCAGCCGTCTGCGCCGTAAGGGCGGGCGGCTTTTTCTCCGTTTGGGATGGCGTTCGTAAGACGAACCGGCGCCCCATCTTGTCGGCCTGACTCCCCTCGAGTTTTTTTTCGAGTGTGACGGCGGTGAGCGTGTACTCCACTCACCGCTCTGGCCCCTGCGGAAGGGAGACTACGAGTGGCAAAGTACGATGTGGCGATCATCGGGAGTGGTCCGGGCGGATACGTGGCGGCCATCCGGGCGGGCGAACTGGGCTTGCAGACAGTGGTCGTGGAAAAAGACCCCTACTTGGGGGGAACCTGCCTGCACGTCGGCTGCATCCCCACGAAAGTGCTGCTGCACCACGCCGAAGTTTACGATCATTTCAAAAACGGGGCGGAGCTGGGGTTTGAGGTAAGCGGGCTGAAAATCAATTGGGCCAATGTCCTGGCGCGAAAGGACAAAATCGTCAAGAAGCATTCGAAAGGGATTGAGTTTCTGTTCAAGAAGAACAAAGTCGAGTGGGTGCAGGGCTGGGGAAGGTATGAAGGCCCCGGGCGCGTGAGCGTGGAGAAAGACGGGAAGAAAACGGAGATCGCCGCTTCCAATATCCTGATGGTGAGCGGGTCGGAAGCGAAATCACTCCCCGGCATGGAACCCGATCACAAAACGATTCTGACGAACCGCTCGATCCTCGAACTTCCGGAGATTCCCAAGACTTTGATGGTGGTTGGCGCGGGCGCGGTGGGCGTGGAGTTTGCCTCCATCTACAATTCATTCGGGACCGAAGTGACGATCCTCGAAGCGCTGCCGCGCGTTGTGCCGGTCGAGGACGAAGAAATTTCCGCGGAGCTGAGCAAAGCGTTTCAGAAAAAAGGCATTCAGGTTTTCACCAGTTGCGCGGTGGAGTCCGTGAAGAAGGACGCTAAAGGCGTCACCGTGGCATTCAAGGACAAAGACGGAAAAGCGCAGACCATGCAAGCGGAGAAACTGCTGCTGGCCGTGGGGCGCAAGGCCATGACCGATGGTTGCGGTCTGGAGAAATCGAAGGCCAAGCTGGAGCGCGGATTTGTCCACGTGGGCGATAACATGGAAACAGCGGAGCCGGGGCTGTACGCCATCGGCGACATCGTTGCCGGGCTGCCGCAGCTGGCGCACGCGGCGATGATGGAAGGAATCATCGCGGTAACGCATATCGCCGGAAAGCCGACGCATCAGATCGTGAAAACCCGAATCCCCAATGCGACGTATTGCGAACCGCAAATCGGCTCGATTGGATTGACGGAAAAGCAAGCCCGCGACGCCGGTTACCAAGTGAAGACCGGGAAGTTTCCATTTGTGGGGAACAGCAAGGCCACGATTCTGGGAAGTCATGGCGGATTCATCAAAGTGGTTTCCGACGAAGAGTACGGTGAGGTGCTGGGCATTCATATCATCGGGCCGCTGGCGACGGAAATCCTCGCGGAGGCGGCCGCAGTATTGCATCTCGAGGGCACCATCGAGGACATGATGAACATGGTGCACGCGCATCCCACGGTGTGGGAAGGGATGGGCGATGCGTTCGCGTCGGTGCGCGGGCTGCAGATCAACGTTTGAGTTCTTGCTTGCGGGGACCCAGCATGCTGCGCCCCCTAGAGAGAAGATCGGAACCGTGCTGAAAAAGTGCCTCGTAATCGACTTGGGACTCCTAGGCTACGCGGAAGCTTCCGCCTTGCAGAAGCAAGTCGTGGCAGCGCGGAAGGCCGGGGCCATTGAGGAGGTGCTCCTGCTTTGCGAACATCCGCACGTGATTACCCTCGGCCGGAACGGGAAGCGAGAGAATTTGCTGGCTTCGGAGCTCGTGCTTCGGCAGAAGGGTGTGGAGTTTCACTCGACGGACCGCGGCGGAGACATCACCTATCATGGGCCGGGACAGATTGTCGGATATCCGATTCTGAATCTTGCCGCCATCCGCAGGGACGTAGTGTGGTACGTGCGCACGCTCGAAGAAGCGATGATCCGAGCGACCTCGGAATTCGGCATTACCGCCCAGCGCGTTCCCGGAAAGACCGGAATTTGGGTGCGCGCCGGCAACACCGAGGAAAAGCTGGCCGCCATTGGAGTGCACATCAGCCGCTGGGTTACTTCGCACGGATTTGCCTACAACGTGTCGACGGATTTGCGGAACTTCGATCTGATCGTGCCTTGCGGGATCACCGACCGGAAAGCCACTTCCCTGGAGAAACTGCTGGGGCGGAATGTCCAGGAGAAGCAAGTCGCGCCGCGCCTCGTGAAGCATTTGGGAGAATTGCTAGGGCTGGAGATGAAAGAAGCGTCGAAAAAAGAACTGCTGGAGAAGCTGAAGCATGCCGAGCAAGCGGTCGCGATTTCAGCGTAGGAACGGGAGCAGGGCATGAAGAAGGAATTGACGCGGCAGCAGTACCTGGACTTGTACTACTACATGCGGCTAAACCGCGCCGTCGAAGACATGATGGTAAAGCTGTTCCGGCAAAATAAAATTGTCGGAGGACTGTACTCCAGCTTGGGGCAGGAAGCGGTTTCGGTGGGCACGGCCTACGCCTTGGAGAAAAAAGACTGGCTGGCGCCGATGATTCGCAATATCGGGGCGCTGCTGGTGAAGGGCGTGAGGCCGCGCGACATTTTTATGCAGCACATGGCGAAATATGATTCGCCGACCAAGGGCAAGGATGGCACGAGCCACTTCGGAGATCTGGACGACCTGCATATTGTTTCGCCAATTTCCATGCTGGGGGATTTGATTCCGGTGATGACCGGCGTGGCCATGGCCGGGCGCTATCTGGGGCAGAAAACTGTGGCGATGACCTGGATCGGGGACGGCGGCAGCTCCACGGGCGTATTTCACGAAGGCTTGAATTTTGCAGCTGCCCAGAAAGCGCCGTTTGTGTTGATTCTGGAGAATAATTTGTGGGCGTATTCGACGCCTGTCCGCAAGCAGGTGCCCCTCGAACATTTGGCGGACCGTGCGAAGGCCTATGGAATCGAAAGTTATATTGTGGACGGCAACGATGCCGTGGCGGTTTACACGGTGGCGAAAGAAGCCGTGGAGCGCGCGCGCGCGGGCCAAGGGCCGATCTTGATTGAAGCCAAGACCTTCCGCCGCATGGGCCACGCGCAGCACGACCCTGCCGAGTACGTGCCCAAGGAGATGCGCGCTTATTGGGAAGCGCGGGACCCCCTGACACTTTATGAAAAATTCCTAGCGAGTGAAAAACTGCTCGACGCCAAAGGCCGGAACGAGATCGAGGAAAACATCAACAAGCTGCTCAGCGCGGAACGGGAGTTTGCGGAGAACTCCCCCATGCCCCCGCCAGAATTGGCGGAGACGGGCGTGTATTGCACCGGCGATGATTGCCACAAAATTCGCGCCAAGTGGGAGCGGCCGATGGCGGAAGTAACCCCGCCAAGATCAAGCGTCACGGCGGTATGGACCGTCCCGGGATTCGGGTCGGGTCAAAGCTCGGGAGGGGCCAACGCCCCGATTCATTTCGGCGATACGCAGCCAGCAGCGCAGGCAGCTGGCCTGGAAGCGAAGTCCGCAAATGGTGGAAAACCCACGGCGAAAACTGCCGCGAAAGCGACGTCAAAGAAAACCGTGAAGGCTGCCCCGGGGAGCGCTTCGCGAAAGGCGCGGAGATAGCCATGGCCAAAGCCAACGGAGCCGGACCGAATGGCAGCGTGCCGCACGAAACGCAAGTCACTTTTCTCGAAGCCATCAAGCAGGCCATGTTCGAGGAAATGGAGCGGGACCCAGCCGTTATTCTGATGGGCGAAGACGTCGGCGTGTACGGCGGGGCCTTCAAGACCAGCGAAGGTTTGCTGGAGCGCTTCGGCTGGGAGCGCGTGATCGATACGCCTATCAGCGAGAGCGCCATTATCGGTGCGGCTTGCGGAATGAGCTACTGCGGGTTGCGCCCCATTTGCGAAATGCAGTTCATCGACTTCATCGTTTGCGCTTTCAATCAAATTACCAATTTCGTGGCCAAAGGCCATTATCTTTGGAACGCCCCTGCGCCCATGGTCATTCGCGGGCCCTCCGGAGGCGGCGTGCATGGAGGACCATTTCACTCGGCGAATCCGGAAATGTATTTTGTGCACACGCCAGGCCTGAAGGTGATCTATCCTTCGACGCCCTACGATGCCAAGGGTTTGCTGAAGGCCGCGGTGCGCGACAATAACCCGGTGCTCTTCTTCGAACACAAGTTTCTCTACCGCCGCATCAAAGGCGAGGTTCCCGCCGGCGACTACACCGTGCCGATCGGCAAAGCCGTGGTGCGCCGCGAGGGGAAACACCTGACCATCCTTTCCTACGCGGCGATGATGCACACGTCTCTTGAAGCCGCTGAAGCCCTGGCGAAGGAGGGTATCGAGGCGGAAGTGATCGATCTGCGCACGTTGCTGCCGCTGGATGAAGAGACGATTTTGCATTCGGTGAAGAAGACCAACAAATGCCTGGTGGTGCATGAAGACACCAAGACCGGCGGAATCGCCGGAGAGATCGCGGCGCTTCTTTGCGAGAAAGCGTTTGGCGATCTGGACGGGCCGCTGATGCGCGTCACTTCGCTCGATACGCCGGTGCCGTACGCGCCGACTCTGGAAGAACATTTTTTGCCCAACGCGAGGAAAGTTTTTGCTGCCGCGAAAGAACTCGCGCGGTATTAGGATTTTAGAGAGAAGAGGAGAGCCAGCATGGCCGTAGACATCGTAATGCCCCAGATGGGCGAAAGTATCTTTGAAGGCACGATCACCAAGTGGCTGAAAAAGCCCGGCGACAAGGTGGAGCGCGACGAGCCCCTTTTCGAGATTTCCACTGACAAGGTGGACGCGGAAATCCCCTCGCCTTCGGCCGGGGTGCTGAAAGAGATCAAGGTCGGCGAGGGGCAGACCGTGCCGATTCAAACGATTGTGGGCGTCATTGATGCCGCGGGTTCGGCGGCTTCGGCGCCCCCTGCGGCTCCGCCGAAATCGGCTGCGGCGGCACTCGCTCCGGCGAAGGCCCCGGTCGCCGCTACTCCGGCCCCGCCAGCGCCCCGGCCCGCGGTTCCGGCTCCGGTCGCGACGCCGATGGCCGCGGCTCCCGCTTCCTCCGGCATTTCTTCAAGCCCAACCGGCGAGCGGATTCACAGTTCGCCGCTGGTGCGGCGCATGGCCAAAGAGCACGGCATCGACCTTTCCACCGTTGCGGGAACCGGTGCTGGTGGCCGCATCAGCAAACAAGATATCGAAACGGTGATCGCCGCCGGCGGCGTTCCGGCTACGGCACCTTCCGCTTACTCCGCTCCGGCTCCGGCGGCGATTTCGCGGCCGGCGCCACCTCCCGCGCCGGGCGTGTCCGGCGGAGGTGTGCGCGTAGCGCTCGAAACGGCCGTCCCGCGCGAAAAAATTTACTTCGGCAATTACGAAGTCCAGCCCATGAGCACCATGCGCCAGCGCATTGCCGAGCACATGGTGGCGTCCAAGCGCGTTTCCGCGCACGTCTATTCCGTCGACGAAATCGACATGAGCAAAGTCGCGTCGTTGCGCGCGAAGTCCAAAGACGAATTTGAAAAGCGCTACGAGACTAAGCTGACGTTCATGCCCTTCTTTGTGAAGGCCGCCGTCGCCGGATTGCGCGCCTATCCGACGCTGAACGCGTCCCTCGACGGTACCAACGTGATCCTGCACAAGGAGATCAACGTGGGCATTGCCGTGGCGCTCGACTGGGGCTTGCTCGTGCCGGTGGTGAAAAACGCCGATGAAAAGAACATTCTTGGCATCCAGCGCAACATGAACGACCTGGCAGAGCGAGCGCGCTCGAAAAAGCTGAAACCGGAGGAAGTCCAAGAGAGTACCTTCTCCATCACCAACCCCGGCGTTTTTGGCGGCTTGTTCGGACTTCCGGTGATCAGCCAGCCCAATGTCGGCATCCTAGGCCTCGGGGCCATCGAGAAGCGCCCCGTGGTCATCAACGACTCCATCGCTATCCGCTCGATGTGCTACGTAACGCTTAGCTACGACCACCGCGTAGTGGATGGAGCGGTCGCTCACCAGTTCCTGCACAAGGTGAAGGAGACGCTGGAGAACTGGAGCGAGCCCGTACTGTAAAATTTTTGCTTCTTGCGAGGCTGGGCTCAAATTGGGGGCCCACAGACGCGGTTCCTTTTCACGCCCCTGCCTATCGAGCTAGGCCGCAAACCCGGAGCTCTCTCGCAGAAAATCCGTGGCCCTTCTGCCGAGTGTCCGAAATTGGGATAGGCGGTCCCGGTAGTGGCCAGGCCGAGGCTTCTTCTCTAAACTACCTGTCGCGCAAATCATTCAGTCGAAGGACATTACGGGCCGGGAGCGCTGGCAACTTGCCTGCCCCTAGCTAGTCGCCAGAGCAAGAAAACCGGCGCTTGCTGATACGGGGAGATGTAGCGGGAGTGCCCGCAACAGTCGAGTCTTGTAGGGAATGTCAGAACGATGCTGCAGCGAATTCTCATTGCCGATGACCAGCAAGACGTTTTGGATGCCCTGCGGCTTCTGCTGAAAGGGCACGGGTACAGTATCGAGACCGTCAATTCGCCAGCGGATTTGCTTGCGACCGTGGCGCGGCAGGAATTCGACATTTTACTCATCGACCTGAATTATGCGCGCGATACCACCTCGGGGCGCGAAGGTTTGGACCTGCTGAGCCGGTTGAAGGAGATGGAAGACGCTCCGCCCGTCGTAGCCATGACCGGTTGGGCTACCGTGGGCCTGGCCGTGGAAGCCATGCAGTTCGGCGTGAGTGATTTCGTGGAGAAACCATGGACGAACTCGCGGCTGCTCGAGATACTTCAGAAACAGATCGGCCTGGGAAGGGAACGCCGCGAATTGCGGGCCCAGGAAGCGGAAAAGAAGAAGGCCCAACAGGAAGCCATCCTTTACCAGCAAGAGCAAGAACGAGAGATCGCCGAAGCCAAAGCCATCCAGGAAAAGCTGCTGCCGCGCGAGATTTCCCAAATGCCGGGGTACGAGATCGCTAGCGCTTGGCAGTCAGCCCGGTTGGTAGGCGGCGACTATTTCGACATTCTTCCGCTTGACGAGAAGACGCTGGGACTGTGCATCGCGGATGTCGCTGGAAAAGGGATGCCCGCGGCGCTGCTGATGTCCAATCTGCAAGCGGCGGTGCGCGGACTTGCATCGCTTGCGGTGGCGCCTAATATCCTTTGCAACCGGCTGAATTCCATCGTGTACCGGAACACGGAGAGCGATCGCTTCATCACCTTTTTTTACGCCCATCTGCATGGCCCCGCGCGCCGGCTGACTTACGTCAACGCCGGACATAACCCGCCCTTCGTGGTGCGCTCCGACGGCTCCGACGAGCGCCTCCGGGTAGGCGGCACGGTACTCGGCGTGTTCGACAACCGGAATTATGAGATGGGCTCGGCACACTTGTTCCCTGGGGACCGCTTGATTCTGTTTACCGACGGCGTCACGGAAGCTTCGAATCCGGCGGGAGAAGAGTTTGGCGAAGCCCGGTTGTTGCGTTTGCTGCAACTGCATCGCACCTTGGCCGCCGACGAGTTGCAGGCGAAAATCCTGACGGTAGTGGCCGAATTCAGCGGCGGCCGCTGGCAAGACGATGCCACGCTGCTGGTGCTGGCTGTGGACGAATGAAGGCCAAGCCGGGGAGAATGTCTCTGGCTTTCCGAGTCATTTCTCAGTCTACCATTTGGCAAGTCAGGGAAATTTTCTTCTATGCGCACTCATTGGCGCGGCGGCTTAGCGCTTCTTTTTCTTCTTTGCCGGCTTCTTGGCGGGCTTCTTGGCTGCTTTCTTCGGTTTCGATTTTTTTGCCTTCTTTTTCTTCGTGGCTTTCTTCTTCGCGGCTTTCTTCGCCGGTTTCTTCGCTGCGGGCTTGGACGCAGGTTTCGCCTCGGGCGCCTCTTCCTCAGGCTCTTCGCCGACGATTACCAGCTCCTCTTCCTCGGTCTCGACGATTTCTTCGGCTTCGCCTGCCAACTCCTCGTCGTCTTCCAGCCGTGACAGCTCGTTGTCATCTTCGAAATTGTCCTTCTCGAAATCCATGCCGTCCTCCCCTGGGGGAATCCCTGAGCCCAAAGGGCCCGGTGCGTCGCTGTTCTGGCCGGAGCAACCTTTAAATTTCACCCCGTCCTTGAGAGCCGTTGTTATCGTACTCGCCGTTCGTTGTCAAGCATTCTGCGGCATTCCCGACTAGGAGACTCGGGGGTTTTCTCGACCGCAGAAAGGCGAGGAAACCCGGCGCGGTCATCCGGGGAAGCCCGGTGTTCCCGTAATGCACACATAAAAAACGACTTAATTGTGATTTGCGGCGGCTTCTCCCCCAGACGTACCGCTCGCCACAGGGGATGCAGGTTTTTTCTTGGACTTCGAACCGGTCCGCGCCGGCGATGTTTCCGGTGCTCCACCTAGGGTGTATACGCGCAGTACCATGCCCCGGCTCACTCGGTTGGCTTTCAAGTGATTCCACTTGCGCAAATCATCTGCACTTACGCTGAAGCGGTCCGCGATTCCTAGAAATGTGTCGCCTCGCCGCACGCGATAACTCACCAACCGCCGTTTCGTTTCCGATTGCGGCTGCGTCGAAGGGATAATCAGCTTTTCCCCGGCCTCCAGCGCGGCGTTGCGCTCCAGGCTGTTGGCGTCGGCGATGGCCCCCGGTGTCACGTGATATTTCTTGCCGATGGACGTGAGCGTTTCTCCCGTCTCCACGCGATGGCGGCGCCAGCTGACCCACTTGTCCGGCGGAATATCGGCGATCTCCGCGGAGAATTTTTGCGCCGTGCCAAGCGGCAGATGCAGTTCGAAAGAAGGATCGTCGGGAGTCGCAAGCCGCAGCAGAGAGGGATTCAGCGCGCGAATGGACTCCACGTCCACGTCGATGGTTTCCGCCACCAAGCGCAGATCAATGGCCCGGCCTGGTTTCACGACGTCGGTCGCGACCGGCGCTTCCGGTTCGACCTGGATGTTGTAGTGGGCCGCATCCTTGGCAATCAGCGTCAGCGCGATAATGATAGGCACGTAGTTTTTCGTTTCACGCGGGAGCACATTGCGTTTGTAAAGCTCCCAAAAATCGGCGTAACCGGTTCGCTCGATGCCCTTTTGCACGTTTCCCGGGCCGCAGTTGTACGCGGCCATCGCCAGGTACCAATCGCCGTACATCTTGTAGAGATCACGAAGATGCTGCGCCGCGGCGCGGGTAGCCTTTTCGGGGTCTTGCCGTTCATCGATCCACCAGGTGTGCCGAAGCCCGTATTCGTGGCCGCGGTAAGCCACAAATTGCCAGATGCCCCGGGCACCCGCCCGCGATAACGCCAGCGGCTGGAACGCGCTTTCCGCTTGCGCTAGGTAGATGAGGTCCTGCGGCAGGCCCTCTTCTTGCAGCACCCGCGAAATCATCTCGCGATAGCGCCCGGCGCGGCGAAGCCCGGTTTCCACGATGGCGCGGCCGCGCGGCGTTTGAAAGAAATTCAGAAACGAAAGCACCTGGTCGTTTACCGTCAGCGGCAGGTCGTGGGAAAAGTTCATGGCCGCTTCTTCGGCGCGGGCCTTCAAGCCCGGGTCGACCGGGAAAGTCATCTCCGCCACTTCGTCAATCGCCGCCGGAACGGCTGGCGCTTGGCTAAAGCCGTCGCCGGCTTGGAAGGCTTGCAGCTCGTAGGCATACACCGTGTCCACTACGCGGTGAAACAGTTCGCTCAGTTTGGGATCGCCGTTCGGGTCGTAGCCGCTCTCCAGCATCCAATCGACGGCGTCGTCAAAATCCTTGCGCGCGGCTTCCAGATGACCGGCCTTGAAATTCTGCTCGCCGGAGGCGAACTTCTCCTGCACCTTCTGGATCAGGTAGTCATTCCAGGCGGGAACCGGCGCAAGCAGCCAAACGTAGTCGCGGTGCGGGGGATTCTGCACCGGCAAAAGCGCAATTTCTACCGGGGCCTGTGTTGCCGCCGGTGTGGATGCCAGTGCCGGAACGCGCGCTTGCACCGGCTTCTTCCCCGCGTCCTCGCAGCCTAGCAACCCCGCCGCCAAGAGCAGCGTACCCCCAGTGATCATCACCCTGCGCCGCATCTCTTTATGTTAAAGAGCGTATCACCGTAAGGTCAACGCATTCCGTGGGGATGGGGGTTGACGTTCTCACTACACCCCGGGGTCATACCGGCCACGCTCGGCGTAGTTCCTGGGGTGCTTGGTTTGAGATAGACTCGCGCTGGAGGTCATCCCGTGAAAGCCATCTCGCGATTCGCCAAGGCCAGCTTCTTCCACAGTCAGATCCTTCGCCTGCTCGTCTTGTTCGCCGCCTGCGCTTCGCTCGCTGCCGCTCAGCAAAAGAGCCTACCCCCGGAAAAACGTCTGCAAATCGAAACGGCCGTTTCCCGTTTCATGTCCGCAAACAGCGTGCCGGGAATTGGCGCCGCGGTCGTGCTGGAAGGCGAACCAATATGGTCCGCGGGATTTGGCATGGCCGACCTAGAAGATTCCGCCCCGGCCACGTCCTCCACGCTCTTCCGGCTGGGGTCCATCTCCAAATCGATCACCGCCACGGCAATCTTGCAACTTTGGGAGCGCGGCAAATTGGACCTCGACGCGCCCGTAGAGAAGTATTGCCCGGCCTTTCCCCCAAAACAATGGCCTATTACCTCGCGCGAACTGCTTGGCCACCTGGGAGGCATCCGGCACTACCGTCCCGACGGAAAAGGAGACATCCCCGAAGACAGCGCCCGTCATTTTTCGACCATGGAAGAATCGCTCCAGGTTTTTGCGGCCGACCCTTTGGTTACCAAACCTGGAACGAAATTCAACTACTCCACCTACGGCTACACGCTTCTCGGGTGCGTGCTGGAAAGCGCCGCGGCGCAAAAATACGTGGACTATGTGCGCGAAAA
>Ga0307479_10004026_pt1 | contig 13429 bp, 21 predicted proteins | sample atmos_gasesECM4C_FD_203743 | JGI IMG/M metagenome (GOLD analysis project Ga0307479, IMG submission 203743) | Hardwood forest soil microbial communities from Morgan-Monroe State Forest, Indiana, United States - atmos_gasesECM4C_515 | ecosystem: Environmental > Terrestrial > Soil > Temperate...
TGAAGCTCAACTACGGATTTGACTTTGATACCCATTACGCAACCGTCCCATCAATCGGAATCGCACTCGGATAACTGTCAGGGTAGGTGTAGACCACCATCGCGACCGTCAGCTTTGTGCCGTCAGTCAGGGTGATGTTCTGCCCGTTCGTAAGCGTGGAAGCCGTCTCCAGCCGCCACGTAGTTTTGTCCGATGCTCGAATCAAAATTTTCATTCTTATACCTGCGACACATCGACCTGCGACAACGAGAGTCCGGCGCGTTGGCAGATGTCCTTGATGATGTCGCCAAGCAGAGCCGCTGTCGGAACCCCACCACCGCTCGCGCCGAACTGCACGAGAGCCTGAATGTTGGGGATGCGATTCCCGAAGTCAGTCAGGAGAAAATTCTCCCAGACCGCGTAGATGAGACCCCGGAACGCTGGAGTCTTAGTGACACCCTGATCGCCTTGAATCAGCGGATCGGGGTTCTGTGTATTAGTACCGTGGTAGATCGTCGGAGCGGGATATGCCGATAGCTGCGACTCCGTCCAGACCACGCCGCCGTCTGTGACGGACGCACCGCCCGTGGGCCACGTTGGTTCAGTTCCGCCGCTGGTGCCCGCCTGAGTGACCGTCTCAAGATTGCCGTTGGAGTCCACGATGGACTGACCCAGAACGTATGCAGTGGATGCTTCCCACGACCCGGTATCAGCCGAGAGGTTGTCGAACACCACCTTGGCGTCGAACCAAATCTTCAGGATGTCCCCATTCCAAACGTCAGGTGTCAGACCGAATGACTCGCCGAACGCGCAGGCGAAGCTTGCCGTGTAGGTGTAGGTCGTGCTCTTGTACGAAGGCCCGCCCTTTGAACTGTGCTTCGTCGTTTTGCTGTGCTCAACGAGACCCGGCGACCAGATGATGTTCCCGGCGAAGCGGAATCCGCCGTACCCGATGGGGATAGGTGCCCCGTTCGTCGAAGTTGAAACCGTAAGGTCGTTAAGGCGAGGCCCAATCTGATTCGGCAAGTGGATCGGAAACAACACTGCTCCCAGCGCGGTGCCGATAGTGAAGCCCAGCGATGCGCCGAACAGTGCGGCTGCGCCCTGTGTTGAGAACAGCCCGGCGAGTGGCGGCGCGAAGGCGAACAGCAGCGCCACGCCGACTGCGAATCCGATTGCGAGTGCGATCCTTGCCATTACTTCTCTTCCTCTGGTTCCACCAAAACTCCAGCCGCGATAGCGGCTTCGGCGGTTCTCTGCGCTTCTTTGAGCAACTGCTGCTCACGCAAAAGGCGGGTGGTTACCATCCACCCTTTCAAAAATTCGACCCATTTATCGCGAGGGTCTGTCGCTAAGTTGATTCTCATTCTTCTGTCCCCGGAAATTCGAAGCAGCCTTCGATGCGCTTGATCCACTTCTTGTCTAATACGTGCTCCACGACCTTGCCATTGCCTACGTAGGCGTGGATCATCCCGAGACCGCCCTGAAGGTTGGTGACAATCGCCACGTGACACGGAGTCGTAGGTACACGCAGCGTGATCATGTCGCCCGGCTTCATCTGGTCGATAGGCTTCTCGATCAGGCGGCGCTGAGCTTCCTCGTGGACGAAGCGGTCAAGCGGCTGTGCGGAGTAGTTGGCGTTGTCCATCTTCAGGAACGGTCGCCCGTTCTTATCCAACAGATGAAGCTCGTCGCCGACCATCAGCGGCAAGCCTACGCAGTCGCAGGCGTGACCCTTGATGCGTCCTTGGTGCTGGAACGGCGTGCCCAAATACTCGCGTGCCGTCTCTTGAATTTGTTCTCTCGTAGCCATTTAATTTGCCTTTGCCATTGTGCAAAACTCCCCGGCGAAACTTTCCATGCGTTCCCGCAGCACCTCGATTTCTTCCTTGGTGTCGCAGGTGTACGCTTCCCTGATCGTGTGACCCACGGCGCGGAAGACGAGGTAAACGCTGTCCATGCCGCGTGCGAAGTTGTACATCGTCATCTCATCCATTGCTGGCAACTGGCGGATCATTTTGGAATTCCTGCTCCTCGGCGACGCGCCGACGAAGCAATCCAGCTACAACCACGCCGCCTGCGTGATCCCACTTCTCAAACTCTTTTGCCGCACCTACCATGTCGCCCTTGTCAACCAATACCAGCAGCGTGCTTGCCTTGAAGTTTCCGGCTCCAGCGTTGAACGTAAAGTCCACCAGCGCGTCGAATTCCCCTTGGCTCAGCGGTACGGTCACGAGCCTGTTGACTACGAACACCGCCCAGTTGATGTCGTTCTCCAACCACTCTTCGGCTTGTGCTTGCGTGCAGGTCATACCCGGCGTGACGCCCATGGTGTGCCCGTAACCAATCGTCCATTTGCCAATGGAGTCTTGGTAGGCAGTGAGCCTCAAGCCTTCAAACCTTTCTGTTAGAGCGAGTCCGCTTTTGCTGTACTCCATATCAGTGCCTCACGATCTTGATGTAGCCTTCCGGCTTGGCTCCGAGGTGCATCTTCCTCATGTGCATCAGGACGCACATCATTGCGAATTCCGATTCCTCGGGAACGATGTAGACCATTTCCCATCCGCACGTACACACCGCTGAGCGAATACCAGCCTCAATCTCTGCGTCATGTCCCACGCTCGTATTCCCTTGCCGTGATCGTCCTTCCGTCTGCGAAGGTGACCATTGGCTCTACTGGATGCGCCTTGCATCCGTATCTCGGGGGCGATTCAGTCCAAATCTCCGCGTAGGTTTCGCCGTCAACCAGCGTCACCTGCTCCGCGTCTGTGCAACTCATGTCGGCAGGCTTACCGCACTTGCAGAAGTGCAAGTCTTCCGCTGGTGCCAATGTCGTGCGCTTGTTCTCGATCAGTTCCATACGAAACGTTTCGCTCCTTACTTCGCGTTCGGGTACAGCAGGATCAGGTCGTTGCCGGGAATTTGTGGTTCGCCACGGAAGTTCACGATGTTGTTGAACTTCGCTTGGCAGTCGCTTCCCTTGTTGCAGCCCGGCTCGATGGTGAATGTGTCCGAAGCGGCGGGTTGAAACGGCAGCGGCAAGTACATGGTCAGCGTCGTCCCGTCCCAGCTTTTGATTTCGAATGTGTAGTTGCTCAGCACCCCGCTGGTGAAGTGGATGATCCCGTCGCTGAACCAGCCTGCCGGAGCAGGAGTCGTTGGCGTCGAGCTTCCCACCATCGTCAAGCCGGAATTCGGCGTGATGTGAACCGCGTCCGAAGACGAAGCGACCGATCCGCTCTGGCGATACGTCGCCGCGTTCAACATGCAAAGGTAGTGGCTGGTCGGGTCGATGATGTCCGCGCCGCCCGATCCGCCGCCCGGATTCGAGAACAATTCAGCGCGACAGAGAGGCCCGTACAGTTGACCGATGATCGTCGTTAGCTGCTGGGTCAAGCCGCGAATCTCGGCGGTGAAGATGCCGTTCGCCATCTTGATTTCGCCAGTCGTACCAGAGCGCAGCTTGATGTCACCCATCGTCAGGTCGTTGTAGTTCACGACACGGATGTAGATGTTGGCGTTGTCCCACAGACCAGACCGCACATCCGCCTCGGCAATCGAGTCCGCTTGCAGGAAGCCTGTGACTTCGAGGTTGTCCGGGCTTGCGTCCGACTTCGAGGCGTTCGCCGTGTTTGTCATGCCCGACCCGGCGAGGTAGGTCACCGTGTCCGTCCCGTCGTTGTAGACGATGTCTTGGTCGTGTGTGGTGAATCCGAACTTGGTTCCGTCTTGGCGCACCACTTTCCACAGCATGGCAAGAGTCGTCGTGCCAAGCCCGAAGTGCCCCATTAGTTGCGTGGAAATGCTTTTCATTAGTCTCCGCTTTGTCCCGGTTCGATTCGAATCTCGATGATGTTCACCTGACTCCACGTGACCAAGGCGTTGCCGCCGTGTACGTCCGACTCAAGCACCTGAGCGTTGGTCATGTCGTCGATGTCGAAGCGCACGGGAAAATGGAACTGCCCGTCCGCCGTGATGATGTGTCCCGCTGCCGGAGGAGTCGTGAAAGTCACGATGCCCGTGGTCTGGTCGAGCGTGTATTGGAATCCGCCTGACACGAGGTATCCGGCGCTGTGCGTCTGGAGCACGGCGTTGTCATAGACATTCACCGTGTCGGTCAGGCTGTTGCCTTGGAAATCCTTGACCAACGATGTGATCGGCTTGTTGATGACTCGGCTGTAGGTGCGCGTGTTGGTCGTGTACTTCTTCACAAGCTGGAACGTGGTCGTGACACCGTCCCCGGTGCCGATCTGGACTCCGGCGAAGCTGAAGTCCAACGCCCAGAACAAGCGCCATGGATCGGCTTTGCCGCCGACGTTCATGAAAAAGTTGTAGACCAAATCGAATCTGTCTTTCGGTATGTCGTTCAGCAACAGTTGCCACGTACCCTTCGACTGCACCCAGTTGCGGTTGCGCGTCTCGAAGCCTGAGAAGCCTTGGTTCGTGAAGGTGTTGAACGCAGAGCCGCCCGTTGACGTGAAGCCAATCGTTCTCGGAAATTCTGTTTCAAAGAAAGCCATTTATCCGTTCCTCCGCGCCGAGCGCAGCGCAGCATTCAGCCCGGTCGATGTGATCTGATCTTGCGACTGGCGGAAGGAGTCCGGGTTCGGCGTACTCACGTTGAATGTCTGGTAGACGTTGATTCCGCTGCCTCGCGGTTGTCCCGCCGCGTTGGGACGCTGCAAGGCGTCGTTCGGGATGATCGTTCCCGCTGTACGCGGTACGAACATTTCCTGACCCTTTTCACCGACAAGGTATGCGGTTCCTGCATCGACGCTGCCGCCCGAGGCGTGACCGCCGCCGAACACGCCGCCCGATCCGAAGACGCTTCCGCCGCCGAGCGACGAGAAGAAGTCCGAGTTGTTCAGGAAGCCAAGACCGAGACCGATCAGGCTCTTGAAAAGTTGGTTCAGCGCAAGCTTGAGCAGCATCGTCTCGACGGATTGCACGAAGCTTTGGAAGCTCAGCTTGCCCTTGGCAAGACCATCAGCGAGGGTGTTGATGAATCCGTCGATGGTGCTCTTCATGACTTCGTTGACGGTCTTCGCAGCCGTCGTGCCGTCGTGGACGTATTCGTCGAAGAAAACCTTGAAGCCTGCCGAGACGGAATTCGTCTTCAACAGCAGGTCATCCATGTCCTTCTGCTTCTTCAATTCTGCGTCGTGGATCAGCGCGTCGATGGCAAGCGTGGACTGCCCGTTGGCTACGATCTTGACGCGAAGCCTCTCAAGCTGGTTGATTTCGTCTTGGATGTTCCCGAGATTCTGGACAGAGCCGACCTTAGCTGCTGTCGTCCTTGCCAAGTCAGCTTGCTGGGCAGCGGTGACGGCGATGCGATATTTGTTGACCGCTTCCGTGCTCTGGTCGAATGCTGGGTTGCGTGTGTAAGCAAGCACAGCCTGTTCGACGTTGAACTGGCGCAGGGCCTCGGCTCCCATCAGTACAGCAGCGGCGTAGCCTTCGGCTGCGGTAGCATTGCGGTTGAGATTGGTGATCGCCTCGGTGGTAGCCGTCGCACGCTGGGCTGTTTCGAGGTTGTGGAGCGCATCTACTGAAGCGTTGAATTCCGTGTTCGCGTTGGCGACGGCGCGGGAAAGCTTCTCAAGCTCCGCGCTGCTTGTCTTGCCGGACGTCGCAAGCTTGATGAATTCCGCTTGGAGCATCGCGACCTTCTCGCGTAGCGGGTCAATCTTGGCGCGGTCTGTGGCGGCTTGGATCGCTGCACCACCTGCTTCGAAAGCGGTGCCCAAGTCGCGGACAGCCTTGGCTTGCTCGTTGGTCTTGAACGCCTCGTCGGCGAGAGTCTTGCTCAGTTCGTTGGCAACGGTTCCGAATGCCTTCTCGATTTCGATCTGAAGGATGCGTGCCTTCGTGAAGTCGCTGATAGCTTTGACGTGCTTCTGCTGAGCTTCGATGTTCAGCTTGTCGATGACACCCTGTGCTTCGGCTGCGGCAGTCGCTTCGATAGTTGCGGCTGTGGAGCCTTTCTGCGAAGCTGCAAGCAGCACGACCTTATCGGCAGCTTCCTGCAACAGACCGATCTGTTTTGCCACAGCCTCATTGAATTTAAGCTGGTCTGCGGATGGAGGAGTCGGAGCATTGCCCGTGGCGGCTGGTTTCTTCGCGATCTTGTCAACGGTCGCGTTCCAGAATTCGACGACGCCGTCGCCATACTCTTTCCAAATTTTCAACTGCTCTTCGGTGGAACGCTGGTTGTTATCTTTCAGCGCAGCGTTCATCGCAGCGATGTCGTTCTTCGCTTGGTTGAAATTACCTTTCAAGGCAGCAGCAGCGGCATCGCCAAGTCCGCCAAATACGATGAGAGTCTCGGCACCCAAATGCTTGATGAAATTGCCGAGTGAGTCGAAGAACGTTTGCACCGCGCCGAATGCCACGATGAACGCCTTGCCGATGACTCCGGCTGCGTTGAGCACGTCCTTGAAGCGACCGTTAGTCTCTTCCGCTCCGCTGGAGATGTTGTCGATGACCTTCTGGAGAGCGGGAAGCATCGTGGTCAGAAGCTTGTTCGCTGCGCCTTCCACGGCTGCCTTGACCCGGTTCATGCTCTCTTCGAACTTCTTAGCTGCCTCGGCTTGGTCGTCACCGATGACTACACCGAGCCTCTGAGCTTCTTTGATCAGGTCGGCGATACCGTCCCTGCCCCGGTTGAGCAGTGGAACCAATTCGGCTCCAGCCTTACCGAAGATTTGCATTGCAAGCGCGGTCTTCTCCGGCCCGTCCTTGAAGGACGCGAATTTCTCGGCGAGGCTTTCGAGGATGGTGGTTGTCGGCAGGAGCTTGCCGTTGGCGTCGGTGATTGTGACGCCCAAAGTCTTGTAGGCGTTGGTAGCGTTATGTCCGCTCGTGACCGCCTTGTCGAGCGACTTGGACATCTTTTCCAGCGCCTTGTCCAACGACTCGGTGCTGACGCCGCTCTGCTTGGCGACGTATTCGAGACCAGACAAAGCTTCAACGGTCACGCCCGTGGCTTGCGCCATGTCGTACAGACGTGCTGCGTTCTCGGTCTGCTTGTCGAGCAGCGCGGCGAGTGAAGCTTCGATAGCGGTGAAAGCCGCCCCAACCGATGCAGCCGCAGCGGTCAGCGCCTTCTCGATGTTTGCACCCGAGGTGAGAGCGATCTGCCCCGCTTTGTCCATACCGCTGACGAACGAAGCCGTGTTGGCTTGTAGGTCAACGATCAGTGTTCCGACTGTTACTGCCATGCTTTATTCCTTCCATTTCCAGTTCGGAAATGTCTCTTCAAAAATCTCTTCCACGTCTTGGAAGCCTTGCTTATTCAGTCTCGCGACGAGCGTCTCGCGAATCTCGCTAACGTCTTGATTCGTGAACGCCGAAGCCACGGTGACCGCAGCCATAATGTGTTGCTTCAACTTCTCGCGAATCTCGGTATCCTTCGCGTTCGGCACAAAGTCCCAAGGAGTCCACGTCTTGGTGCTCGACTTCCCGGCGACATTGGCAACCATCGAAGCCGTGATGCCTGCGAGATAAAGCTGCTCTCTGAACCTCGCCTGCTTCCTCTTCAGCAGCGCGATGAACATGCCGGGCGTCAGATGCCCAAACTCATTTTGGTCAAGCCCAAAGTCGTACCGGGCAACCGCCCACAGTTCCGTCCAGCCTTCAGGCGGCTCGTCTAAGCGACGGCTGGCTCGATGGGGTTTGGCTGTGTTTCCCCCAGCAACTTCGCTGCTTCCTGCTCCTTGTTAGCCTTCTCGATTGCCTCAAGCACGCCCGGATAGGCGGCTTCAAGCAGCATCGCGTAGATGCTCGTGTACATCGGCGGTGAGAACCACGAGCGCACCGTGCGCAGGTTGATGTCGCCGTGGAAGCGGTCGAGAGCGCCCCAGACCACCACAGTCAGGTCGGAGCCACTGAGACCGAACCAATTCTCGTGCCGGGACAAATCCTTATGGATCGTGTCGCTGATCTTCGCGATGGCGTTGTAGTCCAGCACAAGCTGGTATTCCGTCGCGTTGTCGCCGTTCTTGACGACGACTTTTACGACGGGCAGTTCGAGCGCCTCAAGGCGTGTGATTGCAGGTTGAGTCATATATTCCTTCTATCTTTAGGTTTAATACGCGGCGGACGCCGCTTTGATGCCCGGAACCGGGCTGCATCAGCAAATCCGCTGAGGCATGATGGGCGGTATGTTTAAGTGACCGCCGCCCCGGTCTGTAGCTCGATTTGGTTGCCCCGAAGGGTGTCGAGCTTGACGATGCTTACTAATACTGCTTTACGGCTGACCTTCGTCGTCCATTTCCGAGTCGTCGTCAATCGGGAAGATGGAATTCGGTGCCACGAAGGGCAGGAACGTTTCGGTGTACATGACGTCCACTTCGAGCAGGTGCCGATGCACATAGCCGCTGGAACCCGGCTCGTAGGGGAAGTCCATGTCACGCACGATGATGCAGCCGTTCACGGCACTCCCATCGGGAAGCGTGCCGGAGAATTGCTCGAACAGGGCGCGTACCGCATCCGAAGTCTTCACGGAGTCGATGTACTTGCTTGCGTAGGAGTCAAACTGGAACCGCTTCTTGCGCAGACCGGATGTGCCTTGGAAGTGCGTCCCCATGTCGTCGGTGATCACCACCGTCCACACGATCATCGGCATCGTCGCGTTCTTAGGCGCTTTCGACCCGAAGATGCGTCCCTGCACGTAGCTGGTGACGCCGGGGTCTTGCTTCAACCGTTGATAGATTCCGATTTCGACCGGAGGCATCGCTATTCCTTTAGAGCGTTAAGCTCGTACTTCAAATTTGTGACGAAGGCATCCAGCACCTCGTCCTTGGTCTGCTCGAACGCGGGGCGCATGAACGGCTGTGCCTTCATGAACCTCGTGCCGAATTCTTGGAAGATGCCGTAGTAGGCTTTCTTCGACGGCCCAACCATCACCTGCAAAAATCCTTCGTCGCCGCCTTGAGCCTTGCTGCTCATGGTGATCTGCGACCGCAGGAACCCAGTGAGAGCCGGAGCGCGTTCGCTGATGGCGTTCTCCCAAATATCGGCAGCATCCTTGGCTGCCCGGCGCAACGTCCGCTTCGCAACCTTCTTGGTCTCGTCGCGGAGCTTCTGCTCCAGTTCCTTCAGCCCGGTGATCGTTACCTTCGCATCGCTCATTGCAGGTTCCCGTGCATCATGTAGGCGAAGAGCAGTTGCATCAGGATGATCCACGCCAGCAGCGAACAGGCGAAGAAGAGCCAACCCCACCGCTTCTTATGTAGTGAGTACGCCGCGCAGGCTGAAATCACTGCATAAAAGAGTAGAGGGATCATTGTTCTCCGGGCAGTCCGTCGTTCCTTTCGAGGCATAGCAAAGTAAGCTGATACTTGCGCTCGTCCATGTCCTGACGCGCTTGGATGACGAACGTGCGCCCGTCCTGCATCTGCACGTACATATTCGACTCGACAGGGATGTCGGGGTAGTTGATGACCACTTTGTGGGTCACCTGCGCCACGACTTCCTGCGCCTTTTCCAAATCCTTGCCCTGAAGGATCGTCACCGACGCCCATGTCTGGAACAGTTCCAGCGGGGCGAGGAATTCGCCTGCGTAGTCACGCTCGGGGTTCTCCTGAAGGACGGTGACGTACTGCGTCATCTCCCCAGCACCGACGCGGGCTATCCCGTGACTGATCGAACGTGGTTGCATTACGAATGCCTCACTACACAAAACTTCAAAGTCGGATCGCTCGATTGCAGGTGAACGTTGCCGTCTGTCTGCACCCAGCCGTCGAGCACGCTGAACTGGATCGCGATAACTTGACCCGGATCGACAGGGTAGCTGGTCAGATCAGCCGTCCTGCCAATCCGGTCTGGTGTAGAGTTGACACTGAAGGTGTGAGCGACTGTGTCACTGTTCTGCACCAAAAGGATTTCCGTCCCGAGAATCTGGAACTGATCGCCGTTCGCCGGGTCGGATGCGAACACCAAATCCAGCGATCCGGGGAAGAATGGGCTGGGCGAAGGTAGAGACACGGGCACGTAGTTTTGCCAGAGCAGCGGAGTTGTGAGTGTTTCTCTCGGCATCTCTTATCCCCTCGTCGGGCTGACGTCTTCGACCCGGAAAGACCACAAAATATCTTCCATGTGCGACGGCAACTTGCCCGGTGTTCCCGCGACGATTGGTTCGCGGTTCAGATACCAATGGGCGACCATCATCTGGAGAGCAAGCTTCAGCGAGTACGGCACGCCGATCTGGTATGTGTAAGTCGTTTGCTGGTTCGGACGCGCATCCGGCACGTAAGGCGAAGAGAGGTTCGTGTGAACCGTCACCGTTCGCACATCGGTCGGGTTCGGCGTGTAGCCAGCCGTGAAGTTGACGAGCACCGCGTTCGGCACGAACTTCACCGAGGGCCAAAACAATCCGGCAAGCGGGAACAGGCGCGGCTGGAGGTTCAGCGGATCGACGATGAAGTCCACACCCTCGGTAAGGTGCTGGATCGTTCCGTCGTTCGCATTGCCGCCGCTTCCGTCTACGTATGTGATGTCAACCACGTCGGTGAGAGGCCCACGGAACAGCTTGAGCATCTGGCTATAGTTCCAAAGCGTTGTGGAGTAGCGAGGATTGCTGTAGTAATTCGGCGGATACGCCTGTTGCGACATGATCGTGTCCACGTAGTACGGGAACGAATCAAGCGCCTGCACGTAGTTGCGCTGGGCGATAGCCTGATTGGTAAAGGTTTCAGCCTGTTCGCGGGCTGCGGAAATCATCGACGAGATGAGAGCGTCATCCCGCGTGGTTGAAACACGCAGGTAGTTTTTCTGCTCGTCGAGGGTCACCACCTCGATTGGTAAAGATGTAGGGCGGACGTATGCCATCGGTTCTCCTTAAAAGTAAGGCGGCAGGGCATCCACCTTAGAGGTGTGGATGTGTTCCCGACTCCCGCCGCCCACCTTCAGATCGCGATTAAGCGAATACGTTCGGCCCAGTGATTTTGACCTTGACCGTCAGCTTGGCTTCCTTGTCGAAGTTCAGCGCGTGGTCGATAGAAGTCACGATGCCTTGGAATGTGAATGTGCCCAGCGAAGACGGAAGGATGACCTTCCAGTTTTGCACTGCGCGGCTCTCGAAAGCGCCCTGCAAGAGACCCTGCCCGGTAGCTGCCGGGAGGAAGTTTGCGGTGAACAATAGCTCGCCCGCATCCTTCAGCGTGGCGAGGTACTCGCGGTACGCGGAGGGTGACTGCATGTTGGTGACGTCCACAAGGTCAACCTTCGACCCGGTGAATTCCACGGTCTGAACCTCTTCGATCAAGTCGAAGACGAACGGCGACGCGGACGTTTCGAGGTTTACTGCTGTTCCGAACCCTGAAAATGCTTGGCTCATTGTGATGCTCCTTTACTGCCTTCCGGGTGAATTAGCAGCCGACCCGGTGCCGCGACTTACAAAAAATTTAGGGGACGGAACAGGCTGTTTGACCTGCCCGTCCCCTTTGGGTTTCGGTTACCTCAAGAGGCTTTATGCCTGCTTGAGTACGTTGATCGGGTGCGTTCCGGCATCCACAAGCTGCGCGTCGTAACGACCGAAGCTGAGGAGACCGACTTCCCCGAAGTCCGCATAGCGTTCTACGAGGCGCATGATGCTCATTTCCTTCACGCGACGGATGACGTACTTGCTCAGGTCGCCGTAGATCACGGTCGGGTTGCCTGAGAAGAACACTGTCGGAGTGAACGGTGAACCACCGCCGCTCGGCATTTGCTGGTTGATGGAGTACGGCACTCCGAGGATCGTGTCCGGGGAGTTTGCCGACATGCCCGGCAGCCACAGTGGGCGACCGAACTTATCGAGCAGCAAGCGTGCGGACTGAAGAACCTGATCGTGAAACACGAAGCGGGTCTTCGGGCGGTTACGGTAGCTGGGATCGACCGAGTGAATCAGGTTCACGTAGTCGTCATAGCCGATGCTGTTGGTGCCAGTCGCGCCCGAACCGTCTTCACGGCTGGAGCCGACTGCGGTAACCGGGGTTGCACCCGAAGCCGCGATAGCGGTCAGGATTCCGGTTGCCTTCTGGTTGCCGTCGCCAGTTGTGAAGTCGCGGTTCAAACCACGGCCCCAACGGACTGCGAAAGCGTCCTTGACGATGTTGTCGATGGATTCGAAGCTGTCCTGCTCAAGTTCGAGCGAGACGCGGACGACGTCAGCCGTGTACTTCCATGCTCCGAAGAGCACGTGGCTGAGGTTGATGTCGTTCTCGGACACCTGAGTGGATTCACCGATCACGTGCGCTGCTTGCGCAGTGTCGTTCTCAGTGGGCCAGTACATCGGGTTGCCTGACGCTGTGTCGATGACGCGGCAGTCGCCCAGCATGTTGCCGTAAGCCTTGGTCGCAACTTCCAGTTCGTACTGGAAGCCTTGCGGAACCAAGAATGAGGCGTTGGCGGTAAAGGCGGTGATTGGGTTGCTGATTGCTTCCTGCGCACGCTGCTCGTAGGACGGGATGTTGGTCAGCCCATTGCTACGGTCGCGGTGCATCACCTTGCGGGACTCATCGTTGCAGTCGCCGAAGACGAAGTCGTAGAAGCCGCGCTTCTCTTTGTAGATGCGCTCGTTGCGCTGCTCGGCAGTCTCGTACTTATAACGCTTGTCGAGCTTCTTGCCGTCGATGGACGCGGTCTCGGACACGCCGTTGCGGGCGGTACGAAGTTCCTCGTCGATCTTCTTCATGCGGTCGTCGGTCGCTTCAAGCTGACGTGCTTCGTCAAGCTTCAGATCGACGTCTGCCATGATGGTGTCAAACTTTTTGATTTCGTCGGCAGTGGCAGTTCCAGCAGACTTTTTCGTCTGGATTGCACGGGCCTCTTTGTACAGATCGTTCGCTTCGGAACGGAGTTGAACTGATTTTACGGACATGATGTAGCTCCCATTTAGGGCAGGGGTGCCCAATTTGCTTTTGCTTAGCCGGGAGCCGTCCACTGGAAGGCTTGCTATGCTCAGTTGTTTCGCGTTCCCCGCTTAAAGGGCAGGCATCCCTGCGCGACACAACCGCTCTCTGAATAAATACTGCTTCGCGAAACATTTATTGAAAACAGAAACGCCGCCTTGCGGCGGCGCTCTGTGCGCCCGGTGGTAACTCACCGGGACGTACCATTCAGTCTGGGAGACTGAAAATTTACAGTCTTAGTGCCAATTCTGCGAGGCGCAGGCGCATAGCGCGTCCGCCGTCGTCTTCGTTGCTCTCGTCGGTGTCTTCGGAATTTTCCTTGTCAACAGCCTTTTCAAGGGCGTCGAGCAGGGCGGACAGAGCCTTGACTTCGGGAGCGATGTCTTCGGTTCCCTCGTCGTAGGCTTCCATGTCACCGTCGTCGATGGCTGTGGACAGGGTGGACGCACAGTCTTCAAGCGAGTCCATGGCTTCCTGAACCTTGGGCAGCAACGCGCTGATGTCCTGAATCTTGTCGTGGCGCTGTGCGTAACGCTTCTCCCAAGCCTCTTGGA
>Ga0307479_10004027_pt1 | contig 13428 bp, 16 predicted proteins | sample atmos_gasesECM4C_FD_203743 | JGI IMG/M metagenome (GOLD analysis project Ga0307479, IMG submission 203743) | Hardwood forest soil microbial communities from Morgan-Monroe State Forest, Indiana, United States - atmos_gasesECM4C_515 | ecosystem: Environmental > Terrestrial > Soil > Temperate...
CCGAGCCGGTGGCAGCCACTGACGCGCAGTCCGACGCTAACTAAGTTTGGGCCGGGCCCCCGACCGAGGGCCCGGCCTGCGTCGTACCTACCCTCCGCTCGAGGTGGGCGGTTTCAGCGAGAGCGGAGAGTGGCCGAAGCGCTCTTCCAGAAATCGCCCATTGGCTAGGAGGCGGTCCGTGTCACTGCGGTGGACGTCGTTGGCGACCTCGTTCATCTTGCTCTCGAGCAGCGACAGCTGATCCAGGAGGATTGCTTTGGGCGTCTTGCCGTCTTGCACGCTATGCCGGGTGGCATAAGCCCTCGGCAGATTCAGGTATGCCTCGAGCGATGTTGGGAGGTAGTCGGTGGCCGTCCGCGCGATGAGGAACAGCTCGGGCGATCCTGGTGGGAGATGTCCCGAACTCGGGAGGATTCCGAGAATGGTTTGCCGGATTTTTAGCACCTTTGCCATCACCTCCGGCGGAACCTTACCGGCGATGACGCGCACCTGGGTATCGAGAGCCTGTGTCACGTCGTTAGGGTCGAAGCCCGTGCTCAGGTCGATCTTGTTGTTACCCGGCGTGACCAGCACCCCGACCAGGTAGAGCCCGACCATGTCCACCGGCCAGAGGGCGGAGCCGGGAATACCGCTAAAGAACAGGGCCAACCCCACCAGCGCCAGCACGGATCCGACGATGTTCTTGCGGCTGTACAGGTACCGCATCACGCGATCATTCATCCCGTCTAACCCTCTAAACCTTAGCGGCAGCGTTGCGTTCCCCGCTGCCCGTGCGAACGACGTTTATGCGTTGTTGACGGCCGTGCCTTCAGGCTGGTTGGGAAGCATGGCTCAGGATTCGGGCGTCGCCCCGAGTGAGCTTCGGCGCGACGTCAGCGTCTGGGGCTCTTACATGTGGGGGTACGCGGATGTCGGCGCCGACATCTATACGGCGCTGGGCATCGTCGCCCTGGCCGCGCTTGGCTTCACGCCTCTAGCGTTCCTCTTCGCCGGGCTGGTCTATGCGCTCGTTGGGTTGGGGTACGCCGAGCTCGCCTCCGCATACCCGGTCGCGGGTGGTGGCCAGTTTTACACGCTCCGCGGTATTGGGGACCTGGCCGGATTCATCGCCGGCGCGGCGCTGCTCCTCGATTACACGATCGACATCTCGCTCTTCATGGTGATCTCCTTTGGATACTTCAACTTCTTTCTCCCGTACCTCACCTTCGGCCATCACATTGGCGACTACACGATCACGATCGGGCCGACTCACCTGGCATGGCTGTGGCTGGTCGAGACCCTGGCCGGCATCCTGGTGTTGATTTGGCTCAACGTTCGCGGCATCCGAGTTTCCTCCGCCTTCAACGAGATCCTCGGCGTGGTCGCGATCGTCGGCCAATCGATCATCGTGATCGCGGGCTTCGTGCTGGTCTGGCAGCCGGACCTGGTGGCGCAGCAATTCCTCCATAACCGGCCGACGCTGGGGCAGTTCGCCTTCGGCTCGTCGCTCGCGATCATCTCCTTCGTCGGGCTGGAGTCGATCTCGCAGGTTGCCCAGGAAACCCGCCGTCCGGCCACCATCATTCCGCGAACCTCGATCGGCCTAATCCTCTCCGTCCTCATCTTCGCCATGGCCTTCGCCGTGCTCGCGATGGGCATGATCCCCGCGCAGGGATTCCGAGGGCACGAAGGCGACCCGGTGGCGTTGATCGCCGGTCACATCCCGGTGATCGGCATCGTTGCGGCGCCGGTGACGGCGTTGATCGGCGGGCTGATCGTCTTCATCTCCGCAAACTCCGGTGTGGTGAGCGCCTCGCGCTTGACCTACTCCATGAGCCAGTTCCAGTTGCTGCCCCGCTGGTTCAACGCCGTGCACAAGACCTACCGCACCCCGATGCGCACCATCATCGTCTTCAGCGGGGTGGCGATCGTTCAGACGCTATTCGCGTTTTTCACACCCGGAAGGCCGGGCAGCAATGCCGCCATCGACCTGCTGACCAACCTCTACGCCTTCGGGGCGACCAGCGGCTATTTGCTCGTCTTCGCCTCGCTAATGGTGCTTCGCTTCCGCGACCCCTACACGCCTCGGCCCTACAAGATGCCCCTCAACGTCCCCGTCCGCGTCGGCGGTCGCACCGTCGAGTTTCCCATCCTCGGCATCTTCGGCATGCTCGGCGTCTCGACCATCCTTTTCGAGGTCATCCTCACCCACGACGTCGGCCGCATCGCCGGACCAGGATGGATCATCCTTGCCGTGCTGCTCTACATGCTGCACCGGCGCCGGCAGCGGCTCCCGGCGGTCGGTAACATCCCGCGCGACTGGGAAGCGACCCAGAAGCGCGTATTGCGCGAGGCGGAGGAGTACGAGTCCCTCGAGCAGTACGAGGAGGCACTGGCCGCGCGGGGTACACAGAAATGATCGCGAGGGATCCTTCAGTCCGGTAGGGCCATCGGCCGTGCGGGCCTGTCGAAAGAGCCCAGCTGGGCACCGTTCGACGGTGGATCTCTACTTGGCGGATACTGAACGGTGACATGAACGAGAACGTGAGTCTTGGCCGCATCGCTGGCATCCACGTGGGGCTGAACTGGAGCCTGCTGGTCATCGGCGCCTTGATTGCCTGGAGCCTCGCAACCGGAATTCTGCCGGCGGCCGCGCCCGGCCGCGCCTCGAGCGCCTACTGGGCGGCGGGCGTGATCTCGGCCTTCGTGTACCTGGCCTCGCTGCTGGCTCACGAACTTGCGCACTCGGTCGTTGCCATGCGGCGCGGGGTCCGCGTCGAGGGCATCACCCTCTGGCTGTTTGGCGGCGTGTCCCGGTTCAGCAGCGAGAGCAGCTCGCCGGGGGCGCAAACGCTGATCACGTTTGTGGGCCCCCTGACCAGCCTGGTGCTGGGCGTACTGTTTCTCCTCCTTTCGGTCGCGTTTGGCGGCGGCGCCCAGCCGAGTCTGCTGACCGCCACCCTGGCCTGGCTGGGTTACATCAACATCCTGCTCGGAGTCTTCAACCTGCTCCCCGCCTTCCCGCTCGACGGCGGCAGGATCTTGCAATCGCTCATCTGGCTGCGCACGGGTGACCGGCTGCGAGCGACCAACATCGCGGCCCGCATCGGGATGGTCTTCGCCTTCCTCTTGATTGCGTACGGCCTGGTGACCGCCTTCGTGGCGGGCGGCCTGTTTGGTGGGGTCTGGTCAGTCTTCCTGGGCTGGTTTCTCTTGAGCGCCGCTCGCGCCGAACAGACGGGCGCCTTGATGCGCCAGGCGCTGTCCGGGATCAGCGTCACCGAGGTGATGACGCCCAATCCTGTGCAGGCGCCGGACGGCATCACCGTCGACGATGCCTTGCATGGTTATGTTCTCGCCTCTCGACACTCGACCTTTCCAACCCACGATGGGAGCGGCCAGCTGAGCGGGCTCCTGACGCTTACCGCGCTCAAGAACGTCGCGCCCAACGCGCGTGCGACGACCCTTATCAGAGAGATCATCTGTCCGCTCGACAAGGTATCCACGGCCAGGCCTGCTGACCCAGCCAGCAACCTGCTCAACGACGGTGGGGGCTGCAGCGAGGGTCGCACGCTGGTCGTCGACAACGGCCGGCTCGTCGGAATCGTCTCCCCGAGCGACATCAACCGACTTCTGCAGAGGTCGTTGTCGGGTCGCTCCCAAACGGCGGCTCGCAGCGGCTAGGGACCGGCCTAGCGGGTGCTCCACTGAAACCAGCGGATGCCGATCCCAGCAAAGATGATGGAGTAGAGCACGCTCGCTGGCAGGGCCCACCACGTATCCACACTCCATGCAGACGGCTGCATCGCGCCGGCGAGCAACGTCACCACCACGCCGCCGGGTGACCAGCGTGCGATCGTCTCAAACGTGGTTCCGAAGATGTCGGAGTGACCAAAGAGGCCGAGCGCGACGAGCGGCAGGAAGCTCAGCCGACCCAGGGCGTTGACGGTATCGACGGATTTGACGAGGCCCACCAAAGCCTGTCCCACACCAAGGAAGAGGGCCGAGCAAAAAATCACCATGGCGAGCGTCAGAAGGTAGGCAGCCGGATCCAGCGTGACCTTCACGACGACCGCGGCGGCGACAAGAACCACGACCGTCATCGCTAGCATCGAGAGGATCTGAACCGCCAACCGGCTGACCATGATGGTCCAGGTTGGAGCCGGCGTCACCCGGAGGCGCTGGAACACCCCAAGCTCACGGTCCCTGGCGACAGACGCCGTGTAGCCAAGGATGGCAATCAACGCGATGCCGAGCGTGAGCGCCAACGCCACGTCGACGATCGGGCCGCCGAGTCGAGAGCCGCGTTTGGCAGTGGACAGGCCGTAGAGGACGGCGAGCGGGGGAAAGAACGTCAGGAGCAACGCTCGCCCGTTCCGCAGCTGAACGGTGAGGTCCGCTTCGAGCAGGGCTCTGAGGATGCCTGACACCGTCGGAGTGTGGTTGGGCAGGGCGCTGGGCTGGCTGCTCATCTCAATCGCGGAGCTCGGTTCCCGTTAGCCCGATGAAGACATCCTCCAGGGTGACCTGGCCATGAGCAACCTTGCGCACGCGTGGGTCATCCTTGTGCTTCTCGATCAGACCAGTTGGGGTATCGACCGTCAGCAGCTTGCCACGGTCGATGATGGCCACCCGTTGACAGACGGCCTGCGCTTCTTCCATCGAATGCGTGGTAAGGAGGATGCTCCGTCCGGTGTCGCGCAGCCGCTCGATGCGATCCCAGAGCTGCCGGCGAGCTTGCGGGTCAAGGCCGGCGGTCGGCTCGTCGAGGAGCACAAGTGGTGGGTCGTGGATGGTGGCAATCAGCAGCGAGACGCGCTTTTGCTGCCCGCCCGACAACTGACTGAAGCGCTTGGACGCTTCGTCGCCGAGGTGGACGTTGGCGAGGAGGTCATCGATTTCGGTCCGGGAGAGCGGTACACCGTAAAGACCCGCGTAGAGCCTCACGATCTCGCGGATCGTCAGATCGGATTGAAAGCTGGTGGATTGAAGCTGGACGCCCATTCGTGCCTTCGCTGCAGTGGGGTGTGCCACGGCGTCGACCTCACCGATTCGGATCGAGCCAGAGTCGGGCCGCACCAGACCCTCGATGGCGCTGAGGGTGCTCGTCTTTCCAGCTCCGTTCGGGCCAAGCAAGCCAAAGATCTCGCCATCGGTAATGTCGAGGGAGACGCCGTCAACGGCCCGCTTCGGACCGTAGCTGACGTGAAGATCATCGACGTGAAGGGCCACACGAGGGGCCGCGGACTCCGGGCTCGAAGACACTATCGAAAGGAAATTATGCCCGATCCATCCGATCGGAAATGAACGCTCGCTGTTACCGCGCCGTTGCCGTAGTCGGGCGAACCCGAGTTGGTGTTTGCCGATGTAGTACAAACCGCCCTGAGGCGCGAAGGAGCCCAAGGGCCGGCGTCGTTATTCATGTGAGATGGTCAACATTGACGGGGCAGAAAATCTTGTCGTTAGCTCGGTCCAGGTGCTGCAGCTGAATGGGCGCTTTCTTTATCTAAAGGGGACAACGGACCTGGCCGAGTTCAATGCCGGCGAGCAACGAATTCTCGGAGCGCTGACTCGCGAGGGGGACACGGTGTTTGTCGCTGTCGGCCCCGATCCAGCTCACGTCGGCCTCTGCTACCGCATGCCCGACCTCGAAAATGCGGTCGCCTTCGATGGCGACGGCCTTCGTGGCCTGATCCAGCAGTGGCTCGTCTGGGCGAGTGCTACCGAGAACCCAAGCGCGGAATAGCGGGACTCATTCCGAGCGCGGCTCGAGTTTGAGCGTCGCGGACCGCGCCTGAGGGGTGAGCACACTGTTGAGGATGCTTCCCGCGTATCGGCGGTATTTGGTCCGGTACGCGGCATCGACCTCATCGTCGATCTTGTGATCGGCGTTGACGAAGGTAACCTCCCGGTCGAGGCCAGTGGCCGAGATACGGCCCTCATGCGTCTCCTGGACGCCACGGAACCAGGCGCCATCGCGCCCCTTCACGGATCGGACGTAGAGGCTATCGCCGGAGGGGACGACCCAGGTTGTGACCGGCTTTCGTCGCGTGCCGTCGCGCCGAAGCGACGCAATCCGCACCTCCTCGGCACGTCCGATCCTGGTCAGCTCCTCGGTCGGCCACTTCGCCATCAGGTTCAGCTCCTACTCGAGAAAGGCGAGCGTGGCGGCGGCGAATAACGGCGAGCTGAAGATGTTGTAGTGCGTGAGGCCCGGCAGGATCGCGAGCGCGTGCCCACCCTTCGGCCGGCCCTCGCCCGTCCAGCCTCCATCCCTCAGGCCGCCACCAAGGAGTTTGAACACCTCGACGTAGTGGGTCGGCGGCGCCATGTCGGCATCCGCGGCGACGATGAGGGTCGGCACCTGGAGGCCGCGGACGTCGTCCGTGAAGTCGAAGGGTTTTGACATCGATTCCCCAATCTTGGTCAAGAGCCGGGGGAAGTCCTCGGGGTGTGGCGCGACCCGCTGGTAGAGCTGGTACATCGGCGTGTCTTTCATGAAATCGATGGCGGCCGCGTTGACCTGGCTCTGCTGCGCCCGTATCTCCGGGTAGATCGCGTCGGACCGGATGTTCGCGGAGACGGCGACGAGCCGGCGGACCGTCGCGGGGAACTGCACCGCGGTCTGCAGCGCGACACCACCACCGAGCGAGTAACCCACGACGTCTGGCTTGGTCAGCTCGAGGTGCTCGATCAGTGCAGCGATGTCGCCGGCCATGAGCCGGATATCGATCGGTCGGTCGATGTCGGCAGTACGGCCATGTCCCTGAAGGTCGACGGTGACGACCTGGTGACGCTCCGCGAGCTGTGGGAGAACTGGCCCGAACATCTCGCCCGATCCCAGGCCGCCGTGCAGCAGGATCATGGGGCGTCCGGCCCCATGCGTCTCGTAATAGAGGTTGATGCCGTTAACGTCGGCGTGCCGGCCAGTGCCCTTGACGTCGGTTGTCCAATCGGTCTTCATTGGCTACTCCGGTTCGGGCTGGCGCTCACCGACGAGGGTTGTCGCGTAGGGGAGAGCCTCCAGGCGTTCGATTGGAATGGGCTTGCCTGAGACTTCGCTGAGTCCATATGTTCCCTGTTCGACACGCTCGAGCGCTCGATTGATGCGCGCGAGTTCCGCTCGATCCCGGTCATTTTCGTCGATCTCCGCCTCCCGCTCGTAGATCAGGTCGGCTTCGTCCTCGATATCGCCAACGCCGTCCTCGTCACGTACCGTCTCCTTAACCCCTTGCCGGTTGGCTGCGATCCGGGCCTCGATGGCATCGCGATCCGCCTTGAGCCGCTGCTCGAAGCGGCGAATATCTTCTGAGCGCAACATTTGTGACCTCCTCCTGTCCACCAAATGTTAGCGCCGACGCGGCGCTGCGGTCCTGGCCAAGCGTCGAGCGGTCTAGCCGAACGTAAAGCAGTAGGCTTCAGCCCCGGCGGCGAGGAATTCGATCTCGAAGGTTCGATCCTCGATGCGGCCCCGCTGGCGGACCAACTGGTAAAGCCGCTGATCATCGGCCGCTCCATGGCCCTGGCCGTCGACGTCGCTTCCGTCGGCTCCGCCAGCAGTCTTGCCGTCGATGAAGACGCGAAACGGCACCGAAGGCACACCTTTGGGCGGCCCCATGACGAGGTTGACGTCACGGGCATGAAAGCGAAAGGCGATTCGCCCGTTCGCCTGGTTGAGAACCGCGGCGCGCCCGGTGATCGTCCAATCCCCGGCGAGGGCCCACTCGTTGAGGTTCAGGCGGGTGGGAACGGTATAGGTGCGAGGCTCGTCCGGGACGGCGCCACCGGGCGAGGCAAACCCCTCGGCCTGCTCGTGGCCGGTGTAGGTCTCACCCGACTCGAGGGTGCTCAGGTCAGCGCCAACCTGGGTTCCCCCCGGCTGGACCGTCACCAGGTCATCGCGGAATACGCTGAACCCCGCGTCCGCGAGCAACTGCTGAAGGATCATCTCCGACATCTCGTAAGCGCCCTCGCCGAACTGATGGGCTCGGATCCGTCCCTGGGCATCCGCGAGATAGAGCGCCGGCCAGTAGTTGTTGTCGAATGCCCGCCAGACCCCGTAGTTGGTGTCGACCGCGATTGGGTATTCGACCCCCAGGGCTTTGGCCTGCTTGCGGACGTTGTCGATGTCTCCCTCGAACGGAAACTCCGGCGTATGGACCCCGATCACCACCAGGGCTTTGTCGCCGTATTTCTGAGCCCAGGCCCGAACGTAGGGAAACGTCCGCAGCCAGTTGACGCAGGTAAAGGTCCAGAAGTCGACAAGAACGACTTTCCCCCGCAGGTTAGCCGGCGACAACGGCGCGGAATTGATCCAGCCGGTTGCGCCGGCAAAGGACGCCAGCTCACCTTCGACCGGTAGCTTCGCGGCCCTCGCCTTGAGCTGCCGTATGAGCTGATCGTCTACGCTGACCGCCTCGCGCGGCGGTTCTACGCCGGCCGGGTGCGTTCCCGGAAAAAAGAACTGCTTTGCTTGCATGGCCGCCTTGGACCGGTTTAGCACCGTTGTCCGAGGATGTCAAACGACGATCAAGCTGACTAAAAGGAGCTTCAGATGAGTCCACTCAGAAAAACCGCGTTCGTCGCCGGCGCGCTCTACTTGCTCACCTTCGTCTCGATCCCGACCCTCGTTCTCTACGTTCCTGTACATGCTTCGACATACATCGTCGGCGCTGGCTCGGATACCGGCGTCATCGTCGGCGCCATCCTCGAGGTCATCGTCGCCTTCGCCGGCATCGGCACCGCCGTCACACTGTTCCCGGTGGTCAAGAGGCGGAACGAAGGGATCGCGCTGGGCGTCGTCGGCGTGCGAGTCCTGGAAGCCGGTGGCATCCTGGTTGGCGTCGCGGCCGTCCTGACGCTCGTGAGTTTGCGTCAGGCTGGAGCTGGACCAGATGCGCTGGTCACCGGCCATGCGCTGGTCGCCCTGTACGACCGAATGTTCACCATCAGCCAGAGCCTCTGTCCGCCCGTAAACGCCCTGTTGCTGGGCTCGCTGCTCTACCAGTCGCGCCTGGTGCCGCGGGTTCTTCCCCTGCTCGGCTTTATCGGAGCGCCCCTGCTTTTCGCCGCCGATATCGCCGTGATGTTCGGTCTCATCGGGATGCATTCCCCTCTGGCAGGGCTGGCCGCACTCCCGATCGCGCTATGGGAGTTTTCGCTGGGTGTCTGGCTGGTCGTCAAAGGCTTCAAGGCGTCGCCGTAGCGCCCCCGTGGGATGCGGTCCAGGCGAGGAGGCGATCGGCGTCCCAGGAATTGACGACTTTGGCCGGATCCACACCGGCTTCTGCGGCCTGCTCGCAGCCGAGCCCGATCCATTCCAGCTGGCCGGGGGCGTGGGCGTCGGTGTCGATGCTGACGTAGCAGCCCGCGCCGACGGCCAGGCTCAGCAGCTCGGGAGGCGGGTCGCGCCGCTCGGGCCGGGAGTTGATCTCGACCGCCGTTCCGGTCCTGGCGCATGCCGCGAAAACCTTCTCCGGATCGAAGGTCGATGGCTTGCGACCCCGTCCGACGATGATCCGGCCGGTGCAGTGCCCGAGGATGTCGGAATGCGGGTTCTCGATTGCCCGCACCATCCGCTGGGTCATCTCAGGAGACTCCATTCGCAGCTTGGAGTGGACGCTGGCGACCACCACGTCGAGGCGGCCCAGCAGATAAGCGTCCTGGTCCAGCGTGCCGTCTTCGAGGATGTCGACTTCGATCCCGGTCAGGATCCGGAAAGGAGCGAGCTCGGCATTGAGCTGGTCGACCAGTTCGAGCTGCTGGTGGAGCCGCTCCGCGCTCAGGCCGTTGGCGATCGTCAGCCGGGGGCTGTGGTCAGTTATCGCTACGTAGGCATGTCCGAGCGATGCAGCCGCTTCCGCCATCACCCGCGCCGGGCTGCCGCCGTCGGACCAGTCGGAGTGACTGTGGCAATCTCCCTGTACGGCGGCGCGCAGCTCGGTCGCCAGCGGGCTCAGCGCCGGCCCACCTCGGCGCTCGAGCTCCAGCAGGTATCCCGGCGTCTCTCCGGAGAGTGCTTCCGAGATGATCCTGGCTGTGGTCTCACCGACCGATGGGATCTGAGCCAGGCTCCCCGATTTGTGCAGCGCTCGTAGCTGCTCGGGTTCCAGCGCCGCGATCGCACGAGCCGCGCGCCGGAAGGCGCGCACCTTGTAGGACTCGGCACGCCCCCGCTCCAGCAGATAAGCGATCCTCTCGAGGGCCTCAACCGGCCCAGGCACTCGGGTCATCAGCCTACCGGTAGCGAAGACTCAATCAGCCGTTGGAGAAGAGTGGAATGTTGGCGCCGCTCGCCGGAGCAAAGGGTCCATCGAGCAAGCTCACGATTAAGTGCGCGACCTGCGCCGGCGTCAAGCCGGCCCTGAGATTCGGATTCGCGCGCCGGAGCATCTCGGTGTCGACCGCTCCCGGGCTGATGCAGATGGCGCTAATATCATCCGCCCGGCCCTCAACCGCGATTGCCTCGGTCAATCCGACGACGCCAAATTTCGAGACGTTATACGCTGCCAGGCCGGGGAATTTTTCCGTGGCGTAAATCCCCGAGAGCGAGGCCAGGTTCACAATCCGACCACCCCCGGCACGGCGCATCGGTCCAAAGGCAGCTCGGCAACAAAGGAAGGTGCCGGTGAGATTGATGCGAAGGGTTTCCTCCCACGTTTGCGGTGTTGTTGCCTCGATCGGGACCTTGTGCAGCACGGCCGCGGCACAGACTAAGGCGGTTGGCGGGCCAACGCGTTCGGCCACGGCAAAGAGCCGGTTGACGCCGCCAGCATCGCCCACGTCGGTTGGGGCAACCGTCGCCGCGCCGCCCTTCTTGCGGATCCCCTCGGCGACACTGTCCAGCTGCGACTCGGTGCGCGCACCAAGCACGACATGAGCGCCCGCGTCGGCCAGGGCCTCGGCCGTCGCGCGCCCGATCCCCCGGCCCGCTCCCGTGACGATCGCGACTCGTCCCTGCAACCACCCGGCCGCTTCAGGCACGGCGTTTCATCTCCGCTGGAGCTTGCAGCTTCCGATACAGGCGTTCGTGAGCGGCAAGACTGGCGTCCAGGCTGAGGTGTTCAACCGCGTGCTGCCGGCAGTCCTTGCGATCGATCGTCGTGACCGACCGGAGCGCAAGCGCCGCCGCGGCCACGTCGTCAGGTTGGACCAGGAAACCGGTGCGACCGTCGATGACGACTTCCGGCAATGCCCCGCGACGATAGGCAATCACCGGCGTGCCGGCAGCCTGCGCCTCGGCGGCGACCATGCCAAACGGCTCCTCCCATTTGGCCGGACAGAGGACCGCGCGCGCGTCCGCCAGGATTCGCCACAACTCCGATCGCGGCACGCCACCATGAATCGTGACGCCGGGCTCCCCCTGATGTGAGGCCACATGAGCCCGTGCATACTCGGGGTCATAGGCCTCGCCGTAGAGATCGATTTGGACGCCGGCCTGGCGAGCGATGGCGATCGCGTCTACCGCACCTTTTTCTGGACTGAACCGGCCGGCGAAGACGACGCCGTCTCCACCGGTCGCGGACCAGGGAATGCGCTCGATCGGCACGCCATCGGGCAGGATGACGTCGATCCGTGCCAGGGCACGCCAGCCCGCAGCCTGCGTGGCAGAGACGGCGGCGATCGTCGGCGGATTGTGCGTTCGGCGCGCCTCGCCGATCGCGGCCGCCATCACCGCGTCGGGAGGCAGATGCAGGGTGTGAACCACCGGCGCCTCGAGGGCGGTGGCGAGGCGCACCGCGGGTAGGTCGAAGGCGTGGTTATGGATGACGTCATATGTCTTTCGGCGAACCGATTTGTAGACCGCAGCGAAGGCATGGTCGGCAGCCCGGGCATCGATGGTTGGCGACCGGCCATGACGGTAGAGAAGGCCGGCGAGCGAGGCGGCGTCCACCCCGGGGTCAACGACCGTGACGCCGGCGATCGCCGAACCTGAGGCGGCATACACGTGGACGGCGTGCCCGCGGTTTTGCAAGCCGGTGGCGAGGTCGGCCAGCAGCGCCTGGGAACCACCGAGCTGCGGCTCCCGGATCGGCGTCACCAGGGGCGCGATGATGGCAATCCGCATTAGGGAAGGATCTTGTAGGCGAGGTCGCGAGGAGGGTTGACGCCGAGGATGTCATACGGAACCTGGCGCCTGGCGCGGGCCTGGATCTCGGCGGCGGCATATGGGTAAAAGATCTGGGCCATCTCGAGCGCTTCTTTAGGGCTGGCGAATGTCATCGTCATCGGACCAGGAAACGACAGGTAGTGATAGCCGTGGCGAACCAGCCAGTCGGGCTCGTTCGGCCAGACGATCACCACCATGCCGCCCGGCGCACAAACACGCTCCATCTCCGCGAGGCCGCGCTCGCCCCCATGGGCGGGCTCGGGCGTCAGGGCGGAGCAGGCGGTGACAAGCTCGGCGGATCGGTCGCGGGCGGGAAGGGCATCGAAGAACCCGCCGATGAGTCGAACGTTCGCTGCTGTCGGCGGCAGCTTGCCACAGAGTCGTTCCCGCAGCGGTTGAGCCGGCTCGATCGCGGTGAGCTCCTCACCACGAGCGACCAGGTCAAGGGTGAGCCGCCCGGTTCCGGCGCCGACCTCGATGATCCGCGGCAGGTGCGGGGGCAGCCATTCGAGGATGCCCGGGTGGAGGGGCTCGGCGGCGACGAGCCGATCGTAGAGGTCTGGCTCGAGGCGGTAGAGGAGCTCCCAGGCCAGCGAGAGATTGCGCTGCGGGTCGGCGATGTTGCCCTCGAGAAAACGGTCGGACTCTTCAGCCGAGAAGATGCCCAGGTCCGCGGTGGAATATCGCTGCGTCAGGGGAATGGCGGTTACGGATGCCAAATCAGTCGTCATCGCTGTATTCGGCCCAGTTCTTGTCCGTTTCGTGGACCCGCACGATGCGCAGCGATCCCTGGGGAAGGTGCGGCCGCAGCCGCGCCCAGAAGACGAGGGCCAGGGTTTCCGCGGTTGGAATTCGTCCTCGCAGCCAGTCGACATCCGTGTTCAGGTTGCGGTGATCGACATGCTGGATGATCTCCGCCGTCATCAGGTCCGACAACCGCTTCAGATCCATCACATATCCGGTCGCCGGATCGACGGCGCCGCTCACGACCACTTCGAGGACGTAATTGTGCCCGTGAAGGCCGACGCATTTGCCGTAGAGACGGCGGTTTTCCTCCTCGCTCAGGGCCGCATCGCGCAGCTGGTGGGCGGCGTTGAATCCCTCCCGACGGCTGATCCGCACATGGCCGGGGGACGTCATACCGACAGCTTAGGGACCATCAAGGTGTCACTGCCGCGGTGGTCCTGCGCAGACTTGCGACGTCCCAGAAGAAGCCTGTCTGGTTGGACATTGCCTTCAGCCCGCGCCGCTCCGCTGTCGCGATGATCTCGTCATGCGGATGGAGGAAGACCTGGAACTGCTGGCGCGCTACTCGCAGGACAAAGTCCCCCATGCTTATA
>Ga0307479_10004028_pt1 | contig 13427 bp, 9 predicted proteins | sample atmos_gasesECM4C_FD_203743 | JGI IMG/M metagenome (GOLD analysis project Ga0307479, IMG submission 203743) | Hardwood forest soil microbial communities from Morgan-Monroe State Forest, Indiana, United States - atmos_gasesECM4C_515 | ecosystem: Environmental > Terrestrial > Soil > Temperate...
TGGTGATGATGGTCAGCAGATTGTTGAAGTCATGGGCCACGCCACCGGCGAGGCGTCCAACCGCGTCCATTTTCTGCGCCTGCTGCAACTGCGCTTCGAGATGCAAGCGTTTCGTCAAATCGCGCCCGTTGGAGACAAAATGCGTGATGCAGCCAGCCGCGTTGCGGATAGCGCTGATGCTTTCGTCGACGTAATACAACTCGCCATTCTTTTTGCGGTTCACCAGAATGTTGTGGTAGACGTTGCCAATACTGATCGTCTCCCACAATTCACGGTAGAGTGCAGGCGCCTGCTGGCCCGAAGTCAAAATGCTTGGAGACTGCCCCACGGCTTCTTGCCGCGAATATCCGGTGAGCGTCTCAAAAGCCGGATTCACGTACTCGATGATGCCTTCACTATTCGTAATCATGATGGTGTCGGCAGATTGCTCCACCGCGCAGGAAAGCTTTCGCAGCGAGTGTTCCGCGAGTTGCCGCTGCTGCTGCGTCGTCTTTAGAGTCATGGTGCAGCGAATCGTGCGCAGCAGATTGGCTCCAGTGAGCTGCGATTTATCGACGCAATCCCAGGCACCCGCCTGGATAATGTCTGCGACCGCTTGCTCATCGGCGAGTTCGGTCAGGACGATGAACGGGATGGCCTGGCCCGCCTGCAAAAAGTCCGCAAGAAGCTTGGTAGCGGCGGCGTCTCCCGTCTCATGTTGGAACAGGACCAACCCGTAGTGACCGCCTTGCAACATGGTCTTGGCCTCTGCGAGTGAGCATGCATGGTCAAGTTCTGCAGGCAAACTACTGCGGTGCCGCTGCAGAATCTCGCGGATAAGAAAAAAATCTTCCTCCTGGTTCCCCACCAGTAGCACCGATAAGGGCGCTGCTGAAACCCCGAGTTCGGCCGCGGTCGCCACGACAATATCCTCTGGTACTTACATCGGCGTAAAACCAAAAAACTGGATGCGAAACAAAACATTGGCACGGCCGCTTCCTCAGAATGCCGCCCATTTTCGCTCATTTGTGTTCGTATTAACGATCTCTAAGCTCGTACGTCTAACGGATAAGATCGAGCGGACGAGATGGGCGGATGGAATTCTGCCTCTTCCGGCATGAAACCAGGGAACACCCGCACCGTTTCCTGCGTATCGTCTGGAGGGCTTCTAAGCGCAGGGACACAAGCGCGCGCATTATTGGAGGATTTATGGAGAGTCAACCGAGCGCCATTGGAATTGCTACCGGAAATGGGAGCGGACATGTTCAGAACGGACATGTTCAGGAAGTTGTGCGGCAGGCTCATGAGGAGCTGCGGCAGCTGCTTCAACAGCGCGCGGAAGTAATGCGTCGCATCGGCACCATCAAGCAAACCATTGCCGGGCTCGCCAACCTTTTTGGAGAAGGCGTGCTGAGCGATGATTTGCTGGAGTTGATCGATCGTAAGAGTAGTGGGCGCCAACCCGGCTTCACCAAAGAATGCCGCAGGATTCTAATGGAAGCGGACCGCGCCTTGAGCGCGCGCGATGTGTGTGACCGCATCCAGAAGACCATGCCGCCCATGCTTGAGCGGCACAAAGATCCTATGGCTTCGGTGACCACCGTTCTGAATCGTCTAGTAGCCTACGGAGAGGCAAAGGCGGTGGCGCTGAACAACGGCCGGCGGGCCTGGCAATGGGTTGCCGATTCGCCAACTGATTTGATGCCGGCGCCACTGCCGCATTGAATAGGGACTACCCCGGCGGCAACAGCATCCCCTTCTCCAGATGCCGGGTGACGTGGGCATACGACGCCGCATGCGGATCGTGCGTCACCATCACAATCGTTTTGTGGAAGTCCTCGTTGAGCCGTTTCAAAATCTCCAATACTTCTGTGGCTGAATGACTGTCCAGATCGCCGGTTGGCTCGTCCGCCAGCAACAGCGTCGGATCGCTCACAATCGCGCGCGCAATCGCCACACGCTGTTCCTGTCCGCCGGAGAGTTGTTTGGGCAGGTGGTTGACGCGCTCTTCCAGTCCCACGAGTTTCAACGCTGTCATCACATGTTCGCGTCTCTGGGCGGGATTGAGCTTGGTCAAAAGGAGGGGCAGTTCCACATTTTCAAACGCGGTCAACACCGGGATCAGGTTAAACGTCTGGAAGACGTAGCCGATGTGCTCATTGCGCCAGTGCGCCGCCTGGGAATCGCTGAAGCGAAAAATATTCTGGTTTTGCACCAGCAGTTCCCCGGCCGTGGGACGGTCAATCGCCGCAATCATATTCAACAACGTGGTCTTGCCTGAGCCCGAGGGCCCCATCAGCGCCATGAATTCGCCGGCCGCGATGTCGATTGAGACGTCGTCGAGAGCCTTCACTTCAAACGCCTCGCGCTTGAAGACCTTGCTCACATTGCGGGCTTGCACCACTTTCGTTCCGGTAGCGACCTTAACTTCGGCAACAGTGCTCATGAAAATTATCCCTTCACCTTTATTGTGTCCCCATCTTTCAAATCTTGCGGTCCCTTGGTGATGACGCTCTCGCCGCCAACCAGTCCATCGACGAGAAATCCATCGCTGCGCTGGCTCAGCACATGAACTTCGCGCATGCGCGCCTTGCCATCAAATGCCAGAAAGAGAACCTTCTTGCCATCATGATCCCTGACTGCGGTTGCCGGCACGAAGGCTCCCGCTGGTTGCGTGGTCGTGATCTTCCGTTCATTCGCCAAAAACTTCACTGTGGCGTTCATTTCCGGCCGAAGAGAGATATCCGTGTACTTGTTCGGATCCAACACCTGGACTTTGACTTGTACTGTCGCTTTCTGCCGGTTAGCCTCCGGTGAAATTTGCGCGATTTCGCCTTGGTACTCCTTGTTTGGATAAGCGTCGGTGGTGACGATACCCTTCTGTTTCGGCCCGAGGCGGGCGAAGTCGGCTTGCGCGATATCGAGTTCCACCTGCAGATCGTTTAGATCAGCCAGCGACACTACCGAACCCTGGGGTCCGCCCGCCGCCGCGCTGGCAAACTGCGCCGTAATCAGTTCGCCCTTTTCGGCGGTACGATCGAGAATCGTTCCGGTGACCGGGGCGCGAATCACGGTAGCGTCGAGCTGCGATTTGGCGTAATCAGCTAGTCCTTGCGCTTGCGCCATCGAACCGCGGGCCCGGGCGATTTCTTCCGCGCGGGGACCGATCTTGCTCAGTTGAAATGCTTTTTCGAGCGAATTTGCGCGTTGCTGATCGGCCTCGAACTTTGCCGTAGCGTCATCGAAAGCCTGCCTCGAAATCACGCCTCCGGCTGAAAGTTCCTTGTCGCGATCGAGCAACAACTTGTCATTTGCCAGCGTGGCTCGCGCCTCATCAAGATTGTGTTGCGCCTGCTGAATTTCTTCCGGACGGGACCCATGCTCGAGCTCTTGAAGATAAGCGCGAGCATTGTCCAACGCGCCCTTTGCCTGCTCGTAAGAAGCTCGGAACTCCTGATCCTCAAGCCGGACCAGAACCTGTCCCTCTTTGACTTTGTCGCCTTTTTCCACGCCAATCCAAGCCAGGCGGCCTGTCACCTTCGAGTTCACGTTGATGGTGTGGTGAGCCACGATGTAACCGGTAGCCGAGAGCACAGTGCCACCCACGTCACTGCTTTCCGCCGACGCACGCGTCACCTCGACCTCCGGCACATCGCGAGCAAGCAGGCGGTAGGCCAGCGTAGCCAAGCTCAGTACGACAACGATCACAATGCCAACCACAATGTAGCGGCGGGCCCACACGGGCGGTTCCCCGTTGCCAGCGCCGCGCTCGGTGCGATCGATTCTTAAGCTCTGCAAGTCTTCGTGTTTTGCGTCAATCGGCATAAGTATTCAATAGATACGAAGAACGGGCCAATCCAGTTTCCCAGAGATCTGGTAGTGGTGCCGGTTGGTTTCTTCGCGCCCTTCGCGACTTCCTTCGCGCCCTTCGCGGTTAAGAGCTTTTGACCGCAGAGCACGCTAAGAAATGCCGGAAAGGTCGCAAAGAAAACGAAGCGTAATCCGACAACTGCACCACTGCCAAAATCTCAAATCATCCCCGCAGCGCCGCGAGAATATTCTGCCGGGCCGCATGCCAGGCCGGAGCAAATCCCCCAACCAAACCCATGACCAGCGCAAAACCCACAGCAACCGCCGCCACCAGCGGCGTAATTTGCAGACTGAACACCACTTCGCTGAACGTCACCGCATTCGACGTTCCCGTTTGCAATCCATTGAAAGGAAGCATGAGCAGAATTCCCACCACCGCTCCCAGCAGCGACAGCATCAGCGATTCCAGAACAAACGAAGTCAAAATTGACGGCCGGGAGAATCCCAGCACACGCAACGTAGCGATCTCCCTCCCGCGATACGCGACCGCGGCGTACATCGTATTCATCGCTGCGAAACTCGATCCGATCGCCATGATGATCGCGACCACAATGCCGATGTATTTGATGGGACCGCCCGAGCGGGTCTGCTTCGCATAATAATCCGTCTCCAGCACTCCTTCGAGCTTGAGTCGCTGATCGTCGCTGACCCGATTCTTAAGCGCGTCGGCTGCGATCGGATCGGTCGCACGCAAGTAAGCCGAAGAAAATCCTCCCTGCCGGTCGAAATCCGTAGCCATCTGGTTCACGTCGCACCAGATTTCGGATTCGTAGGCCGAGCCTCCGGCGTCAAACACGCCGACAACTTTCCACGACCCCTTGCCGAACTCCATGGTGTCGCCAATGTTGGCGTGAGAAAAACGCGAGCGGATGGATTTACTCACCACCACTTCGCGCTGTCCTGTCTGGAACCAGCGCCCTTCGACCAGCTTCGCGCTGGGCCGGAGTTCCAGGCCGTCGGGCATCATGCCGCGCACGGTGACGTTCACTTCGCCCGTGCCATCTTTGCGCGGGAGTACGATCACCACCACCCATTCTCCGGAAACCATGGGCTCGCCATGGCTGTCTTTCGCGATGCCGGGAAGAACCTTCAGCGTCGGAAACAGCGCCCCATCAAAGCCGCCGGAGAGTTCCGCCTCCGACCCTTTGCGGAGCACCAACACGTTTTGTGGATTGCCGCTCGAGACGAAAGCCTTCTGCAACCCAGCCAGCAGCGCCATCAGGAAAATTGCTGTGGTAACTGTGAGCGCGATACCCAGCGCGGTCATGATGGTGAGCCCCTTACGGAGCTTCAAATTGCGGACGTTATAGCTGATCGGTATCGCCATAGATTCATTCTTAACTCACTTGCCGGTGCTCAGCCAATGTGGCGTAATCCTTCAACAATATTTGTCTGCGACGCGTTGTAGGCCGGCAGGCAGCCGCTGACGAATCCCACGGTCGCGGCAACCAGCAGGGACGCCAACATAGTTGGAACGGTGACCTTCATCTCTGCTGGAATTCCAATTGCCACAGGAGAGTGAGTCAACCACCGTATCAGCGCAGTCGCCCCCAGGACTCCCAACACTCCGCCGGCCACCGACAGCGCTACGGCCTCGCCGACGAACATCGACAGCACGCGTTGACGTGTGAATCCCAACGCCTTAAGCACCGCAACCTCACGCGTTCGCGAACGAATTGACATGGCCATGGTATTGCCCGAGACCAGAAGTATGGTAAAAACCACCGCTCCGCAGATGCTGAGAATGAACGCTTTCACATTGCCCAAAGACGATACGAATGAAAGTCGGAATGCTTGCTGGCTTTCGGTCTTCGTATGCTGAGGAGCGTTGCGGAACATCTCGTCAATCGCCCTGGACACCGGCGCCACGTCACCGGGCTTATCCACTTGGCTGATATACCAGCCCGCTTGCCCCTTGAACCAGCCTACGGATTCTTCCAGATACTTGGTGTTGAAATACAACGCGCGGACCGGCGGATCGACGGTGTAGATGGCGCGAATCGTGACCTCGGGATGCACCGGAAAATATGGACTCTGCAGGATCAGGTGATCGCCAATCTTCCACCCGAATTTCTTCACCAGTTCGATATCTACCATGGCTCCGGTGCGATCGCGCTGCCAGGCGAGCAACTGGTCGGGAGGAACGATTTTGTCGACTGCGACCTTGGGATACTCTTCAGGATCAGTAACCACTTGTGCGAACGAGTTCGTCGCCCGTTCATCTTTGTAAACGTTTCCGAAATAAGTCATCGGCGCAACCGCCACGACTCCAGGCACGCTTCTAATCTTGTCGCGGTAATACGCCGGAAGAAAAAATGCCAACGAAACCCGGTCCCTGGTAATGATGGTCTTCGCCGCGTTTGGCGGGCCCTGGTCGATATAAAACGTGCGCCAGATCGACATCATCATCGTCAGCAGCAGCAGGGAAAATCCGATGCTGAGCATCGTCAGCAGGCTGCGCCGCTTGTTGCGAAACGTATTGCGCATCACAAAGGTGCTTAACGTCATAATAGTTTCAACCGAAGAGCTTCAACCGATGTGGCGAAGGCCATCCACAATGGCGACTCGCGATGCGTTGTAGGACGGTATCAGCGAACTGAAGAATCCCACCAGCGCGGCCGCCAGCAACGCTACACCCAACGTTCCGGGCGTAACTTTCATCTGGGCCAGGAAAAAGCCCATGGGCGACTGTTTCATGGCGGTCAGCAGAAGCCAAGCGAAGCCGCAGCCGAAAAGTCCGCCTGCAATCGAAAGCGCCATGGCCTCGCCGACAAAGAGTCCCAGGATCGTTCGCCGCTCGAAGCCGAGCGTCTTGAGCACGGCCACTTCGCGAGTGCGCTCGCGGATCGACATCGCCATGGTGTTAGCAGAAACCAGTAGCGTCGTGAACACCACCGCCATACAGATGCTGAGAATAAAAGCTTTCACGTTGCCCAGCATGTTGACGAAGCTGAGGCCGAACGCCTTTTCGCTCTCGGTCTTGGTGGGCTGCGGCGAATTGCGAAACATTCCGTCGACGGCGCTGGCCACTTTCGGCACATCGTCGGACGACCCTGACATGATGCTGAAAGTCCCGGCCTGACCCTTGAACCAACTCACTGCTTCTTCCACGTACTTCGCATTGAAATACATGGTCTTGTTTGTGGTCGGCCAGTGGAAGATACCGCGAATCGTAAGTTCCAGATTCATGGGATAGATCGTACCCATAACAACAACCCTGTCGCCCACTTTCCAGCCGAATTTGGCGGCCAGTTCGTCGTTCACGATCGCGCCCGCACGATCGTGCTGCCACGCGGCCAGTTGGTCCGGGGGGATCTCCATCTCCGGATAGACTTTCGGGAACTCGTCGGGATCGGTGCCAAACTGCGGGAAGAAGTTCTCCGGCTTGTCATCCTTATATAGGCCGCCGAACCAGGAATTGGGTACGACCGCAACCACGCCGGGCACCGCGCGAATTTTTTCCCGGTAGAAAGCCGGCAACAGATTAGTGAGCGAAACCCGGTGGCGCGAGACCAGCCGCCGGGTCGATTCCGCGCTGCCTTTGTCGATATAGAATCCGTGCCACAGCGTCATCATGAAGGTCAGCAATAGTAAGGACACACCGATACTGGCAATGGTCAAAATACTGCGGCGCTTGTTGCGGAAGGCGTTTTTGGTGACAAATCGGCTCAGAGTCATATTTTGAAACCCAGTTGAACCCGAGGAAAAACGCGGTGCGCTGGACTGCGGAGCGACCTAGTCCATGCTGCGCTCCAGAATAAACGAATCACCGCGCTCCCCACAACCGCCTCCATACAACCGCCTCCACACAACCGAAACAATAATCAATCCGCCCGCCCAAGGCTGCCAGTGGAGATCGTCATCCGGCCCGCATGACAAATGTCATCCGCCAAGTCCTACGAGAGTTAAACGGTCCCGACAGCAAAAGGTCACGGTCGGGCGATCCCTTCACCCAGGTAGGTTTCCGCCAATAACGCCCGAATCGCGCTGAAGCCCCCAGCCCTGTTTTCTCGGTACTTCGGTAACTCGAACCAGCAAGCGTTGAGCGATATCCTAACCCTAATCCTGCTCCGGGTTTTGAGCCCGCGCAGCTTCCTGCATGGAATCTGTGCGGTCGTTCTTGTGGGATGAGGCACGGAACCAATGTCGAAAATCGGCCACTTCGAAATTCTGAGTGAACTGTCAAAGTCTGCTACTGGCACGGTGTATAAGGCCAACGATCCTCAAACCGGCCAAACGGTCGCGCTCAAGGCGATCCAGTTGTCGGCCTTTGGCGCAGCCGCCGCCGACCTGGAGAAATCCCTGTTGGAGGAGGTTGAGACCACTAAGGTTCTGAGCAACCCAAACCTCGCGCCGGTTTACGGCGCCGGCGAAATGGAAGGCCAGTTCTGCGCCGCCATGGAGTACGTTCAAGGCAACAGCATCGCCACCATGCTGGCGCGCAAAGAAGGGTTTTCCATCTGGGACTTGCTCGACATCGGAAGGCAAGTCTGCAGCGGTTTCGATCACGCCCACTCCCACAAAGTTTTTCACTATAGTCTCGAGCCGCAAAAAATCATGTGCGGATGGGATGGCACGGTCAGAATTATGGGATTCGGCGTCTCCAGCATCGGCAAGTTTACCGCGCAAATGCCGGGCGTTCCCGCCATCCTGCACTATATGTCTCCCGAGCAGGTTCGCGGTGAAGCCATCGACGCGCGTTCGAACCTCTACAGTCTCGGCGCCCTGTTCTACGAAATGGTGACCGATCGCAAAGCTTTCGATCGTGAGGATTCGGAATCGTTGCGCCAGAGCATCCTCGAGAGCACACCGGTACCGCCGATGCACTTAAACCCCAAACTCCACCCCATCCTGAGCGATCTTATTATGAAAGCCCTCGCCAAGGATCCGGCGGAACGCTACCAGAGTGGAAGAGCGTTGCTCGACGATCTGGAAAAATGTAAGGAATCCAAGCCGCAGGCGGCGAAAGCAGCGGCAGCTCCAGCCAAGGCTGCGTCTGCCAACGCCGCCGCTCAACCAAAGTTCGCGTCCGCCCCCCCAAAGCCTCAGGAAAATAAGCCGGCATCTCAACCGGCCGCGTCGAAACCGGCGCCCGCAATTTCTAAACCGGAGCCAACTCGGAAAGCCGCGGCGGCAGCCGCGAGTGGAGGAGGCAGCAAATCAACGACTGTCCCGGGCCTTGAAACGTTCGGTCCGCAGGCTTCGCGTGCGAAGTCGCCCGCCGACTCCGCGCCGCCATCGGCATCCATGTCTTCCGCTGTGCTCGATGAGCCGGCGGTCGAGGCGCCCACCGTCAGTCAGCCCAAAATCACCGTTGATCCTATGATGGCGGAAGATGGTCCGTCGCGTGGTGGCAGCGTCAGTTTCTCGGAGATGACCGAACTCCCTCCGCTCAAGGAAATCTATATTGCGCCGCCTCCACCACCGCCAGCGGCCCAGGACGAACCGGCTCTCACGCCCAATTTCCGCTCGGGATCCGAACCGGAGAAGCCGAAAGTCCAGCCTCGTGAAGTCGCCGAAAAAGCGATCAAAGAAATCAAGAACGTCCCCCCGAGCCTCATGATTTATTCCATTGCCGGCGCGGCCGTTTTGATTCTCATCATCGCCATCGCTCTGGTGCTGCACATTAATCATCTGAACACCGACGACGATTCGTCCCGCCCAGCGGCCACTGCGCCGACCAACCAGATCCCACCCACTCAACCCGCTCCCACCCAGACCGTGCAAACGCCAGCGCCGCAGTCCCCGGCCCCCGCACCAACTCAGACTGCCCCCGTGGACGAACTTGAGACACCGCCCGCTCACACGGCAGCCGTAGCAACCCGAGGTAAGGGCTCCAAAAAGAAATCAGCCGCGCCACTCGCCGTCATCGTCCCCGGACAGATGGCCCTCGACTCCACTCCACAAGGCGCGCAAGTTCAGCTCGATGGTAAAACCGATCCCTCGTGGGTCACCCCCTTCGCTCTCTCCGGCATCCAGCCCGGCCAGCACACTGTCACGGTCAGCAAGCCCGGCTACTCTACCGACACCCGCACCGTTAACGTCGCCTCGGGCAGCAAATCCTTCGTCACCAGCCATCTTGCTCAACTGATGGCCACTCTGGCCGTTACCAGCACGCCCGCCGGAGCCAGCGTCTACATCGATGGCCGCGATACCGGCAAGCTGACTCCGGCGCAAGTTTCCGTGGATAAAGGTCAGCACGTCGTCCTCGTCCGCAAGGCGGGATACATCGACGAAACTACCAGCGTGCAATTCGTTCTCTCTCAGACTGTCAGCTTCTCGCCCGCACTTCGCGCTCTCGGCAATGTCGACGACATCAAGACCGTCGGCAAGATGAACAAATTTTTCGGCGGCAAGGCAGCCCAGGCCATGGGCACCATCAGCGTCAGGACCCAGCCTAAGGGCGCGCAGGTCGCCGTCAACCAGCACGTGCTCGATAAATTTTCGCCCGTCGACTTCACGCTCGACCCCGGCAACTACGAAATCGACATCACCCTCACCGGCTATATGCCCATCCGCAAAGTCATCACCGTGGATAAAGGCGGCAAAGCCGTGATCGACGAAGTCCTGCAGCGCCAGTAACCGGAGTTTCGAAAGATATTCACGTATCCTTCGACGGCATCGCCAACTCCATCACCCAGTGTTCAACTTCACCACGATCAGGACCAACGGCGCGCTATTCCTGAATCCAGCGCTGGAGAAAAGTAGGAAACGCGAAGTCCGGTTCTTCGACGAAATCTGGGTGCCCCATTTCTCGCGTACGTTGCGAGAAGTGGGGCTTTTCTTTGTCGATCGTGCGGTCTCGGTCGTACTGTCATGCAGAGCGAAGCAGTGAGGAGAGCGAAGCGATCCTCACTGCGGAGTCGAAGCATCCCTACCGCCGCAAGGTTGATGGTGGGCTGGGGCTTTGACTTGGTCGAAGTGTGGCGAAGGCCCAGGAGGCTGGCCCAGCCGCTCTCTACCGCGACCCCGGTGGGGCATCCCGTGTCGTGCTAAAGTACGGCTGGGCCAGCCCCGGATTTATTCGCCCGTGGAAAGGTTCGTTATTCTGCCAAAGAAGGGCTCGATGATGATGGAGAGCCAGCGGACGCCGTGCGGTGCCGAGATTTTGACCTCCCACCAGGGAAGCACGAACGAGCATCCAGCGCACTTCTGCCCTTCGTTCATGGAAAACTCGGCGCTCTTGATCTTCAGCGGGCTGTAAAATCGGCTCAGTTCCTTTAATGGAATGAGCCGCAGGACAGCCTCCTTGTCCTCCGGTCCATAGCGCAGCCCAAGCTTTCGAGCCTCTTCAAGCTCTCGCGCGTCCGACCACTCGGGATGCGGCTCGATTGCATTCGCAACGTCCCGCATCTGTTCGTGGCCCGCGTCGCTGGTGAAGTTTACGGGACGGCAGGCAAGTCGCCGGGGAAGGGTTGGAGGGTGAGACTTAATAAAGCTGAAATAAAGGTAAAGAGGCAGCTTAACGCCGCCTTTTTCCATTGTCGCAATTAACAGGGCGTCTGATTTTTCGTTGGTCTCACCGGGAGCATGCCAGCTTGGCCTATCGAAGCGCATCTGGAAACCGTCCGCCTCACTTGCGCCGACAAAAAAGCCCCCCATTCCTTCCGACAAGGCGACGTCGAGCTCCTTTTCTTTCAACTCAGAGAAGATGACCTCGGCGAAACGGAAGGCAACCGCGAACCGGTCCACCGAGCCACAACTCTCGTCGGCAGCAGCAAGGCGTTGTGGCAGAAATCCCGTAAGCGATAGAAGCGCCACCAACAACAAGCGATTTGGAGAACCTGAAGCCAGCATCGTTTGTCCTAGAAGTGAATTCCGGCGCCGCCGTTCCCGCTGTCGCCAATTACCTGCCACGCTTGCGCCGGCACCACCTGGCCTTGAAGGTTGTGCCACGTTTGGCCGGCCGTCTTGGTGTTCGCATCAGTGACTGCCTGTTGGAGATTCTGACCGCTTGTCAGATTCGGCCGGGTGGCCCAGCCTCGATTTTCTTAGCACAACCACGAATGAGGGTTCTATAAAAGGGGATGTCAAGAAAAAACACTTTTCCTCCTTACTTAGAGGAGGTTTTTCTTGCATCCGGCCCCTCTGCTGCGGCTCGGTTTCGTTGCTTGAGCGGGAATCGGCGGGGAGCATTGGTTGGCGTGGTTCCGTGCGAGCTTTTGCGCCTGCAAGCAGTGTGTTGGCCATGGGCCAACCATGGTTCTATCTGAGACTCGCGACCAAGCGCGGCACTATTGCTTGATTGGGTTGTCCGAGGGAGCATACGGTGCCCCGTGAGACTTTGCGCCTAACCCGCTGTGGATACTTACCCTCGAACCCGAGCGCTCAGCGAATCGCCGGACCTCGCCACCCATCGAACGATGGCTTCGCGTTCCCCGGACGCTGTGCGCTCAAGCTGCTTGTAGCTTCAGATGCTCGGCGTCGAACCTTTCTCCTTTCTTCCAGATCTTCAACGTGATGGCGGCGATCTTGCGCGCCAGCGTCAGCCGCGCCATCTCCGGCCGCATGCCCTTGGCCAGCAGCCCCAGATAAAATTCCCGCCACACTCCCTGGCGCACGCTGGCCGCCGTGGCCGTACTCTTGAACAGGTTCTTCATCTCATGGTTATGGTTCCAGTTCAAACCGCGAATCAGCGCCGGCCTGCACCTGCGTTCCACTCGTCCATTCACCACGCGGTATTCGCCGCTGTCGCGGGTCTCCAGTCCCAGTCCGCAATAGGTCCAGAACTGGCGCTTGGTGCGGAAGCGATGCGGCGTCTGCACCCGCCCGATCAGTAACGCTGCGCGAATCGGCCCCAGAAACGGCACCGACTGCAGCCAATGCGCCGCCGCATGTTTGCGGCACTCCACGATCAACTCGCGCCTCACCCCATGCCGCAGCGCCTGCAGCGCGTCCAGTTCCTGATATAAATGCTGGGCTCGCCGCCGCAATCCACCGCTCAACTGCTCCAGATACTCGTCGCGATGCCGCTTCCCATACAATCTCTTGCCCACGCAACTCACCGCCTGGCCGCGAAACACCGCCTTCAGCCGCGCCATCACCCGCGTCGTATCTTCGGTCAGTTGACTGTAGCTGCGCGCCATCTGCTGCACCTCCAGCGCGCTCGTCTCCCCGTGATACACCGGCGACAACATCCCCGCGCGCAACAACTCCGCCAGCTTGCGCGCATCGATGGCATCGCTCTTGCTCCCCGACTTCAACAGCGCGTTCTTCCGCGGATTGCACACCACCAGCTTGGCCACCCGCCGCACCAGCACATCGTAAAGCCAAGCCGAATGCGTCCCTTCCTCGAAGGTCACCTGCACCGTGCCCCGCACTCCACGAATAAAATCCAGAATCGCTCCCGCTCGCGTGGCCAGCACCGACTGCATCATCAGCCGCCCACTCTCGTCCAGCACCGCCACCGAAATCGTGTCCCGGTGGACATCCATCCCCACATATCTCAAACTGTTCATCAGGGTGTTCCTTTCGTCCAGCTTTGGTTGCCTGCTTCTCACAGAACAACCGCAGCCTACTCGAAAGGGGCGCCCTTTTATAATGCGTGCCCCATCCTTGCGTTCTTTGCAAGGGTGGGT
>Ga0307479_10004029_pt1 | contig 13422 bp, 8 predicted proteins | sample atmos_gasesECM4C_FD_203743 | JGI IMG/M metagenome (GOLD analysis project Ga0307479, IMG submission 203743) | Hardwood forest soil microbial communities from Morgan-Monroe State Forest, Indiana, United States - atmos_gasesECM4C_515 | ecosystem: Environmental > Terrestrial > Soil > Temperate...
GAAGTTGGCCGCAATCTCGGACGCCGTCAGGCGCGTCTTGCCCGCGCTCTGCAGCTCGGGAATGCCCGCCATCGCCTCCGGCAGTCGATAGAACGGAATGGTTGGATTCAGGTGATGCACGTGGTGGTAGCCGATGTTTCCGGTGAACCACGCCATCAAGGGACCCGTCTCCATGTAGCTCGACGACTCGATCGCCGCGCGGGCGTAGCTCCACTCCTCGCGTCTCTGGATGTGCAGCCCGTCGAAGTTGTGCTGGGCGTAGAAGAGATACGCGCCGGTGGCGGTGGCGATGAAGAGCGGCAGGAAATATGCAAAGACAAATGTTGCAAAACCAAGTTTCGCGATGATGAGCGCCGTCGCGGCCCAGTTCGCGAGCAGCGCCACGAGCGAGTCCCAACGCTTGCGCGGCGAGCGCAAGAACGACAGCAGGAGCATCTCCAGCATGAAGACGGTGAAATAGGCGAACAAGACCGTGAGCGGGTGCCGCACCAGCTTGTAGTGGCGGCGCTGCGCCGGTGTGGCCTCGCGCCACTGCTGCGTGGTCATGGTGGCGAAGGAGCCGATGTTGGAGCCGACCAGCTGCGCGGTGTGGTTGTGATGATAGTTGTGCGTCTCGCGCCAGACGCGCGGCGGCGTCATCACGAAGATGCCGAAGGGGTAGAGGATCACGCGCGCCAGCCGCGAGCCGCGCAAGAGCGCTCCGTGCATGTAGTCGTGGTAGAGGATGAACTCGCGCACGCTGACCAGTCCCGCGGCCACCGCCAGCGCGAGACGCAGCGGCCAGGCGATGGGCTGCGCCGCCGCCAGCATGCAAGCCAGCAGGATGGCGGTGGTCGAGAGCAGGTGCCACCAGCTCCGCGCCAGGAATTCGGGCACGAAAGGCCGGGTGGCTTCGATCAGATCTCTGCCTGTGCGCACCGGGGCTTCCCTCACCTGGGCGCTACTTACCAGAAACCTCGCTTGACGTCCTGTGCCGTGACCCATTACACGGGGCGCCCATGAACGGAGTCGTCCCGGCCCTCGACGCCGCAGAAGGCCAGCATTCGCGGGGTTTCACGTTCGTCGGGGCCAACGGCCGCGGCGAGGATCTTTTCGTCTCCCATCATCAGCTGCGTGGACTCGCGCAGCAGCGCGCCGCTCACTATCTGGGCCTCGGGCTCCAGCGCGGCGATCGCGTGGCCATCGTGATCCCCGAGGGCGAACACTTCATCCCCGCGTTCCTGGGCGCGCTCTGGCTGGGCTTGATCCCGGTGCCGCTCTACCCACCGCTCTCGTTGGGCAAGCTGGACGCGTTCATGGACGCGCTGGTGAACATCCTGAACGTCGCCAAGCCGCGCGTGCTGGTGACCACCGAGCGGGTGGGCAAGGTGCTCTGGTCGGCGGTCGGGCGGGCCCAGACCATCGAGAAGGTCGTCACCGCCGAGGAGCTCGCGCGCGAGCCGGCCGGCGTGCTGCCCGAGGCGGCCGACCTGCGCGGCGACGAGATCGCGTTCTTGCAATTCACCTCCGGCAGCACCTCGCTGCCCAAGGGCGTGATGGTCACGCACGGCAGCCTGGCGGCGAACTGCAAGGCCATCATCGAGGACGGTCTGCGCTTCGACGTGGAGCACGACAAGGGAGCGTCGTGGCTGCCGCTCTATCACGACATGGGATTGATCGGGCTCGTGCTCGCGCCGACCTGCTACCACGCTTCGGTGGTCTTCATCCCGACGCTGAGCTTCATCAAGAACGCGACGCTGTGGATGGACATCATCCACAAGCACCGCGCCACGCATTCGTTCGCGCCCAACTTCGCCTACGCGCTGGTGAGCAAGCGCGCGCGGCCGGAGCAGATCGCGCGCTGGGACCTGTCGCAGATGAAGGTCTTTGGCTGCGGGGCCGAGCCGATCAATCCGGAGACGATGCGCAACTTCGTCAAGGTGTTCGCGCCCACCGGCCTGCGGCCCGAGGCGGTGTTCCCCTGCTACGGAATGGCGGAGGCGACGCTGGCCATCAGCTTCGTGGGCATCGAGGAGCCGCTGCGCACCGACCGCATCGACGCCGAGCGCTACCATTCCGATCGCAAGGCCGCCCCCGCCGCGGGGGGCGCGCTGGAAGTCGTCAACTGCGGGCGCACCTTTCCGGGCCACGACGTCTCCATCCAGGACGACGACGGGCGGCTCTTGCCCGACCGGCACGTGGGCGAGATCTGCTTTCGGGGGCCGAGCGTGGCCGCCGGCTACTGGGAGAATCCCTCCGCCACCGCCGACAACTTCCGCGGCGGATGGCTGCACACCGGCGACCTCGGCTATCTGGTCGATGGCGAAGTGCACATCTCCGGGCGCATCAAGGACATCTTGATCGTCAACGGCCGCAACTACTATCCGCAGCGCATCGAGTGGCTGGTGGACGAGCTCCCTGGCGTGCGCAAGGGATCGTCGGTGGTCTTCACCCGGCCGGGCAGCGCGTCGGAGGAGATCGTGGTCGCGGCCGAGACGCGCGAAGAAGATCTGGCGGCGCTGCGGGCGCAGGTGGTGGCGCGCGTGAACGAGGAGTTCCAGCTGGCGGTCAGCGACGTGGCGCTGGTGGGGCCGGGCGCGCTGCCCAAGACCTCGTCGGGAAAGCTGCAGCGGCGCAAGACGCGCGAGCAGTACTTGAGCGGAACGCTGGGCCGCGAGGGCCGGGCCGGGACGCGGCTGGCGGCGGCGCGGCACATTGCGCTGGCCTTCGTGGGACGCGCGCGGCATGAGATGCGCAAGCTGTTCGGGGGGTAGACATGGGCTCGTCGAAGGCGGACATCGCGGTCTCGTACGACGTCTCCAACGAGTTCTTCCGGCTCTGGCTCGACGAGAGCATGAGCTATACCTGCGGGTTGTTCGAGGGCGACGAGACGCGCACGCTGGAGCAGGCGCAACGCCGCAAGCACGAGGTGCTGGCCGGGTTCGCGCACTTGACGCCCGAGGCGCGGCTGCTCGACATCGGCTGCGGGTGGGGCGCAAATCTCGAGTATCAGTCGACGGTCACCGGCGTCCGCCGCGTGCACGGAATCACCTTGAGCGAAGCGCAGTGCGCGGAGATCCGCCGCCGCGGATTGCCCGGCGTGACTGCCGACGTGTGCAGCTATCTCGACTACAAGCCGGCCGAGAAGTTCGACCGCATCATCTCCATCTGCATGATGGAGCACATCGTCTCGCCGCAGGAGGCGCGCGACGGGAAGTCGATTCCGGCCTATCGCAACTATTTCCGGCTCGCGCACGAATGGACCAAGCCCGGCGCGTGGTTCGGACTGCAGACCATCCTGCGCAACTTCGTTCCGCGCGACCGGCAGGACGTGAAGGACGTGGGCTGGGTCACCTACGAGATCTTCCCCGGCGGGATCACGCCGCGCCTCGAGGAGATCATCGCGGCGGTGAATCCTTGGTGGGAAGTGATGGAAGTGAGGACGCGCCGCCTCGACTACATGAAGACCACCTGGCACTGGCGCGACCGCCTGCGGCGCAATGAAGCGAAGATCCGCGCCGAGTACGGAGACAAGGTCTTCGAGGATTACGATCGCTATCTCTCGACCTGCGTGCGCGGGTTCGAGAAGCACTACCAGTCGCTCGCTCAATATTCGTTGAAGAGGATTGATTAGCCCATGACTCAGCCAATCGACGTCGTCGAGATGTTCAAGCAGGCCGCGTTCGAGGTGGACAACCGCCGCATCACCGACCTGCGCTCGGAGACCGTCATCTCCACCCTGGGAATGGACTCCGTCGCGGTGATGGAGCTGGTCAGCTACTTCGAGGAGAAGCTGGCGGTGCGCATTCCCGACGAGGAGCTGTCGCGCATCCGCACGGTGAAGGACCTGCGCGACGCCATCGCGCGATTGCTCCCCGACAAGCAGTTCGCCGCGTAGAGGCTACCAGCCGCGTTGGTGAAGGAGCGCTCGCACCCGGTCGCGGATCTCGTCGCGGATCTCCCGCACGCGAGCCCGCGATTGTCCCTTCGGATCCTCCAGCGGCCAGTCGGCGCGTTCGGCGCCGGGAACGACCGGGCACTCGTCGCCGCAGCCCATGGTCACCAGCAGCGTCGCGCCTTTCGCCAACTCCGCCGTCAGCCGCTGCGGCTGCAGAGCGGCCAGATCGATTCCGGCCTCGCGCATCGCCTCGACCACTTCGGGGTGCACGCGCTCGCCGGGCTGCGTCCCTGCCGACAGAGCCCGCGCGCGCGCCGGGTCGGCGAGCTGGTTGAAGAACGCCGCGGCCATCTGCGAGCGGCCGGCGTTGTGCACGCAGGCGAAGACGACCTTGGCAATCAAGAGTCCTCCCTCGGCACGACGACCTGATCGGCGACGCTGGGAAGCTCCGGCACCAGCCAGCGGAAGAGCAGCGTCGCGGCCGCCGCGCCGAGCGCCTGCGCGACGATGAAGCCCGGAGCATCGGCCGGGCGGATTCCGGCAAAGGTGTCGCTCGCCGCTCGCGCCAGCGTGACGGCCGGATTGGCGAAGCTGGTGGAAGCCGTGAACCAGTACGCGGCAGCGATGTACGCCGCCACCGCGAACGGCACCGCCGTCGCCCGCCGCCGCGCCACTCCCCAGATCACCGCCAGCAGCCCGAAGGTGGCCACGAACTCGCTCAGCATCTGCGCCGGCCCGGCGCGGGCGTGGCGCGAGGCGGAGAAGAGCGGCTCGCCGAACATCGCGTGCGCGAGCGCGACGCCGGCAAACGCTCCGGCCACCTGCACCGCCACGTACGCCGGCAGCTCACGCCAGCGCAGTCCGCCCAGCGCTGCGTCCGACACGCTCACCGCAGGATTGAAGTGCGCTCCCGAGATGGGACCGAAGGTCAGGATCAGCGCCACCAGCGCCGCGGCCGTGGCCAGCGTGTTCGCCAGGAGCGCGACGGCGACGTTGCCGCCCGCCAGCCGCTCGCCCATGATCCCCGACCCGACCACCGCCGCGAGCAACAGCGCGGTGCCGACGCCTTCCGCCGTCAGCCGCCGCGGCAGGTCGGCGCTCAGAGCCAACCCTCGGCGCGGTACCACTTCACCGCTTCTTGCACGCCCTGCGCCCATTGCACGCGCGGGGCCCATCCCAGATCGCGGCGCGCGCCCTCGCCCGAGCAGACCCAGTGCCGCTGCGATAGCTCGCGCACCTTGTCCAGCGTGAGCATCTGCGCGGTGCCCGAGACCGCCCCCCACGCTTGCGTGGCCACTGCCGCCGCGCGCACCACTCCGAGCGGCATGGCGAATCGCAAGAGCGCCCGCTTGCCCATGGCGCGCTCGGCCTCGGCCGCCATCTCGCCCTGGGTGTAGACGCTCCCGTCCTCGACGAAATAGGCGCGGCCGCTGGGCGCGCCGTCGGACAGAGCCGCCCGCACCACCGCATCGGCGCAATCGGCCGCGTACACCACGCTGAGCGTATTGCTCCGGTCGCCAATCACCGGCAGCACGCCGTTCTTGATGGAAGTGAAGAACGCCAGCGTCTCCCGGTCGCGCGGGCCGTAGATCATAGGCGGCCGGATCACCGTCACCGGAAGCTGCGCGCTCGCCGCCAGCACCGCCTGCTCCGCCTGCAGCTTGCTGCGGCCGTACTGCGTGACCGGATGCGGCTCGGCATCCTCGGGCACCGGTTTCCCGTCGGCCGAGGGCCCCATCGCAGCCAGCGACGACACGTAGACGAAGCGCTTGAGCCCCCCGCGCTCGAGCGCCGCCTCGAGCAGGTTCTTGGTGCCGCCGGTATTGACCGTGAAGAAATCTTCCGGCTTGCGCGCCTTGACGATGCCGGCGACGTGCACCACTGCATCCACGTCCTGCAGCGCCGCGGCCAACGTCGGGGGCTCTTCGATCGCGCCCGGCGCGAATTCGACACCCGGCAGCTTGGAAAGGATGCTCCGGTCGCTGCGCGGCCTCACCAGCGCGCGGACGGCGTGTCCGCCGGCCGCCAGTTGCTCGGCTACGTAGGAACCCAGAAAACCTGAACCGCCGGTCAGCAGCACCCTCATGGACCGACGCCGTATACCGCAGGTGGCCGGGCGGCGCCGCAAGAAGTCCTTTCCCCGGCGCGGATCGCTTCTTGACGTGCAGCATCAAAGGCCATAGACGATGCGCGGCTCTCGGGAGGCGATTTGGAAACTGCGATCGTCGGGCTGGGCTGCAGGTTCCCGCAGGCCCCAGACCCGCTCGGCTACTGGGAGCTGATTCGCAACGGCACGGTGACGTTCGGGCCCATCCCGGCGTCGCGCTGGGATCATTCGCTCTTCTTCGATCCCTCGACGCGCATTCCCGACAAGGCATACATCGACAAAGGCGCCTACCTCGCGGACCACGAGATCCTCGAGTTCGGCGCGCTCCACTTCGGCATCGCTCCGCGGCGCATCCAGGTCACCGACCCGCAGCACCGCATCCTCCTCGACGCCGTCCGCGGCGCGCTGCAGGACGCCGGCTACGAGAAACGGCCCTGGGACCGGACGCGCACCGGCGTGTTCATCGGCGCCAGCGCCAACGAGCACAAGGAGATCCTCCTCTCGCGGCTGCGCGCGATGCAGCTCTTCGACGGCGCGTTCGGGCGCAAGCTTCTGGGCGCGGAGGCGCTGCGCGACGCGCTGGTCGAGCAGGTGGTGCCGGTGCGCGCTTTCTCCATCGCGGGGAATCTGCTCAACATGGCGTCGGCCATCGTCGCGCAGGTGTTCGATCTGGGCGGGCCGGCGCTGGCCATCGACGCCGCCTGCAGCTCGGCGCTGGTGGCCACGCAGCAGGCGGTGGTGAACCTTCGCGCGCGGCAGATCGATCTCGCGATCGCGGGCGGCGTCTACCTGAACCTGTTGCCCGACAACCTGGTCGGCTTCTCGCGCATCGGCGCCATCTCGCGCAAGGGCGAGTGCCGGCCCTTCGACGCCGGCGCCGACGGCTTCGTGATGGGCGAGGGAGTGGGTTGCGTGATCTTGAAGCGCCTCGACGATGCTCTGCGCGACGGCGACCGCATCTACGCGGTGGTCAAGGGCGCGGCCTCCAACAACGACGGGCGCAGCGAAGGCCCGATGACGCCGCGGCCCGGCGGCCAGCTCGATGCGCTGCGGCTCGCCTACCAGGACGCGGGCTTCTCGCCGGCGACACTGGGCTACGTCGAGGCGCACGGCACCGCCACCACCGTGGGCGACGTGGTGGAGGTGGCCGCGCTGCGCAAGCTGTTCGAGGAGTCCGGCTGGACTCCGGCCCAAGGCGCGCGCACCGCGCTCGGCAGCGTGAAGGCGAACATCGGCCACACCATGTCGGCGGCGGGCATCGCTGGCCTGATCAAGGCCGCGCTTTCGCTGCACCACAAGTCGCTGCCGCCGCAGCCTTCGGTGGCGGAGGAGAACGAGAAGCTCGAGCTCGCCTCCAGCCCCTTCTTCCTGCCGCGCGCCGAGACCGCGTGGGCGGCGCGCGACGGGATCCCACGGCGCGCAGGCGTCAGCTCTTTTGGCTTCGGCGGCACCAACGCCCACCTCGCCCTCGAAGAAGCGCCCGAGGCTCCGGTGCGGCGAGCGCATGCGCCACGCAACAAGCCGCGCGCCGAGCTGCTCATGCTGGCGGGCTCGCGCGCGTCGGTGGTGGCGAAGTTTGCGCGGCAGCTGGCCGCCTCGCTCCCGCTGCTGCAGCGCGAAGGGCGGCCGCTCGCGGACGTGGCGTTCACGCTCTCGCAGCGTGCGCACGGCGAGGCGCGGCTGGCCATCGTCGCCGATTCGCTCGAGTCGCTGGCCGAGAAGCTGCGCGCCAGCGCGGAGGCCCTCGACCAGCGCGGCGACGGCGCCGCCGACGCGTTCTCGCCGCCCGCCGCGTCCGCTCCCGCGCAGCTCTTGCCGGGCGCCGTGTTCGCGCAGGGGCCGTTCCCCCAGAGCAAGCTCGCCCTGCTCTTCCCCGGCCAGGGCGCGCAGCGGGTCGGGCTCTTGCGCGAGGCGTACGAACAGGTGCCGGCCTTCCGCCGCCGGCTCGACCAGCTCGACGAGGCGATTGCCGATCTGCACCCGCGCCTGGGCGGATCGTTGCGGCACTTTCTCTACCAGCAGTCGTCGGAGACCGCGCTCACCGCCACCGAAGTGTGCCAGCCCGCCATGGCCGCGCTCGGCCTCGCGCTGCACGCGCTCCTCGAGCAAATCGGGATCAAGGGCGACGTGACGCTCGGTCACAGCTTGGGCGAATTCGCCGCCTGCGCGGCGGCCGGCATCCTTTCGGCCGAGGAGTGCGTCCGGCTGGTCGCGCGGCGCGGGCTCTTGATGGCCGATCTGCGGCTCAAAGACCCAGGCGCGATGGCCAGCGTCGCCGCCACGCGCGCCGAGGTCGAAGAGGCGGTGCGCGGCGTCGAAGGCGTCACCGTGGCCAACCTCAACCATCCGCGCCAGACGGTGATCTCGGGCACCAGCCCCGGCGTTCGGACGGCGGGCGAGACATTGTCTGCTCGAGGCATGCAAATCACGCCGCTCGAGGTCTCGCACGCCTTCCACTCGCCGCTCCTCTCGGGCATCGGCGAGGGCATGCGCGCGCTGGTCGACGCGCAGGCCATCGGCGAACCGCGGGCGGCGGTGGTGAGCGCCATCACCGGCCGCAACTACGACGGCGACGCGCGCGAGATCTGGGTCCGCCACGCCACCGCGCCGGTCGATTTCGTGGCGGCGCTGCGGGCCGCGGCCGGCCAGGGCGCGCGCCTCTGGTTGCAGGTCGGCGCCGGCGGCGTGCTGACCTCGTTCGCCAAGGCCACGCTGCCCGAGGGCGAGCGGCTGGTGAACGTCGCGCTCGCCAGCCGCGAAGAGGACGGCCTCGCGCAGCTCGCCACGGCGCTCGGCCACCTCTGGTCGGCGGGCGTGGCGCTGGACGTCGCGCCGCTCTTCGAGGGCCGCGAGCCCCGGCTGATCACGCTGCCGCCCACGCCGATCGAGACGCAGCGCTACTGGGCGGTGGAACGGCCCGCCGAAACGCCGCCGCCGTTGCAGCTCGCCGCCGTAGCAGGGGCGCAGGAGGCATCGATGGATCCGCTGGTCGCGTTGTTCCGCGAGCAGGTGGCGCTGTTGCATCAGCAGGCCAAGGTGCTGGAGGAGCAGGCGGCGGCGCTGGCGAGGAAGGGCATCGAGATGCCCAGGCCTCAGGCCTCAGGCGTCAGGCCTCAGGCGCCCGTTCCGCAAGCCACCGCTCGAGCCGCTCCCGCGCCACTGCAGCCCGAGGTCCGAGGACCGAGGCCTGAGGCCCGCGCAGCGCAGGCCATCCTCGCTTCCGTCGCCCGCATCTCCGCCTTCCCGGTCGAGGCCATCAAGCCGGCGCAGACGCTGGCCGGCGATCTGGGGTTCGACTCGCTCATGACCGTCGAGCTGGACGGCGACGTGAACAAGGCCTTCCCCGGCGCGGGCGGGCTGCCGCGCAGCCTGCTCGGACCGCAGACCACCGTGCAGGACGTGATCGATCACGTCGCGCGCGCCATCGCCACGCCGCCCGCCGCTCCCGTGCCCTCGCTCGGCGCTGCGCTGCAAGCCACCGCCAGCGAGGGACGCGAGCTGTTGCGCTTCGCGCCGGTGCTGGTGGAGGCGCCGCTTCCCAGGGCGACGCCGCTGGAGAGCCCGCTGCCGCGATCGCTTCGGTTGACCCGCGACGCGCACGGAGTCGCCGACGAGCTGGCGCGGCTCTTGCGCGCGGCGGGCCACGAGGTCGCCATCGGGGACGGGCCGGGCGAAGCTTCGATCCACCTCGCGCCTCTCAGCCGCGCCGAGACGGACCTTTCGCCGGCATTCTCTGCGTTGATCGAAACGCACCGCCTGGCGCGCTTGCATGGCGGACTGTTCGTGGTCGCGACCGCCGGCGCCGACGAAATGGACGCCGCTCTCGCCGGCTACGTCAAGGCGCTGGCTCGTGAGCGCGCCGACGAGCTGGTGAAGTGCGTCGAGCTGCGCCTCGAGGACGGCGCGCAAGCCATGGCCGCTGCGCTCTGTGCCGAGCTGCGCTCGGGCAACTCCGCGCCGGACGTACGGCTGGCGGACGGCAAGCGCTACGAACCCGATCTGGTGGCCGCGCCCCCGGGGCAGGGGCTGCCCATCGGCGCGGGCGACGTGGTCCTCGTCACCGGCGGAACGCGCGGCATCGGGTACAAGCTCGCGCAGTCGCTCGCCGCGCGCGGCGCGAAGCTGGCGCTGGTGGGACGCAGCGCCCCGGCGCACCTGCCTCCGGGAAGCGTCTTCGTGCAGTGGGACGTGACCCGGCCTGCCGGCGCGGCCCTCGACGAGGCGCGCGCGAAGCTGGGGCCCTTCACGGCGCTGCTGCACGCCGCCGGAATTTCCGAAGACGGACCCGCCGCCGAGGCGAGCGACGACTCGGTCGAGCGCGTGCTGGCCGTCAAGCTCAACGGCTTGTGGGGCGCGGTCCTGGCCACCATGCAGGATCCGTTGCGCGCGGTCATCGCCGTCTCCTCGTGGGCCGGCCGCTTCGGCAACGGCGGTCAAGCTTCCTACTCCGCCGCCAACGCCGCGCTCTCCGCCGCGGTGGGCTCGCTCTCGCGCCGGCGGCCCGGAGTCCTCGCGCTCTCGCTCGAGTATCCGCCCTGGGACGGCACCGCCATGGTGGAGAAGATTCCGCGGCCGGTGCGCGCCGCGCTGGCGGAACAAGGCGTGCCCTTCATCGACGACGCGGCGGGCATCGCCGCCTTCGAGGGCGCGCTGCAGGCGGGCGCGTCGGGGCCGATCCTTCTCGCCCACCAGCGGCCGCCGCGGCGCATCGCCCACCGCGTGTCGGCGCGGGTCTCGCGCGCGGAGCATCCCTACCTCGAGGATCACCAGCTGGCCGGACAGCCGGTGCTGCCGCTCGCCTCCGCGCTCGATGCGATGGCGGACGCGGCCTTGCAGGCGACCGGGTTGTCCGCAGCTCCGCTCCTGATTCGCGACTTCCGCCTGCGGCAGCCGGTGCGCATCCCCGACGCCGCGCAGCTGTCGGTGGTGGCGAGCGGCGGGCCGGAGCTTTCGGTTTCGCTCTCCGCCGGCCGCGGTCCGGCGTACACGGCGTTCATCATGCCGGGCGCCGACGTCGGCCCCGCGCTCGCATCGGCCATGCCCGCGCCTGCCGCCTCGGCCGCCGCAGATCTGCCGATGGCGTTGGACGAGTTCTATAGCAGCTATACCTTCCACGGACCGCGGATGCGCGCGATCGTGGAGATCGAGCAGATCAGCGCGCAGGGAATCGTCGGCAAGGTGCGCTCCAGCACGCCGCGCGACTTCATCCCCGGCACGCAGCGCACGCAGTGGGCCATCGATCCGCTGGCGCTCGACGGCGCGTTCCAGCTGGCGGCGTACTGGATCTGGAACCACCTCCAGCGCGCGGGCTTTCCGGTGGGCATGGAGGAGTTCGTGCAGGTCGCGCCCGCCCCCTCGGACGGCGGGCCGCTGCGCGCCTCGCTCTCGCTGGAGCAGAGCACGGGCGACGAGGTGCGCGGGACCATCGTGCTCCAATCGCGCGACGGGCGGGTGGTGGCGGTGGCGCGCGGCGTCTCGGGCGAGTTCAAGCACCGCGACCCGCGCTTCCTCATCGGCCGCGCCGGAAAACCCCCGCCGGCCGTCGAGGCGCCCAAGCTCGACGAGGCTTCGTACAAGATCGATCAGTTCCCCGAGGTGCAAGAGCTGGAGCAGCGGCTCGGGCTCGCGGCGGCGTTCGGGCTCAAGAACCCGTACTTCAACGTCCACGAGCGCGTCACCAACGACACCTCGGTCATCGCCGGACGGACGGTGATCAACTGGTCCAGCTACAACTATCTCGGCCTCTCCGGAGATCCGGAGGTGACCCGCGCCGCGCAGGAGGCGGTCGCGCGCTACGGCACCAGCGTCTCGGCGAGCCGCATCGCCTCCGGCGAGAAGCCGCTGCACCGCGAGTTGGAGGCGGAGCTGTCGTCGCTCCTCGGCACCGAGGACTGCATGGTCACGGTGAGCGGGCACGGCGTGTTCGTCACCACCATCGCCACGCTCTTGAAGGACGGCGACCTGGTGCTGCACGACGCGCTGGCGCACGACTGCATCCTCGCCGGCGCCAAGCTCTCCGGCGCCAAGCGGCGGCCGTTCCCGCACAACGACTGGCGCGCGCTGGAAAAGCAGCTGCAGCAGCTGCGGCCGCACTACCGGCGCGTGCTCATCGCCGTCGAGGGCGTGTACTCGATGGACGGCGACTCGCCGGAGCTGCCCCGCTTCGTCGAGCTGAAGAAGAAGTACGGCTGCCTCTTGATGGTGGACGAGGCGCACTCCATCGGCGTGATGGGCCGCACCGGCGCCGGCATCGGCGAGCACTTCGGCGTGGCGCGCGCCGACGTCGACCTGTGGATGGGCACCTTGAGCAAGTCGTTCGCCTCCTGCGGCGGCTACGTGTGCGGCTCGCACCAGCTGGTGCAGTTCCTCAAGTACAGCGCGGGCGGGTTCGTCTACTCGGTGGGCATCTCGCCGGCCAACTCCGGCGCGGCGATGGAAGCCGTGCGCCAGCTGGAGGCGCACCCGGAAAAGGTGGCCCGGCTGCACGAGCGCGCGCGCCTGTTCTTGAAGCTGGCCAAGGAGAAGGGCATCGACACCGGGTTCTCCGAGGGGAGCGCGGTGGTGCCCGCCATCCTGGGGAACTCGCTGCACGCCCTTCAAGTCAGCGATGCGCTCAAGCAGCGTGGCATCAACGTGCAGCCGATCCTCTACCCCGCGGTGGAGGAGACCGCCGCGCGATTGCGCTTCTTCTGCACCGCCACGCACACCGAGCAGCAGATCCGCGAGACCATCGAAGTGCTGGCGGAGGAGATCGCCCGAGTGCGCTCCGCGGAATCGGCGCCGCAAGACGCTGCCGGCTAACGCGCGAACGCCACCAGGTTGTGCGGCGAGCGGACGGCCACTTCCGGGAGCAGCCGCGGCGGCCCCTGCAATGGAACGATCACCACCGCCGGCAGCTGCGAGATGCCGAAGCGGCGCGCCAGCTTCTGCTCGCGCTCGCCGTCGTCCGGGTCGACGCGCGCCTTCACCACTCCGCCGAGGAACTCCTTCACCTCCGGCGCGCCGAGCACTTCCTTCTCGAAGCGGCGGCAGCCGTCGCAGCTCTTCTTCTGGAAGTAGATCAACAGCGGGGCGCGCGCCGACTGCCGCTCCAGCTCGGCGCCGTCGTATCCGCTCGCGCCCAGGTACCAGGCCGGCGTGATCTCCGGCGCGGGACGCTGTTCGGCCGGCGCGCGCGCGAGCTTGGGCACCACCAGCTGCGTTCTCTCGGACGGCTCGGCAAAGAGCTTCGACTGCACGCCGCCCACGTCCAGGATCAGCGCCGTTCCCGCCGCCACCGCCAAGAGCAAGGCGACGCCGCCGATCCAGGTCCGATGCATGCGCTGAGTCTACTTCATGCCCCGGTAGACGTATGCCGTCCCTCGCCAGAGAGGATGCGCCTCGCACGAGGTGAAGACGCCGGCGGCGCGCATCAACTCGAGGAACTGCTCTCCGGCGG
>Ga0307479_10004030_pt1 | contig 13418 bp, 14 predicted proteins | sample atmos_gasesECM4C_FD_203743 | JGI IMG/M metagenome (GOLD analysis project Ga0307479, IMG submission 203743) | Hardwood forest soil microbial communities from Morgan-Monroe State Forest, Indiana, United States - atmos_gasesECM4C_515 | ecosystem: Environmental > Terrestrial > Soil > Temperate...
AGGGGATGCCCGTCCATCGCCACGTACACGACAAGCGTGGCTCTGTTTATGCCTTAAGCCGCGAGCTCGATGCCTGGCTGCAAAGCCGCAGACCACGTTTGGACGAGGAAGAGAAAGAACGTGGGGCGGAGGCGCCTGCGCATGCGGAAGGTAACCACAGGCCAGGGGAGACACTGCGGGTTCGTCGCCGGTTGGCTCTGGCGGGGGTGGTTGCACTCGCCCTGCTTGCCGTCACCTACGTCAAGGTCCGGAGTCGCACAGGGGATGCAACCCGACCGAAAATCAGTTCGCTGGCGGTACTGCCCTTCAAAAATCTGTCGGAAGACCCAACGCAAGAATACCTTGCTGACGGGATGACTGAAGCGCTCATCGGACGCCTCTCCAGGATCCACGATCTGCGCGTCACTTCCCACACGTCAGTGATGCGCTTCAAGAATCCCCAGATCTCGGTGCCAGAGATCGCCAGAACGCTGCGGGTGGATGCCATCGTCGAAGGGTCGGTAATGCGAGAGGGCAGTCGGATTCGGGTCGCTGCCCAGTTGATTCGCGCCGAGACCGACGATCACTTCTGGTCCGAAACCTACGATCGCGAGCTGCGGGACGCGCTTGCTCTACAGAGCGAGTTGGCGCAATCCATTGCTGGAAAGGTCGAGGTTACAGTCACTGGAAAGGAGCACGAAAGGCTTTCCGCAGTTCGTTCCGTCTCGCCTGAAGTTTACGAGAACTATCTGAAGGGTCGGTTCGCCTTCAACAAAAGCGACACCAGCTCTGAAATCCAGGAGAGCATTGCCTATTTCGAGGAGGCGATAAAGAGAGACCCGACGTTTGCGCCAGCTTACGTGGGCCTGGCAAGCGCGTATGACGAACTCGGCACCGTCTTTATCGGCACTCCCCCCGAAGAGACACGCCCGAAAGTATTGAGCGCAGCTCGAAAGGCGCTGGAACTCGATCCCGGCCTCGCTGAAGCGCACGCCCTGGTGGCCAACGTGCAGCAAGAACAGTGGCAATGGGCCGACGCCGAGGCCGAATACAGACGGGCGCTCGAATTGAACCCTAACGACGCCGCTGCTCACGACGAGTTTGCAGACTGGTTCTTGTGTCAGGGACGTACAGAGGAGGCGCTGGCGTCGGCCCAGCGAGCACGCGAGCTCGACCCGCTTGAGGTTTCAGGCGTTAGCATCGGATGGATTCTGTTTAATGCCCGCCGCTACGACGAGGCCATACACGAGTTGCGCAGCGTAGTGGCTGTACGGCCGGACGACGCCGGTGCCCTTTGGTTTCTTGGATTTGCGCTGATCGGCGACAATCACCCGGAGGATGCCATCACTGTCCTTGAGAAGGTGGTTTCCCTTTCTAACCGTGGCCCAGGTCCTATTGGTGTGCTGATCAGAGCATACGCCCACGCCGGGCGACGCAGTGACGCCCTTCGGCTGCTAGCAGAATTGAAGAAACGCAGAAAGGCTGGTTACGTTCCCGCCGGGGCTTTTGTGAACGCTTATTTGGGCCTCGGTGAATACGACCACGCATTCGTCTGGCTCGAGGAAGCTTATAAGGAACATTCAAATATTCTGCAGTGGCTCAAAGTGCATCCCTACTTTGATCCCCTGCGCGACGACCCTCGATTTGCGGAACTCGTCCACCACGTCGGTCTTGACTAGCCTCCATCCGCGCGATGGCGTCTGTCGCCTGGCCGCAAGTCAGTTGTGGGAAGTTGGAGCTCCACGGCACATCCGGCTGATTGAGGTGGATGACGGGCTACTCGGAAGTTGTCCTCTGCCCTCTAAACCGGATAGCGCCTGAGAAACGGTGTTGTCGGAAACTGGGAAGCCCGGGAAAGACAGTCGTTAACGTCATGAAAGACCGTTCACTCAGTTTGAGTTACATGAACTCCAACCAACTTTTCCAGCATACAGGGTGGTGGAACTCTTCTGATACTGTGCTGTGCCCGGGCTGAATGGTGACCATCGAAACGCCGCAATCACCCGGCTGGGCACCGTCAAAGACCATGATGTCGCGCGGCCTGTTCGTGCCGTCGGTAATCTTCAAAGCAATCTGCGATTTCGCCTGAGGCCGCACGTAGATGCGCCGGTGGTCGCCCGGAGCAAGGTTTGGCACATCGTAAATCTTCCCCCCACTTTCGACTTTCACGCTTACATCTCGCACCGTTTCGGTGCTCGCGTTTCTGATGTCCACGCAGCTTCCAAAAAGCTGGCGCAGGGCGACACCCAGAAAATAAAACAGACACAGGCCAGCAAAACCTAATAGCAAACGACCAACAGGCGAGCGAAACATTGGGGCCTCCTCTCTCTAAGGCCAGTCTAGCTGGACTCTCGGGTGCGTTTAAGGAGCTGAAGAAAAAACTCACGTATCAGTTAATGGAGGAGCCGTCTTTGTTGAACCCCAGTGCCTCAGGCACCGGCCCCTTTGTGCGTTGGCAAATGTATTCGTGGGCCTAGCTAAAACCTAGGTTGCATGACCCTGACAAACCGCCGTCTGAAGGGGAGAAAATGGTCTAGTCTTCTGATTTTCCTAAACGTCTCAACATGCGGTGTCGCAGCTGGCCCAGACTGCGGTTCAACCTACTGCCGCGTTTAAGAAATGGCAGGACCGGAGGGCGCCGTTTTTGAAGTTTGCCACGGGCCCGTATTATCCGACCATCAGCTTTGCAATATATCAAGGCGGTATCGAGTGTCTCGATGGCACGATCGCGCCGCCCAGCCGACACATAGACGTCGGCCAAGTTCATGTAAAGCTGCGCTTCTTTACGCTTCAGATTGATGGCCGTCTTGCAAAGTTCCACCGCCGCTGTCCACTTGCTCTGAGCACGGGCCAAACACACGCCCAGAAAAGAGAGGTAATAGGGATTTTGTTGCTCTAATCCTGCAGCACGTCGCAGGCATTCAAGGGCTTCAGCGGACTGCCCCTTTCGCAAAAGAGAGACTCCTTGTTTGAAGTCGGCAAGACCAGAGTCGTCCGGCATTGTGACTCCTTTCCCTTTTTTTTCTCGCCTTCTTTACCGCACATCTGTTGAGACCTAAAAGAACGGATGTCCCTTAGTGTTTCCCATGCAGAGAAGTCCCAGGGAAGTCCCAAAATGATCTGCCGTCCTCGACGAACTCCAGCCCCACTTTTGCAAGTCGGGTCACATGGTCTTGGAGACAATGTACAACGCGGGTATGAACGGTTTTGCCTTCGCGGTGGAGGAGCAGCATAGGGATACGCATATGCATCCTCGGACCGCACCGCTCTTGATTAGTGATCTGCAAATTTTGAATCCGGTCGGAGGATTCCGGACGTGTCATCGTCGTCTCTTCCATTTCGTAGCAGCAGAGCCAGACTTGGTGTGCCCAGAGGATAGTTTCTTCGGAGAGGGCGCGGTAATAGGGCCTTAGTACCACTGAAATGGGAAATTGGTACTATCACGGATTATGTCCACAAGGCGTTGGGGCGATCCGGCGCGCATTCGATGGAGCCGTTCGGTGTATTAGGTGGCCGCTGGTGGTTGCGGTGGACGCGGGCTGACGGCGGACCCAAATCGACCGATCTAACGGGAATTTCCCCAGCCTCATTGTTACGGCATTCTCGGAAAGGGCTTTCGCTCGGGAGTTACGAAAACACGGACTTAAGATAGAAGAATTTCCCTTGACCGAGTGGCCAGGTGTCAAATGCGGTGAGCCATCTCTTGAGGCGATTGTAAGTCCGCGCTGTGAATCGCTACGCTAAGGGGATTAAGTTGCCCGCCGCGGCCCTGAAAGGATGCCTCGATGAGACTCAAGTGGCTCCTAGCTGCGTCTCTGTATGCTCCGCTAGCCGTCTGCAGTCTTGCTGCGCCTGCGCCGGCAGGTCTCGGCACGGTCGGTGGTCAGGTGTTGGACTACAAAAGCAAACCCGTCTCTGGTGCTCACGTAACTCTGCAGGCCTCTGACGGCGCTCATCTCGAGACCGCGGAAACCAATACTCAGGGCCATTTCTGGTTTCCCTTTCTCCCCGAAGGACAATACTCCGTCCGCGCCTCCGATCAAGGACGGGTTTCCGAATGGCGTCAAAACGTATGGGTCTCGCCCGGGCATCAGTCCAACGTCACGTTACACCTCCGCCGCCGGCAGAAATCGAACGTCTCGATAGCTTTCCCGCCTTTACACCGGCAAACGACCTGAATGCGACCTTAAAAGCATCAGTTTGGTCCCGAAATCAAGGCAATGACGAATCGAAAAGACGCGATGCTGAATGACACCAAAGCACATGAATCGAAGGTGGGCCCGGACTGGCACTTCGAGCAGGTCCGCAGTGAGATCAATCGCCTGAGAGAAGTCTTGCGCAACCCGAAGCTCACCGACGAGGAGCGCGCGATCGCGCAGTCACAACTCGACAATTACCTAACCGAGAGTCAGGCGAAGTAGACGAGGGTCGTCTCGAAAGTTTACGTGCAATACAAATCTCACAATGCTAAGTTCCCCAACTCCCGCTAAACAGGGGATTTCGGAAACCGGCCCTCGAGCCTCAGGGCCCGATTCCTGGCGCATCACCTCAGATGTCCGCGCGCACTGTCGCCGCAAAACTCATCGCCCAACCAGTTGAGCAACAGTATTCGGGGAGTGGGGCGTTTGCTCGGTACGGAAACGCGATTCTGCAAAGCTCCTACACGTGCAAGCCACGATTCACTTCGGAGCCGCAGGCGGCGGTGATGGCGGCTGCACGCTTTTGTTAGGCGCGTTTATCCCATTCAGCGCGCCCAACTTTTCGAGGTCCGCTAGTGAAGCGTTCCCGCTGATGTGAATAAACGTCAGCTCCATCGGTTCCACGTTCATGATGACCATGTCGTTGCCCTGATTGTTGGGCGCAGGCTGGGTGCAGATGTCTGTCGACTTGCCGGTCTTGCTCTCAGTGACGTGAATGAAGCAGTTCCAATTCCCTGTCCGCAGTTTCTGACGATACGGCTCCACGTCTTCCATCTTGTACATGCCCGGCTTCGGGTACCGATAGCTGTGCACCACGATGAATTTCATCTTTTGCGCCACGCCGGACTTGTCGCCCCCGACCAGGCCCAGCATGCTAGGATCGAGATTAACGGTCGTTACGTCCGTGGCGCCCTGCTCAAACTTCTCCGTGCCTGCAAAAAGTTCGTCTTTCACTTGCGGCTCGGCGGCTGCCACCGTCTGGACGCTTGCCTGCGGGACCCGCGCGCGACACGCTGCACCGACCGCCATCATGATTGCGAGCACGACTGCCACCCGAGTCAGCTCTCTTGTCATACCGCCTCCTATGATTGTGCGCTACCCGCCAAGGTTCGCGCTGCAAGTCGAAGAATCTCTTTTCCCGTGACAGCGTCGCCCTAGATTCGCAAGCGCGTTCCTACTCACCGAACTTCAAACCCATGCGCTCCAATTCCGCCCGCGTCTGCGCGAGCGCGCCGTCGGTCACGCGCATGGCCGTATCGAACTGTGCCTGGATTTGAGCAACGCGCGCTCGTTCGCGCCACACTCGAACTTGGTTCGCTACGAGCGCAAAAAACACCAAAATTGCAGCCACCGCACCGATCCATCTCCAACGAAGCCCGCGTCGAAATCGCGGCCGCAGTGGCAAGGGCTTCTCCGACGCTGTTGCCCGCTGCAGAACGCGCGCTGCGAAGCCTTTCGGCGCTTCAACGCGTCTCAGCGACCGCATCACCTGCTCCTCAAATTCGTCCGCTTGCAAGCCCCTGCTCGTGCTCTTTGGATCGTTCATCGGATGTATTCTTTCATCGTGACCGCCGCCTTTTTTCTCAACAGTTGCAGACCACGCTGTAGATGACTCTTCACTGTTGCGACCGGTTGGCCAAGAAGTTCGGCAATCTCCCCAGGAACCATGTCCTCCTGGTATCGCAAAACCACCACAACCCGCAGCGGCTCGGGTATTGCAAGTAGCAACTCCTCGATCTTCGCCGACACGCCGGAACTCACCTGCGCACCACCGCTTTGCCCGAGAGCGATATCGTGTTCGTCTTGGACCCACTCTTCTGCTGCGGCTTCCGGCTGCCGCGACCGGTGTCGCAATGCATCTGTCGCGCGGTATACTGCGACGCGGCGCAGCCAGAATCGTGCGTGCTCCTTGCCCGTGAGTTTTTCTGCCGAGCGAAAAAAATCGAGAAACACGTCCTGCGCAACCTCTTCGGCCAAGCCGTAATCGCCCGTTAGGCGCAGCGCTATGGAGAAAACCATCCGTTGATGGATTTCTATCACCCTCCCCAATTCGGCTGCATCTATTGCCATCCGGCTCTCATCTACCTATACGCAAAACCGACGCGCTTGGAATGCAAAAAGTTCACAGCGGCCGTCTTTTGCGACCGCTATGAACAGTACCCCAACGAATAGTCAACGGAGCGGGTTGATTCCAAAATCGGTTTCGGCCCATTTTGGTTGCCAGAAGTTTCCTCTGAGGGACAGAGCACAAAAAGGGATACCGATCCCATAAGGGGATGAGTGCAGCATCTTCAAGCCGAATATTTTCGGAGATGTAGTCCATCAAACCGGGAACCGATATGAGCGTTACTGTCGTGCGCGTCACTTTGCCATGAGTCATTCAGGATACGTCGATGGTAGATAGCATTTTCAACCGAATGGCAGATGCGCTCAGTTTCGAGCCCCAGTTTTGAGGGTAAAGTTACATTCAGAAGGCGGGTTTAGATCGACAGTACGGCGGCGTGCCGGGCAGCATCAGCTTGAGCTTGGGTGACCTCGAAATACCGCTGGGTGGATGTGATCAGCTTGTGTCCCATCATCACGCGCAAGACCTCGATGTCGATCCCGCGATCATGACCGTGTTGACTGATGGAATGCTTCAATGCGTGGACGCCTAATTTAGTTCCCGGGAGTCCGGCTTTGATGGCGTAATAACGATAGATTCGATGGACCTGAACGCGGGTCAATTGGTGATGCTTTCGGCTGGTGAATAGATAAGGTGAATCAGTTGGGCGAAGTCGCAACCAATTCTCCAGCGTCTTCCGTTCATCAAGCAAACGGTTAGAGTTCGGCACCAGCTTCTCCACGGTATCGAGTGAACCTTTGGTACGCCTGATCCTGATCGTTTGATCCTTGACTGAGACATCGGAAAGCAGCAGCGATCCACATTCGCTGGCGCGCATCGCGTGTCCGTCGCAGATCAACAGCATGGCGTGATCGCGTTCGCTTTCGAGCTTGGCTAAGCGCAGGACATTCAGCAGTTCAGTGGAAGTCAATGGCTCCATCTTGTTCATGAGCGTTTGTCCTTTCGAATGTATTCGTCGATGGCCTTGCGAATGATGTAGCTGACGGCTCGATCTTCGCGCCTGGCAATGCGTTCGAGTTCGGCAAGCTGTTTCGCATCGAGGCGTATTGCGGTGAGCTTCGTGAGCATGAGTGCAGTGTATCACGGCGTATAACACGGTCAAGCATATTCGTTCGCATGTCGCGTGTTCCGCGTGCACCCATCGCATCGAAAGCGTTACTCAATATTTCGCGGGCGTTTGATCGGCGAGCGATTCGCAAGCGGCTGCTGCTATTAGGATTCGAAATAGTGGGTCCCTGAGCCAATAAAGACCCTGCCGGCAGGCCCCCATCGCAGTCGCCAGCGCCGAAAAAGTTTTCCTTCTGGCGGAAGCGGAGGCCCACTTTCGAGCCGTGGTTTCTCAATCGGCTAGAGCGGTGCCAGAACAATGCCTTTTTGCTCAGCCCGTCCCGTGCCCGGCTGACGGTTGATCGTCGCGGCCATCATATCCCGAGAGGCTGGCCCTCAAGATCGGAAGAGCTACCGCAGGCTTTCACAAGTGCTTCGCGATGAATGAACACTAGCGGCGACGTGCGAGTAGCGGCACCGACGCAAACACGATCAACACTCCAAGGATCATATACCCCGGACTCACCGTCTTAATACCGAAACCAAGGACGGCTATTCCAGAAAAGCCAATTAGAAATTTAGCGGCTATTCGCGCCTGCCACATCCTGGGAGTCTACACCGGGCTCTATTCACCGAAGCGTTTCACAAATGCTTCGCGATAAATCACACGAACAGTAGCTACCCTGAGCTTCAGGCGTCTCTACCTGGATGTCTACAACTACCTCCCAGACACTGAAACAGACTCACTGTAAAACGCGACCAGGGAAAGCAGATAGGGCTATACTCTGCGCATTCCAGGTTTGCCGTCGCGAACTTCGGAACGCGTCGGCCGCGAAACGATCAATGCAATGCTATAGCAGTGGCGCTGACAGAAAGAGAATGGGAACATACTCAGCGTGGAAAGGGAGGGCATACAGATGCGCTTGCGGGCTTCAGCTTGTCATAAACACGTGCTGCTTGCGACAGCGATCGCTTTTGGCTTGTTCGGCGTTAAATCAATTCCGGCCCAGGAAAACAAGAACACCGGCTACAGGCTCAGCGTCGTTGGGATTGCAGTGAAGGATTACCAAGCATCGCAAGACTTCTACGGGAAGAAGATGGGGTTGCGGGAAGCCTTTAAATTCACCACCCCTGATGGCCGAGCCACGACATACTATCAGCTGAGCCGTGACACGTTTCTCGAGATGCAGCCGGCAACGGCCGAAGTTCGGCCAAGCTTCACACACGTCCATCTGGTTGTTAACGATCTGGCCGCTGCTCTGGCACGGCTCAAAGGAGCCGGGATTCCCTCAGTGGCACGTACCGCGACGACACCAGGATCAGTGACCGAGCCCGGTACGGCTCAACCCAGCAACGTGAAAAACGCCAACGTCTATGACCCTGCTGGCCTCAGGCTCGAGCTGAATGAGTTGAGTCCCGAATCGCTCACAACGAAATCAACGGAGTCCTGGTCGGCTACGTATCCTAGCTACAGGCTATATGTCATAGGGATCAACTATAAGGATCAGGTAACGAAGGACTTCTATGAGGAAAAGATGGGTTTCAGGGAGATCTTCACCATCAACAACTCCAATCATCCTTATCTCCAGATGAGCCGGGACACGTTCGTCGACTTCATGCCGTCACGGGATAATGCTGCTCCATTTTTCTCTCACATCCACTTGGTGGTCGATGACCTGACCAAGACGATTGCGCAGCTCAAGCAAAATGGCATTTCCCTAAGGGAGGAGCCATATTTCTCTCCACCAACCCAACTGTATTCCACCCACATCATCGATCCTGACGGCCTCGAAATAGAGATCAATCAGTGGGCATACTCCCTGCCGAAGAGAGCGGCGGAATCGTGGAAATAGGCGCCAAAAAGGCGCAAGCGGTGGACGAACTGGAAATAGTGGCTGCGTTCCTGTTTCCGGCACCGCATTCTCGTGGAGAATCCTCAAACCTTATACGGGTTCGCAAAGTCTGGGTAAGTGACCCTGACCTCAAGAACTCGGTCGAAGGTGCTTGCCGTGCTTTACGCAGCTACTCTCGTGAGCGCCGTTCTCGCGTGGGTCATCCTTTACGGACGGGGCACTGTCTTCCATTTTGCTGGAGTTTATATGACGCCAGGCATCGTGGTCATGGCTGGCATGATTGTTACCGATGGGCTGATTTTGCTGGTATTGTTCCGCGCCCACAACTGAGTCTCGGCGTTTAGGTCGTGCAGCTGGCGGACACCGCTGGGGGATTCTGCCCCCGGTCGATCAAGCCCGACAAGCATTCTTATCCATGGCTATCACAACGACTCTGGGTCCAGATCCCGACTTGGAGTAAGGAAGTGCTGGAGCTCAGCCCCTACACGGCACTCTACAACGCGAGAGGGCGGAACGGACATCGATTAGACGTCGGATGGCTTGCCAATCGGCGTCATCTCCTGCCTGCCTTGAAAACGACGCCAATGCCAACTCGGAGGGCGTGTCCCCAGTTTGAGGGCTGCCCTTTGACGACAGAGGAGTCGTGCAAAGAGTCGAACTGCATGACGCGGATGGCAAGACGGTCGCTTACGTTGAGATCTATCCCGCCGCCGGCTCCCAAAAGTACCGCCCCTCGCGTGTCCGACGGCTCATAATCACCTCCAAACAAGCCGTGCACAAAGAAGGCCGTGCGACCACGGCGGTACTTGAACCTCGGGCCGGCAGCGTATTCATATTTGGGGCCAAACTGACCGTATTGTCCACCAAAGTCGAAAGCGAGGGCCACGTTCTTGCTGAAGTTGATGTCGGGGCCCGCCTGCCAACCAACCAGAGTGAACCCCATGCGAATTGGTTTGCGAAGGTAAGAGAAGCCTCCGAACACCTCCGCTCTTGGAACATCCTGCGCGGCAGCGTCCGTCCGGGCCAAAGTGAGCAAGAATAGCAATAAAGCCAAAGTTAAGAGAACTTCTGAGCTTCCTCTCATTCCCCCTCCCTAGTGATCGGTAACTTCAGTGCACGCCATCAATCACAGTGACGTTGCTGCTGCCCGAATTCGCTACGTAGATCTTATTGGTCGTCGAGTTCACCGCAACTGCGCTGGGATTTACCGCCTTGGGATCGTTCAGTGTCACCGCGGCATTAGTCGCACCGTCATCACAGTAATACTTCCAACCCTGGTTGTGTTACCGGAATTGGGCCGCGTAAACGTACTTGGTTTTTGTGCTGACGTCGAGTGCGACCGGCGAAGGCCCCATCGCAAGCGTTGTCACCGAATTGGTCGTGCCATCAATCACCGTTACGTCGTCGCTCCCCGGTGTTTGCCACATAATTTTTTTTGGTCGTTGGATTGACCGCGACAGCGATTAGGCCTCGACAATGCGAGTGCTGACCGCGTAGCGTCCGAAGGTCACAAGCAAGTCGCCCTCAGGAAGACATAAAGTGTGCGGCTGTCATTACACACAATTGCGAAAAATCTCTTTCCAAACTGCAAAAAGACCCCGGGTACCCCGCCCCAGGCTGGGGTCTCTTACCGGCGGCGTCTGCCAAGCGAATTGAGCGTGGACATGCACTACGGGAGACCGTTAACCATCGCTTTCTACTCGCTGCCTTGCGAAACAGGATGCTCTTCACATATAGTCCGTTTCCCCCGAAGGATAAGAAAACAAGGAGGTGCCAGATGGCGTTCGAACGAATCCTCAAGGCCACCGTGTATTTTTCCGCGGCTGTAGCTATCGCTCTCGTCGGCCTGCATGTTGAGTCCAACAAGGTGCACGCCGATGACAATCACGACTCAGACGAAAACCTGGTGGAGATCGGCCTGCGCATTGCGCCGCCATTCATCAACACGGCGGGCAAAGACCTAAAACTGGTCGGATTGGGAAGCTTCATCGTCAACGCGCAGGCGGATTGCAACGGCTGTCATGGATCGGATCCGGCGAACGAATTCCTGCCCACGAACAATCCGTACTTCCTCGCACCTAACAATTTTCCGGTGAAATACAATCAGGCCACCTACCTGAATGGTGGGCAGAATTTCGGTCCCGTCGGACCGGGAATCGTCAAAAATTCGACCAGCCCGCTGTTCGCCGGTCCCGGCCTCGGCCCGAATATCATCTCGCGCAACTTGACACCTGATTACACGGGCAATCCCGAGGGGGGCAATGACCTCGCCACGTTCATGACGATCCTGCGGACCGGGCATGATTTCGACCATTTGCACCCGAACTGTGGCGGAAGCGTCACCGATAATTGCTACAACGCGCCCGTCAACGGCGCTGTGCTTCAGGTCATGCCCTGGCCCAAGTACCAAAACATGACCGACCATCAGCTCAAGGCCATTTGGACGTACCTAGGCACCATCCCCTGCTTCGCGCACGACGACGTCCTCGGTAACGCATATCCCTGGCTGAAGAACGTGTGTAGTCGCAACTGATTTCAGTCTGCTTCACGTATCTCTTTCGTGATCCACCTTTGGGTCCCTTGACGGCGCTGTACAACGTGACGGGTCAACCTTCAATGTCCGCGCCGCTTCACTGGACGCCAGATGGTTTGCCAGTCGATCTCGAACCGATTCGGCGAAGATGCGGCCCTTTTCCGATTGGCTGCTCAACTTGAGAAAGCGCAGCCCTGGGATAAGCGCAGACCGCAGCTTTAGAACTTCCTAGTCAGCGGAAGGCACCACGATACTGAGCGACCCGCTGGGTGGCCGGTATGCATTCAATTTTTCCGGCAGTAATCGCAACCCGGTGAGAGGTGTCCGTTGTTCTGGCTTCTACTTGGTGATCGTGATCGCGGTATATGTACCGTTCGGCGCCATATCGATATTGTGTGCCTTGATGATTAGCTTGGTGTCTGGGTTTTGCTCCTGTTTCGTTACAACCTCACCAAACTCGGGGTCATCGTGGGCCGCCTTGAGGCGCTTGTCCCGCTCCTCTCTCGACGGATAGCCCCGCATGTAAATGAACGTATTCTCGGCGCTGATGCCCAGTTCTGGGTCGCTCTGCTGTGGGATCCAGTACCCTACGTTCGTGATCCCGTGCCTAGCGTAGATGGTGGCAGTACGGGTCGCGAAACGCGCCGCGAGCGCATCCCTTTTCCCCGGCTGGGCAGTGTAGACCCGCAGTTCGAAGAATCCGACGGCCTTCTTACTCTGACCGTAGCCCCAGCCGATCCCGGCCAAGCCGAACGCCAACCCCAAAACGGCTAGAATCTTCCACTTCAACATACTTGCCTCCTAGTCAATCCTCTGTATCGGACGCTGCCACTAAGGTAAGGCTGCAAATTCATGCGATGCGAAGCGCGGATTGGAGCCCAGGAGTCGTATTCTGTTCGGCGTCGGCCTACAAACCAAACACAAAGAGCGCGTATCCGGCCGAAATGGCAACGTACTGCTTACCGTCAACAGCAAACGAAATTGGGATGCCCCGTACAGCACCGCCAAGCTGAATATCCCAAAGCGGCTTGCCGTTTTCGGCGTCCAGAGCAAAGAAGTTTCCTTCCTCGGTGCCCGCGAACACCAGGCCGCCCGCCGTGGAGAGCAGGCTGGTCCATCCGGGCGAGAGCAGTTTGAACTCCCATTTTATTTTTCCGGTGGTTGCCTCGAGGGCCCGAACCGCGCCCCAGGCCGGATCTCCATTGACCGCCAGTCCGCCCCCTCCGGTGAAAGCTGTGCCGGCTTTGTACCGCGCCTCGCCCTTGAAGTAGACCGTGCCCATTTCGCGAGCCGCTTGATAGAAGAGTTTTGTCTGCGGACTATAGCTTGCGCTCGGCCAGTTGGATGCGCCCTGGATGTTCGGAAAGACGAGATTTCCTTCCACGCTGGGGTAGGTTCCTTTACGGACAATCGGACGCCCCTTGGCATCGAGGCCATCAGCCCATGTTTGTTTTGCGTACGGCCTTCCGGTCAGAAACTCGCCCGTCTCCCGATCCAGCACGTAATAGAACCCGTTCCGATTGGTCTGCGCCAGGAGTTTGCGTTCGCGGCCGCCGAGCTGCGCATCAAAGAGCACCAGCGTTTCGTTGGCATCCCAATCGTGAACGTCATGCGGCGTGAATTGGAAATACCACTTCATCTTTCCGTTGTCTGGATTGAGCGCGAGAACCGAGCAAGTGTGG
>Ga0307479_10004031_pt1 | contig 13417 bp, 10 predicted proteins | sample atmos_gasesECM4C_FD_203743 | JGI IMG/M metagenome (GOLD analysis project Ga0307479, IMG submission 203743) | Hardwood forest soil microbial communities from Morgan-Monroe State Forest, Indiana, United States - atmos_gasesECM4C_515 | ecosystem: Environmental > Terrestrial > Soil > Temperate...
CCGCTCGCGCCGCCGATCCTGCCCAAGCAGTTCGCCGGCTGGCAGGTTCAAGGCTCGGCTGAGGCCAGCAAAGACGCTGCCGCCGCCGATCCCACCAACGCAGCCCTCCTCAAGGAATATGGGTTTAAGGATTTTGAGGCAGCGAACTATAAGAGCGACGATGGCCGTGCGCTGAAGATTCGCGCCGCGCGATTTAACGATGCCAGCGGCGCATTCGGCGCCTACAGTTTCTACCTGCAGCCGGAGATGGCAAGGGAGCAGATCGGCGACCAGGGCGCGTCTGCCAATCAGCGCGTGTTGTTTTACCGTGGCAACATCGTGGTGGAGGCGCTGTTCAGCCAGTTGTCGGTGATGTCGGCTGCCAGCCTGCGCGAGTTGGCGGGCATGTTGCCGCGCCCGGGTGGGAATGCTGCCAGCCTGCCTCCGATACTCGCGTTCATGCCGCGCCATGGCTATCAGATGAACACCGAGAAGTATGCGGAAGGTCCGCTGGCGCTGAGTGCCATCACTTCGCCTGTTCCAGCCGATCTGATCGATTTCAGCGCCAGCCCAGAAGTAGTGCTGGGTCAGTACTCCACTCCAGGCGGGGAAGCAACGCTGATGTTAATTCAGTATCCGAACCCCACGTTAGCGACAGAACATTTGCGCCGCATTGCTGCCGCGTACCAAGCTGCTCAACCTCAGGCTGGCGTGGCGGCGGTCGAAAACGTTGGACCTTTCTTCGACAAGCGCACTGGGCCGATCATCGCCATAGCTTCCGGACCGATCTCGCAGAGCGATGCGCAAACGCTTCTGGGTGCGGTGAATTACGAGGCCAGCGTTACGTGGAACGAGAACACGTATTTCGATAAGAAAAATAACATCGCCAACCTGCTGGTCAACATTATTCTGCTCTGCATCATCGTAGGGGCGATCTCTCTCGCAGCTGGTGTCGCGTTCGGTGGTCTCCGCGTTCTTTTGCGCAAGTATTTGCCCGGCCGCGACGATCAAACAGAGTTTATTTCTCTCGATCTTGCAGAGAGCCCCGCGTCATCGTCTGCGGCTCGACCTTCGTCCTCTTCGGACACGTTAAACGGTTCTTAAGTAGCTCACAAATATCGGCTTAGGTCGGTTTATATAGTTTTTCGTCTCAAAATGGGACACTTGGGGCTGTTGTTAATCGGTTTTGTAAGTTATTGAAAATAAAGACATTTATTTACAACAAATTGCTTGACACCCTGCTTTTTCGGCTCATAAGATTTTATCCAAGAAAGTTTTGACGGATTTTTTGCCTTCCGTTGGAACTATTCTCCCTTGAAAGAAAAGGTCGCCCTGTTGCCGGGCGGCCTTTTCGTTTCTGCCAAAATGATCGGACTCAGCGGTTAGACGGAACTCCGGTGCGGCGTTTGCGTATCATCTGTTGAACAGTTTGTTGGGACAGCGGCGTTCCGTTCACCCAAGCGGTGCGGGAGGAAATCATGTTCTGTGACGGATGTGGCGCAGCAGTGCAACCCGGCCAGGCATTTTGCAGCAAATGCGGGAAGCGATTTCCAGCGCCAGTGACGGAGATGCAGCAGCGCCCCGGACGGGTGCAACGGCACGTTCACTTGCTGGCAATTTTCTGGTTTGCCATTTCCGCCTTCAACGCCATGATTGGAGCTGTTCTCTATATTCTCGCGAATACACTACTCGCTCCCGGCGGGTCCGCGGGGGCGCCACCCTTTCTTCGTCCCCTGTTGAGTGTCGTTGCGATCATTGTCCTGGGCGGATCTGCACTGGGATTTTCCGCCGGCTGGGGACTGATGCACCACGAGCCGTGGGCCCGCGTGTTGACGCTGGTTCTGGCTTTCCTTGTGCTCTTCATCAATATTCCTGTGGGTACAGCCGTGGGCGTATACACCATGTGGGTCCTGTTGCCCGGCGAGTCGGAGCAGGAGTATGAGGCGTTGGTAGCCACTCGAGCCGCATAATTAAGCTTTTGAGCCGATTCTATTCTGTTGGAAAGCTCAGTCTGCGAGGGTTGGGCGGCTGCTTTGTCGGCGATTTGGTAAACTGAACAGACCAAGCCAAAAGCCGACGTAGCTCAGTTGGTAGAGCAGCCGATTCGTAATCGGCAGGTCAGCGGTTCAAGTCCGCTCGTCGGCTCCATTCCTTTCAACCCCGCCTTCGTCCTGTCGGGACAACGGTCACAATCGCCACTCGGCAGCGTTACCTCCGTCGGCTGGCCTCCCTGACAAATCTTTTCAAGAGAAATTTCACATTTTTCTTGCATCTGTGGAAATTTGCCGTAATCTCACAAATGCGAACTAACTTCAGCGGAATTTCTGGAATCTAACCAAACCAGAAAGCTCGAGCACGCTTAAGCCGCTTTTCGAACGAACGACCAGCCCGCTGCGGAGTAGCTGAGAGTGAGTCGCTTGGGGAGGAAGCCATAGAAATTGGCAACAGCTAGCGCCCCGCGTCAACAACTCGGAAATCCCCAACCCCTCGCCGCCGTCCCCAACCGGAAAAAATTTGTCCGCCTCACGCTGTGGCCCCTGGTCGCCGCTACCTTCTTTATGGTGTCAGGCGGAACCTATGGCACGGAAGACATCGTGCACGGCGCCGGCTACGGACGCGCCATTCTCATCCTGCTGCTCACCCCGCTGCTGTGGAGCCTGCCCACAGCGTTCATGATCGGGGAGCTCTCGAGCGCGCTGCCTCATGAAGGCGGTTACTACGCCTGGGTGCGCTGTGCCATGGGTAACTTCTGGGGATTTCAGGAAGCCTGGCTCTCGCTGGTCGCCTCTATCTTCGACATGGCGATTTATCCCACGTTGTTCGTCGCCTACCTGACGCGCATGTTCCCGTGGTTTCAGCAGGGAAATCGCGGATGGTGGGTGGCGCTGGCAGTGGTGATTGCCTGCGCGATCCTGAATATTGCGGGAGTGAAAGTGGTTTCGCTCACGTCTCTGTGGTTGTTCTTCGCGCTGTCGGCGCCGTTCGTGGCCATCGTGATTCTGGCCCCGTTCAAGATAGGTGCGCTCGCCAATGCTGTCACGAAGCCAACAACCTCGACGGTCGACATTCTCGGCGGCCTGCTCATCTGCATGTGGAACTATATGGGATGGGACAACGCTTCGACGATTGCGACCGAGGTGGAAAAGCCGCAACGGACATATCCGCGCGCGATGCTGGCCGCCGTGGTGATTGTGGCCTTAAGTTACGTGCTTCCCTTTGCCGCCTTGTGGATAACAGGACTCACTCCGACCGCATGGGAGACCGGATCGTGGGCTGACATCGCCGGATTGCTAGGTGGACCTCTGCTGCGCATCGGCGTGGTGCTAGGTGGAATCATCAGCGCCTTTGGCATGTTTAACGCGCTGGTGATGAGCTATTCGCGCCTACCCTTGGCGATGGCACAGGATGGCATGTTGCCCGGCATCTTCGGTAAGTTGCAGAAAAAATCCCGCGCGCCCTGGGTGGCGATTATCGCGCTGGCCATTGGATGGGCAATGTGCCTTGGCCTCGGCTTCGCCCGGTTGGTCACGCTCGACATCCTTCTCTACGGTTTCAGCCTGCTGCTGGAGTTCGTGGCTCTGGCCGTACTACGCTTCCGCGAGCCGGATCTGCCGCGTCCTTTCCGCGTTCCCGGCGGACTGTTTGGCGCGATCGCGATCGGCATTCCACCCATGCTGCTGCTGGTTTTTTCGATCATCCGCAGCGAGCATGAGCAGGTCTGGAATATGAGTTCGTTCGCCTTCGGCATGATTTTGATCGCGGCAGGCTTTGTGACGTACTTCGTTAACCACGCGCTCAAACCACACGGCTGGACCCCAGCAGAGCAGAAGCCGGAACCAGCAGCCTAGTAGCATCGTCGGCCACGGATGTGCGCGGATGAACACGGATTTGTCTTCCTTGATCCGTGGAAAATCCGTGACGATCCGTGGCCGACTTGTTTTTGTTGTAAATTGGTGACGGCAGAACTTCTGCGCAAATGACCAAGCGTAAATCCAAAGGCGCGTACATGATCTCGGCCGTGGCTGAAATGTATGGCATCCATCCCCAGACCTTACGTCTCTACGAGCGCGAGGGATTGCTCAAGCCATCTCGCACCGAGGGCAACACGCGCCTTTACACCGACGAAGACCTGCAGCGACTGGAATTCATTCTCTCTCTGGCGCGCGACCTGGGCGTGAATATCAGTGGAATGGCCATCATCCTGCAAATGCGCGAACGTATGGAGGAGATGCAGCGCCAGATTCAGGAGTTCGTGCAGTACATCCAGGAAGAAGTGCTCACCCGCGCCCATGCCGCCGCCGATCCGTCAAAGGGTGCGATTGTGCCGGTGAGAAGGCAGATCGTGGTGCCAGCGGTGCAGCAGGGGAAGAAGCACTGATTTCTGCACCCGCGAATCGGCAATTAGCAGTTAGCAGTTGGCCAATCTCGCAGACGCTTGTGCTAATTGCCAATTGCCAACTGCCAACTGCTAATTGCTCCATCGCGTATCATGGGAGTCGTTCCGCGCCGACCGGCTGAGTGCTGAATTCTGAGTGCTGAATGCTCCCTTTCAAGCTGATTTACAGCGACGCCTATTACCTCCCCATCGGCGAACACGTCTTCCCCGCCGAAAAATACCGCCGCATCCGCGACCGGCTGCTGGCAGAAGGCATTGCCGAGGCCAGCGATTTTTTGGAACCTCAACCGGCCACCGATCAAGACATTCTCCTCGTCCACAAGCCTGAGTACGTGCAGAAGCTGAGAACCGGCACGCTCAGCCTGCGCGAAGAAATGGAGATGGAAATTCCCTACTCGCGCGATTTGGTGGATGCGTTCTGGCTTGCGGCCGGGGGATCGATAGTCGCAGCGCGGCGGGCTTTGACAGACGGAGTCGGCATCAGCATTGGCGGCGGATTTCATCATGCCTTCCCCGACCACGGCGAAGGCTTCTGCATGATTCACGATGTTGCCGTGGCAATCCGGCGGCTGCAGCGCGACGACAAGATTCGCACCGCGATGACGGTCGATTGTGATGTTCACCAGGGCAATGGCACCGCGGCGATTTTTGCCGGCACTCGAACGGCCAGCGCGCTTCTGCCCTCGGCGGGCGCATCGACACTCGATTCGTCAGCTATGAGTTCAGCGCTTCCAGGCGAGATTCGTGGAGCACCTGCCGGAGAAGTCTTCACCATCTCGTTGCACCAGCACAACAACTATCCTCTGTGGAAACCGCCTTCGTCGATTGATGTCGACCTGCCTGATGGCATCGAAGACGACGATTACGTAGCCTGGCTCGACAACGCGCTCAGCTCCGGACTGCGGCAATTCGAACCTGATCTGCTCTGCTATATCGCGGGTGCCGATCCCTACCGCGAAGACCAGCTCGGTGGGCTCGCTCTCACCATTGAAGGTTTGAAACGGCGCGACGAACTGGTCTTCCGTGTGGTCCGCGCCCGCAACATTCCTGTCATGGTCACCTTCGCTGGCGGTTACGCGCAGAACGTGGAAGATACTGTGACCATTCACTGCAATACCGTGGTTGCTGCGAAGGAAGTGTTTGGCGCGCACGTCGCGGACCGCTGAATCGTTCTCTGGCTGATAAAATAAACATTCACTTTATGTTCGAGAATCTCCAGGAAAAACTGCAGCGCGCCTTCAAGTCCCTGCGCGGCCAAGCCCGGCTCAGCGAAGAGAACATTGCCGAGGCGATGCGCGAAATTCGCCTCGCGCTGCTTGAAGCTGACGTCAATTTCAAAGTGGTCAAAGATCTGATCGACCGCATCCAGGCCAAGGCCGTGGGCCAGGAAGTGATGACCGCGCTTTCTCCAGGCGAACAGGTCATTAAGATCGTGCGCGACGAACTGGTCGAGACTCTTGGCAAAGATACGGCACGCGTGAAGTTCGCATCGCAGCCGCCCACGGTTGTGCTGATGGCCGGACTGCAAGGCTCCGGCAAGACTACGACCTCGGGCAAGCTGGCGAACTGGTTCAAGGCGGGCGGGCATCGTCCGCTGCTGGTTTCGGTGGACGTGTATCGTCCCGCAGCGCGCGAGCAGTTGAAAGTTGTCGCCGAGGCCGTCAAGGCTCATATCTACGAAGGTCACGTAGCCCCGGACGCATTCCTCCGGGGTGGGTCGAACGAAGACGCTGCGGACGAAGGTGTCCGCCCCCACGCGAACTCCGCCGACGTCGAGCGTCTGGCAAAGGAAGCGCGGCGCGAGGCCATCGTTTCCGGCTGCGACGTGATGATCGTCGACACCGCCGGGCGTCTGCACATCGACGACGAACTGATGGCCGAGATGCAGTCACTGAAAAAGCTGCTGAATCCGTCGGAGATTCTGTTCGTCGCCGACGCCATGACTGGACAGGACGCGGTGCGCTCGGCGGACGAGTTCCACAAAAAGCTTTCGCTCACCGGCATCGTGCTCACCAAGATGGATGGCGATGCCCGCGGCGGTGCTGCGCTTTCCATCCGGCAGGTCACCGGGCAGCCCATCAAGTTCATTGGCGTGGGCGAGAAGTACGACGCGCTGGAGCCGTTTCATCCCGACCGCATCGTGTCGCGCATTCTCGGCATGGGCGATATCCTCTCGCTGATCGAGCGCGCCGAATCGCAGATCGACAAGAAAAAAGCGCAGGAGATGGCCACCAAGGCCCTCACTGGCGACGGCTTCTCGCTCGAAGATTTCCGCGATCAGTTGCGGCAAGTGAAGAGGATGGGATCGATGAAAAGTCTAATCGGCATGCTGCCCAGCGTTGGTCCGTTTTCCGGCCTGCAAAAAGCCGCCGACAACGTCGACGAAAAGCAAGTGAACCGCGTCGAGGCCATCATCAACTCGATGACCGTGCACGAGCGCAATCACCACGAAGTGATCAACGGCAGCCGCCGCAAACGCATCGCCCGCGGCTCCGGCACAACGGTGCAGGAAGTGAATAACCTGCTCCGCCAGTACGCGCAGATGAAAAAAATGTTCAAGCAGATGGGCAAGCCCAGCTTTGCGCGGAGAATGGCGGGGATGAAGCTGCCAGGGATGTAGGGAAACCCAGTCGCCAGTTGCCGGTTGCCAGTTGCCAGTAAAATCCTCCTATGAAATGGCGATCTCTCGAGGAGTCGAGTCCGGAAACTGACCTTCGTCCGCTGCGCGAGATTTTTGCCGAGCGCAAGGAATCGATCGTCAAATACGTTCCGGCGGAGACGCAGGCGATTCACGCACGAGCCGTTGCCGCTCTGAAACAGCAGAATTTGGCTGCGAAGATTATTCCTGTCGGCTTCAAGATTCCGGAATTCGAGGTTCAAGATCACGATGGCCGCACCGTGTCATCTACCGAGCTGCTCGCAAGAGGACGCCTCGTGCTCTGCTTCATTCGCGGTCGCTGGTGCCCGTTCTGCATCGCTCAGATGGAGGCGATGAATCTCGTCCTTCCGGAGATCGAGCAGGCCGGCGCGACGCTCGCTGCTATTTCGCCGCAGACTGTTCAGCAGTCATTCTTCATGCGCGACCAGCATAAACTGCGCTTCCCGCTGCTGTCCGATGCTGGCAACAAAGTAGCGCGACAGTTCGGTTTGACCTATCCCGTCCCCGACGAACAGCGCGCTATCTATCAACGCGCCTTCGTCAACCTGCCGTTCGTCAACAGCGAAGACAGTTGGCAGTTGCCGATTCCCGCGACGTACATCATCGCCCGCGATGGCAAGGTGCTGTTCGCCTCCGCGAACGAAGATTACACGGAGCGTCCTGAACCATCGGAGATCGTAAGAATTCTGCGTGCGACCCTCAGGGGCTGAAGCCAAACTCCTCTAGCGGCATCTTGTGGCACGACTGAAGTCGTGCCCTTCCCGGTCCGTCACGTACACGGCGCACATGCGCTGTCTGAATCCTCAGCTTTCGGTACACTTGCAACATGCGGGAATCACAACACTGGCAACTGACCACTGGCCACTGGCCACTGTTCTTATGAACTATATCTACGGCATCAACGCCGTCACCGAGGCGCTCAAGGCCCGCGGACGCGCCTTCCAGTGGGTCGGCATGGCGAAGGAGCGGAACGACATCCGCCTGCAGCGCCTGATCGAAGACTGCCGCCGGCTCGGCGTGCCGGTAAAGTTTCTCACGCGCACCGAACTCGACCAGATGGCAGGGAGGGCCGCTCATCAAGGCGTGGTCGCGGTAACCTCGGCCAAGCAATACAGCGACCTCGACGACGTGGTCGGCGCCAAGCGTGGCCAGTACTCCCTCGTGATCGTGCTTGATGGCGTGGAAGATCCGCACAATCTGGGCGCACTCATGCGCACTGCCGACGCTGCCGGCGCCGACGGCGTGGTCATCCCCGAACGACGCTCCGCCTCCGTCACCGGCACGGTGACAAAAACTTCCGCCGGAGCCAGCGAGTACCTGCCCATCGCGAAAGTCACCAACATCGCCCGTACCGTGGAAGAACTTAAAGATCGCAACATCTGGACCGTCGGTCTCGACGAGCGCGGTCCGCAGACTTACGACACTCTGGACTACAACATGGATTGCGCGCTGGTGCTCGGAGCGGAGGGCAAGGGCCTGCACGATCTGGTCAAGAAGAAGTGCGACTTCCTGGTGTCGATTCCAATGCTGGGCAAAGTGCCTTCGTTGAACGTATCGGTCGCGGGAGCCGTGGTGATGTACGAAATCGTGCGCCAGAGACGATTAAAGAACTCCTCACAAAACACGGCGAGCCTGGGTGTGAAATGAAGTTACGCAGTCTGCGGTTTTGTTTTCTCTGTGTTCTGGGCGCGTCTGTGGTCAATGCCTTCTCTCTTGACCGCGAGGCCTTCACGTTCACCAACTACGATCTGAACGTCCGGGTAGAGCCCGCGCAGCAGCGACTCGGAGTTCGCGGCAAGATCACGCTGCGGAATGATTCGACCGCGTCGCAGAAGATCGCGATACTGCAGATTTCGTCCTCACTGAACTGGCGCTCCATCAAAGCCGCTGGCAAGCAGTTGCAGTTTGTCTCCCAACCCTACGCCTCTGACATCGATCACACCGGAGCGCTTTCCGAAGCTGTCGTGACGTTGCCCGAGGCAGTTTCTCCCAAGGGCACGATCGATTTGGAGATTGCCTACGAGGGCGTGATCGTGCTCGATGCAACGCGCCTCACGCGCATCGGCACTCCCGAAGCGGCCGCACGCAGCACCGACTGGGACCAGATCAGCACGAAATTCACCGCGGTGCGCGGCGCAGGATACGTGGCCTGGTATCCAATAGGCACGGAGGCGGCAAGCCTTTCCGAGGGCAATGATCTGTTCGAGGTCCTGGGCAGATGGAAAGTGCGGGAGAGTTCCTCGACCATGCATTTGCAGGTCGTAGTTTCAAGCGATGACGAGGCGGACCAACCCGAGCTTCTGGTGAACGCGACATCCTGCCCCACAGCGCACGAAGTGGAACGTCAGTTCGTTGCCGATTGCACGTACCGGTCTCCGCAATCAGTCGCGCCCACGTTCGTGATTGCCAACTACGAACTCGTGGACCGGCCAGCCGCGGCAGTTCATTTCCTGCGCGGCCACGATTCGTCCGCAACTAGTTGTGCAGATGCGGCGCAGAAGTTAATTCCATTCATCACGGAATGGTTCGGCCCGCCGCGAAGCAAGGCGCAGACCGCCGATCTCGCCGATACCGCTGCTGCGCCCTTTGAGAGTGGGCCTCTCCTGCTGACCTCCCTGGCAAGCACGGATCCCAAGCTCGCGGCGCTATCCGCCGCACATCAGTTGACTCACGCGGCTTTTTCATCCCCGCGGCCTTGGATCAACGAGGGTCTCGCCCACTTCGCACAGGCGCTTTACCTGGAACATCAGAGCGGACGCCAGGCGGCGCTCGACTACATGGGATTACACCGCTCCGCCTTTGCCGGCGCCCCGGTCGAAAAAGAAAAAGAGGCGAATCCTCCAAGATCAGATGATGAGAGGTATCGCTCGCTGATCAACACCTACGACGAGCAGCTCTACCGCAGCAAGGCGATGTGTGTGTGGTGGATGCTGCGCGACATGATCGGCGATCGGGCACTGAAGAAGGCCCTCGCATCCTACCATCCGGAGGAAGACAAGGAACCTTCTTACATGCAGCGCCTGATTCAGGCGCAGACCCAGAAAGATCTGGAGTGGTTCTTCGATGACTGGGTCTATCGCGACCGCGGCCTGCCTGACTTCAAAATGGCATCCGCATTTACTCGCAAGACTTTGCCCGGTGCTTACATGCTGACGATTACGGTGGACAATCTAGGCACGGCAGCAGCCGAAGTTCCGCTCACCGTGAAGTTTGCAGGTGGAGAAGTTACCAAACGGCTCGTAGTACGCGGCAAGAGCAACGGCGTGATTCGCGTGGAAGTCCCGAAGACGCCAGAAGAAGTCGTGGTGAATGACGGCAGCGTACCCGAGGTCAACAAGACGAATAATGTGTTTAAGATCGAGGCCGGGGGTGCGACAAGGTGATTGAAGAGCAGTGGCCAGAAAGTTCGGCTGGCCATTGATCACGGGCGGCTGACCACTTGTTTCGTGGTGAAGCTCACCAGCGCCGCCAGTTTCTCGGCAGCCGCACCAGAATCGATCGATTGCGCCGCCAACGGAACCCCGTCCACAAGACGGTCCGCGCGCCCCGCCGCCACTAATGCAGCCGCGGAGTTCAACAAAACCACATCGCGCCGCGCAGACTTCTTTCCACTTAACACCTCACGGACAATGGCGGCGTTTTCGGCCGCATCGCCACCAGAGAGGTCGCCGAGCCTAGCTCGCTCAATGCCAAACTCCTCCGGGTCAACCTCGTAAGTCCGCACAACCCCGTCGCGAGCTTCCGCCACCCGGGTTGGCATTGTGATCGTAATCTCGTCCAGCCCATCAAGCCCATGCACCACAAGCGCGCGATGCAACCCCAACATACTGAGCGCCTCGGCGAGCTTTTCGACCATCTCCAGCGCATATACGCCCACGACCTGCCCCGACGCTTGCGCCGGATTGGTGAGCGGCCCCAGCAGGTTGAACATGGTGCGCATGCGCAATTCGCGCCGCACTTTCTGCACCTGCCTCATGGAAGAGTGCAGATCGGGGGCGTACAGAAAACAGATTCCAACCTCGCGCAGGCACTGCGCGGCGCGCTCGGGCGAGATCTGAATTTTCACGCCCAGCGCCTCCATCACGTCGGCCGAGCCGCACTTCGAGCTGATGCTGCGGTTGCCGTGCTTGGCGACCCGCACCCCCGCTCCTGCGGTCACGAAAGCCGTGGCCGTCGAGATGTTAAAAGTTCCGCAAGCATCGCCGCCAGTGCCGCTGGTATCGACAAGGGAGGACTCCGCGAGAGCGTCACGACCCGTGCCGCTCAGATCAAGCGCCCCGGAGGCGTCCTTGGCCAGCGAAATGGGCAATGGCGTGGCAGCGGCTCGTATCGCTTCCGCAAAGCCAACAATCTCTTCGACGCTTTCGCCTTTCAGCCGCAAAGCCACCAGCAGCGCCGCAATCTGCGCGTCTGAACAGTTTCCGGCGAGCACCTCCGCCATCACTTCACGCGCCTCGGCGCGCGCCAATGACTGGCCGTGATTGGCGATGCGATGCAGGGCGTCGAGAATCATCTTCGGAATTGTAAGGGATCAACCAGATGTGAGGAACAGGCAGCTAAAGTGTAACAGCGCGATCCTTCAATCTGGGCAGGAAGTAATCGCGCCAGTCCTCGGGTAATTCTGGCGTGGCAACCGCCTTCTGCAATAAGTCGCGATTGTATTTTTCACCAACGAAAAGCCGGTTCATCTCAGCAATCGTAATGCCCTCACTGTTGCGCGAGAGCAGATCAAAAGAATCTCCTGCGCCCACATCGCCTTCCCGCTCCACCGAAAGATAAAATCCACTGCGGCCGCTGCGCAGGAATCGCTCAATCATGTCGCTCCGCTGAAATTTGGCTGCCAGCTTGTAGCAAGGCATTCGCGGCTGCCGGACCATTATCTTCGCTGACCCGATCCCAAAGCGATCGCCCACATGAAGTTTCTCCTCTGCAAGACCCTGGATTGTAAAATTCTCGCCGAATGCACCCCACGCCAATGTCGTCTCGGGTAATTCCTTGCGCCAAAACTCATAGTGCTCCGAAGGATAAGCGTAAACTGCCTTATTAGGCCCTCCATGAACGCTCAGGTCCGCTTGACGATCGCCATCCAGATTCAACGTTCTCAGCGCGATGCGCTCGTTCACAGGCTTCTTGAAGATGCCAGTTTTGATAGTCACTCCGTTATAGATGGTCAGCTGCGGCCTCGCGACGTTTAATGAAATCAGTCTCACAAGTTTTCCCGGCGATTCAGAAGCGCGGACTCTTTCTTGTGTTTCCGCCCCCAACTCTCGCTTAGATGTACCCGAGCTTGAAAAGACGCGCAGAGACTGGTTTGCCCTAATCCGCCCCCTTCGATAAAATTACAAGTTTGCTGCCCTCAGTCGATAGCCGCAAGCAGGCTCCTTCCAATTCTTAGCCGACGAGCGATTATGAAAATACACGAGTACCAGGCCAAAGGGATTCTTAAGAAATATGGTGTGACCGTGCCGCGCGGGACGATGGCGACTTCGCGAGAGGAGGCCGAAGCCTCCGCCAGGGAACTGCTCAGTTCCGGCGCCAGCGGAGTGGTGGTCAAGGCTCAGATTCATGCCGGCGGACGCGGCAAGGGCGGCGGCGTAAAGATTGCCAATTCAGTCAGCGAAGCCGGCGACATCGCCGAAAAGATGCTGGGCATGAAGTTGGTCACGCATCAGACTGGACCCGAAGGCCGCATCGTCCGCCGCTTGTTGATTGAAGAAACTTTACCGATAGAAAAAGAATTGTATCTGGGAATCCTGGCGGACCGCGCGGAAGCCAAGCCGGTATTCATGGCCTCGGCTGCGGGCGGAATGGAGATCGAGCAAGTTGCAGCGGAAAATCCCGATGCCATCCTGAAGCAGCACATCGATCCCGGCATGGGGCTGGAAGCATTTCAGGCGCGCAAAATGGCGTTCAAACTCGGGCTCGGTGCGAAGCAAATTAATCCCGCAGTGCAGTTTCTCTCCAACCTATACAGAGCGTTTCTCGATACCGACGCCTCGCTTGTTGAGATAAATCCCTTCATCACCACCACCGATGGCCGTCTTTTCGCGCTCGATGCCAAACTTACCTTCGACGACAACGCGCTGTTCCGCCATCCCGACATTCGCGAACTGCGCGATATCACGGAGGAAGATCCGCTCGAAGTCGAAGCTTCCAAGTACAGCCTGAACTACATCAAGCTCGATGGCAGCGTGGGCTGCATGGTCAATGGCGCGGGGCTGGCCATGGCCACGATGGACATCATCAAGTATGCCGGCGGCATGCCCGCGAATTTTCTCGACGTGGGCGGCGGCGCCAACGCCGAGCAGGTGGCGCACGCGTTTGAAATTCTGTTGAGCGACAAGAGCGTGAAAGCAGTGCTGATCAATATTTTTGGCGGTATC
>Ga0307479_10004033_pt1 | contig 13414 bp, 13 predicted proteins | sample atmos_gasesECM4C_FD_203743 | JGI IMG/M metagenome (GOLD analysis project Ga0307479, IMG submission 203743) | Hardwood forest soil microbial communities from Morgan-Monroe State Forest, Indiana, United States - atmos_gasesECM4C_515 | ecosystem: Environmental > Terrestrial > Soil > Temperate...
CCAGCATCTTCAACAGAGCTTCATGGAATCCGGAGCCGGAAGTGTCCTGACCCAGAACCCAGGCATCGGAGTTGCGGACTTCTTCGACCGAGTGGGCCGACAGGCGCACGAGATCGGGATACCAGCGTGTGACCGATGTATCGTGCCGCGACATGCGTTCGCCCATCTGTATGAGAGCATGCTGGATGTGGCGGGGATGACGATCGTCCTGCAGATATTCGGTGACTTCTTTGTCGGAAAGATGACGGCCAAACCAGGTGTTCCACCAGAAGAGGAAGGGCATGAGCACGAGCAACCAGCCCGTGACGAAGAAGAGGGCGCGATGATGGGTGGACATACCAGGGCGCTTGGCGGGCGGCTCGGGCACGGTTTCTGCGGGAATCACTGGGTCTGCTGACACGACGAAGGACTATACACTACTCGATGACATCGGCATCGAGCACCCTTTCCTGTTCGAGATAGTGGGAAACCGCGTACTGCGCCAACAGCGGCGTCTGCAGATGGATTTCCGCGCCGATCCATTCGCCTTTCGCGTGCCGCTCGGTCGGCGCATGCTTGCACGGGCCACTGGACCCGAACTGCGGACCAAAAGCGGCGCCCTGGATCTGGTCGAATTGCTGGAGTCTCGTCCAAGCCTCGTTTCCGAGCGTGCCCGAGACATCGATCTTGAGTCGGACAGTGGCCATCGACAGGAACTCTAACCGCAGAGCCAGTGAGCGAACGCCGAAAAACTCGTTAGGCCCGTGGAATATTGTGGCTGCGCCGGCGCTGCGAACCAGTGGTACAACATGAAGTATACGAGCACTCCAGTGATGGAAACGTAAAGCCAGAGCGGAAACGTCCAGCGGGCAATGGCGCGGTGGCGATCGAAGCGCTCGCGCAGGGCGCGGCTCAGTGTGATGATGACCATGGGGACGATCACGATGGCGAGCAGGACGTGCGAGATCAGGATGCTGAAGTAGACCGGGCGCGACCATCCTGTGCCCTGGAAGCGGACGGAGCCGACGTTGGCGTGGTAGTAGACATACGAAATGAGGAACAACGTCGATGTGGCCATAGCGGTGAGCATGACCGCCCGATGGGCGGCGATACGCTTCTGGCTGATCATCCAGCGACCGGTGAGGAGCAGGACAGTGCTGGCACCGTTCAGCGATGCGTTGATGACGGGGAAGAGGGCGAATTGTTCGGGCACGGGCATGGTTGGTGGGTTTCGTCTGATGGCATCAGGCGGCCGGTTTGGTCGTTCTGCGGCTGATCATGAAGAAGGCCAGGCCGAACATGAAAAGCGAAAACAGGATCAGGGTCGCCATCGACGACTGCAGCGTGAATTGAGCCACGGCCTCGGGATAGAACAGGTTCCGTAGCGCTTCCACGCCATAGGTTAGTGGGTTGATCCACATCAGGATGCGGATCCAGACCGAGGCGCCGCTCAACGGGAACATCGAACCCGAAAGCAGCCAGAGCGGGATCAGGAACAGGTTGATGATGGCGTGAAAAGCGGAGGTTGAGTCCATGGGCCACGCGATGGCGAATCCCAACGCGGTGAGGGCAAACGATACAAGAAATATGGTCAAAACGACCAGCAAGAACATGACAAACCCAAAGTGCACTCCCACCAGCGGCGCAAAGACAAGGAAAATCAAGCCTTGGACGGCCGCCAGCGTCGTTCCACCTAGAACCTTTCCGAGAACAATGGCCGACCGCGGAACCGGCGCCACCATCACCGAGAGCAAGAAACCCTCCTTACGGTCTTCGATCACGGACATCATGGTGAAGATACTGGTGAAGAGCACGATCATGATCAGCGCGCCGGGGTAGAGGTAGTTTAGGTAGGGCTGCTGACCGGGGGTGTTGCCGGAACGGAACGAAGTTCCGAAGCCCGAGCCAATCACCAGCCAGAACACTAGTGGGGATGCGATCACCCCGATGACACGGCTGCGTTGGCGGTAGAACCGCACGAGTTCACGCCACCACAGAGTGAATGCGGGCAAGAGCACGCCCGCAGAGGCTGGAGCGATGGAGTTGGGGATGCTTGCCGTCTGGGTCGCCAAGTCAGTCAGCTCGTTTTCTTCGCCGGGGGCGCTTCCTTGGGCTTGCCGAATTTCACATAACCACAATCGCGACATTCGAGCAGCGCGTTGAGGAAGAAGAGTCCCGAGAGGGTCAGCAAGATCAGGCTCATGAACAGGCCGTCGACCGTGGTGATGGTGCCGTTGAGGATGGTCCAGACAATTCCCAACAATGGGAGAATGCCCAGCACAACGGAAATCAGAAGCATCATGAGCTGCAATTTACCTCCTTGTCGTTTCCGCTAATCTTGAGAAAACCGATTTCTAAGCTCCGTTTCCGTTCTGTTCTTCCGTCTCGGTCCAGAAGCGATGACCGGTGCGGTGAATGAAGACATCTTCGATCGTGGGCTTGCTGACGCTGACCGCCTGGATTTCTCCAGGGAAGGCTTCCACGACTCCGGTGATGAACCGGTGACCGTTTTCCAATTCGATCCGTATCTGGCGGCCGAGGACGGTGGCGTGCACGCTGAAGTGGGCCGTGATGCGTTGTGCGAGGGACTCGGTGCTGCCGGTCGCATCGAGCAGGATTACGTCGCCGCCGATTTCCTGTTTCAATTCGTTGGGCGTGCCCATCGCGACCAGTTTGCCTTCGTTGAGGATCGCGAGGCGATCGCAGCGCTCGGCTTCTTCCATCAAGTGCGTGGTGACGATAACGGAAACGCGCTCCTGATCGCGGAGGGTGCCCAGATACTGCCAGAGATCGCGCCGGGCTCCCGGGTCGAGGCCGGTGGTCGGTTCGTCGAGCAGCAGGACGCAAGGGTGATGGAGCAGGCCTTTCGCCAGTTCCACGCGACGCGCCATGCCGCCGGAAAAGGTCTCCACCAGTTCCTTGGCGCGGTCGGCAAGGCCCACTCGGCCGAGGATCTCCCGGATGCGGGCGCGCAGGGCCTCTCCGCGCAGTCCGTAAAGATGTCCCTGATGCCAGAGATTTTCGTAGGCGGTCAGCTTCTCGTCGACGCTGGGAGCCTGAAAGACGACGCCAATCTGGCGGCGTAACGCGGCGGGGTCCTTGGCGGCATCGACACCCATGATGAGCGCACGCCCAGCGCTGGGAACCATCAGGGTCGAGAGAATACGAAACAGAGTGGTCTTGCCGCTGCCGTTCGGACCCAGCAGGCCGAAGAGTTCAGCGGGACGGACATCGAAAGAAACGTCGTCGAGCGCTGTCCGGCTCTCGTAGCGGTGGACGAGATTCTGGACCGAGATGACGGATCTGGCGGGTGCTTCTGTCTCGGGTCCGATTTCGACGTAAGCGGGCGATTTGGAGGCCACAGGCTATTCTACGACGATACCCGATTCAGCATCATCAGGATGAACAGGAGTGGCAAATAGAGAACGGTGGCCTGAAGAAGCTGCCGGGCGCGTTGCTTGGAAAGGGCCGCGGTCAGTGGCATTCGCAGGCTGGCGAGACGCGCGCCGACATAGAGCAACGCCGTACCCAGCAGCAACGCGCCGAACAGATAAATCCGGCCAGACATCCCGAGCAAGGTGGGAGCCATGCTCACTGGAATCAAGACCAGCGAGTAGAGAATGATGCGCCGGGCCGTCGACCTACCCTCGGGTTCTACCACCGGTAACATCCGGATCTCACCCGCCGCGTAGTCTTCGCGGTACAGCCACGCGATCGAAAAGAAGTGGGGAAACTGCCAGAAGAAGACGATGGCGAACATCACCAGCGTGCCCCACTCAAGGCGGCCCCGCGCCGCGGTCCAACCAAGGACGCCGGGCATCGCGCCGGGGAACGCACCCACGAATGTGCAGATGGGGTGGATTTTCTTGAGTGGCGTATAGGCAGCGAGGTATAGGAACGCGGTGAGAAGTGACAGCCAGCCGGTCAGAGGGTTCAACATTGCGCCGAGGTAGAATGCGCCGCCGACCGTCATCAAGCCACCAACCGTGGCCGCGTGCCAAAGACACATGCGGCCCGCCGGAAGCGGACGCTGAGCAGTGCGGGGCATGCGGGCGTCGATGTCGTATTCGAGGACTTCGTTCAGAGCCGCGGTGCCGCCGGAGACTAGCCCGATTCCAAGCAGAACATGAAACAAATTCCAGGAGAGGGAAGAGACGCCAGACTTAAGAGCGCCGAAGTAGTAGCCGCACCATGCGGTCATGACGACGAGAGTCGTGACGCGCATCTTGGTGAGCTCGGCGTAATCGCGCGCCAAGGTTGCCAGGGAACTGCGCGGGATGGCCAGAGGTTGAGTCGCGATGCTCATGCGGCTTGCGGAGTCCGTTCGGTGCCCGGTACACGCTCTTCGAAGGCGACGGGCACGTGTCGCCAGACCTGAATGGATAAGACCACGGTGGTTGCCAACAGCAAGGCTCCCACAGCGACGTGGGCGACGGTGGAGATGACCATGGGGAGTTCGGGCTGCACGGCGTCTCTTCCCCAGGCTACGCGCGTGAGGAAGGCTGCGAAGCCGAGACAGAGCTGGGCGATCATCAGCGAGAGCATGATCAGGGCGGGTTTACGCACCGCTTCAATTTTCGAGTACACGGACAAGGCGCGGACAGCGGTCCAGGTGAGGACGACTGTGACGACGAGCGCATGGGCGACGTGCGGCCACCAACTCATGCCCCGGTGACGGAACATCGCTCCGAGGATCAGCTGGACATACAGCACAACGATCGACAATAGGGTTAGCGTGAACAAGCCGGGTCGGCGGCGGTCGAACTCAACCCGCGGAACCTCTTCCACCCACTTCTGCCCGGTGAACATGGCGATGCATACCGCGATACAAAAGAAGGTTTGCGCGAGGGCGGCGTGGGCACTGGAGACTGCGGGAGGCTGGAAGAAAAGAACGGTCATTCCCCCGAGGATGGCTTGAGCGATCACCGTGCCCAGTGCCGCAAGCGCCAGCTGGCGCAGCCAGGAACGCTTTTCCACCAGTAGCGTCCAGGCGGCGATGGCGAGCGTGAGAACCACGAGAGATCCGGCCACCATGCGATGGCTCCACTCGAACCGTACGCCTCCGACGAGGTGCGGGACCTTGACCAGATAGCCAAATGACGTCGGCCAGTCAGGGACGGACAACCCGGCATCGTTACTCGTGACCGACGCGCCCGCCACGATGACAAGAAAAGTGAAGCACGCGGTAAACACCGCGAAGATGTGATGACGCCGGTTATACGAAGTGGTGATGCCCTTCAGAACGTGCTCCTTGGCCCAAAATCCAATTTGCTTTTTTAGAACGCTTTGGCTCACCTAGGCTCACAATTCCCGGAAGTGGGCCGCATGGCGGGAAGCGGCCCATCTTCGGGAACGCAGCATTCTAACAGACCTCGCAGCTACATCCCGCCGGCTTTGAACGACTGGTCGACGGTCTTGGCTTCCTTCGGACCGACCGTGACCTTCTGATCCTGCTCCCCCAGCTTTTCGTGGACGAAGGCGATGGTGTAGTCGCCCGGAGGCAGGCCTTTGATTTCGTATTTGCCGCCAGGGCCCGTAACCGCGTAGAACGGGCTCTTGACCACGTTGATGTACATCTTCATCCAGGGGTGCTGGTTGCACTTGACCGGGAGCATGATCTCTTCGCGGGCGAAGGACTTCTCGATCGGCGCGGCTGTGGGTGGCTGCGATTCGTTCCACTCGCGGTTGTCCTTCGGAGTGGGATGGATGTTGTGGGTGGTGGGATCGTCGTTCTTGATCTGTACGGTCTGTCCGGCCATTACGCCCAGAACGTGGGGGTGGTAGCGGCAGCCGCTTTGGTCGAGGACGACCGGGTCTTTGGGAACGTCGAAGGTTCGGTTGCCGAGGCCGTCTTTCACGTAAACGAAGACGTTCGCGAGACCGTCTTTGTCGGCGACCACGTTCTCGGCTTCGTTGGTGCCTTTGCAGGCAGGGTCCTGGCTCATGTCGATCTTTTGAGTCTTGGGGGCCGCGCCGTCGAGCTTCACCGCGCCGCTGACGGAACCGACGGTAGCTTGATCAATGGGAGTGGCAGCGGGCGCGGGAGCGGCAGATGGGGTTGCAGCGGGCTGGGATTCGCTGGTTTCTTTCTTATTACAACCTGCGAGAAGGAACAAGCCCAGAAGGGCTAGCAGGCTTAGCATTGCGAACCGGGTCTTCTTCATGATGGTGTACACCTTTCTTGGGGGTTTGGGCACTACGAAAACCTCCTATTTTAGCGCGAACCTCCTGCTGACGTGGGAACCCTCGGGATGGAAGGATGTGAGGCGCCTGCAACGGGCTTTTTCGTTCGCGACGTTTCGTTGGAAGCGCTCGATCGGCCCATGGAAGCTGCTACCCGGCGCTGCTCTTCCGGCGTGAGTTGGAAAATGTAGTCCACGAGCAGCTTGGTGTGATCCTGTTCGTAGCCCTTGAACGATGGCGGTGTTGGACCGGCGAAGACCCATTGCTCGTTCACGCGGTTGAAGAGACCGGAGGGCATGGAGGTGCCGGGACTGATCGCCTGCGGATCGGTGATCCAGCGCTCGACCCAATCGGGTTTCAGTCGGTCTTTTGCCAGCAGGAAGTTGGGCGCGGTGGCGTGGGCATCATGTTGCACGTCGCCCGTCGCGTGACACTTCAGGCAAGGCGCGGCGGTGCTCGAGAACAGGCTGCGCGCCATCTCGGTTTCTTTGGCCGTGAGTGTCGGCACCGGTTGCGGGATATAAGGCATCGGCTGCTGCGAGAGCGCTTGGAAGAAGCGAACCAACTTCCGGAGCTCGTCGTCCGAGAAAGAGAACGTGGGCATGCGAACCTTCAAGTAGGATCGCACACCATTGCGATTAGTGTCGGTGTCGCTGAGCGATGGGTTGGTCAGGAAATGGCGCAGCCACTCCGGGTTTACACGGGCGCCTTCGGTATAAAGCTTGGGAGGCAACTGCTCCTTCCAGTCCGGATCCTGATACTTCTTCATCTTCATCAGGCTGGAGTCTTGACCCGGGAAGAACTGATGGCAACCGACGCAGTTGTATTTGGTGACGAGCCACCAGCCTTCCTGGATGTCGTGACGCGCGTCTTGCGGGCGGTACTGGTAGCTGGCGGGGAGGGCACTCTCCTGGCTGCCGAGCAGGAAGGTAGTCAGAGCCTGGACCTGATCCTTGGTGAGATGAAGGTTGGGCATGCGGAGGGCTTCGGTCTCCGACTTGATCATGCCCTTGTCGTAGATTTCGGGCTCGGCCAGTTTGTGCTCGAAGAAACCCTTGTGATCGTACCAGGGATCTTTCGCGGCACCCTCGGGCAATCGCGCCAGATCTTCCGGGTTGGTGATGGGCTCTTTGCCGCCGCGCTGGGCGGCCTCAGTGAAGAGCGCGAAGTCGAGCCGTTCGATCGGCTTGCTGCCTTCAGAAGTCAGTTCGGTGCCAATGCGGCCTTCGTCTTCCAGGCCGGGGATTTCGTGACAACCGGCGCAGCCGTAGTGGCGAATCCACTTCTTGCCTTCGTCCTTGAGCTTGGGATCGTCCATGAAAGACGCGTCGGCGTAGGAGGAGGGCTCCTGCTTTTTCTGAGTCAGCAAGTAGGTCGCGATGTCCTGGGCATCTTCAACGCTCAAGCGGAGGCTGGGCATCACGGTCATGTTCTGCACTTGCAGTTCGTGGCCGTCGTTGGGGCAGCGGCTGTGCTTCAGGTCGAAGATGTAGGGCAAGCCTTTCTTGGCGTAGTCCTCGGGACCAATGTCTTTCTTCTCGTAGGGGCAGTAGGGACGAGTGCGCTCGCGGGCGTTGTGGATCCAGCGCACGAGATAATCGTAATTCGCTTTTTCGCCGACGCGCGTGAGATTAGCGGAGAACGTGCCGCCCTGCAGGTCGTCGCCTTCGCCGATGGAATGGCATGCGAGACAGCCGCGGGTTTCAAAGAGTTCTCTCCCGTGGTCCGCATTCCCGGGCTTCTGGTGGGGGAGAGGGTCGGTGAACCCGGCTTGCCACAAGTATGCCGAGATGGCTTTGATCTGATCATCGCTCAGGCGGAAATTCGGCATCTTGGTGGTGGGCCGGAAGTCGCTGGGTTTCTTGAGCCAGACCGGGATCCAGTTCTTGTTCAGCTTGAGGCGGACGTCTTTCAGGTTGGGCCCGACCTTCTTCATGTCCTGCATCAGGCTGTGCGAGCGGAAGTCGATCTGCTGCAGGCGGCCGTCGACTTTGCTGTTGGCCACCTTTAACCCGACCGCCTGATCGTTCAGACGGTTCGCTTCATCGTTGCTCTCCGCGGCGTCGGCCTGCTTCATCAGGAAGGCCGACTGTTTGACGTTGTCGCGTTTTTCCTGCTCCAGTTGCTTGATCTGCTGGTTGAGGGACTGCAGTTCTTCCGGTTCCTTGTCGTAGCCTTCGTACCGGTGGCAGCCCATGCAGCCGCGCTGGCGGAACAGATCCTTGCCATGGCTGATGGTCCAGCCGACGTCGCCGCTGATCAACATCATGTCGGCCGCGTGACAGGTCTGGCAGCCGGCTTCTACGTTTTGCTTCGCGAAGAGGGGCCAGAGCCAGTGCTCGTAGTTGCCGTGAGCCTTGTCGGTGCTGGTCGTGGCGCGACCGTTGCCTTGATGACAAGGTGAACAACCGAACTTGTCGGGGTCGTGGACCTGCAACAAGTCTTTGTCAGGGTGGCTGACGAAAGCTCTGGCGTAATCGTCGGGTTCCTTGGCGCCTTTGGCGCTCATGGAGGCCGCAGTAAGCTTCACGGGTTCGCGAATGCCGAGGTGGCAGGATTCACAGCGGTCTACAATGTTGGCTTCAGCGACGTTGATCTGCACGATCGCCGGGTCAAGATCTTCCGTCTTCTTTTCCAGACCGGCGATCTGAGTTGACGTGAGATCGACCATGTGGTCGCTGAGGTAGTCGTCTAAGGCGGTCTTGGCCTGCGTGACGGGTTTGAGCGTCTCGCCTAGTTCGGCGTTCAGTTTGGCGCGCTGGTCCTTGAGGTCGTTGTAAGTCTTTTCGAGGTCCTCAAAATTGTAGGATTGTTTCGTCCCGTCCGGATACTCGACGGTTGCCTTTTCTTCTTTATAAGTCTTGAGGTCATTCTTGATGCTTTGCTGCGACGGCGCGCTGGTGCTGGTTTCGATCTGATAGGTGAGAGCGTTGACGTACGCGCGACGATCGGTGAACACGCTCTGGACCGCGAGGATTTTCGCGCTGAGGTCGCCAATCTGTTTCTGCAGTTCGCGCACGTGCGGGGTCGCCTGCTGAGTGGCTTGTTCCAGGTCTTGTTTCAGCTTCTGATAGTCCGAGGAATCCTCGACTTCTTTCTGGGATGCGGCGGACTTCGAGCGCGCGGTTTTCAAGAACGCGGTGTAGCGCTGCTTCCACACATGCTGGTACGCCTTCCACGGACGCATACCGAAGGCCTCGTCCCAAAGCGCCCACAGCAAGCTCGCCATGAGGATGACGGTGGCCAGCATGTAATGCCACGCGTACGACTTGGTTACGATCGGGTCGTTCTCGGGAGTGGGTTTTTCGGGCACCGCTTCCTCCGAAAGTCAGTCGCTAGTCGTCAGTCATTGGTATTCGCGGTCGCCTTTTGCGATCCGCTAACGACCAACAGCCACCAGCTAGATGTTGAACCAGGGCGTGATCCATACGTACTTGATGTGCCATAGCAGGCGCAGGAGCATCTTCAGCGGAAGAGCGACCATGATCAGCAGGAAGACCTGCATGATGGAAAACTGAAGAAGACTCATGCGCGAGAAATCCTTGGGCATGTAGCGACGGAAATAGGAGAAGACGGCGAAGCCGCCCAGGGCGAAATAGCCTCCCACCACGATCGCGCCGAAGATCCCCTTGCCCCAGTTCGATGTGATCCCGACGATGTCGGGCAAGTCGCGGTTCACCTCGTAAATGAGGCGATTGTGGTCCCACGTCTGGCCTGGCCAGAACCACTGCCAGCCGGGCCCTCGAATAAATGTGCCGATGATGATCATCGCCACCCACAAGACGATAAAACCGAACAGGAATGTGGAGATGGAGAAGCGGCGCTGCTTCCACGTGTAGTAGCCGCTGCCCATCGGGTTCGTGTCGATATAGGGAATCACCATCAGGCCAACGATGATGAGGGTGGGCATGACCACACCTGCGATCCACGGATCGAAGTAGACGAGCATCTCCTGCAGACCGAGGAAATACCACGGAGCCTTCGCGGGGTTCATGGTCAGGTTGGGGTTGGCCGGTTCTTCCAGAGGAGCGTTCAACGTGATCGACCAGACCATCAAGATGATGGTGACGATGATGGCGGCAAGGAACTCGATGCGGAGCAGGAAGGGCCAGACGTGAACTTCTTTTTGCCATCCGGCCTGGAACGGCCAGGTCTTGCGGTGATGCGTCTTGGCAAGCGCGGGATCGGTTTCGAGCTGGGCGATGAGCTGGTCGTTGGCGTGGGCCTGCCTCCAGGCGAGGTAGATGTAGAAGGCCAGGAGAGGAATGAGGCCGACAATGGGGACGTTGTCCGGGGCCGAGATGATTTCCCAAAGTTGATGCCAGTCCATGAGTGCTCCTCGAACCTTGCCTTTAGTTCGTTATTGCCGAGCTTTGCTCGGCGGGGCCCTTCGACTGCGCTCCGGGCAGGCTCCCGAGGGCGTCGGCCCCTACGCGAACTCATTCGCCGGCGGCTTTCGGGCCGCGCCGGGGTTTGTCGGCTTCGGATTCCAGCATTACCGGGGCCGGACCCGAGATGCCACCGTCTTTCCTGACGCGCCAGAAGTGGACGATCATGAGAACCGAGGCAACGATCGGAATGCCGATACAGTGCCAGATATAGGAACGTAGCAGTGCGTTTGCATCGACGATCGATCCGCCCAGCAAGCCGAAGCGGACGTCGTTATACGGCGTCATGCCTAACTGCGGACCGAACGGGCCTTCGTGTCCGAGTAGCGGAGTCGCGCGGGCCATGTTGGTGCCCACGGTGACGGCCCAGAATCCGAGCTGGTCGTCAGGCAGCAGATATCCGGTGAAGGAAAGCAACAGCGTGAATACCAGCAGGAGCACTCCGATGTTCCAGTTGAACTCACGCGGCTTTTTGTAGGACCCGGTCAGGAACACGCGGAACATGTGCAGCCAGACGCCGATGACCATCAAGTGCGCGGCCCAACGGTGCATGTTGCGGAGCAGCTTGCCGAAGGGGACGTCGTGTTCAAGATAGAGGACGTCGCGGAAGGCCTGAACCTTCGACGGGTGGTAATAGAACATCAGCAGGACGCCCGTGAAGGTTAGAATGATAAAAAGGTAGAACGTGATTCCACCCATGCCCCAGGTGTAGCTGTAGCGTACGGCGTCGCGATTGATCTTCGCCGGGTGCAGGTGCAGGAATACGTTCGAGAGCACACCGAGAGCGCGGTTTCGAGGCGTGTCGTCGTGCTTGTGACGGAAGATGGAGGTGTAGACCTGGGTCTTGGTCGGGTCCTTGAGACCCTCCATCTGTTCTTTGGCTTTCGCCGTGATGTCGGTCTTAAGGGAGTGGACGTCTTCCTTGACTTTGTCAAGCAAGCCGACGCGGCCGCCGTTTTTTCCGTTTTGTTTGTCTTCAGCCATTCGGTCCTCGTACTTCTTGCGGGTGGCTTTTCAATCTAAGCGGCGAGGCCAAGATGCCGGCGCTACCAACTACGCACGCAACCAGGCTCCGCTGGAGCCGTCGCCATCGTTGAACTGACTCGGTTGTCCTTTTGGCCACTGGTAGAGCTTGGCGACGTCGACCAGGATCTGGCCGTCGGGCGCGAACTCGACGTGGGCTCGATCCATTGGGCGTGGCGCGGGGCCTTCGAAGTTCACGCCCTCGCTATCGTACCCACTCCCATGGCACGGGCACTTGAACTTGTTTTCGCTTGGTTTCCAGTCGGGCGTGCATCCCAGATGCGTGCAACGAGCGTAGATCACAAACAGGCGATCGGGAGTGCGATCGACCCAGATGCGGAACTTTTGCTGCCACTTGGTGTCCACCCCGAGCGCGTAGTCCGATGGGTATCCAATTTTGAACGAGGTGCGCGGCTCGAAAAGAGTGCGCGGCAGAAAGAAGCGGAAGAAGGCGAGGAACCAAGCGCCCAGGAAGGCGCCAATGCCGATCCACGCCAGGCGCCGGCGGCGCTGGTCGACGACGGAGTTGTCCGGCCCTACTGCAGCGATGCCACCGGCGGCCGCGGCCTTCGAGGTTCCAACCGCGGGCGTGCCGACATACTTGGTAGCCGGCGCCGTCGGTGCCTTGGGCGTCTCCGGATTTTGCTTGACCGCATCGGTCTCCGGACCGGCCATGAGTCCTCCTTAGAATAAGTGCTAGTTCGTGCTAGTCGGCGGCCATCAATGGCGCCGACACATTCTCTTGCATTGCGGGCCGTGTGGGTTCGCCCACGGCACGCAACACCAAGCGTGCCAGGGCATTGATGAACTTGGGCGAATCGTTCAAACCCTGGGTCATCTCGAACTGCCGGATGCCGAGGTGTCGGGCCTGTGCGCGAGCTTCGTGGTCGATTTCGCCCAGGGTCTCGACGTGGTCGGATACGAAAGAGACGGGCACGACACAAATGTCGGGCACCTTTTCCGCCGCTAGATCCCGCAGGGTGCGATGGAGCGACGGCTGCAGCCATTTGCTGGCTCCGACCTTGCTCTGATAGCAAAGCCGGTGGTGGTTGGGCCAGTCTCCGCGCTGCATCAGCAGGCTGACGGTCTCCCCGATCTGGTGCTGGTACGGATCGCCTCTATCGATGATGGATTGCGGCAGGCTATGGGCGCTGAAGAGAATTTCTGGACAGCTCGACACAGGAAAGCGGCAAAGAGCCTGGTCGATTTTCTCCACCACGGCATCGAGATACAGTTCATCACGATAGAAGCTTTCCACATTCCGTACGGGAATGTCCCCGCGGAAACGTCGCTTCCATTCATTCAAGCTGCTGCCAGTGGTAGTGCTCGAATAGTGCGGATAGAGAGGCAGGAGTACGACTTCGTCGCAGTTCGACGCCCGCAAGTCCTCGATGGCCTCGGCGATGAACGGGTGCCAATAGCGCATGGCCACGAAGCAGCGGGCGTTGACCCCGCACTCGCTCAGTCGGGCTTCGAGGGCTCTAGCCTGGATTTCGGTAAACCTTCGGATCGGGGAACCGCCGCCGATCACGGAATAATGATGTTGGACTTTCTTGGTTCGCGTGGTTGAAATTAACTTGGCCAACGGACGGCGGCCGACGCGCGCAAAAGGGAAGTCAATGATGTCGGGATCGCAGAAAAGATTGTAAAGAAAGGGCTGAATAGCTTCCAGCGTGTCCGGTCCTCCTAGCTGGAACAGAACTATCCCCAGACACCTCTCGGTTTGCGACATTCCCACAGGTTCCCCAGAATGCGACCGGATGTTAACTCGTTTCGGGCCAGCGCGTCAACGGACGAGGTTGTAATTTCTGGCGCAACTCATGCTTCACTGACGCGCGGGC